>Ga0105044_10005704_pt1 | contig 17119 bp, 17 predicted proteins | sample MAT01_FD_78092 | JGI IMG/M metagenome (GOLD analysis project Ga0105044, IMG submission 78092) | Freshwater microbial communities from Lake Fryxell liftoff mats and glacier meltwater in Antarctica - MAT-01 | ecosystem: Environmental > Aquatic > Freshwater > Ice > Liftoff microbial mat | place...
GAAGGCGTAAGCGGCCAGTTGTGGAAGGCGAGTAAATTACTGGCGGTGATCGGTCTCGTATTGGGATGGCTACCTAGTAAAGTGCGCGGACAACGAACGGTTGCTGCGTTGTGTACTGCCAGTGGGGCACTTCTCTTGCGCTATGCGATTACCCAGGCTGGCAAAGTCTCGGCGCGTGACCCCCGCGCCACCTTTCAGCAGCAGCGTTTTGATGAGGAATCATAGATAGCACAAGCACCCGTCACGCCGTTCCTACCTGCGCCGAACTACACGCATGATCCAATTGAACTTTGTGTCCTTTGGATCATGCGTGACAACTGCGTGAGAACAATTGCCGATGTACTCGCTTATTAACCTTGCTTATCGGCGTCTTCATCCTCTTCTTCATGGGTAATGCGATCCACTGTAATGGCTGCGGCAAGGAGCAGGACCGCATCTTCGCCGTCGCTCACATCGACGACATAGCTATCGCGCAGGGAAATCCATTTTTTGGAGATCTCGGCGATGATGGTCCCTTCGCGCAGAATCGAATAGTTGTGTTCAAAGATGTTGCCTTGAATCCGCAAATCTGGTAAATCGCCTTCCATATCAATGGTAAAGCCTTCGCGCAGGATGTTGATAAAGTCTTTTTTGACCTTGGCATCGGGTAGGCCAGGGCGCGCAATCGTATAGGTTGGGCGCAGCGCGATCAGTTGTTTGGTAATGGTCGCTGCCTCGTTGCCGCGTGGATCGTGCAGTACCAGCTTGTCACGAATGCTGAGCAACCGGCCCGTCACTTCCAGTAAGTTCTGCCCCTGTTCGTCGCGAATGTAGTAACTTTCGCGCAGACTGAAAATTCTTTCTTTCATAACAAAACGCATAGGATAGATCCTCAATGATTTTGGGTAAAGGTGCGTAAATTTTATGTGCTGGTGAGCAAATCAGTACAATACATTATATGCCCAAGTAAATTCTATGACACTATCGAAAAAGGGTGTACACGTTTGCGCGTACACCCTTTTTGCTTATGCCTGTGTGCTTCGCATTAGTAGGCTGCGCGCGGCCGGCTGATAAAGCCCACAATCGCCGCCAGCACCGCCGACCCAATCACCGACCAAACAATGGGAAAGGGTTGGCCATCTACATTGACGACAAAGAGTTCGGGCAGGCCAAACTGCTGCGCCAGCCAAACGCCAAGGTAGGCCCCAACAAAGCCTACGATAATCGAGATCAAACAGCCGCCTACCGAGTAGCCAGCAATGGCTTGGCCCAGCGCGCCACAGATGGCAGCAACCACCAAGAGTACAAGAAACCCAATGGGTGACATCATTATCTCCTCCGATATCTTCTTTGATAAAGTGTGAGTCTGTTGTTATAGATCACACTATAAATCAAGCAGTTGGCCAATAGATGTGCTTGGATACAGAAGAAAGAGATAGGATGAGATGCATTTGCTTATCACCTGGCTACTCGGTGCCAATCAGAAACAGTCTCATAGCGTCCACTGCCTACGCCCTTTGGGAACGCCAGCATCCTGCTGGCTGCCGCCAGGATGGCGGTGCTCCCGGCTGCGTAAGTCCTGTGTTATATGCCCAAAGTTATATGTCTAAAAATGCCCGCGCTATTGAGGAGAAGAGCGCGTTTATGATTCTGCCGCTAGCGGAATAAACGTGAGTACACCGCTGCCTTCGCCGTATTCAATGGTGAGTGTGTCCTCGCTGATTACAAAGCGATCTGCCAATTGCAACGCGGCGCGATACCCCATTTCCTGTTCGGTGATCCCTTGGTCTAGGCAAGCGCGCAATGTACTGACAAGCTCACCAATAATCAGGGTGTCGCCTTCTGTTTGATATTGCCCCCCGTAGGTATTACAGCCGCCCGAACCACCCACTTCGCCATTCGTGTTGAATTCGACGGTGACAATGCTTTCGGGAATCACCGGTAATGTAGCAGTTGGTGGACCAAAGGCCACCAACTGCCAACTGCTATTTTCTAGACCAGTTCCTGCCGCACTCTCGGTTGCCGTGGGCGTTTCCGCGCTGGGCTCCGGCGTGGCTGCGGGCGCAGTGCCGCTTGGCGCATCCGACGAGCCAGGCGTAATTGCCATAACGCAGCCCGCAAGCAACAATGACAGCAGGATCAGCAACGCAGAAAGTCGGTACCTAGGGGTGTTATTCGGATGAGCCATGTTGATAGAGCCTTTCGATTACGGACTTGACATCATTCTTACCAATGATAAAACTATAGATGTCGGCCAAATTTCCTGTATCGAGATAGAAAGAACAGGTACAAAGGTAGATATCTGCAGCAATTTCAATGCGGTCGACAACGTGCGCCATCTTGGCCGGTCAACAGTGCAGGCATAGGACGGTGTCGCCATAGGGTAGGTTCCCAACTGTGTATTATACCTTGTATACCTGCCTGGATAGATAGCAATCCTATGAGTTTTTTGCTACCATAGAAGGGACACGACCTACTTGAAAGCCTGCTTTCAATTCACCTAGCAACATCAAAATTGTGAAAGATGGCTATGACCCTAGAGATTGCGTTGCTTTTGTTCCTCATCGGTATGGCGGTAGTATTTTTCTTCTTTGAATGGGTACAAGCAGATGTCGTTGCCCTGGGCTTGTTACTGATTTTGGTTTTCACAGGCCTCTTGCCGAGCGACCAGGCATTTGCTGGGTTTGGCAGCGACGCATTCATCATGATTCTGGGCCTGTTTATCCTCACGGCTGCCTTGATCCAGACCGGGGTGATGGAAATGACAGGGCGTTTCATCCTGCGTTATACGGGCAATGAACCTTTGCGGCTACTCACCATTATCACCGTTTCCTCGGCCACACTGGGTGCATTTATCAGCAATACGGCATCGACGGCCTTTTTTGTGCCAATTGTCCTGGGGCTGGCGCAAAAAATACGCATGAGCGCATCGAAGCTCTTGATGCCCCTGGCTTTTTCTTCGATCCTGACCAGCTCTGTGACCTTGATCAGCACTTCGACCAACATTGTGGTCAGCGGTGTCATGACGCAATATGGCTTGCCTCCAATGGGCATGTTCGAACTGGCCCCCGTCGGCGTGCCGATTGCGATTGTCGGGATCATCTACCTGCTTACCATTGGCCGGCGGTTGCTGCCCGATCGTAGCCACCCCGATGATCTGATTGGTGATTTTGGCGAACGGCTTTATCTGACCGAGGTCTTGATCCTGCCGGACTCTTCGCTGATTGGCAAAACCTTGGCCGAAGCCAAGCTAGGGCGCGACCGCGATCTGAAAGTGCTCCGCCTGGTGCGTGGCGATGATCGCTATCTGGTTCCGCGTGCCAGCCGCCAGATCAAAGCGGGCGATGTGCTGTTGGTCGAAGGCCAGCGTGATGAAATTCTCAAGGTGTCCGACAATGCCGATATTGAGATTAAGGGTGATATGAAGCTCACCGATCCGCAACTGCTGGCTGAAGAGATGCGGTTAATGGAGGTCATTCTCTTACCCCGCTCCCCGTTGATTGGGCAGACGCTGGGCAATTATCGCTTTCGCGAACGCTATGGCTTGCAAGTGTTGGCGCTCTATCGCCAAGGGGAAACCATCCGCCGTAAGATTAGCCAGGTACCGCTCAAGGTGGGGGATGTGCTGCTAATTCAGGGGCACCATACAAATATCGCCAATGTGACGGCGCTGGAGGAGAACAACACCTTTCACATTCTGGGTGCAGTGAATGAAGATCGCCCGATGGTCAAGCGTGCGCCAATCGCAATTGGCGCGTTTGTGCTGGCACTGGGCGCGGCGACCTTCAATCTGGTCTCTTTACCCATTGCTGTGCTTTCTGGGGTTTTGCTTGTCTTCCTAACCGGCTGTATTACGCCACAGCGGGCCTATCAAGAGGTAGAGTGGCGCGCGCTCATTCTGATTGGGTGTATGCTGGGGGTTGGCGGCGCACTGCAACATACGGGTGCCGCCGAATATCTGGCGGCCCAACTGGTTGCCCTGCTCGGCAATATGCATCCGCTGTGGTTACTGAGTGCGTTCTTTGGGTTGTCTGTTCTGCTCACCCAGCCCATGTCTAACCAAGCCGCCGCCATTGTGATCGTGCCTGTGGCCATTCAAACCGCGTTGCAACTGGATCTCAATCCGCGTACCTTTGCTATGATGATAGCGGTCGCGGCGAGCACTTCCTATCTCACGCCGTTAGAGCCTTCGTGTTTGCTCGTCTATGGGCCGGGTGGGTATCAATTCAAAGATTTTCTCAAAGTCGGCTCTTTGCTCACGGTCTTCATCTACATGATTGCGATCATCTTGGTGCCCTTGGTCTGGCCGTTGCGATAGCTAGCTGGGCCGTGACATTGCGCAGCGGTTGACCCGCTGTTGTTGCTATTTTTCAATCACCAATGTCTGGCTTCCCCACCAAATAGATACGCGCTGCCCATAGATTGGGTGGCAATTCAAAGGTAACCTGTACATGATCAGGTTGCTGGGAGGGTGCCTTGCGAATCATCGTTAATTATGCTATGCGCCGGTAATGTATATAATATTGAAGTTACGCAGTTGCCTGACAATGTCGGCATCCTGCCGGCCTGCCACCAGAGATGGCAACGCTGCCAACTGCGTAACGCCTATTTGATCTATAACCAGACTACGGCTATGCATAAAACCGATCTAGAGGAGCATAAGTGTAGTTTATCGAAGTAATGGATTTCTGATAATTGCTATGGATATAAGGCGCAGATATAGACAAGAATACAGGAGTAAAATTTCAGAAAAGTTAGCTGCATAGTCTATTTTGCCGTCACCGAGGTTGTTGCTATTTTGTAGTCATGATATGATCAGAAAATGTCGATTTTGCTAGGTTGGAATCATAGGTACATGAGAATTTTTTAGACGAATGTCTGCTTGAATGTATATGAACACATAGATGAACAAAAGCTTCCTGACTATTCAGGCATTGAAAGGGCTGTACCAGATTTGGGGCAACCATGAGGAAAGATATGAAGAACCAGATAGTCCATATTCTGTTAGTCGAGGATGATGAAATCGATGCAGAAGCGATTGTTCGCGGCTTTCAAAAGCAGCAGATTGATAATCCAATCGCTGTTGTAGCCAATGGCATTGAAGCGCTGAATGTATTGCGCGGGGAGAATGGACACGAGCGTATTCCCGCCCCATACTTGATCCTACTCGATCTAAACATGCCGCGCATGAATGGCATTGAATTTTTGCAGGCACTGCGTCAGGATGTCCAATTAAAAAGTAGTATTGTCTTTGTACTCACCACCTCGAATAGTGACAAGGATAAGTTGGCTGCCTACCAAGAACAGATTGCTGGCTATTTATTAAAACAGCGGTCCGGTGTCAATTTTGCTGATCTGGTAAGTATGCTGGACTTTTATTGGCAAGTTGTCGAATTTCCTCCAGAAGAACGTACGTGGATAACCGCATCTTTTTCTGCCACTTAATTCTGCCACTTAATTTTTAGCTTGCTACCCTACTTAAAAATTGCATTTTGACCCGACTCTCGCCGTTCTCGCGAGAGTTTTTTTATGCTTTTTATACCCTGTCGTATACGACAGGGTAAAGCTGTCTCTTTTGGCAAAGATATACTGTCGTACCTGTCATTCCTAAAGTAACATCTATGCTCTATCCTATATCTATAGCAAAACGTGAAGAAAATTCAACAGCCCTCCTGCACCTACTCTACTGGTGACAAATCACAGATTATTACCCGGCAAGTAGCACTACTGATTACCGCGCCACTGATTACCGCACTACTAAGGAGAAGGATATGACCCGCACACGCATTTTCATCGTCCACGAAAATCAGGCTTTGGCCAGCCAAGTGGCCAGAGTCTTGAACAACGAACCAAATTTGCATGTAATGGATCTCATGACTTCTGTAACAGAAGCGTTGGCTTCGATCGGCAACGGCAACTGCGACTTTGTATTGGTCTCTGCCTCGCTACCCAAGAATGGTGCCCTGCAATTGATCAAATGTATGCGCCAGCAAAATCAAAATGCCAAAGTAATTGTCACCGGGCTGAATGATGAAGCAAAACAGATTCTCGCCTATGTGGCTGCCGGGGCCGTGGGGTATGTCCTGAAGAAAGAAGGCGTGCAAACTTGGGTAGATCATATCCATGCGATTCGCGCTGGCAAGCCCGTGATTTCGCCCACTGTCACCGCTGCGATGATGTTCCACCTGAATACGCTCAGCCGGCTCACGACTCGCTTCGAGGCCAAGCCTACGCTCTATGCTAACCTGACCGACCGCGAAAGCGAAATTTTGCCACTGTTGGCCGAAGGTCATTCCAATGAATCAATTGCCGAACGTCTGGTGATTGGCGTTGGTACGGTAAAAAATCATGTCCACAATGTGCTCAAGAAGTTGAAGTTACGCAGCCGCAAAGATACGAGCACCTACCTGAACTTTGTTCAGGCCCGCGCTTATGCCACCCCCATGCGCTATGCGTAACGGGCAGTTAATTCCATAAAATTTAATCAAAGAAAACACCGTGTTTAGCAATCACGGTGTTTTCTTTGGCTATCGATTGAGTACGCTTCTATACGAGATGATGCGGGCTCATAGAAAATTCTACCGGCACAACGAATAGTCGGTAGAATTTTCTATGTAGTGTTGACATTTGCTCGTCGCAACGGATAAATCCGGCTTCTGATCGTGAAAAGTGCCCTCAGCCACTAAATTTTCAGTCGCTGAGGCGACTTTTCGTTCTCAGTCGCGGGTTTTAACCCGGCAAAAACGCAATGTCAACAGTACCTAGTCTGTTCGGGTACACTGTCTATTCGCTGCTGAGTTCAACTACCTCACCCGACGTGACATCGATGGTGACTGTGGCCGTCTCGCCATTGCCGCTTAACGTGACTACCCAGCGTAGTAAATCTCCATTAGGTTCAAGGGTGGCGGAGGTTGATTCAATAGTTTGCATGACACCAGCCTCTATCACCGCTTGGCTGGCAATCTCGATTACTTGTCCAATTGGTATGGTTGCCTCTGCTGGGTCTGCACTGGCAATGGGTAGATCGGCAGGGCGTTCTTGCACAGTGAGATTGGTTGTTTGTTCCTCACCCTCACGGATAAAAGTGATCGTCACTGCTTGACCTGGTGTCGTACTGTTGAATAAGTAACTGACCAAGGCGTCAAAACTACGTACCGGTTGATCATCGATCGCCGTGATAATATCCCCTTCTTGCAGCCCTGCCGTCGCTGCTGGACCGCTTTCTGGTGTACTACTTACCCAGATGCCAAAGACATTTTCTGGTAACCCTAGCTCTTCTACCAATTGGGGTGTAATACTCCCACCACTGATCCCCAGGTAAGGATAGGCATACTTGCCTTGTTCCAGTAACGCAGGCACGACGCGTTGGACAACACTAGCTGGAATTGTAAAACCGACACCAGCATTAGAGCCAGCCGTCGAATTGATGGCAAAATTGACACCTACGACTTCGCCATTCAAATTGAGCAAAGGACCACCACTGTTGCCAGGATTGATCGCCGCATCTGTTTGAATAACATCGGGCAGCGTATAGATTGCGCCGCCTTCACTGCCTATCGGAATACCACGTCCCAGCGCACTGACGATGCCCAATGTCATTGTGCCCTCTAGGCCAAATGGTGTGCCAAAAGCTAGGACCCAATACCCAACATCAATTGAATCGGGGGCCGCCAATGGCAAAGGCCGCAACGTCATCCCTTCTGGTGGGGTGATCTGAACGACGGCCAAATCGGCTTGTGGGTCAGTTGCCAAAACTTCGCCGCGTGTCCACGAGCCATCGGCAAAATGCACTGTGATCTTGTCGGCGTTCTCCACCACATGATTGTTGGTGACAATGTGCCCTTGATCATCATAGACCCAACCCGTACCCTCGCCGCGGACGGGGCCAGGCGATTGTCCCTGACCAAAAGGTGCTCCTTGCACGCCAGCCTGGGAAGTGGAGACTGTCACCTGTATATCGACAACCGAAGGCAGAATCTGGTGATAGAGTGCCGCTAGCACTTCCTGAGATGGCGAATCATTGGCACTCATTTGTGCAAGATTTGGCGTTTGGGCCGGTGTATTGGATATAGGCGCATCGGCTGTATTGACGGTTGTGCTTTGTGCGTTGTCACCGCGCGCGCGTTGCAAAATATTGGCACAAGCACTGGTGGTAAGCATGGCGCAGAGTAATACAGGTATCCCTATGCGCTTGATAGTCATCGTATAGCTCATTCGACATTTCCTTTGGAGATCCTAACTGACTGGCTAGTGGCCGGGTATGTAGGGATTGAGGTTATCGCGCCCAAGTAGCTGTATTCAAATAGTGCTGTTCGTCGGCTTCGATCAACCACTTGTGGGTCAAGACCAAATCCGCATCGGCATTGGCTCACAGGCAATCACACAACATTTCTGCAAGTACTCTGGGTGATTGCCTAGTCCAGCGCGCTATTTCTCTTCTAGCGCTTCGGCCACCGCTACCGACGTCAGACCCGCGCTTTGTAGCAAGGCATAGTCTGCTTCTTTTTGCTGTTCTGTCTGTGTGGCGCGAGCTTGTTTGCTATCCAAAACTCGCTGCACCGCTTTGCAGATATCCGCTGCAGTTAAGCCATATTTTTTCAACAATTCATCGCCCTTGCCCGACTCGGCATAGGTATTGTCAACACCGACGAAGGCCATAGGAACCGGATGCTGCTCTGCGACGACTCTTGCAACGACCGAACCAAGCCCACCCTCGAGCAGATGCTCTTCTGCTGTGACAATTGCACCTGTTTCGTGGGCCGCGCGTCCAATGGCATCCGCATCAATCGGCTTAATCGTGTGCATATCCAGCACGCGCGCAGCAATACCTTTTTGTTGTAAGTCCTGGGCTGCTTCCAACGCCGCAGACACCATTAAGCCACAGGCAATGATCGTCACGTCGTGCCCGTCGCGCAATTGATTGGCTTTGCCAATTTCAAATGGCACGTCATCCGGATAGATGACCGGCACTTTAGATCGCCCTGTGCGCAAATAGACGGGGCCATGATGGGCGAACATTGCTTGTGTGGCCGCTTGGGTCGAAGGCGCATCGGCTGGAACGAGCACTGTAACATGTGGAAATGAGGTTGCCAGCGCAATATCCTCAATCGCCATCTGGCTGGGACCATCTTCACCAATACTGATGCCGCTGTGTGAGCCCACCAATTTCACGTTGAGTTTTGGAAAAGCCACGCCCATCCGAATCTGATCATAGGCATTGCAGAGCAAGAAAGTGGCAAAACTGGCGGCGACCGCCTCTTTGCCACAGGCCGCCAACCCACTGGCTACGCTTACCAAATTGCTCTCGGCAATTCCAACATTGAAGAAGCGCGCCGGGAATTCCTTGCCAAAGGCTTCGGTACGGGTTGAGTTGGCAACATCGCCGTCCACCACGACAATATTTTTGTTGGTACGGCCTATCTCTTGCAAGGCGTCGCCAAAAGCATCACGTGTGGCGGGGCCGTCTTTCAAGTCAAGCTTTGTTTCATTACTCATGCGCGTCATCCTCCCTGTCCGTTGTGGGTGTTCGTTGCTGTTGTGCTAGCAAACTTCCCCTCTTTTTGCTGATCCAACTCGGCCAGGGTCGCTGTCAACTCTTCCTGGGTAAGCACCTCACCATGTTTGCGGTTGACCGTGTTCTTCTCGAATACGGCAAGCCCACGTCCTTTCTTGGTATGCGCAATAATCATTTGGGGTTGCTCATTAATCGTCTGGACCGCCTGCAAGGCTTGCATGACCGCTTGCATATCATGGCCATTGATTGTTTGGACATGCCAACCAAAGGCTTGCCATTTCTCTAGGATCGGTTCTAAAGCAGGCATTACCTTGGCAACAGATCCCGTCTGCTGAAATTGATTATAATCGAGAATCGCGGTGAGATTGCCAGCTTTAAACTTGGCAGCTGCCATCGCGGCTTCCCAGATCTGCCCCTCATCAGATTCACCGTCGCCGATCATCACATAGACACGATAGGCGCGGCCATCAAGCTGCGCGGCCAGGGCGTGCCCCAAGCCAATCGAGAGCCCTTGGCCCAGCGAGCCAGTCGATGCTTCGACGCCAGCCAGGCGACCAAAGATTGGGTGCCCTTCGAGCGGACTGCCCAGTTTGCGCAGGGTTGATAGCAGTGCTGGGTCAAAATAGCCAGCTTCGGCTAACACGGTATAGAGCCCTGGCGCGGCATGACCTTTGCTTAGAATAAAACGATCGCGGCCCGGCCAATCTGGTTGCTTTGGATCAAAGCGCATGATCCCGCTAAAATAGAGGCCAGTCAACACGTCAATGGCCGAGAGCGAGCTAGAAGGATGACCCGAACCCGCATTCGTTGTCATTTCTAGAATTTGGCGGCTCAATTGCCAGGCGGTTTCTTGCAACTCAGGCAGGGTCCGCTTCGGGATTACAGATTGTACTTCAGCGGTGGTAGGTATTTTTTCTATGGTGGCTGTCATAGCGTATTTATTTTTCTCCTGTCTTCTTTCTCCTTTTCAAAGGTTCTTATTAGCATAGAACACGGAACTGCACCACGCTATAGGTCAGGGTACAGAGAGTAGTCACAACATGCACCACGTTTTGCCGGTAAAATTGCTATCATACACGTAATCGTATCGTGCCTGTATCGTGCCTGTGTCCTGCCTCTACCTATTCTCTGTATCTACACCTAGATCGTTGCCAAAAAGGCAAGGTATAATAACCAGTAACTGGCCTAGGGTAAAATATCAAACCAAAAGGAGAACACCCCATGACAAAAATGCAGGAAGCCTTTGAAAAGGTCGGACAATCGATTTGGCTGGACTATATCCGCCGTTCCTTTCTAGAATCTGGCGAACTCCAGAAGCTAATCGACGCCGGCCTACGCGGTATGACCTCGAATCCCACAATTTTTGCCGAAGCCATTGCAAAAAGTAGTGACTACGATGTGGCATTGGCTACCTTGGTTGGCGAGAAGAAGGATGTCGATGAAATTTATGAAGCCCTGGCGATTGATGATATTCGAAATGCCGCCCAGCTTTTTCGGCCTCTCCACGAAGCCAGTGCCGGGGGCGACGGCTATGTGAGCTTGGAAGTCGATTCTAGATTGGCCGATAATACCGAAGCTACAATTGAAGAGGCGCGGCGGCTCTTTGCGATGACCAATCGCGCAAATGTGATGATCAAAGTACCCGCGACAACGGCGGGCATTCCGGCAATTGCCACCTTGATCAGCGAAGGGATCAATATCAATGTGACGCTGCTCTTTTCCATGCGCCATTATGAGGCGGTTGCCAATGCCTATCTGGAGGGCATTGAAAGGCTACTGGCAAAAAATATTGATCCAAGCCGTGTAGCATCGGTGGCTTCGTTCTTTGTCAGTCGTGTTGATACGGTTGTCGATAAGAAGCTCGATGAGCTGGGCGGTACGGCGACGGCGTTAAAAGGTAAGATTGGCATTGCTAACGCCAAAATGGCTTATGTGCGCTATCTGCACCTCTTTAGCACGCGGCGTTGGCAGCAGTTGGCCGCCCACGGCGCCCGCCCCCAGCGCATTCTCTTTGGCAGCACAGGTGCCAAAGATCCGGCTTATGCCGATACACTCTATGTAGATAGCCTGATGGGCGCGAATACTGTCAATACGCTGCCGCGCGATACATTAGAAGCGCTGCTCGATCATGGCACGGTCGCTTCGGGCTTGACCGATAATCTGGAGGCCGCCCGCCAGCAGATGAATCGTTTGGCCGCCTTGGGTATTGATCTTGATGCCATCACCCAGGAGCTACAGCAAGCTGGTATAGAGAAGTTCGCGACCTCTTTTCAAGAATTGCAGCAGGCAATCGAGCAGAAAAGCAAGCAACTACAGCAAGCCACAGCCCACGCCTAGACCGTATTCTGTTTGGGCCAGGTAATACAAGAGAAGCCCACCGGTTGCAACCGGTGGGCTTCTCTTGTATCCCTCAACTTTGTTTATTTTTTCCATGAGAAGGGTCTTTCCAGGCAACAACTAGACTTTGCCAACGTTACTTCTCGCGGTTCAGTCTTGCTGCTCTACTGCAGCTAGGGACGCATGGTTTTCTCTCCATGCTGCCTCATCTTCTGGGGAAACCTGGCGCAAACTCAATCCCAGTCTTTTCTGTTCAGGCGTCATATTGATAATGCGTGCCAATACTTTATCGCCAACTTCGAGCACACGGAAGCCGCCATCGGCGGGGTGAAGTTCGCTGCTATGCACCAATCCTTCGATCCCAAGCGGTAAATGAATAAAGACGCCAAAGTCGGCCATATTGGTAACAGCACCTTCAATGATGTCGCCCACTGCGTGTAAGGTCGGCAATACTTGCCACGGATCGGGCAACGCTGCTTGGCGGTTAAGCCGAATGCGACCGCGTTCCAGATCGACAGCTTCGACCACTGCTTGAACTTCGTCGCCAACGCTGAGAATTTCGGAAGGATGTGCTACCCGGAACCAATCCAGTTTGGTCACATGAATGAGCCCGGTAACGCCCCCTAGATTGACAAAGACACCAAAGTCCTTGATATTTTCCACGCGTCCCGTGACGATGCTGCCCACGGCCAAATCTTGCAAGCGGCCTTGGCGCATTGCTTGTTCGGCATCTTTGGCCGACAACACTAAGCGCCGCCGTTGATGATTGATTTCAATCACTTTGAGCGGCAGGGTGACGCCAATCATTTCTTCCTTCACCCGTTGGATCGTATCCTGATCATTGACATACTGAAGGGTTGGCAGGTGTGAGTTTGGCACAAAGCCGGTCAACGTGCCAAATTCGATGAGCGCGCCACCTTTGTTGAGGCCGATCACCTTGCGTTCAACCACTTCGCCTGTCTTCAATAACTCATCGGCCTGTTGCCATTCCATTTCCTCGATCCCACGGCGCAAGGATACTTCAAGTTCCTCGTTGCCATTGGGGGTATGCGTAATGACCACAGGCGCAATCGCACCTTGGAACAACTTGGCAATGAACGTTTCGCTAAGCTTGCTCACTTCCTGCTTGGGGACAATCGCGTCACGTTTGCCGCCAATGTCCATGATGATGCCTTCACGCGAAACACGCAATACTTGCCCTTCAACCAATTGACCGCGCTGTAGCCGTTCTGGGAGATATTGCTCTAGTAATTCCGCGAATGTTGTATCGGCATCTTGTGCGGGATGGCCCTTGCCATTGAGCTCTGTTGTCTTTTGGTATACTTTGTCCTCTTTCATTGCTAAACCTTTTCCTATTTGAATGCGCTTTTTAGTTTGTTTGATAGAACCTAGGCCAAAGCGAGTTTGTGATGTAAGTGTTTGCAAAGCCACGGCGACGCAATACTTGACACAACTTTTCCGAGGAGTGTTTGCTTTGCGAGCGACGGTAAGCTCTGGACTTACGTTTACCTAGTCCGTTTACCTAGTCAACAGTATGTTCATTTTGAATCATAGAGCATAGTAGTGGACCTGTGACTAGAGCAAGATACAGGATGCGGGTACATTATAGGTATATAGGTCGGTAGGGCTAGAAGAAGATCGTGGGGTGCGCGCCGGTGATCATGTAAGTGATTGGCAGATCTCCGGTACCACAGGCGCGTGGGTATGGCGTATTTTGGCAAAGCCTAGTAAAGCAGCCCGCTAGTAGCAGAGAGCCACCGGGTTACTTTGCTAGGCTTTGAAGCATTCTCGCAATCAGGGACGGGGTGTTTTGGTCGCTTCACCAGCGGTGGCCGTCGGCCGTGGCGTCTCGATCGGCGCAGCAACTGTCGCCTCTTCTTGGTCGTCGGGCGTAGCTGTTTCATCCCGATCCGGCGTCGCTGTTGCTTTTGGGGTCTTGGTAGCCGTCGGTTGGATCGTTGGCTTGGGCGTGGCTGTTGCCGAAACGGGCGTGGCTGCTGGTTGGGTTGGCACTTTGGTTGGCGTAGGTGGCGCTTCCTCTGTGGCCGTTGCTGGCGGCGTATTACTTTCTACGGTGGCGGTCGCTTCTTCTTCCTCTGTGGCAACGGGGGTCACAGGGACTGTTGGCGCGCCCGTTGTCACAGGCGATGGTGTTGCCGTCGAGATTGTTGTGGCAATTGCTGTCGCTGTTGCGTCAACCTCATCGGTGGTCGCTGTCGGCTCCGGCGTGATTCCTGGCTTGGTTGTATCGGTGCTCGTGGCGAGTGGCGTAGGCGACTCAGCCGGCACTGGCGTATCCGTTACGGTCGGCTCGTCTTCATCCCCATCATCTGGTTTGGCATCATCGGCATCGCCGTCGCCGGGTTCCTGGATCGGCCCCACCGCTGTAATTTCTGGTTGCGGGGTAGCCGATGGTGGTATTGTGGCGATCAGGGTAGGCGTTGCCGTGGCGGGCACGGGCAAAAGCGTTGCGGGCGGCTGGGTCGGCGTCGCCGAGGCGACCAACACGGGCGCGACCGTTGGCGCATTGGTCGGGCTGGCTAGCAATAATAGTGTTTTGGTGGCGGTCGGTGTTGGGGTTGGCATCACAGTCGCTGTCGCTACAGTCTCAATGACCTGTGTTGCGGCCAACGTCTGTTCACCGGTTGCGATCATTTGGCGCAATGTGGCTACTGCTGCGGGCTGTGTATCTACCGGCGCGCTACGCCACTGCGCCTCTACCGCTTGGAATCGTGTGAGCTGGTTTTGTAGAATCGCCGTCCGTTCGTTCACGGGTAACACGCTGACTGCGGCCAAGACTGCGTTCCAATGTTTGGCAACGGCTTGTGACAAAGCTTGCGCCGTGGCGCTTTGCGTTTGTGGTAGACGCGCCAGTTCATCCAATCGCCGTTCGGCTTGTCCCGCATTCCAGGCGATCTCTTCGCCCGCTGCTCTCATTAAAATGCCCACCACCTGCTCGCCGCTACTTTTCAGCGGATACAAGGCTGTCTCAGGCAAACTGTTTACCGTGTAGCGAATCAACGTCGTTGTGCCCACGAGCAGCAGCAAGACAAGCGCAACCCGTAACAGCCGGGGTAAGCCCCATGGTTGGCGTGCCGTCTTGGGCGTTGGCGTTCGGCGCAGTTGCGACAGGCCGTTTGGTGGCTGGCTAACTGGCGGTAAGCGATGTTGCCCCCATATGGTAGAGCGCGGTGTTGCTGTACTACGCTGGCGCGCGGCAAGCCCTGTTGGCGTTTGCTGTGCCTGCCGTTGCTGGGCGCGCGCTGCCAGCTCCGCTCGCCCCCGCGCAAATGCCTGCGACGACATACGATTTTTCGGCTCGCTGGCAAAGGTGGCCACCAATCGAAGCAGCGGTTCTAGGGCTACTGCATGCGCCGGATAGCGTTGCAGGCACGTTTCGATGGGTTCGCCTTGGGCCAGGGCTTCAATGCAACTAGCCAAAATGTCGTCAAATGTCATAGCTGATCACGGTTGTAGATAGCGACGTAGGTTTTCCAACGAACGGTGTTGCAGTGCTTTAATGGCGCCTTCGCTTTTCTGCAAAATTTGCGCCGTTTCGGCAATACTAAGCCCTTCAATAAACCGTAGGAGGAGTACCTGCCGCTGTTGTTCATTTAGAAGTTTTAGGGTATGCAGTAGCTGTTCGAAATCGATGCGATTCTCTACCACATCGAGCAACGCGGTCTGGTCGGCCAGTTGCTCGGCCTGCTCAATCCCAACATGGGCCCGGCGCTGCATTTTACGCAACACATCGATCATCTTATTGTGGGCCAGCCGATAAAGCCAGGCCGGAAAGATGATCGCATTATCCTTCGGCGCAATTTGGTAGCGATCGATTTTTTCCATTAAATGTAAAAACACCTGTGCCACAATCTCCTCTGCAATTTCCACTCTTCCGAGCCGCGCCAAAAGGTACCGAAAGATCCGATCGGCGAAGAGCAGATAGAGGCCGTCGAAAGCATCCGGATCACCATTGAATTGAGCGCGTTCGATCAATTCGATCAGTGTTGATTCTTCGAGGGGTGCATCGCGTTGGATTTCATCCATCCTGATAATCCAAGTTAGTGAAGATACGTTGCACGAAACGGGAAAGATACGCTTTTGCTACTATTTTACCACTATTTTACCACGTTGGGCTACACAATAAGTATGATAGGAAGTATGATTAGGACAAGGCAATCGAGTAGGCGCTGTGCATAAAACCAACTAGATCTTGTCTAGGATTACGCGTGTCTGTTCGCAATGTGTCGTCAATAATAGACATTCTGTAACAAATACGTAGTATACCATAGCCCTTTGGCCTGCTTGAATGGTTGCCTTGTCAGACACCAAATAAAAAGCGTGACGCGTTTGCCACGTCACGCTTGCCGACCATGCATTGGTACAGGCTAAGACTGGTTCAACTGTAGAATGATATAGCGGATGAATGAACTGCTAGCCCAGGGCTTCGATTGCCTTTGAAATACTATCTTGGGGGCTGACCTTGTACTGCGCATCGATAATTTTGCCAGTTTCATCGATCACAAAATGGCTGCGCGTCACACCCATATAGGTTTTGCCATACATGGATTTCTCGCCCCACACGCCGTACGCCTCGGCGATGGCGTGGTCGGTATCTACCAATAGGGGAAAAGGCAACGAAAATTTTGTCTTGAATTTTTGATGCGAAGCGGCATCATCGGGGCTCACCCCTAGCACAATCGCGTTCTTATCCTCAATTTCTGGATAGTTGTCGCGGAAACCACAGGCTTGGGTTGTACAGCCAGGGGTGTCATCTTTGGGATAGAAATAGAGGACAACACGCTTGCCCCGCAACTCGCGCAGGCTCAACTGCGTTCCTTGATCAGTGATGGTGTCAAATTCGGGCGCTTGGTCGCCAACGGCTAATTTCTCCATGGTGCGATTCCTTCACTTAAATGATGATTCGGCCCTTGAATACGATTTGGGCAAGGTTGATTTGGGGTAAGGCTAATTTTGACCAATTGATTGTGTGCGTTGCCCACTTTTTTGTCTGCAACAATGCTCCCATTTAGCCAACTCGGTCAACATCTGCAATCGCGCATGTCCGTTGCGGCCATGTTAGTCATGCTGCTCTATTTGTGATAGAATTTTTGTACCAATCCAACCCAGAGCGCAACCGCTGACGATGACCCACGCTGTGTACGCCGGTTAGATGCCAAGCCATAATTGATATGGATAGATATGAATAGAAGAGATGGGTATCGTTGCTTGACAATCGTCTACTCAATCGGTGTAGGATCAATCGGTGTAGGATCAATCGGTGTAGGA
>Ga0105044_10005706_pt1 | contig 17119 bp, 9 predicted proteins | sample MAT01_FD_78092 | JGI IMG/M metagenome (GOLD analysis project Ga0105044, IMG submission 78092) | Freshwater microbial communities from Lake Fryxell liftoff mats and glacier meltwater in Antarctica - MAT-01 | ecosystem: Environmental > Aquatic > Freshwater > Ice > Liftoff microbial mat | place...
CTCTACCCTTCCGTCGTGGCAAAGGTACATTGACCGGATACGACCGACTCTGCCCCTCATGGAATAAAGGGCCCTCCATGCCTCTCGACCCGTATAGCTCCTGTCCCTGTGGCAGCGGCAAGAAGTTCAAATGGTGCTGCGCGAACTACTTCACCAAGGTCGAGCAGGCGATCGATCTCGATCGCAACGGTCAGCAGGAACTCGCCCTCAAAACACTCAAGGATCTGACCACCCAGCACGGCGACAAGCCCGCGGTGTGGTGCTATTTTGCCCAGTTCCTGTACGGAGCCGAGCGGGGAGAAGCGGCCGAGGAGGCACTCGCTCAGGCGCTCAAAATCGATCCAAAGTGCGCGATGGCTTACTTCCTCCGCGGCGTATTCCGCCAAAGCGAAGGGGAAGTCATTGGCTCCCTGATTCTCTTCCGCAAGGCTGCCGAGGCTTACGATGCCGAGGCCCATGAAGCCCTTGCACGTGTTTACGAGATGATCTTCCGAACGGAACTTGACCTGAACCGGCCGGTCGCATCGCGGGCGGCCCTGGAGCAGTTGCACCGACATGCCCCTGACGAACCCGAAGTGAAGGCGCTGCTCGACGGCCTTTTCGGCTCCGAATCGCGTCTTCCCCAGGCGGCGCGCAAGGCTTACACACTGCGTGCGACGGCGAAGCCGATCACCACGGACGCCGCCACGGGTCGGCTCTCGGATGCCAAGAAGGCTTATGAAACGCTGGTGGCACAAACGCCTGACGACCCGGCCGCGTGGTTTAACCTTGGCGTCATTCGGGCCTGGCTCGGCGAACAGCCGCAAGCGGTCGAGGCTCTGGGGAAATCGCTGGAGTACGAAACCGACGACTACCGAGCGGAGGAAGCCGGGGCTCTCGTCGAAGTGCTCCGCTGCGCCCAGGGGATGGAGAACGAATCCGACTTCGCCGAGTTCGCGGCCGTGATGCCAATCCGTGACGGAAACGCCGTCGTTCAACTCCTGCGAAACTGGGAACAAACGGGCCGACTGTACGGCACCCAGGTCGATCAGGAATCGGGAACGCTCAATTCCATGGTGATCGAAAAACTTCCGAGCCTCCTCGCGGTCGGCAGTACGACGATGGCCAAGATCGCCTGCAAGCTGATGCTTGTTCGTGGCGTGATCCGGGTCTGGCATCCCAATCGCGAGCAGGTGCGAAAGGTCGCCGGCGAGTTGCGAGATCAGCTTTTGCTCGCCGTCGAGGCACCGCAGGAAACGCTGCACCCCACCAGTTTCGGCGATGTGGCCCTGGAAGCGTACATCTTCCCCATGTCGGATATCGAGATCGAAAAGGCGGAAGAGAAGCTTGTCGAGCACGGGCGGCACTACTTCGAAGAGGTGTGGATTCACAAGCCTCTCAAATCGCTGGGCGGGTCCAATCCACTCGATGCGGTCGGCAGCAAACTCCTTCGCAAGCGTTTGCTGGGCGTCCTGAAGTTCGTCGAGCAGTGCTATGCCTCTGCGATACCCTTCCGGCGTGCTGACGACGACGCGGCTCCGGTGGCGGCCTACGATTTCGCAGCCCTGCGACACAAGCTTGGCCTGGAATACCTGACCGCGGCCCCACCCGAAGTCAAAGTGATCGAAGCTCCCAAGGCGGCGAAGCGGGACCTCAACGCCATGAACGCCGCCGAGCTTGCGGGGCAGGATGTCGCGAGCCTTTCCGTCGAGGAACTCGAACAGGCGATGCGAGCAGCGCTGAAGCTTGATGCGAAGGACCTGGCCGTCGCTTTCGCCCAGGCCGGTACGCTCAAGCCGTTCGACGCTTCGCGTCCGGATCGCTATCCGCTTTATGCCTGCCTGATCGCCGGCGCCACGGCCGAGGGGGACCCGGTGAAGGTGATCAAGACGATGGACGAAGGCGCCGCGTACGATGCCGCGCATAACGAAGGGAAGCGAGTGAACGACTATGGGCTCAGGCGCGCCCAGTACTTCGCGAAGTCGAAGGACATGGAACGAGCGGCCGTCGAGTTCGACGCGCTCATCGCACGCAATCCCAGCGAGGGCCGATTCTACACCACCGCCGCGGAGACGATGTTGGGGCTCCGCAACGGGGCGCGGGCTCTCGGGTTCGCCGAGAAGGGCCTCGCGAAAGCTCGCGAGATCAACAACCGAGACCTGGAAGGCCACTGCCAGGAACTGATCGGTGCGGCCAGGAAGCAGGGTTGATCCCTGCCATCGGAGAGGTTCGGAGCCGTGCGTTGGGGCGATCCCCGGCGGCTCCGAAAGCCAGATGGCACCGCCGGCCTGCAATCAATATCGCAGGATGAAGTCCAGCGTGAAGCGGTACTGGAACAGATCCTTCGGCCCCGCGATGGGGATTTCGTAGGCGACGCCAACCTGTGCCGATTCGGACAGCTTCAGTCGCCCGCCAATGGCCCAGGTCAGTTGGCCCACACCTTGCGATTGGCTGCCGAAGTTGATCAGGTCGCGTCCTTCCTTGACGTACGTCAGCGTGTTCCCATTGGTGGTGTAGATCAGCCAGTTCAGTTCCATCATCGGGAAGAAGCGATTCGCGTTCATCAGGTTCAAGTCGGCGTGAGCACTCAAGTAGTAGTAATCGCTGCGAGACCGAGTGGTGGAGAAGGCATAGCCGGTGCCCAACATGGTGTTGAGGGTGCCGACGCTGCTGTCACGGAAGAACGGGTGAGCGTAAGACAAATAAGGCACCAGGGAGAGACTGCCGGTGTTCTGAAAGACGCTCGCATCGCCGACCGGGAGCTGGAACTGCAAGCCACCCGCGGCCACGGCCCCGTTCTGATCGTTGCGAAGGAAGGTATACTTCGGACCAAGCCAAAGCTCTGCGAAGCCCGTGTTGCCTCCGACGCCGAACTCGTTTGCAGGATTGATCGACACACCTCCCAGCTTGTTCATCACGAACGACCAACGCTCGTTGATAGCCAGGCGCAACTGGGTGCCGAAGAACATGATGTTTCCACCATTGAAGCCCGGCGCTTGCGATGGCACCTTCTGATAAAGGTAGATCGGCCGGAGTTCGGTGAGTGAGCGAGGATCTTCAAACAGGAACGGATTCGTGATTGGCGAACTGTAGCAATCAAAGGCATGATCGCTGCGGAACCAGTCGCTCTGCGGCCCCATCAAGCCGTCGGCAGCATCACGCACGCGGTCCCCGAACTGGTGCGACTTCCGACGACGCTCGGGGTCAACCACGTCCTCTTGAAGCGAGGCTTTCTCGGTGCGATCCGCGGATCGACGCCGAAAGAACTCGTCCACAGTGCCGCCAGCCGAGGCAGGGGCTTCGCGCTTCCGACGCAGATCAGCTTCCACTCGAGTCGCGGAAACGGGGATGACGTTCTCATCCTCACTGATCGGTCGACCGATGACGGCTCCGCGATCGTCTAAAGCGTCTTCGCGAGGCTTCTCCGGAATCGCGACCACGGCGGGGCGGACAGGCTGCGATTCGCGAGTGGCAGGCAGCGGATCGCGAGTCACGATCTGAGAATCGCCGGTTCCAGGCCTCGAGGAATCCACCGGATCGCCCAAGAGGGAGGCGCGAGGACGGCGAACCGAGGGCGAAGACCCGGAAGGCGGATATCGGGAATCGACAGCCGGAGGCGGAATGACATCGCCCGGGGGTTCCGGTGGCAATGGCTGTGCCGCGGCCTGCGGGGCAAGCCCCGCCGACAAGAGCAGCACGATCGCGCATTCCCACCGCAGCATGGACGGCCCTCCTGGCCGATGCAACCCCTGCGATCCTTCGCCAAGGGGTCGTCGTCCCCAAGGATCGACCAGTTCGAGCGTCCAGGATGAATCTGTTCGAGCAAAATCGGTGGGATCGAATAGTCTGGGGCAAATGTAGCGATTGGAGCGATGGCAAGGTCCGGGGATCTCAACCGAACGATTGTTCCCATTCCGCCCACCTCTGGCGCCTCGACTGACCGATTATTCCACGATTTCAGGCCCTGGCAAATCCCGCCGGAGCTGAGGAAATCGGTCGGGCTGGGAGAAGGTGTTTGATCGGAATATCCAGGAAATCGAGGCTCCCCGGGAGCTTTGCGGATTATAAGGGCCTTTCGGTATGGGCGCGGAATCGCGGTTGGGAGTGGAAACGTGACATGGAGTATTTGACAGGCCCGAAACCCGTCCTAACTTTCAACATGCCGACGGTCTTTCGCGGCGAGCTATCGTTGGCCCGGCGATCCACTCGCTAAATCCCGGGCCCGCGTACTTCGGAGTTCGTCGACGGCGGCTTGAACTCCCGCGAAATCCATGGCTTCTTGGACCTCGACAAAGGATGCTGCCATCATGGTGACGAGCGACCTTGGCGCCTGCGAATGGTTCGTCTGGGATCTCCGGCGTAGCGGCCTGATCGATCGCGGCCAGTTGGATCAGATCGTCAGCGAGTTCCTGAAGCGGAACCCGCGGGCAGAGGCACCAGCCCTGGCGGAATTCCTTGTGAACCAGGGAACGCTGACCGGTTTCCAGGCGGATCGAATCCTCAACGGCAAGACTCAAGGCCTGGTGCTGGGGCCGTATGTCCTTCTGGATGGCATCGGCTCGGGCAGCATGGGGCAGGTCTACAAGGCGTGCTCCAAGAATGACAGCAACCTTTACGCGATCAAGGTGCTGCCGCGACGCAGCATGTGGAACGTCCGCCTCGCTCGTCGACAGGTGCGATCGTTTAGCGGCTTTGGTCACAACGCGGTCGTCCCGTTCGTGGATGTGGGCACCGCCGGCGGCCTCCACTATCTCGTCTGGCCGCTCTGCGAGGGTTCGACGCTCGAATCGATCGTTCAACATGCCGGCAAGCTTGATCCCTCACAGTCCGCCCTTTATGCCGTTCAGATCGCTCAGGGATTGGCGGTCTCACACCAAAACAATCTGTTCCACGGATTGCTCAAGCCGTCGAACGTGATGATCGGCTCGGATAACCAGGCTCGCATTCTCGATTTCGGTATCGGCTCTTTGCTGGTGGAGAACGAAGGCGAGAGCCTTGTCGACACGATGTCGACCGCGAACACGCTGACGAGCGGCCTCGATTGCGCCGCCCCCGAAAGCATCATGGAGCCGACCAACCGCACCCCCGCGGGCGATCAGTACAGTCTGGGCTGTGTGCTCTACTTCTGCCTCACGGGTCGCGTGCCATTCCCGGATGGCTCGGCCGTCGAGAAGATGATGGCCCACCAGACCAAGGAACCGATGGCGATCCAGGAACTTGCTCCGGAGGTTCCCGATGGCCTCGCGATCGTGGTGGCCCGGTTGATGGCCAAGGCACCCGAAGATCGTTACCACGGCTGCGATGAAGTGGTCGAAGCACTGGAACCGTACCTCGGCGACCTGAAAGCGATGCCCGGCGGCGTGCCAATGGCTTCGCGTCCTGGCACGATCAAGCGTAATTCGGGCAGCCGTCCTGGACTGAGTTCGGCGAAGCCAAGCTTTGGAAGCTATGGCAGCAAGTCGGCTCCTGGGTCCACTGCGATTCCCACGCGCAGCAGCACCAGCACCGGTGCCAATCAGGACACGGGCTACGGTGTCCGCACGCCCACGCCGGTCGGCACACCCAGCCTGCCCACGGGTGGTTCGCGGCCCGGCTCCATGAACCGGGTTCCCGGCCGCGAGTCCTTCAATCTTCCGACGCGAGCGCCACAGGAAGTCGAGGACACCTACACGCCGCAAGCTCAGGCTCCCACTCCGACGGACTCGGGTTCCCTGTACGATCAACCCTCGGGCGGCTGGGTGGACGAAGAACCCGCCGGCTCGAACACCAGCCTTGGCATGGTCGGGCTCGTCGCCGCGGCGATGGTGTTGATGACGGTCGTGTACTTCGGGGCCACGATGTTGATGAAGTGAGTTTCGGCTCGCCTTCCATGGTTCCACCCTGAGCATCAGGCCTGTAATTCCTGATGCTCTTTCCCTTCATCCTCACCCTTTCTCATCGCTTTCTGACGCACTTCTTTCCGCTCGTGAACGGCTCCATACCCTGTTTATTATGAAGACTCTTGCGGAACTCCGGGCGGTGTATGATCTGCCGTTGGCCGAGTTGATTCTGCGCGCCGCCGAGGTGCATCGCGCGAAGCGGAACTATCGCGACATCCAGCGCTGCGAACTGCTCAGCATCAAGACCGGCGGGTGCCCGGAAGACTGCAAGTATTGCAGCCAGAGTGCTCATTACGATACGCCGGTGGATCGCGAACCGCTGCTCAGTGTGGAGGAAGTTCGCGAGCGTGCGACGGCAGCGAAGGAACGTGGCGCGACGCGCTTTTGCATGGGGGCCGCCTGGCGATCCCCGAAGGACGGGCCGGAGTTCGATCGCGTGCTCGACATGGTCCGCGTCGTTCGCGGCCTCGGTATGGAAGCCTGCGTGACGCTGGGCATGCTCACGGACAGCCAGGCTCGCCGGCTCGCGGAGGCAGGGCTCACGGCGTACAACCATAACCTCGATACATCACGCCGCTTCTATCCCGAAGTGATCACCACTCGCACTTACGACGACCGAATCTCGACGTTAAATGCGGTCTCTCGCGCCGGCATCTCGGTGTGCAGTGGCGGCATCCTTGGCATGGGCGAAACGGTTGACGATCGACTCGCGATGCTCGTGGAACTGGCCCAACTCGAGACGCCCCCTGAGAGCGTGCCCATCAACTGCCTGATGCCGCAGGATGGCACGCCGCTGGCCATGGCGCCGAAGGTGGACTCGCTTGAGATCGTACGGCTTATCGCCACCGCAAGGATCGCGTTCCCTTCCGCACGCGTTCGCCTCAGCGCCGGCCGGGATCGCATGAACCGGGAACTTCAGGTCCTCTGTTTCCTCGCGGGGGCGGACTCGGTGTTCTTCGGCACCAAGCTTCTCACGGCTCCGAATCCCTCCGAGGACGCGGACGAAGCTCTCTTCCGCGCGATGGGGATCGAGCCCTTGTCCACCTCGTGTGAAACGAACGTCTGCGACAAATCATGAGCCTGAGTGAGCGATGGCGTTCGACCCTCGACGACCTGCGTTCGCAGGGTCGCTATCGTTCGTTTCGCTTGCCCATCGGCCTCGACTTCACCTCGAACGATTACCTGGGCTACGGTGCCGCGAACTGGGATCATCGCGAGGAGTTCCTCGGCGTTTCCGGGATCGCTTCGCGGCTGCTTCGCGGCCATCACGAGATCTGGGACGAAGTCGAAGCACTTCTGGCCGCCTGGCATGGCAGCGAGACGACGCTGATGATGACCAGCGGGTACAACGCGAACGAGGGGCTCATCGCCACGCTCGCGGAGCCCGGCGACTGGGTGGCGGTGGACGAACTGAGCCATGCCTGCATCATCGACGGCCTTCGGCTTGCGAGGCCCCGGAAGTATCTCTTCCGTCACAACGATCTGAACCACCTCGAAGACGGCTTGAAGGCCGAGTCCGCGAAGCGACCGCCGGGCCGGGAGATGTTTGTCGTCACCGAGTCGCTCTTCAGCATGGACGGAGATACCGCCCCCCTGCCCAGCCTGGTGGAACTGTGCGAACGCCACGGTGCCCAGGTGATCGTGGACGAGGCGCACTCGACGGGTTGCTTCGGCGACTCGGGTTCCGGCTGCGTCGATGCCGCGGGGCTGCGGGGCAGGGTGCTGGCGAGTGTCCACACCGGTGGTAAGGCGCTTGGGCTCGCAGGTGCGTACGTTTGCGGCTCCAGGTTGCTGAAGGAGTACCTGACGAACAGGTGCCGACACTTGATCTTCACCACGGCCCTTCCCCCTGCGATCGGGGCCTGGTGGCGCAAGCGAATCCCCCAGGTGCAAGAAGATCGCGCCGGTCGGGAACGGCTGCATCGCAATGCCTCTCGCTTTCGTATGTCGCTGCTGGCTCGCGGCATCGACCCGCCGGGCTTGCATTTCGTGGTGCCAGTGATGGTCGGGTCGGACAAAGCGTCCGTTCGTGCGGCCGAGAGCTTGCAGGCGGCCGGGTTCGATGTGCGTGCGATCCGCCCGCCGACGGTTCCCGCGGAAACCTGCCGTCTGCGCATCTCGATCCATGCCAACCACGAGCCGAGCGTACTCGATTCCCTGGCCGCGGCGGTTGCGGAGGCAGTGACGCCATGAGCGGCTTCGTCGTTCTCGGGACGGACACAGATGCGGGGAAAACCTCGTTTTCGCTGCTGTTCCTCACTGCGTTCTCCAGCGACTTCGCCTACTGGAAGCCGGTGGAAACCGGAGCTTCCGACTCGGAGAAGGTTCGCTCACTTGTGCCCTCGGCTCATGTCTTTGACACGCTCGCTCGCTTCCAGGAACCGGTGGCGCCGCTGCTCGCTTCGCGGCGCGAAGGGCGCCCGATGCCGAGCGTCGCCATGGTGGCGGCCGCGATCCCTGCGTCCACGAAGCCGCTTCTCATCGAGACCTTCGGCGGCCCGTTCTCGCCTTTCGATGAATCCTCGCTGCAACTCGACCTTGTGAAGCGTCTGAATCTGCCAGCGGTGCTTGTCGGCTCGTCATCCGTGGGCGCCGTCGGGCGAGGCGTCGGGATGCTGCACGCTCTGGAGATCGGCGGGATTACGCCTGCCGCGTTCGTGCTACTCGGCTCGCGTGACGAGTTCGCTGAGGAGCAATTGGCCCGTCACGGGGCGGGAATCCCTGTTGTCTCGCTGACGATGCCAGAGGTTACATGGACAGCGGAATCCCTGCTGGTCGCGGTCTCTCAGCAACACGAGAACCTTGTGACGCTGAAGGGGCGGCTCGAATCACGGCCGTTGGATTCTTTAAGGGACCTTCCCGCTCGCGATGCCAGGGTGATTTGGCATCCGTACACGCCGCTTCAGGGTGCGGATGCTCCACTGCCCGTCGTGGCGGCGGAAGCGGAGTTTCTGATCCTCGCAGACGGTCGGCGGCTCATTGATGGCATTTCCTCCTGGTGGACCGTCCTGCACGGCCACGCTCAGCCCGAGATCCTTCGGGCGATTGCCCAGGCCGCGGGGAGGCTCGATCACGTTCAATTCGCGGGCCTCACGCATCCCCACGCGGTCGAGGTTGCCGAGCGACTGCTGAGCTTCATGCCGTGGAGCGTGGGGGGACGTGTCTTCTACTCGGATAACGGCAGCACCGCGGTGGAGGTGGCGCTCAAGATGGCGTACCAGTTCTGGTGCCATCGCGGCGAATCGGGCCGGAGGCTCTTTGTCGGCTTCGAGCATGGCTACCACGGCGACACCTTCGGGGCGATGGCGATCAGCCGTGATCCTGTCTTTTTCGGACGATTCGAGCCGCTGCTCTTTGAATCGCGGCTCGTTCCTGTCGATGCGAACGCACTCGACGAGATGCTGACGCGAAACGCCGGCTGCGTCAGCGCTGTCATCATCGAACCGCTCGTTCAGGGTGCCGGCGGGATGTTGATGCATGGCCCCGAGACGCTTCGCGACCTCTTCGATGTCTCACGTCGTCATGGCGTGCTCTTCATCGCGGATGAAGTGATGACCGGCTTCGGCCGAACGGGGAGTCGTTTCGCATTCGAGCAGGCGGGGATTGCGCCGGACCTCGTCTGCGTCGCGAAGGGCCTGACCGGTGGTGTGCTGCCTATGTCCGCCACCCTCGCCTCACCCGCGATTGTGGCGGAGTTCGAGACGCCCGACCGTACGCGAACGTTCTTCCACGGCCATTCCTTCACGGCGAGCCCCATCGCCTGCGCGGCGGCGTCCGCGAGCCTGAACTTGCTGGCGGACGGCTCGTGGAAGGCCCAGGTCGATCGGATCCGCCAGCACTTCACCAGTCAGCTTCAACCTCTCGCGAATCGACCTGGAGTGAAGGACGTGCGCTTTCGCGGCCTGATCGCTGCCATCGAACTGGATGCTCCAGGCGGATACCTCTCCGACCGTGGCGCAGCCCTGCGGCGCACCTGCCTGGAGCACGGCGTGATGCTTCGGCCATTGGGGAATGTGCTCTATTCCATGCCGCCACTCTGCACCTCGAACGAATCGCTCGAACGCATCACGGAAGCGATGACGATGGCCGTGATGCGGCACACATAGTGCAGCATCACGCAAAGACCGGAGGGTGCAAATCCCCACCCTTCAGGGCAAGAGTAGCCGCTTGCACCGAAGCGTCGTGGAGCGCGGTCACCTGATGCGGTGAAGCTGGACAATGATTTTGTATTCCTCATCTGGCGACCGCACTCTGCATCGCAACGCCGCAAGCGACTGAATACTCTCGGCGATGATCCTGGGCGGTTTTCTCAAGCGGCCCGTCAATAGCCAGATCGGGATTGCACCACCTCGCGACTTCTGACTCTAATGAGCGACTGTTGTTTCGTTCGCAGGATGCAGGCTTATGTCGAACCCGATTCCACCATCCAAGCCGCGAGCGCGCCGCTGGATTCGCATCGTCACGGCGATGTTTCTGCTGCTCGTCGTCGTCCTCGTGGCGGCCCCGACGATCATTGCGAAGACGCCGCTCTTGAACATGCTTGTTCGGAAGGCCCTCGCGGATGTTCATGGCGATGTCGCCATCGGCGGAGCTTCGCTCGGATGGTTCTCGCCGATCGAACTTCACGACATCCAGATCACGGACTCCGCCCGTCGTCCCATGCTAACCGTGCCCAGGGCGAGTCTCTCGAAATCGCTGGTGAATCTGATCGTGTCGCAGCGTGATCTCGGTGAGATCACCATCGAGGAACCCCTTCTGGATCTCGCCACCGAGAAGGGCCGCACGAATGTCGAGGAGGTCTTCGCCAAGTTCCTGGAGTCGGATGGCTCGGCTCCGTCCGCCGAGCGAGTCGCGATTCAGATTCGCCTGGCCAATGGGAAGATCCACCTTCGTGATCGCGATCGCGATGTCACGGGGCTCGATCTGAGGTTGCAGATTCCAGCATCGCGTTCCAGCCCGATTGCGATGACCCTGAAGGCAGCCGTGCCTGGAACGCCCGTGCCTGGCACGCTGGATTTCGAGGCCTCCTTCGGCGCCGAAAGCGAGGCGAAGTTGAAGGCGGTCGGGTTCCCGCTGGAGATCTTCGAGTCCTACCTGACCCGGCTCGACCCGTCCCTTTCGCTCGCGGGCTGGCTTCACGCCGATGTGGCCGCGAACTGGAGTGCAGGGTTCGCCACTTTCAAGATTGACGGAAGGCAACGAGTCGAACAACTCGATCTGAAAGCGTCCTGGCTTCGGGGTGATCGTCTTCGTCTCGCCTTGGTCGATCTCCCGCTTCGTGTGAATGCAAGCGGTTCCACGTTGCGGTTCGAGAATGCTGGCCTGACGTGCGATCTTGGGAAAGTGTCCCTGAAGGGCGAATTCCACCGTGCGAGTTCTTTCGACCAGTTCCCTGATCGCCCCGGCGTGGCCGCCAGTGTGGACGTCGATCTCGCGAAGCTCGCAGTCGCCCTGCCGAAATGGACGAGCCTGCGCGCAGGAACCGTGATTCGCTCCGGGTCGATCTCACTGGCCATCGCGAGCACGGCAACTCCCGAAGGCACCGCCTGGAGTGGCCGCGCGAATGCTGCGGATCTTCGTGCGGTTCGGGACGGGAAAACCCTGGAGTGGCTCGAACCGCTGGCCCTCGAATTCCAAGGCCGGTTCCCCGATGGCGGCCTGCCCACGATCGACAATCTCGTCTGCCGTTCGGATGTGGTGGCCTTTCAGGCTCGCGGCACGCCGGACTCGTTCAAGGCCGCGGCGAATATCTTCCTGGATCGCCTCACCTCACGTCTGGGCGAGTTCATCGATCTCGATGGCGTCACGCTCGATGGCCAGGCCGTGGTGCGTGCCGAGGTGACTCGTGCGCCCGCGGGCGGTGCCATCACGGCAGCGGGCTCGATCGACCTGGCGAACTTCGCCTTCGGGGATTCCACGGGAATCCGCTACCGCGAACCGAAGCTTGACGTTCACCTGAAAGCCACCGGGGCTTACCTTGCGAAGGCTCCGTCAAGAATCGACACCGGCAGCCTGACGATCACGGCCGGGGACGATTCGCTGGAAGTTCGCCTTCTCGAACCGATCACGGATCCGGCTGCGATCTCGTCCAGCAAGTTCGCCGCGAAGATCTCGGGCAGTCTCGCACGCTGGCGATCGCGACTCAGCGGCCTGGCGACTCTGCCGCCGGACTGGAAACTCGAAGGCGTGGGCAGCCTCGGCGGCACGATCGGCTTCAATGCCGAGCGAATCTCCTGCACGTCCTTGACGTGTCACTTCGATCAGTTCGTGTTCCATGGCGAGGGCGTCGAAGTCCGCGAGCCGAAACTCACGGTTGAGAGCGACGTCACTTTCCATCGCAAGAGTGGTGCTCTCGAAGCTCGACAACTTCAACTCGCGTGTGCGACCGTCACCGCGAAGCTCCCGAAGTTTGCGATCGAGTCAAGCCCCGGTGCGGATAAGGCCCTCGTGGGAGATGGCACGTTCAGCGCGGATCTTGCAGGTATCGAGCGATGGTTCAGCGCGGATCCACGCGCCGCTGGTGCGATCTCCGGCCGAGCCCAGGGGAACTTCAAGCTCAATGCGGTGAATGGCGCCACGGACTTCCAGACCTCTTGCGAGGTCAAGGATTTTGTCCTGGGCCCCAAAACGGCACCATCCTGGGCCGAGCCAACGCTCACGATTGCGATCGAGGGCGTTCTTGATCCCGCGAAGGATGAACTCCGAGTTCGCCGTGGCCGCCTTGATCGCGAGGGATTCACGCTCGATGCGGCAGGCACGTATTCACGGCTCGCCACCACGCAGGACCTCGCCATTCAGGGCTCGCTAAGCTATGACCTCGCGAAGCTCACGCCGCTTTTTCGGGGCCTGGTTGGCGGAGGATTCGATGCCTCGGGTGTCGGATCGAAGCCTTTCAAACTTGCGGGCAGCCTGTTGCCGCCTGGTTCAAAGAGCACCACGCTTGCAGGTCTCAAGGGCGACGCGGGGCTGAACTGGCGGAGCCTGCTGGCGTATGGCTTCGAGATCGGCGCTGGCGAGTTGAACGCACGCCTGGATCGAGGCGTGATCACGACCAATCGCATCGACGCGGCTTTCAGTGGCGGAGCGGTTCACCTTACGCCGACGCTTCGCATGGAACCGATGGCGTTAAGTGTGGAGAAGGGCACGATCATCGAGCGAACGAACCTGACGCCGAAGTCCTGCGCGGGGGCTCTCGGCTACGCGCTGCCTGTGGTCGCGAACGCCGTGCAGGCCAGCGGGCAAGTCTCCTTCTCGATCGCCGAGAACAACGTCCCTCTCGCGGATGTGACAAAAACCACCATGAAGGGGCAACTCTTCGTCCACCAGGCAAACGTGGGCAGCGGTCCGGTCATCGCGGAGATCGCAAAGTTGCTCGGCGCCTCTTCGACGAGCATGACGCTGGCCAACGACATGACCGTGCCGATCAGGGTCGAGAACGGCCGGGTCCATCATGAGAACCTCCGTCTCACCGTGAACGGTTACGCGGTCACGACCAACGGTTCCGTGGGCTTCGATGGCAGCCTCATCATGGTCGCCGATGTGCCCATTCCCGCACAGGCTCTGTTCAAGAATAATCCCAAGCTCATGAAGGCCCTCACGAACAAGTCGATCAAGGTGCCCATCACGGGGACAATGGCCAAGCCCACACTGGATCCGAAGGGCTTCGAGAACGCGATCGCTCAACTGACCCGCGAAGCGACGAAAAGCGTGGCCACGGACTTGATCAAGGGCGGGCTGGAAAAGTTGCTGACGCCCAGGAAGTGACGACGGACATTCGGAATCGTGAGTTCACCATGGCGACGGGAGGATCTTTCATGGACGAGTTGTGCCTGGTCACAGGTGGAGCGGGTTTCATTGGCTCGCATCTCGTGGAAGAACTGATACGCCAGGGTCGGCCGGTGCGAGTGTTCGATGACTTCAGCACGGGGCTCGCGGAGAATCTGGCCCACTTGCCGGTGCGGCCGGAGATCGTGGAAGGGAGCCTCACGGATCCGATCGCGGTCGCAAGGGCCGTACGCGGAGCCGGGGTCGTCTTCCACCTCGGGGCGCTCGCCTCCGTGGCACGAAGCGTGGAGTCGCCTGCCATCACGCACGCGGCCTGTGCGACGGGCACGCTGAACCTGCTCGATGCGGCTCGCAAGGTCGGTGTTCGCCGAGTGGTATATGCCGCCAGTTCGAGTGCGTACGGCGGAGCCACGGGAATTGGGGGCCAACGCGAGGATCAGTCGCTCGCGGCTCGCTCTCCTTACGCCGCCGCGAAGCTCGCCGGTGAACTGTACATGCAAGCCTTCGCCCACACCTACGGTATCGAAACCGTGCGTCTTCGCTTCTTCAACATCTTCGGCCCTCGTCAGCGTTCGGATAGCCCTTACTCGGGCGTGATCGCACTCTTCACCGCCGCCATGGCTCGAGGCGAAGCACCCCGAATTCACGGCGACGGTCGACAGTCACGCGATTTCACCTATGTGGGCAATGCTGTGCAGGCGCTCGTGAGGGCGTCCCAGGCACCGGAAGTCTCCGGCAACGTTTACAACGTCGGCACCGGTCGGAGCATCTCCATTCTTGAACTCGCGGACGCGCTCAACGACGTGCTCGATACCAACCTCTCGCCGCAGTTCTCTCCCACGCGCGCGGGGGATGTGCCCTTCTCGCTGGCGGACATCACGCGAACGAAGGACGATCTGGGATACGACCCCACGGTGAGCTTCGAGGAAGGTCTTCGCCAAACCGTGGATTGGTATCTCGCGACGCAGAAGAGCGAACCCGCCCGCAAAGCGGTAAGGCGCTTGGCGAGGGTTTGAGGCGATTGGTTAACGCATTCTGCCAAACGTGCGATGAGTCCTTCGGGCAGTTCGAAAAAACAAGTCCCCGTCCGCATCGCCACACTCGGCGTTTGCCTCGTTCGACTCTTCGTCACCTCTCGAGATGAACGCCTCGATCTCCGCAGGCTCCTGATCAAGAGCACCATCCGCGCGGAGAATGAGCTGGAGCCGTGAGGTCACTTGACCAGTCGGAAACCTGAAACTTGTGTCTGGGCGAAGTTAAAGACTTCATTCGCCGTCGATTTCATTAACCCCTTGTCGCTGGTCCACGAGAGCAAGTTCTTGAGGAAATCAAGCTTTGATTCCTCCGGAACACTCACCTGGAGTTCCTTGTGATCTGCCTCGAAAACCGTCTCCCCGACCTTAAACGTGTGCCTTTGACTGACGGGATAAGGAACAAATGAGTAGGCGACCGGAGAGTCTTTGACAGCGAAGGAGCGTTGATACAAGGTGATTTTCATAATAGTCTCAACTTCCACTCCGTATTGTTCACCAGTCCACGTCAATCATTGTAGTGAATCACGTGGGACCCTGCGAGCGGTGAAGGCCGAGATGGATCATCTCGGCCTTCACCGCGCGACTGCGAAGCTCAGACCAACGGTCGCCAGTTTCAAGCTCGCGCCATCACAAATCTCGGGATAGTTCCGTTACTCGATCCGAGTGCGTTCGCGTCGGCGCCGAGGCGGCGGAGGAACTGCACGTAAAGATTGGAGAGCGGCGGGTTTTTCTGCGGGTCGAAGGCGAGGTGCTGTCCGTGTTCGAAACCTCCGCCCGCGGCGAGGATTGGCATGTACTTGTTGTCATGGCTGCTGGCGTTGCCGAGGTTGCTGCCGAACATGACGATGGTGCGATCGAGCAGCGTGCCGCCTTCCTCGCGGGTGCGCTTCAGCTTCGTGAGCAGTTCGCCGAAGAGCTTCATCTGCTGGATCTCCGGAACCTTCAGCTCGGCGAGCTTGGCCGGGTCATGGCCGTGATGCGAGAGGTTGTGCCAGTCGCTGGTGACGCCGGGGATGACGGGAACAGCGTTCAAGCCGTTCAGCGCGAAGTCGATGAAGCGTGTCGAATCGGTCTGGAGCGCGAGTTGCATGAGGTCGATCATCTCGTCCACCGTCGTACAGCAGTCGGGCAGGATCGTGGCACCGTACTTCTCCGCCGCCTTCGAGATGGCGGTGTGGGTGACGCAGTTCTGGGTCATCATGCCAGAGATCAGCAACTCGGTGACGCCGAGCTTGGCCAACGTTTCTTCAGGTGTCATCTTCTCGAAGCTGTCGGCGAACTCCTTCAGGACGACCGGTTCATTCACAGCCGGACGGCAGCTCCTGCGGTCGCAGATCCCACATCCGGATCGTCCCGTCGGCGTCGGCGATCATCAGTCGGCGGTTATCGCGACTGAACCGCAGAGACCGGGGCGTCCACCCACCCTTGAGCGGCGGACCGACGGGCACGTCGTGGCTAAGGTGTGATCGCGAGTGAGCAACTTATTACCACTGGACTCACGTAAATTGGCGGCCAGCTGGCACGGTTCAGGTCTTTCGGCTCGTGGCATTGGTTTTGCATTCGCTCGGCTCGTTCTCGATTGACATCAACACCAACTTTACCCAATGAGAGGCCAACTGCGTGAACCGTTTAGTCATTTTTCGGCGCGCATTCACGCTCATCGAGCTGCTGGTGGTGATCGCGATCATCGCCGTTCTCATCGGCCTTCTGCTCCCGGCGGTGCAAAAGGTACGTGAAGCGGCAGCCCGCATGAAGTGCCAGAACAATTTGAAACAGATCGGTCTCGCCTGCCACAACTACGAGAACGCAAACGGCTATCTCCCAGCCGGGGGTGTGACAGGTGGAACTCAGGTCGGGAGTTGGCTCTACGTCGTGTTACCTTTCATGGAGCAGAAGACGCTGGCCGACGTCTACGACCCGGCATTCCCCTGGTTCGATCCACGGAACGAAACGTACAGAAACACACAACTTTCGACCCTCCAGTGCCCATCCGCGCCGCACCCGCGCACGCACGCCGGGACTACCGGAGGGGTGGCCTGGACCGGCGCTGCATGCGGAGATTACAAGGCGACCGCCGGGCTGAACAGCACCATCCTTGGGATCGGACTCCCACCAGATACCGTCCGACAAGGTTTGATGCGGGAATCAACCGCTACGACCAAATTCAGCGAATGCACGGACGGGCTGTCGAACACGTTGCTCATCGCCGAGAGCGCCGGGAGCCCACAGAGGTGGCTGCGGGGCCAGCGGGTGATGCCGGATCAGGCCGTCGATGGTGTGTGGGCCGCAAGGGATGGGGCCACGTTCCAGGGCCGTTCGCACGCCCTCGACGGGGCAAGTTCCCCCGGTCCCTGCGCAGTGAATTGCTCGAATGTTCGTGGAATCTATGCGTTCCACACGGGAGTTGCAAACGTCTGTCTGGGCGATGGCTCCGTTCGGTCC
>Ga0105044_10005708_pt1 | contig 17114 bp, 15 predicted proteins | sample MAT01_FD_78092 | JGI IMG/M metagenome (GOLD analysis project Ga0105044, IMG submission 78092) | Freshwater microbial communities from Lake Fryxell liftoff mats and glacier meltwater in Antarctica - MAT-01 | ecosystem: Environmental > Aquatic > Freshwater > Ice > Liftoff microbial mat | place...
AGAAAATGTACTGATTACGGGTTCTACGGGCTGCGGAAAAAGTTACCTTGCCTGTGCCCTTGGACACCAGGCCTGCATGCAAGGACACAAAACAACCTACCTTAACATGAATCGCCTGATTGAAAAAGTTATGCTATCAAAACTGGACGGCTCCTACATTAAATTATTAAATCACCTGGAAAAACAAACGCTTATTATCCTGGACGACTTTGGATTACAAAACCTCGGACAAGATGTTCGGCTTGCATTATTACAATTACTCGAAGATCGTTATGGAAAGAAAAGCATCATTGTTACCTCGCAGCTACCCGTAGCCAAATGGTACGAGTATATTAATGATCCTACCCTGGCCGATGCAATCCTTGACAGACTGACAGCCAATGTTCATAGGATAGAATTAAAAGGAGAATCATTGCGAAGAAAAAAAATAAAAGAATATCAATAAGCATCCCCAATTTTAATCATCTTTTAGCTCTTACATTTATTACTTGTTTGAGGGGGTGGGTCAACATCCCAGAATGCGGGTCATCATGAACAGAATTTACACAAAAGGCATTCCGTACCTAAACTTGAAAAAAGATGAAATATTTGATGGGTCATCGACTACGTATGCTAAGAATTGAGCTTGGTTATTCTCAAGAATATGTAGCAAAAAAATTAAAAATTGCTCAAAGCAGTTATTCTCAAATCGAAAGTGATCAAAAGCCTATAACAATAGAAAAAATAAATGAAATTGCAGAAATATTTGAAAAAAATCCGTTAGAACTAATATTAATTAATGGCGAGCCCATTAAAAATATCATTCAAGACCAATCCAAAAATGAATCTATAGTTAATAACAACTATGTGATTAGTCAACTTGTTTTTGAAAAACTTGTTACGGAACTTATGAAATATTTAGAAGAAAAACGTTGAGATATTTTTATTTGGCTAACTTCCATCAATATGAGTAAAATAAACTCTTTTAAAACAACCTATCAACTATTTGTTTACGGTTCATTGAGAAGCGGATTCAGAAACCCCGCTTACCATTACCTTACACAGTATTTTCATTTATTGGGAGATGCTGTTGTAAAAGGCCAGTTTTTCGATCATGGTTCCCATCCCGTGGCCATACCAACCAACAACGAACATTACATTATCGGAGAGTTGTATGTGGTGAATAACATGGAAGAGTTTGCATGGGCAATGGGGCAGTTAGATGACTACGAAGGACTGAATGCAGAAGTTGGAGAACAGCCGCTTTACAGAAGAGAATTGGTAGAAGCCTTTCAGGAAGGCAAACCCAGCGCTGCCTGGATATATTGGTACAACCAACCAGTAGATGGCATGCCCCTCATCGAAACCGGAGATGTTTTGAAATACCTGCAGGAAAAAAATAAACCCTGACCTTGGAATGAATGATACCGCCAAAAAAATATACTTTTTATCCGACTTTCACCTGGGTGCGCCCGATGCAGCCAGCAGTTTGGAAAGAGAAAAAAGGATTTGTCGATTTCTAGACAGTATTAAACAAGCGGCGCATACTATTTTTATTGTGGGCGACTTATTTGATTTCTGGTTCGAATATTCTACGGTAGTACCAAAAGGCTATGTTCGCATTATGGGCAAACTGGCCGAACTCACCGATAAGGGCATTGCCGTTCATTTTTTTGTAGGCAACCACGATATGTGGATGACCTCTTACTTTCAAAAAGAGTTGAACATACCGGTTTATTTTGAACCCAAATCATTTGTTTTTAATGATAAAAAATTTCTTATCGGTCATGGCGACGGACTTGGCCCCGGCGATAAGGGTTACAAGATGATGAAGAAAGTGTTTCGCCATCCCATCTCAAAATGGCTCTTTGGCGTTCTTCCTCCCTACATTGGCATAGGATTGGCTAATTACCTGAGTAGAAAAAGCAGGGCAAAAACGGGTCATATAGACGAAGTGTACCTTGGCGACGACAAAGAATGGCTGATCGTGTACAGCAAAGAAGTACTGGCCCAACAACACTACGATTATTTTATCTTTGGACACAGACATCTACCGATCGTGCACCCGTTGCAAGAAAACAGTGTATATATCAACCTGGGAGAATGGATCAAATACAACAGTTACGCTGTGTTTGATGGAAACGAAGTACAGTTGGCCTATTTTAAAGATTAAGTTTACATTATTGAAAACAACCACTACATATTTGATGGGCATTTTTTGTTGCTGCCATTTTTTTGCCTGTGCGCAAAATCCTGTTGCGATCGGCACTAATGCCAATAACTTGCCAGCTGCCAGTAGCAACGATACGTTCGTGTTGGAAAGAAAGATCCCTGGCGATTTTAATGCAATGGAGATCGATGTGCTTAATAATCTTTACCTCATCACTACCGGCAACCAGTTAAAAAAAATAAGCTCAAGGGGCGATTCGATGGCCGTTTTCAACGACGTAAAAAAATTCGGCAATCCTACGTTGATAGACGTTACCAACCCTTTAAAAGTATTACTCTATTATAAAAACTTTTCAACTGTAGTGATGTTGGATCGTTTACTGAGCCCGCGCAACAGTATCAATTTTAGACAGCAGCAAATATTCAGCGTAAAGGCCATCGCTACTTCTTACGATAATAATGTATGGCTGTTTGATGAGCAGGACCTGAAACTGAAAAAGATAGATGAAAATGGAAAGCTGTTGCAGGAAACCACCGATTGGAGGTTGATCATGGATCCTGTACCATCTCCTCAAAAAATTATTGACGCCAATAATTTTGTTTACCTCTACGACCCGGCAAAAGGGTTTTACATTTTTGATTATTATGGAACTTTTAAAAATAACTTGCCTTTTTTAAATTGGGAAAATGTGAGCATAAGTGGCAACCGATTGTCAGGCTTTTTTAACAGACAATTCCACACATATGAGGTTCAATCTTTACAACTCAAAACGTACAACTTACCGGCTTTTCTCAACAGCTACAGCAGCATCAAAGCCATGAATGGCAAACTGTACCTGCTAAAAAAAGAAGGCATCGAAATTTATACGCTTCTTTAATTTTGAAACAGGCATGAAAGAATTTTTAGGATATAATATATTAGATAATAGCGTCCAGCGTTTATTGATTGTATTCAGCATCATCGCATTGGTGATCATTCTTAAGAAGGTATTGTCACATTACCTTGCTTCTGCCAGTTACCTGATGATCAACAAGGCATGGAAAACGCTGGATAAAAAAGAGTTTTCTGAACTATTCTTACAACCCCTTAGCGGTTTTTTGATTACCACAATAGGCATCATCTCTATCAGCAAACTTCAATACCCACATGTATGGGAATTCAACATCTTAAAAGTTCCTTTTGAAATTATCCTGCAAAAAATAGCCATTGCTATATTCTTATTTTCTTTTGTTAGATTGGTTACCAGCATCATCAATTTTGTTGGCATCATACTAACTAAAAGAGCCAAACTCACTATTGATAAAGGAGACGATCAATTAGTGGTATTTTTCAGGGATTTTATTAAAGTATTGGTATGGATCGCAGGTATTTTGTTGTTCCTAAAAACTGTTTTTAACCAGAATATTGGCAACTTGTTAACCGGACTTAGTATTGTAGGAGCTGCACTCGCACTATCTGCCAGAGAAAGTTTAGAAAACCTGATCGCCTCCTTTATCATATTTTTTGACAAGCCCTTTTATGTGGGCGACTTACTCAAAGTGAACAGTGTTACGGGAACAGTGGAGAGTATTGGTTTGAGAAGTACGCGTATCCGTACTGCCGACAAAACGTTGGTAACCGTTCCCAATAAACAAATGGTTGACAGTGTGGTTGACAATTGGAGCATGCGTACACAACGCAGAGCCGAATTAAAATTAGAATTTTCGGAAAAAAATTCAGCTGCTTCTTTAGACCAGTTTGTACAAAAATCCAATGAACTCTTTAGATCAACCTACGCTCCGAGGTTAAAAAGTTACTCCGTTTTCTTTACGGAGTTTTCTAAAAACGGCAGTACCATTGGTATCGAATATTTCACCGATAACATCAGTATATCGGAATTTAATACTTTAAAACAGCAAATAAATTTTGCGCTGATGAAACTTGTTGATGACCAAAAAATAGAGCTGGCCACCAGCAGTACCAATATCAACATTGGGAGTTTAGATACAGAAGCGCCCGTTTCCAAACCTATCCTCTGAAAAAATAGCCGAACAATGCCGGCTAAAGTCAACGTGGATATTACTATTTTTAATTTAAAAAAGCAGCCAGCTCTTTGTCCCACTGGCCTGTTCTTCCGTACTCCACCACTCTACCTACTTCTTTTCCATATTTCATAACAATAATGGTGGGTACGTTCACAATTTTGAAGGCGTCAGCAATACCACCAATGGTCTTTTTATTTCTATCCACCGCAAAAAAACTAATATCTGCATCTGGAATAGCAGCCTCCTCTTGTATTTTAAAAAACTTAGGCAAAATGGATTGCGTGTCTTCACACCAGGTGCCACCAAATACGATAAATTGTACTTTTCCTTTTGCATCAGAGAAAGCATTTTTTATCTCCGCTGGTACCGTGTAACTTTTATAATTTCTGTCGTACCATTTAAAATTACTGTCGTTTGACAAGGCATACTTGGTGATGATGCCATTTAAAAAATATTGTGTGCCATATTCTTTTACGCTTATGTACGGACTTTGGGCCAACAGGGTATTGCTAAAGTTGATTAACAATACAATCATCACAATTTTTTTCATCGTTTCGTTTTTCGTTTAAAATGGGTGTACATATTTGGGCGATCGAACTTTATAAATTGGCTTTGAGTTCCAGCAAAAAAGCTTTTGTTTTTTTGAGTGACGCTATTACTGCAAAGGTTTCGCTGTTTTTGTTATTCTTCTTTAAAAAATCTCTGGCGCCTTCTATTGTGTATTTTTTTTCTCTCAGCAGGTGATAGATCAGTTGAAGGTTCTTGATATCTTCCGGGCGAAACAACCGATCTCCTTTCCCATTTTTCTTAGGCTTTAAAATATCGAATTCATTTTCCCAAAAACGGATCAGCGATACATTTACTTTAAACATATCCGATACAGCGCCAATATTGTAATATCTTTTTTGAAACAATACATCATCTTCCGGCACTTCTACTAAATCTACCATTACAGCCATATCACTTAGCTTCATTCTGCCTCTGGTGTTTTTTTTAGCGGCAGGGCTGATCGTTTTTACAGCCTTTTTGTTGGCCATGTTCACTTGTTCTTCTTCCGCCATAAAAGCAAGGTCCCGGACTTCTTCTTCTACCTGTAATAACAATGTTTCTTCCTCAACAACTGTTTGCGGTTTTTCTGCATTTTCGCTTTTTGCATGTTGCAATACCTCACCAGAAGCCTTCCTTGGCTCTTCGTCTAAAAAATCAAACCCTAGTTGTTGTAAACCCATGATAGACTAAAATTAATCAAAACTTCTTGCACTTCCTGTAGCTGCTAGTTTCAGCAACTGGTCGTATTGTTCCGGATTAAGGTCGTTGCTGAAGAAATAAACAGGATTCACGTGTTGCCCGTTGAGCATCACTTCGTAATGACAGTGTGGGCCTGTACTTTTACCCGTGCTGCCAATCCAGCCAATTACTTCCCCTCGTTTTACCTTTTGCCCGACGGTCACTTTGATGCGAACCATATGTCCATACAGGGTTTCATAACCATAGCCATGATTGATTTCTACATGATTGCCGTACCCGCTTACCGAATAACCCGCTGTTCTCACCATTCCATCGCCGGTGGCATAAATGGGTGTGCCCTGTGGTGCAGTAAAATCGAGCCCTTTGTGCATTTTGGGGGTTCCATACACCGGATCTATGCGCATGCCAAATCCACTGGCAATGCGATTAAGCTGCTTGTTGCTAACAGGTTGAATAGCAGGAATACTGGCTAGTTTGGCTTCCTGGTTATTAATGAGTTTTTCAATACCTGCATAACTTTCCAACTGAAAGGCCATTCTCGCAGAAAGATTGTTCAGCTGCGCGGCAATATCTTTTCCCAACACATCATCCCCGATAATACTCACTTTATCAAATTCTTTTTTTTGCTCAATGGCCTTGGCACGTGCACTGTCGGGTAAGGGGTTGGCTTCAAAAATAGATCGGTACACTTCATTGTCTCTTTTTTCCAATGCTCCTAATTGTTGTTCCAGGGTTTGTACTTTTTTGTTGACGCTGGTATAATTGTCTTTGAGAATCTCGTATTTTTTATTGGCCTCAATATCGATTGGCCTGGGGAAAAAGCGGTTGTACAGGTAAATAACAATGGCGGAACTCACCACCAATCCGGACATCAGCCCAAAAAATCGCAGCAGTTTCACCCTTAATGGGGTGACCAGTTTTTCGTACCGGAGTGTGTGGGTGTTATAAAAATATTTTATTTTTTTCATAAATACCAGAGGCAGCCGTATAGTCTGCAAAACTCATGCTGAAATGCTTAATTTTGCCAAATTGTACAAAACTAAATGCTTGTTATTGCTGTATATTCAACAGAACTTCGCAAAAAGGGGTATGCAATCGTGCTAGGGGTACAAATATAAACGTAAGTGTAATCAAAATCAACCCATTCAAAATATTTAAAGAACATGATGACTGCTGCCGAAATTAGACAGGCCTTTTTAACCTTTTTTGAATCTAAAGGACACTTGGTAGTGCCTTCAGCCCCTATTGTAGTTAAAAACGATCCCACTTTGTTGTTCACCAACGCCGGGATGAACCAATTCAAAGACTATTTTTTGGGCAATAAAAAAGCACCCAGTGCACGAATCACCGACACACAGAAATGTTTAAGGGTAAGCGGTAAACACAATGATTTAGAAGAAGTGGGCGTAGATACCTATCATCACACCATGTTTGAAATGCTCGGCAACTGGAGCTTTGGCGACTATTTTAAGAATGAAGCCATTGAATGGAGTTGGGAACTGCTGATTGAAGTGTACAAACTTCCAAAAGACAGATTATACGCTACGGTGTTTGAAGGCGACGAAAAAGAAAACATTCCGGCCTCCACCATTGCACTCAAAAAGTGGAAACAATTTTTGCCCGAAATTCAAATTGTTTATGGCAACAAAAAAGATAATTTCTGGGAGATGGGTGATACGGGTCCATGTGGACCTTGCAGTGAAATTCATGTAGACTGCCGGCCTGATGAAGAAAGAGCGATTATTCCAGGTCATTTGCTGGTGAACAAAGACCACCCGCAGGTGATTGAAATATGGAACAACGTATTTATTCAATTTAATCGGAAAAAAGATGGTTCACTAGAGCCATTGCAAGCTACGCATGTAGATACGGGTATGGGCTTTGAACGATTGGTGCGGGTGATACAACACAAAACGAGCAATTACGATACCGATATTTTCAGCGGTACCATCCTCGAAACTGGTAAAATAGTTCATAAAACGTATAAAGCCGACGATAGCAAAGAGTCTGTTGCTTTTAGGGTAATTGCAGACCATATTCGCGCCATTGGATTCTGCATTGCAGATGGTCAACTTCCCTCCAACACCGGCGCAGGATATGTTATTCGCCGTATTTTAAGAAGAGCCGTGCGGTATTATTATTCTTACTTAGACTACAAACAACCCTTGTTGCACCAGCTACTACCAGTACTGGCCAAACAATTTGAAAAAGTATTTCCTGAGCTCTACATGCAGCAAGATTTTGTGGCCAAAGTTATCAGAGAAGAGGAAGATGCTTTTTTAAGAACCTTAGACAAAGGATTAAAGAAAATAGACAGCATCCTGTTGGCTGCTACCACCACTCAACAAATAAGCGGCGCAGATGCTTTTGAATTGCTGGATACTTTTGGTTTCCCGATCGATCTCACCCGATTGATTGCAACAGAAAACAACCTCACCGTAGATGAGGCAGGTTTTGAAGCAGAGATGAAACTACAAAAAGATAGGAGTCGCGCCGCAACAGCCCTGGATACAGAAGACTGGCAGGTGGTGAAAGAAGGCAATAGCAAAGGTTTTGTGGGATACGATTCGCTCACTGCAGAAACGGCGATCCTTCGTTATCGCAAGGTTTCGGGAAAAGGAAAAAGTCTTTTCCAAATTGTTTTGGAAGAAACTCCTTTTTATGCAGAAAGTGGGGGACAGGTAGGCGATACGGGTACCTTATTGCTGAACGGAAGCAAGATTAACATCATAGACACTAAAAAAGAAAATGACCTCATCATCCACTTCGCAGAAACATTACCCGAAGATGTAAGCGGGACCGTAATAGCCAACGTGCATGGGCCCCGCAGAAAAGAGATATGCATTCACCACAGCGTTACTCATTTGATGCACGCCGCATTACGACAGGTATTGGGCAATCATGTAGCGCAGAAAGGAAGCTTGGTAAATGAAGAACATCTACGTTTCGACTTCTCTCACTTTGCTAAAATGGGTGATGAAGAAATAGCTGCTGTCGAAAAAATTGTGAACCAAAAAATTCGGGAGAATATTCCGGTAATCATTCAATCAATGACAAAAGACGAAGCCATCGCATTGGGTGCCATGGCTTTGTTTGGGGAAAAATACGGAGATACCGTAAGGGTGGTGATCATGGACCCCGCCTACTCCATCGAGTTGTGTGGAGGTACACATGTAGGCAGTACAGGCGAACTCGGTATTTTCAAAATAAAATCAGAAGGCGCTGTGGCAGCGGGGGTTCGCAGGGTAGAGGCCGTTTGCGGAGCTGCTGCAGAACAACTTATACAAGATGGTTTGGCAGAATTGCAAACATTGAGAAGTTTGCTAAAAAATCCAGCTAATTTGCAAAAATCGATCGAAAGCCTATTGACTGAAAATAACAACCTTGCCAAAAGAATAGAATCACTGGAGGCCCGGCAACTGGTAGTTATCCGCAATGAGTTGTTGCAGAAAGACCAGATCATTCACAACGTTAGCTTTATAGGGGAAATCATAGAAGTGCCACATGCAGATGCATTAAAAAAACTCTGCTTTGATTTAAAAAATCAGCTGCACGATCACCTGGTGGTGTTGTGTGCCAACATTGGCGGCAAAGCACATGTGGCTATTGGCATCAGCGAAACCGTAGTAGCCGCCAAAGGATTGGATGCCGGCAAGATCATCAAAGAGCAGGTAAGCCCGCTGATAAAAGGAGGTGGCGGCGGACAAAAAACATTGGCCACTGCAGGCGGACAAGACACGAGTGGTTTTGCCACATTAATTGAACAGGTAAAAGGATTGATCTCTTAAAAAATTATAGCAAATAAAGTTAAAATACTCAAGCAACGGATGGAGCGCACTTGGCTTCCTCCCATTTTTAATGCGCTTCTTGCTATTTAACTTACAACGAAATGTTAAAGAAAAAAATTTAATTGCGAAAAGTTTCGTAATTCAAATAATCCCCTTAGTTTTGATGTACTAAACATTTCGTACATAAAAAATAAAAGCCATGAACAAATTATTATACGCCATGATACCTTGGTTGTTTGCAGCCATCGGATACAAAGCCACCGCACAGGAAGTGAGGGAGATCATCGTAGAAGGAAAAGAAATACCCAAAGCAGAAACGAGGGAGATTATCGTTCGAAAAAAAGGGGATAAAAACACGAGTGTTGTTATTGAATTTAAAGATGACAAAGTGCTGATCAACGGCAAGCCACTGATAGAATTCAAAGACGATGAGATCAGTATCAACAACAGAACCATTGTAATAAAAGGGCGTGGTGCCCAAACGTTTCCTGACATGGAGAAACAATTTAAAGAAATGGAATTTGAATTCGAAAGAGTAGAGGGGATGCACATCGAATCTCTTTACGGCAGTAAAACCTTTTTAGGAGTGACAACTGAAAAAAACGAGAAAGGTGCTTTAATTGAGAATGTAACCAAAGAAAGTGCTGCAGAAAAAGCAGGACTGAAAGAAGGTGACATTATTACCAGGGTGAATGATACCAAAATAGACGGTCCCGAAAAATTAGCCGAAGTGATAGGAAAGTTGAAACCAAACGATGAAGCAAAAATAACCTACAAAAGAAGCGGTAAAGACAAAACCGTAAAAGCCACTTTACAAGAACGCAAAGAAAAGGGCGGCAATAATTTTTCATTTACGATGCCCAAGGGCAATGTAAGGTCGCTAAGCGTACCACGTCACCCAGGCAGGAGTTTTCAGTGGAATGAGGGCGGTAATGAAATTGTTGTTCAGGGTTACGCTGCCCGCCCAAAACTAGGTTTAAAAATTCAGGACCTGGAAGAAGGTTCCGGTGTTAAGGTATTGGAAGTAGAAAAAGAAACACCTGCGGAAAAAGCAGGTTTGCAAAAAGACGATATCATCACCCAAATTGCCGGAGTGAAAGTAGCAAACACAGACGAGGCACGTGAACAACTGAGGAAAAATGTAGAGAAATCAAATTATACCATTAGCGCCAAACGCAACAATACGGATATGACTTTTGAAATTAAAATTCCAAAGAAATTAAAAACTATTAACTTATAAAGAATAGCCGTCGTAAAACAAAAAGAAGCATCGGGAAACCGGTGCTTTTTATTATTAAAAAAAGTAGTGAATACCTTGGTTTAAGAACATGGCATCGCTTGTAGTTTTGCTCTTCTTTTTCTCTTAAATAACTTATTACAAATGGTTGATCCTCCATTCTGTTTTTTGGAAATAAAAGGGATTGATTTTCCCGAAAATAATTCTGTTCTCGTTGACTAACCCAGATTGATTGTACCTTAAAAGCTTTTTGCTTTGCAACTTTCCATCACTTGACACGGGATTTTTTCTTAAACTTACTATATCAGGTTTGGAGTTTCAACTGTTAACTACATAACAACAGCTTAGTTCATTCCTATCGTCCTACCCATTCCTACCACCCAATACTATTGTCATATTGAGTTATATTTGCGGCGTGAATATGAATCCATCATACGAAGTGGTCATCGGACTTGAAGTACACGCCCAGTTGCTTACTAACAGCAAATTGTTTTGTGGCGATCCCATTGCGTTTGGGGCTTCACCCAACACACAAGTAAGTGCCGTGTCGCTGGCCCATCCAGGTACATTGCCAGTGATGAATGAGGAAGTGTTGCACCTAGCTGTAAAACTCGGGCTGGCATTGCATTGCAACATTACCCAGCACAATTATTTTGCCCGCAAAAACTACTTTTACCCCGATTTGCCAAAAGGTTACCAGGTGAGTCAGGATACTGCCCCTATTTGTAAAGGTGGCTATTTAGACATTAAAACCGGTTCTACAGAAAGCAGGGTTGTACTCAACCGTATTCACATGGAAGAAGATGCGGGAAAAAGTATTCACGACCTCCATGAAAACTACAGCTGCATAGATCTCAATAGAGCCGGAACGCCGCTGCTCGAAATTGTGACCGAACCCTGTATGCACAGCGCAGAAGAAGCCTTTCAATTTTTAACGGAATTGAGAAAACTCGTTCGCTGGATCAACGTATGTGACGGTAACATGGAAGAAGGTAGCATGCGTTGTGATGCCAATATTTCCATCCGACTCAAGGGCGAAACCAAATTAGGCACCAGGGTTGAAGTTAAAAACCTCAACAGTATCCGCCATGTGAAAAAGGCGATTGAAGTGGAAGTAGAACGTCTGATTGGTATGGCTGAAAACGGAGAAAAAATATTACAACAAACCCGCAGCTTTGATGCAGACAAAGGCAATACGTTTGCTTTGAGAAGCAAGGAAGAAGCCAATGATTACCGGTATTTCCCAGAGCCTGATCTGCCTGCGTTTTTTTTATCCGATGTTTTCATAGATGAAGTGAAAGCATCGCTGCCCATTTTACCCGAAGCGTTGAAAGAGCAATATAAATCCAACTTTGGTTTATCCGAATATGATGCGGGCGTTATCTGCGGTGACAAAGAGGAAGCCGAATTTTATGAAATACTCATTCGTAACCAACCGCATTACAAAGCCGCCGCCAACTGGATGTTAGGTCCGGTAAAAGCCTGGTGCAATGAACATAATATTGGCATCAAGGATTTCCCATTGAAGCCAGAACTTTTGTCAACATTGATCGCCTTTACCGAAACAGGTCAGGTAAGTTTTAACATCGCCAGCACTCGTTTGTTAACAGCGCTGATGCAACAACCAGGAGCAGACCCTGCCGCCCTGGCTGCCGAACTTAACCTGCTACAAGAAAATGACAGCAGCAGCATCGAAGCATGGGTAACCGAAGCTTTGTCTACCATGCCGGATAAAATAAAAGAATACCAAAGTGGCAAAAAAGGATTGTTAGGTTTATTTGCCGGGCAGGTGAAAAAACTCAGTAAAGGGAAGGCAGATATGCAACAAGTAAATACTATTTTAGAAAAATTTTTAAATCAATAATACATGTACATTCAGAAAATTTTGATAGCAGTTAGTTTTGTAGCTGCATTTGCAGCCTGTAACCATGAAGCCGAAAAAGGAAAATTCGTATTAAAGGGTGAATTGAAAAATATGGACGATCAACAGGTCTATTTAGAACAATTGTTCTTAAATGGACAAGACCCACAAGTACTGGATACCAGTGATGTGAAAGCTGGTCAGTTCAACATTGGATCAGTAGCCTCAGAACAAGGCTTGTACAGAATTCGATTTGAAAAAATGAACAGTGGATTTATTTTCATCAATGACCAGTCGGCCATTAATTTTAAAGCAGACATCAAAGACGTCAGTCTGGAAGGCCCGGATTTTAATAGTCCTGCCAACCTGGCTTTAAAAAAATTATTACTGAACATCGAAAAAATGCGCTTAACGCAAGAAGCCACGGGCAAAGCGATGGACAGCCTGCGTTTGGCCAAAGCTCCAGACAGCATCATCGTAGTACAGAGCATGAAATTACAGGAACTCACCAATGGCTTTAGTAAATTTATTACCAGCTATATTGATACCGTTTCTCATCCGGCAGTGGCGATGTTTGCCTTAGGTTATACCAAGGGAATAGACCCCGCCATTTTGAACACCATCATCCCAAATATGGCCACGAGATTTCCAGGAAACGCGGGTGTCGCTGGATTGGTAGCGCAATTTAATAACATGATTGCTGAGATGAACAAAGCTCAATCACCTGCTGCCACCGGTGCGCCAGGGGTGGGTTCAGAAGCGCCTGATTTTACAATGAACGACAGTACTGGAAAACCATTCAAGTTGAGTTCGTTAAGAGGGAAGTATGTGTTGGTGGATTTTTGGGCGAGTTGGTGCGGTCCTTGCAGACAAGAAAATCCGAATGTAGTAGCTGCTTACACGCAATTTAAAAATAAAAACTTTACTGTGTTGGGTGTATCACTCGATGAGAGCAAAGAAAAGTGGTTAAAGGCTGTAGGCAAGGATCAGTTGAATTGGATGCATGTGTCGGATTTAAAAGGATGGGAAAATGCAACGGTGGGTTTGTATGGCTATGATGGCATACCATACAATGTATTGATAGATCCCAAAGGTAAAATCATTGCCACGTCGTTAAGAGAATCTGCATTGCAGGCAACCTTGGCGAAAGTTCTACAGTAGCACATTTCTGAATATTTTTGGGTTTCGTTTTTGAGCTTTAAAAAGATATTAATTACTAAAACGGTTAGGAAATGCTAAGCGTTTTTTTGTGCTCCTCCATCAGGGCTGCAACAATTTAAATGCTTTCTCCACCACCTTAATCTCGAAGTGGCGAGCGGTGCTGGCTGGCTCTCCATCTATGTGTAGCGGTGCATGTTTGGGATTTTCAATCAGGAGCTGCTTCGTTTGAAAATAAAAAATATCTTTTTGGCGAAACTTTTTTTCGGTATTGGTGATCTGCCCCATCTTGATCTGTAACAAAACAGCATACAACAAACGAAGCTTGCTCATTTTTTTTACAATGACGATATCTAAAAAACCATCCCTCAAACTAGCGCGGGGCGCAATAGTAACCTGATTTCCAAATTGGTTGCTGTTGGCAATGCTGATGAAAAATGCTTCTGTTTTTATTTCCAGGTCATTCAACTTAATAATAAACGGGTAGGGAATGGCGGAAAAAAAATTCTTGATGGTCTGTTTCACATACGTACCTAAACCACGTTTTTTTTGCTCCGCAAAATCATGTGCTACCTTTGCATCGAAACCCAATCCGCAGAGCATGCAACTAAAATGGCTGTTGATGTAAAATGCATCAATATATGCAGCATTGCCTTTGAAGATGATCTCCAATGCTTTTCCAGGTTGGGTTGCAATACCCGCTGTCAGGGCTAGTCCATTGCCAGAACCCATGGGAATGATGCCTACATTTACGTCACTTTGCAGCAGGTGAGCGGTGATTTGGTTTACGGAGCCATCTCCCCCGCAAATAACAATATCCGTAAATGCTTCCTGAACAATGAGTGCTGGTAAAAAGTCGTAATTACCGTCGGCCCTTGTTTCTAAAATCCGAAAAAAGATGTCTTGTGCTGATGTCTGTTCCTCAATCATTTTGATGATCGAGTCCTTACTTTCTGTACCGGAAATAGGATTGATAAAATAAGCGATTTTCCGTTTCATAGACGCCTCAAATGGAGATGCTGGTGAGCAAATGTAAAATACGTGAATCCTTCAGTATAAATGAACGTATCCACCTACCACTAATTTTTGGGACAAAGGTAGAATAGATAACCAAAAATTCCAACCCATTTAAACATAGATTACCAATGCATCAATGCGCTTCCCCAGGTGAAGCCACTGCCAAATGCCGCCATACAAATCAGGTCGCCCTTGTTGATTTTTCCTGCCTCCCAAGCCTCACTCAGTGCAATGGGAATAGAAGCCGCAGTGGTGTTTCCGTATTTTTCAATATTGTTAAATACCTGGTCGTCTCTTAATTGTAATTTCTGTTGTACAAATTGTGAGATGCGTAAATTGGCCTGATGTGGAATGAGCAATTTTAGATCGGAGGCTTGGTAATTGTTTTGTGCCAATGCCTCCAGTATCACTTCCGGAAATTTTACTACTGCTTTTTTAAATACTGCCTGACCATCCATATTCGGAAAATTTTGTGCCTGGTCAATCATAGCATGACTCATAAACATTTCGCCGATGGGAGCCTCCTCAAAATCAGCCACGGGTGTATCCATCCAATGGTTGGCATGTGTGCCAGGGTTGCACATCGCCAGCAATTCTGCACTCCCACCATCGCTGTGCAAATGTGTACTTAAAATACCTCTACCCGATTCTTTGGCAGGCTGCAATACTACCGCAGCAGCCCCGTCGCCAAAAATAACGGAGATGTTTCGGCCCCTCGTACTAAAGTCGAGCCCAAAAGAATGTTTTTCACTGCATACCAATAGAATATTTTTATACATGCCTGTTTTAATAAACTGATCGGCTACCGATAACGCATACACGAAACCGCTGCACTGATTTCTAATATCCAATGCACCTACTTCTTTCATTTGAAGCGCTCGTTGCAGCAATACCCCGCAACCTGGAAAATAATAATCGGGACTCAAGGTGGCAAATAAAATAAAGTCTATATCATCTTTGGTAATACCCGCTCTGTCAATCGCAATGCGTGCAGCTTCTACTCCCATGGTAGTGGTGGTTTCCCCTGTTCTGTTGGCATACCTACGTTCTTTAATACCGGTACGTTCCTGGATCCACTCGTCGGAGGTTTCCATGTATTGTAATAAGTCGTTGTTGGTAACGATGTTGGCAGGTACATAATGACCTATACCAGCAATGATGGTTGAATGCATATGGCTGAAGTTGAGCTTTTTTAAAACAATCGATGCAATAAAATTAAGCAAACAGGCTGTAACCCTTCCGATTACTTTGAATAACCCCTAACTGGAAGCAGGCGCATTCAAAGTGTTCCAAAGCAGGTCTTTTAGTGTCGACAACCCTTGTCCGGTGACAGAGGAAATAAATATATGCGGAATTTTTTTGGGTAACTCTTTCGCAATGGCTTCTTTGAGTTCATCATCCAGCATATCTGATTTGCTAACAGCTATTACAAAATCTTTTTGCAGCATTTCCGGATTGTATTGTTCCAGTTCATTTTTTAAAATATCGAATTCTTTTTTATGGTCTTTGCTATCTGCCGGAATTAAAAACAACAAAATAGAATTTCGCTCAATATGCCGGAGAAAACGATGGCCTAGTCCTTTTCCTTCTGCTGCACCTTCGATGATACCGGGTAAATCGGCGATACAAAAACTTCGGCTATCGCGATATTCAACCATTCCCAATTGCGGGGTTAAAGTAGTAAATGCATAATCCGCAATCTTAGGTTTGGCAGCGGTGATACTGCTCAGTAAGGTCGATTTCCCAGCATTGGGAAATCCTACCAAACCTACATCTGCCAGCACTTTGAGTTCTAATATTTTAAATGCTTCTATTCCATCTTCGCCTGGCTGCGCATATTCTGGTGATTGGTTGGTAGAGGTTTTAAAATTGCTGTTTCCCAACCCACCTCTTCCGCCCTTCACCAAAATCACTTCCTCTCCATCTTTTAAAATTTCTGCTTCCTGCAAACCAGTTTCTGCATCTTTAGCGATGGTACCCAACGGCACTTCGATGATGATGTCTTTTCCAGTTTTACCCGAACTGTTGTTACCTTCACCGTTGCCTCCATCCTCTGCCAAAACATTTTTGTAGTACCGTAAGTGTAGCAATGTCCACAATTGCGCATTGCCTTTGATAATGATGTGTGCGCCACGACCGCCATCACCACCATCCGGACCGCCCATGGCCGTTAATTTATTGCGTAAAAAGTGTTTACTGCCTGCTCCACCATGCCCACTGCGGCAGAATATCTTGATCTGATCTACAAAATTTGATTTTTCCATTGGCTGCAAAGGTGCGAAAAAAATCGCCATTCAACGGGTAAACATTAAATTGTCAGCATGAAAGCCTTCCTTTTTATAACCATTTGTGCCTTAGTAGCCTGTGGTACTGGCACAGCCACAACGGGCGATAACAGCAGCACTGGTGCCAGGTGAACGCCAGACGAAACCGTTCAAATCGATCGTTTGCCAACCAGCATCCAACAACCCAGCACTCCATTTTCACAAGAAATAAAAATGAAGCCCTCGCGAAAAATATACAGCTATCGTTGCAAGGATTCACTTGTATGTTATGTTATGGCGCCTGGTTGCGATTTTTGAAGCGAGCTGTATAACGAACGTTGCGAATGAAAGCGCTCCCAGACGGCAGC
>Ga0105044_10005711_pt1 | contig 17113 bp, 18 predicted proteins | sample MAT01_FD_78092 | JGI IMG/M metagenome (GOLD analysis project Ga0105044, IMG submission 78092) | Freshwater microbial communities from Lake Fryxell liftoff mats and glacier meltwater in Antarctica - MAT-01 | ecosystem: Environmental > Aquatic > Freshwater > Ice > Liftoff microbial mat | place...
ATCATGACGGTGGCATCGGTGCGGGCGACTTTGCGAATGAGTTGCCGCAGTTGTTCCATCGCCGCGCTCCGCCCCAGCAACTCGAACCGCACTTCGTCGTCCAACTCGTGATTCAGGAATCGGCTGACCTTGAGCAATTGATTGAAGCTCTCCGCCTTCTGCAACGCCGCGTCAATCTCTTCATACGAAAATGGTTTCGTCAGATAATCAAACGCCCCGGCGCGCATGCAATCCACCGCGGTCTGAACGGTGACGCTGCCGGTCGTGACGATGACCACGGGCTTTTGCGGACGCTGCTGCAATTCGCGGAGCAACTCGATGCCTTCCCCGTCCGGCAACCGCAGGTCGAGAAACATCAAATCAATCTCTTCCTTGCCCAACACCTCGCGCGCCGCTGCCAGCGTCAGCGCGGTGTCCGCGCTGTACCGGCGCTGGCGGAGTTGGTGGGCCAGATTTTTGCAGATGATTTCGTTATCTTCGACGACGAGAATTTTTTCGATGGCCATGATGAACTCCTAGATTTGACTGGTGCGCCGGTAGAGGTCGGCGACAAAGTGGGGGCGCTGGCGCTGGGCGGAGGGCAGTTGACCGGCGGGCAATAATCCGCGCCGCAACATCGTTTGCTCGTTTTCCCGGTCCCGCATGACAATCTTCATCGCCAAATCCTGGGCTTGCCGCACCAACGACTCGATCTCACCGCTCTCGCGGGTTTGCGCCGGGCCGAGGTGCTGCTTCAGAATTCGGGCCTCCTTGAGCGCTTTATAGGATTCATCCAAGCGCGGGAGCAAGGTTTTTCTGGCCAGCGCAAACTCATCACCGGCGAACGGAGTCGGCTCCTGGAGCGCGCGATTTTCGCGTTCCACCAACGCGAGGAGTTCCGCCGCGAGCGCAATATGTTCCCGCACCGCGCGCAGAATCGGCGCGGTTACGGCTTCGCCGGCGGGGGCCGGGCGGGGGGTTGGATGCTCAGATTGGCTTGCGTCGCTTGTATGTGCCATGCCACATAGTTTTTCCGCCACTGCAGCAAGTCAAGCACGGTCTGCAACGGCGCGGCCGGCTTCCCGCCGGCGACTGCGCCTGCGTTCAACGCCACGTCATACGCCTTCAGCGCGTTGGCCGGCTGCTGCAATCGCTCGTGGCACAAGCCAATCTGGTACAACACCGGCACCCGCCACGCCGGGTCGGGCGACGCGGTGAGGAGACCGACGTAGAGTTGGAGGGCGTTCTCGTAGTCGCCGGTGAGATACAATTCGTTGCCGATTTCGTTGGCGAGCCGCTGCCGCCACACGTGCGCCGGGGTGCCACCGGTCATTAAGGGCACCGCTTCGCGCAGCGCTGCGGCGGTTTCGCCCGAACGGACCAACGCGCGGATGAGCAGAAAGCGCGCTTCGGGTTCCTCGGGGGCCGCCGGCTGCGCGGCGAGAAATTCCCGCGCCTGCCGGATCACGTCGGCGTGCGCCTGCAACGCGTCGGCGCAGCGCATCAACTTGACGAGGAACTGGCTGCGGTGGGATTGCACCACGTCCAACCGCAACAGTCGCTCCAAGAACTCGACGGCATCGGCGTATTTGCCCTGCTGAAAATTCGTCTCGGCGATTTCGATTTGCGCCTGCAACACCAGCCGTTGTTGCGTGCCGGCTGCGTCGAGCTTGAGATTGAGCACGGTGGTCATGACGGCGTAGAACTTGGACAACGCCATCGAATAGGCGCCCAATTCACGAAAGAGATAGCCCTGTTGCAATTGCAGTTCCGGCACTGCCGGATCCTGCGGGAAGCGCTGGATGTATTGGGCGAGAATTTGCAGCGCCCGCTCACTGCGTTTTTGTTCGCGCGCCGAGGCCACCAGATCCAGTAACGCCGTCTTCACGAGTTCCTCGTGGACGCCATCCGCCGCCAGCAACGCCGTGAGACACTGATCCGCCTGCGTGAAATCCTGCTCCCGCCGCAGCCGACGCGCCAACTCCAACTGAACCTGCCAGGCGTCGTGAGGACCGGGTTCCGACAAGAGCGGTGCGCCAACCACCGGCGCGGGGTTGCCCGCTGCCTTCGGTTCGGTCGCCCCTGCGGCGGGAGAGATCAACCAGAGAGCCGCGCTGGCGACTCCCCACAAAAAATGGTTACCGGCTTTCATAGGTGGCTTGGCTGGAACCAGACGGCGCCGGCACGGGCGGCACGAAGGTTAACGGCGTCAGAATTTTGGTGTCGCGCTGCTGGCGATAAAGTTCGAGGAGCATGTGCGGCGTCACCACCATCTCGTTGGTGCCGGCGGGCGCGTCCACCACGGTCAAACGCACCGCCGACCCGGCAGTCACCGTCAACTCGCCGGCCACAGCCGGCTCCGGCTCCTTGATCGCCGGTGCCAGCGGATCCACCGGCAAGGGTGGCAGCACAAACGCGGTCGTGACGGTGGCCGGCGCGCGAAACCGCAACGGGGCCGGCCCAATGCTCGGCAGATAGCCGGCATTAGCCAAACCGGTGCAGAAAACACCGAGCCACAATAGCGAAAAGCGGATGCTCATCCATTGATTCTATCGGCAGATTGCCGCGTCAACTTGAGGTGGGACGCCCGCGGGCGTTGTAGATGGCGCGGGTCAGCGCGCCGTCCCCGGCGGTGGCCAGCCACTCCTCGCCTTGCGGGGCCGGGAGGCGCGCGAGTAATTGTCCGCAGAACTGGGTGAGCCGGCGCGTCTGTTCTTCCAACAACCGGTTCGTGCGTTCCAATTGGTCGCGTTGTTCGAGGAGCCGGGTCACGGTTTCTTCCAGCTTGCGATTGGTCGCCAGCGTCTCGGTCTGGAACGTCTCACTCTGGGACACCATCTCGAACCGTTGAATCGCCGCGCGGACGGTGGCGATCAATTCGTCGTTCAACCACGGTTTCACGAGGAACCGGTACAGGTCGCCGCCGTTCACGGCCTCGATCACGGTCTGCACCTCGACGACGCCGGTCAGCAGGATGCGGGTGGTCCGGGGCGAGATACGCCGGATCTCGCGGAGCAATTCCAACCCGGCGAGGTGCGGCATTTTGTGATCGGAAATCACCACGGCAAACGTTTGCGCACCGGCGAGCCGCAGCGCCTCGCGGGGATCGGAGGCCGTTTGGACGCGCCAATCTTCGGCGCGCAACACCTCTTCGATCATGCGCAGGTAAAACGGATCATCATCCACCACGAGCAAGGACGCGGGGGTGCGGGGCATGCGACCTCACGAATAGGATTGCCACTGGATGTCCGCCGGCCGCACGTAGGCGTGCCGGACTTGGCGCAGTTGTTGGGTGGCGGATTCCAGTTCTTGCTGGGCGGCTTGGGTCTGCTGGCGAGCCAGCGTGAGCCGGCGGCCATTGGCGGATTCCTGTTCCACCAAGCCGATGACTTGTCCGTGAAATTCCTGCACGACCGCATCGGGATCCTGACCGGCGAGCCGGGCTTCGCAGCGCATTTCCTCCACCGCGCCATTCAGGAAAACTTGGAGCTGTTGTTTGGTGGCCTGCAAGCGCTCGAGTTCGGTCCAGCGATCTTGTTGAATCGCGTCGCCTTCCGCGACGGTCAGCACGCGCCATTGTTCGAGATACAACGCGACTGCCGAGCGGCGGCGGTCCAGTGTGGGATGGGCGGACATGGTGATCACCGGGCGGGTTGTTGGAGCATCTCCGCCCACGCATCCCGCAACACCGTGAGCCGGTGGAGGACTTCCTCAATGCCGTGCGGTTGTTTGCGGCGATTGCTCTCATCGAGCCGGGCGTCAAAATATTCGTAAAGCCGGCGCAGGGTGACGGAGAGTTCGCCGCCTTGGGTCATGTTGAGCGAGCTGTTCAACTCGTGGAGGATTGCCTGGGCGCGGGTGACGTTGAGATGGATCGTCTGATTGAATTCGAGCGGATCGTCGGTCGCGAACCCGCCGCGAGCGCGTTCGAGAAAATTGATGGCGCCGTTGAACAACATCAACACCAACTGGCCGGGACTGGCCGTTTGCGTGGCGATGTGGCGGTACGCGGCAACCTTGGTGGCAGTGGCAATCATGGCCAAACGGGACAAGCCTGGGCCGCTACTGCTGCTCCTGAACTGGCAAGGCCAGCAAGTTACCAATCGCCTTGATCGTGGCCAACGGCGGATACGTCGGATCGCGCGCTAATTCCGTCGCGCGCGCCACCGCCGCCGCCCGCACATCCGGCGTCTGCTGCAACGCGGTCTGGATGGCTCCCGCCTGCTGGAGGGAAACGGTATCGGTTTTGGTGGAGACCCCCGCCGGCACGGGCGAACGATTGGGCGTGCTTCGGACCCCACCGGTGCTGACATTTGGGTTAATCTGCATACGGATACTATCGGCAAGTTACGGAAATACTTTAGCGCCCCGGCATCGTCCCCACGACCGCATGGGCGGCGAACTGCCCAAACCAGCGGGGCGACAACAACATCCCGTCCGACGACGCCAGCGCCGGCACCGTCCGCAGCCGCGCGGCATGATACCGCCGGGCCGCCGCGGCGACTGCGGGATCACCGGCCGCGAACACTTCATCCACCGCCCACACCGTCCGGGCCGACTCACACTCGACCAGCCGGACGTTCCACCCCACCTGCAACGGCGGGTACGGTTGAAATTCCGTCACCCGCACAAACAACACCGCATCGCAACCCGTCCCGGCGCGGATGCGTTGGAAAAAATCCACGGGCAATTCGTCCGTGGCCGACCACTCGGCCCGGCCCGTCGCCTGGCGCAACCATTCCGCTGAAACCGGCACCACCTCCACGAGCCGGCGCTGCGCCAACTCGCGCGATAACACCGATTCCAACAGCTCGCGGCCACTACCGGCCGGCAACGGCAACACGGCCACACGCCGGAGCTGTGCCGGCAGTTTGGCCTCGGCGCGGTACACGTTGGATTGCGCAGAGACGGTGACGCCGGTCAGTAATAAACCGAGGATCAGCCACCGGCTCATCAGGCGACTCCGAATCGTTGTTGGAGAAATTGGAGTTGCTGATTGGTCTTCGCTTGAGCGTTTTCCATCGCGAGAAAACTCGCGAGCAACTGATTCTGCCGGCTCTGGACGAGTCGCTCGAGATCGGCCACTTGCTTGTCAATGTCCGTCGCCTGCGTGGTCAGCAGGGTTTGCCGGGCGAGGAGTGTGCCGTCTTCGCCGGCCGTCTTGGTGAGATAACTGGTGAAGCCGGTCGCCCAGCCGTTGGTGGTGTGGGAAAAGAAATCGCGGATGCCGGGGAGGTTCGTGGCCAGCAAATCATCGAGCGTCGCGCTGTCGCCGAGTGCGAGCGTGTCATCGTTGCCGTTGGTGGCGTAGCCGAGTTGACCGAGCCGGTTGACGGTGCCGCTGAGGCCGGTGAGCGAGCCGTAGGCGAGTTGACGCAGCCGGGACGAGAGTTCTTCCACGTCGCGGTCGCCGGCGAGAATCCCCGCCGTCACCTTGCCTTTGTCGTCCGTGGTGCTCGCGGTCTGGGAGGCGATCAGCGATTGGACTTTGTTGTATTGCTCGACGAACGCGGCCAGCGCCGTTTTCACGCCTTCCGTTTCACTGGAAACGGTGACGTTGACGGAGGCAGCCGTGCTGGAGCTGCTGGGCATGTTGATCGGGTCCACTTGGTAGGAGTAGTTGTCGCCGGAGTACGTGGGGGAAACGCCGAAGTTGATGGCGCCGGTGTTGGCGACCGCGCCGGCGGCGGTGGGGTGCAGGGAAAAGTTATTGGCGTCAATGCGGCGAACGTAATAGACGGTGGCGGCATTGATCTGACTGGGGAGCGCGCCGGTCGTGGCGAATTTCATGGCGAAGCCGGTCTGGTAATTGTGCGGCGGCGTGGTGCGCACCCGGGTCTGGATCCCGGAACCGCCAAATTGCGCCACCAACATCGGAAATCCCGTCGCCACCGTGGCCGGCGTCGTGGTGCTGGTGGCGCCGGCACGCGCGGTGACGCTCAAGCCGGCGATGCCGTGGTCGGCGCCGGTGACGGTGTTGCTGCGACTGGTCAGGGTCGCGCCGCCGTTGAGTGTGTATTTCAGGTCTTGGCCGGCCACGAGTGTGCCGCCGGCGGCGGTGAGCACCTTGGTCGCAGTGAGGAAATTGCCGGTGACATTTTGCAGCGCGACGCTGACATCGCCCGTGGTCTTGTTGGTCAGGGTCAGCCGGTCGCTGACGGTGTCGTATTGGGCGGTGACGCCGGCGGCGGAGTTGTTGATGCGGCTGACGACATCGCTCAACGTATCGGTGGCCGCGTCGTAGTTAATGCTGACGCCGTTGATTTTGAATTCGCCCGTACCGGTGATGGCGGTGCCAAAGTTGGCGCTGGCGAGGACGGCGCCGGTCTTGACGACACCGAGCGCGAGGGCGCTGGCGACGGAGTTGGTGCCGTTTTGGGTGAGCTTGGTGACGGAGAGGAAATTGCTGGTGTCGCCGGCGCTGCCGAGCGAGATCGGACTGGCGCTGGCGAGGGTGATTTTGTCGGTCGCGGTGCTGTAGGTGGCGGTGACCGCGCCGCCGGTGGCGGTGCTGATTTTGGTGAAGACTTCTTGCAGCGTGTCGGTGGTGGCAATGGTGACGGTCGCGCCGTTGACGGTGAAGTTGCCGGCGGTGACGGCGGTGGCGAACGGGGCGGCGTTGAGGACGAGGGCGGAAACGTCGTTGGTGGGGCTGATCGAAGCACCGATGTTGGCTCCGCCTTGTTGGGCCGCAGCGGTAGCCAACTGCGAAAACGCAAACGCGTAACTGCCCACCGGCGTGTCCGCCGCCGCGCTGGCAGTGGCGGCGCTGAAATTGTCCAACTCGACCTGCCGGCCGCCGTAGAGCGACGCGGACTGCAAGGCTTTCACCTTGTTTTGCAACACGCCGAGTTCGGAGATCAAACTGCCGTAGGCGATGTTGCGGTTTTGGAGGACGGTTTGCTGGCTGAGCAGGACGCGTTGCGGGGCGCGATCCACCTCCGTAAGCTGCGCGATCAGCGCGCGCCAATCAAAGCCCGATGCCAGACCTGAGATGCCAAGATCCATGGTTACTCTCTCTATCGGCAGGTTGGGGAAAAACTGAAGCCCGGGCCGCGCGAAACGCGACCCGGGCCGTCAGTGACATCAGAAACGCGGCGGTTTATTGCAGCAACCGCAACGTGGACTGCGGCACCGCGTTGGCCTGCGCCAACATGGCCGTGCCGGCCTGGACGAGGATGTTGTAGCGGGCGAAGTTGGTGCTTTCTTCCGCGACATTGACATCTTTGATGCGGCTATTGGCCGCGATGAGGTTTTCCTTGAGCACGGCGAGCTGTTCGCTGGTGTAGCTCAAGCGCACCGCGTTCGCGCCGACTTGCGCGCGATCCGTGGCGACCTGGGTGATCGCCGCCTTCACGTTGGTCAACGCCGTGGCCGCCGCGCCGCTGGTGGCGACGCCCGAACCGGTTGCGGTCGTGTACGCCGACCCGGCGAGGTTGACGCCGGTCATCGCGAACGTCCCACCTTCTTCGTTGATCGTCACGTTCAAGGCCGTGCCGTTGAACAGGGAAACGCCATTGAATTCCTTCGCGGCGATGTTGGTGATGTACGCGCCCAACGTCGAGAATTCCTGGTTGTACAAGGCGCGATCTGCGTCGGACTTGGTCACGTCTTGGGCGGCGAGCGAGAGTTCGCTCATGCGATCCAAGGCCTTGCCCACCTTCTTCAGGAACCCGTCCTGCGTCTGGTTGAACGAGACGGCGTTGTTGACGTTCGTGCTCGCCGCGGTCGTGCGGTTGATCTGCGCATCGAGACGCAGGGACACGGCGGCGCCGGCGGCGTCGTCTTCGGGGCTCACGAGTTTGGAACCCGAGGACAACCGCGCAAGCGATTTGGCCAACAAGCTCGAAGATTCCGCCAACAACCGGGCGCTGCTGACTGCCGAAGTATTAGTATTGATAACCATGACTGCTTAACTCCTTCCATGAGTTTTCATTTTTTTCGTCGGCATCCATGCCGGCGTGTGAGTCGGATTCGAGGCACTCACTGTTCCCTCATTGGCTCTTCGTGGCTGCCAACCGCCAGATCGTGTAACAAGAATGTTATCGGCAGCCCCCGGAATTACTTAACTACCGGCTCCGCCGCCTCTGCCAGCGCCGCGGCCAACAGGTCGGCCGCCGTCGGCAATTGCCCGCGCCACACATCCAACCGCGCCGCCAACCGCTCCACCACCGCCGGCTGGCCCCACGCCATCAAACGCCGGCACCAGTGGATGAATTCGCGGCTGACCACGGGTTCCGGCGTCAGCGCGACGCTCGCGTCCCGGTCCGTGGCCCATTCACAAATCGCGATGGCCGCCAATTCGCGCGGTCCCACGCCGGCCTCCTGCCAGATCGGCAAGGCTTCCGCCAACCGCCCGGCCAACAATAAGGCTTCTGCCCGTTGCTGCTGGACCGGCACCTCGCGCGGGAACAAACGGGCCGCTGCCTGCGTCCAGTCACCGGCAAACTCCACAAACTCCGGCCGGCTCAAGGCAATCTGCCCACCGGCCAACCACGCGCCCAGGAAATCCGCCTGCTCCGCCACCAACGCGTGCAACATTTGCAGCGCCTCCACCGGCTGCCCTTGAGCCACCAAGAAGCCGGCGTACTCCAGCCGCAGGGGGCGCGACTGCGGGTCTTCCACCAACGCGGCGGCAAACTCTTGGCCGGCCTCTGTCATCTTCCGCAACCGCATCAAGCACATCGCCAAACAATGCCGGGGCGCGCCAGTCCGCACATCTTGATGCCCCGGACACAACGTCGGCCGGTCGCGTGTCGCGAGGCATTGGCGAAACGCCGCCGCCGCATCCGCAAACGCGTGCAAGTGCATCTGCGCCAGTCCGAGCGTGAAATTCATCCCAGCCGTCAACTCGCTCTGCTGCGCCAGCCGGCTTTGATAGAGTCGCACCACATCGCGGAATTGTTGGTTGGCGCTGAGATGCGTCCCCAGTTGCGTCAACAATGTCTCCCGCAACTCCGGTGAGACTCGTCCCGCCGGCATTGCGGACATCACCTGCCACGCCCGCGCCGACTGCTCAATCCCTGCCGCCAACCGCCCCGATCGCGCCAGTTCCAGGCCGAGATTCATCAGCAGATTCGGATCGTCCGGCTGTTCCTGCAACGCCAACTCCAGCAACCGCAAATTGCGATAAATCTTGTTCCGATCCCGGTTCAACTCCGCCGTGTAGCCATGATGCCGGATCGTCGTCTTCCCCAACCGCCAATCCGCCAACGCAATCCCCGTCACCTGTTCATGGATCCGTCCCGCATATCGCACCGCCGGCGTCCGCCGAAACAGGCGCGGCACGTAATGACACCCCTCCCCTTCCCGCCCGGCGTCCACGATCGGCAACCGGAAACCCCACGTCGTCTGCTCCCGCAGCTCCTGCTGGAGCGTCGCCCGCGCCGCGAGGGGTAATTCCTCATCCGCGTCGAGCATCAACACCCAATCCCCCGTCGCGTGCGCCAACACCTCGTTGCGCGCCGCGCTGAAATCATCCGTCCACTCGCGGTGATACACCTCCGCGCCGCGCGCCCGCGCGCGATCCACCGTGCGATCCGTCGAACCGGTATCCACCACCACGATTTGATCGGCGAGACCGCGCACCGATTCCAGGCAGCGCCCGATGAACTGCTCTTCGTTCTTCGCAATCACACCGACCGTCAATCGCGGTTTATCCGGCAACGGCGGCAACACACCCGACGCCACCACTCGCACCGGCGCTGGCGGCGCGCGCCGGGTGACCGGCCGCTCCGCCAACTCACCGAGCCGGCTGGCGGCGATGGTTGCGGCGCGCGCCCACGTCCATTCGCGCCGCACAAAATCGCTGGCCGCCCGGCCTTTCGCGCGCGCCTCGTCCCGGTGCGTCACCAACCAACGCAACCGCTCCGTGAGTTCCGCCGCCGCCGGCTCCAGCCACCAGCCCGGTCGCGTCAATGCGAACGGCCCGGCTGCGTAGCCAATTGTCTGGCGGGTTGCCGGAATCCGGTACGCCCACTCCTCGGTCGCAAAATCATCGCACGCGCCGCCGGCGGTGACCACGACGGGCAACCCGCACGCCATGGCTTCCAAGACCGGCAACCCGAATCCTTCGCCGCGATACGGATGCACGAGGCAATCACACGCAGCGTATAACGCCGGCAGTTTCGCGGCCGGCCAGTCTTCATTCAGATACAAAATCTCCGGCGCGTCCGGGTCACGTTGCGCGGCGCGGATTTGCTCCTCCAGCGTCTGCCCGGCATACACTTGGCCGGTAAAATCCTTGATCACGAGACAGACATCATCCGGCGCGCGAAACGCCTGCAAGTACGAAGCCAGCAACACGTCCGGCCCCTTGCGCGGAATCGTGCCGCCCACAAACAGAAACTTGAATTGCTTCTTCGTCGGCAACGGCAACGGTGTCACGCCGGGCTGGAACGTGTCCGGATCAATCCCGTTGGGCACCACGCGCACCTTCGCCGGCGGCACGCCGGAATCCACATACACCCGGCGCGCGTATTCGGAGGGAACCCACACTTCATCCACCACCGCGATTTGCCGCGGCCACTCCGCCGGCAACGACCCGAATTCCCACGGCTGGATCAACACCCACGCGCCGTGCTTCGGCTTGCGCCAATCCGGCGGCCACATGTGCCGGACGGTCACCTGCGTGCGCGTCGGCGCTTGCGCGCGCTGACCCGCGCCCACGCGCACCACTGCCAGCTGCGGTTGCCGGGCCAGTTGTTTCGTCAGCTCCCGGTTCACGTGGGACAAACTGCCGTGATCCTGAAACGTCCCTTCCCACGCCACATGCACCGGCTTGGTCGGCGGCGTGGTCGCCGGCGCGAGGCGGGGCTGATCCCGGCGCATGAGGTCTTGCCAATGCGCCCAGCCGCTGACGACTTGGATGTTGTCCCACGGATCCAAAAAGATGTAGTCCGAGGGGTCTTTCTGGCCGACCCAGTCGAGACTCTTGATTGCTTCAAAGACGATGGTGCGCACACCGGCGAGGGCGGCGAAGGTTTTGGCCCACGAATCCGCGCCGACGAACAGGTCGCTGGAGGCGATTTCCGTCATCTGGTGCGCGAATGAATAACTGCGCCGGTCTTCGCACCCTTCGCGGCTGGGGTATTCGGCCTGTTCGTCCGGCGTGCCAATGATCACCGGCGTGAACCCGGCGGCGCGGAGAAAATCCAACAGCGGCACCCAATCGCGGGGTTCGATCAGGTTGCGCTTGGAGCCGGCCATGCCGACGAGGCTGCCGCGCGGGGCCACGGTGACCCGGCGTGTGGCGGTGGGTTGTTGGAAACGGCGCGCCCACGCGGGCCGGGCTTGCACGCCGTAGTCGCGGAAAATATCCGTCTGCTCGGTCCAAGCTTGCTCGTAAGCCTGAGCCGGCGTGACGCCGCGGCCCCGGCAGTTGGCCAACGTCGCCACGCGCGCGCGGACGTGGGCTTGTTGGGTGTGCTGGCTGTGCGGCGGCAGAAAATAGACTTTGGTCAGTTCGGGAAACGCATCGAAGAAACTGCGCGCGGCAGGAATCGAATTGGGATGACTCAAGACGACGCTGCGCGGCTGGGTATCGTAGAAAGTGGCCATCAGCAACAACGCATCGCCGGCGCCGCCGCATTGGAAATAGAACGGTTCCAATTCCGCCAACACGTCGAGCCGGTCGAAAATGGCGTCGGAGAGGAAGAGGTACCGGCCTTCCTGTTTGGTGACGAACGGGTCGAGCGCCGCCGGCCAATCAAACGTCACGCCGCGCGGGAACGGTTCCGCCGGCAAGACCGGCGCGGACGCGCCCGCTGGTTTGCGAGCGAAGAAACGCAACTCTTCGCCTTGGTCTTTCGTTTCGAGTTCTTGGATGAAAGCCTCGTCTTCCCGCCCGGCCACCTGCCGGATCAGTGCCGGGTCGTAATCGCCACGCGCGGTGTAGATGCGCTCGACCTGAAAGCCGGCCGCTTCGAGGTGGGCGCGCAACGTGGCGGGCGAGTAGTGGACATAATGATAATTCGGGTCGAGCCAATACCACTGGTCGCCCTGCCGGCGGGAGCAGAACGAATCAATGTTCGGAACGATCCCGCAAAAAAGCCCGTCCGGTCGTAGAATCTCAAAGGCCTTGGTCAACGCCTGCCGGGGTTGCGGCAGATGTTCCAGCACGTGATTCATCGTGAGCACTTGCACGGAATTCGGCGCGAGGGCGGTGTCGAGGAACTGGGTGTTGACGACGGGAATCTGGAGTTGTTCGTTGGCGTAGCGGACGGCTTTGCGGGTGATCTCGATGCCATACGGCGCAAAGCCATTCTCTTTCGCGCCCAACAGAAACGCACCCCAGCCGCACCCCACATCCAACAACGGGCCGCGCGTTGAATTGACCGTGAGGATTTCCTGCAAAAAGTAATCACGTTTCCACGGACTGGCCGTCGCGTCCGCCACCGTGGCCGGCAGCGCCAGGTGCGAACCGTCGTCGGCGTAACTTTGGTACAGCTTTTCCATCGCCTCGGTTTTCATCCGCGTGCGGAGATACACCGTCTGGCAGCCCCGGCATTGCACAATGTCCGCCGCGCTGCGGAACGGCGCGGCGTCCAGGCTGGCGCAGAACGGGCACGCAATCCGGTCAAACCGCTCGTCCACGGGCGCGGTGACCGCGCCCTGCCGGGTCGCCACGAGGATTTCGTGACCGGGGCACCAGCGTTCAAAGCGCAAATCGGCGAAGTGTTCGGCAAATGCTCCCTGCAGCCAGGCGGTCGAGTACAACCAGACATGCTCGACGGGATGAAACATCCGGTCATCGAAGACGCCGTCCGGATAAACAAATGGCGACATCAACACCAACGTGCCGTCCGGCCGCAAGAGCCGGGCACATTCCTGGATGAACGCCGCCCCGTCCGGCACATGCTCGAAAACATCCAAGGCCACCACACAGTCCAACGACGCCGGCGGCAGGTGGCGGGTGACGGTGGGAAACAACCCGAACAACAACTCCGCCTGCCCGCCGCTGACCTCCCGCAACTCCGCTTCATATTGCGCGTCCACCTCGACGCCGTACACTTTGTCGAACCGTTCCGCGAGACGCTTGAGCAGCTCGCCCGGCGCGCACGCTACTTCCAGTGCCGCTTGTCCCCGCGCGGGCAGCAACCGCATCACCGCGTCGTTCTTACTGCCGGCATCCTGAAACGACTGCGTGACGTTATAGACCTGTTCCTGAATCGTGGAATGACCGCGTCCATGCGACCAGTAGTGGTTCTGATACAGCTCCGCCGGCGCGCCGTGCTGCGGACTGTGAAACGTGCCGCACCGCGAGCAAACGACATAGCCGGCCTTGTCAGTCTCGACAAAAGTGTGTTCGCACATGATCGAAGATTCCTATGCTGGCGGTCGCAGGCGCGGCAATGGCCGCGAGGCCGGGCTGGCGGCCGTGCGATTGCTGCGTTTGATTTCGTCGTACACTTCCTGCCGATGAACGGTGACCTCGGCCGGCGCTTCGATGCCGAGTTTGATCGTGTCGCCCTCGACGCGCAGGACTTTCACGATGATCCGTCCGTCAATCACCACGTGCTCGCCCACTTTGCGTGTGAGGATCAGCATCGGAGTTCGCCTAGCTCGCGACCGGTAACGGATGGTGCACGTCATACGCCGCCGCATTAGCCGGCACGACTTGCTTGCCGAGGCGCGCTCGGCGGTTGATGACGATCGGGCCTTTCAGATTCACGGTGGGCTGGCCGCTGGCCGGCAGCGTGACCAAGTTGACCACAAACGCCTCCGCCGGGTTCTGCAACTGCAACGCCGCGACGTCGCTCGGCAACAAATCGGGTTGATAATCCGCCACCGCCAAAGCCGGCGGCAACGCGACGAAACTGACCTCCGGCGCCTCCGCCGCCCGTAACCGCAAAAATGGCGCCTCCTCCGGCACGCCGGTCAAAGTCCACTGTTTCAGTTCCTCAAACCCGAAAAGCCCGGCAGGCAGCGTGAGCGGCAACTCCTCCACCGGGTGGCTGTTGATCTGTTGCATGCCCTCACGCGTTGCAACCCATGTGCCGGCCCGAAAACAAGCGCCAAAACCGCCATTATTGCCCGATCAGCACAGAACCCGAGTGGGCAAAGCGGAAGTTTTTTCCCTACCCGGTCATTTTTTCATCCCGCCCCGGCTACGCCGCTTGGACTTCGGCGGGCATTGCTCAATGTTGGGCAAAGAGGTCTTCGGTGTAGATCACAGCGCAGCCCAGCTCTTGCGAGGCCGCGTCATAAAATTCCTGCAGCACCTGCGCGGACAACCCCACGTCCTCCGACTCCAACAGCGCGCGCGCCAACTTCTTCTTGTCCCGGTCGGCCGGGTCTTTCGACGCCGCGTAGAGGAAAATGTTAGTGTCCGCGAAGCACCGGGCGGTCATAAATCTCCTGACGGTTCAGCCGTCCGACGGGCTGGGTATTGCGCGCCTTATCCAGCGCCGCGAACAGCCGGCGCGCCCGCGCCTTGCGCACCGCCGCATCGCCACTGGTCGGCGCAAACTCCCGCTGCAGCGCGCGGGTGATCACGTCCTTCAGCGGGATACCCTCATGCACTGCCTGCAATTTGGCCTTCTTGAACACCTCGTCAGGAATATCCAATGTGGTTCGCATAAACGCATATTCACATAAGGTGTGCGGTGTCAAACCGTCATCAATTCCGAGGTGCAGTTCAACGGGAAACGGGTTGTGGGTTTTCAAGAGTGCCGTTTACCGGGGCGGGCGATTAGGGCGGCGAGTGTTGCGCCGGCTAGGAAGCCGCCGATGTGGGCGAGGTTGTCCACTTGGGGTTCGAGCCAGCCGATGGTGAAGTCCACGGCGACGAGGAGGAACAGCATGCGGATGAGCCGGGTGCGGAGGGAGGTGTAGAGCGGGTTGGGCAGTCGCAGGAGCGCCACGCCGTACGCGCCCAAAAGGGCGAAGATGCCGGAGCTGGCGCCGACGGCGATGTCGTAGCGTTCCACGGAGGCGCTGAGGAGATTGCCGGCGGCACCGCCCATCAGGAAAATCACCAGCATCCGCCACCAACCGGCAGTGCGTTCGATGGCGGAGCCGAACATCCACAAGGCCAATCCGTTCATCACGAGATGCAGCCAGCCGGCGTGCAGGAAGATCGCCGTCCACAACCGCCACCATTGACCCAGCCCGATGGTGAACGTGCCGTTGCCGGCCAGGATGATCAGCCGGTTTTCCCATGGCACCGGCAGGATGGCTTGGACGAGATACACCGCCGCGATTTCGCTGAGCAAGATCAACGTGAGCAGCGGCGGCCGGCCGAGGGTCATCAGATTTCGCCACGGGGCGGAGTGGGCTTCGGCACGGTGGAGGGCGGCGAGTTCTTGGTCGTATTCCGACGACACGGTGCCGGTCGGCGTGGTGTCCTCATCCTCGGCCAGCAGGAGATGATAGCGCACCGCTTGCAACCAGCCGCGGTCGCGCGGGTCGGTGATCGCGTACGCGCGCGCGAGGTGTCGAATCGCTACCTCCCGGTCGCCGCTCGCCAACGCGCAACGTCCCCGCCAATACGCCGCGAACCGGGCAAAGCCGCGTCGGGCGGTTTGTGGCGTGGTCAACAATCGTTCCAACTCCGTCGCGTCGCCGGCCATCGCTGCGAGCCGGACGCGCAGCGCCCAGACCGGCTCGGTCAGCCGCACGACGACTGGCGATAGCAGGGCGTGTTGCAGACATTTCAACGCGGTCACCATCTGACCCAATTCAGCGTAGGCGCGGACGGCGTGCAGCCGGGCTTGGGTCGCTACCCACAACGTGCCCCAGTCCGGCGCGGCTTCGAACCAGTCGCGCGCTTTGGCCCAGGCGCGGAGTTGGGTGAGCAGTTGCAGTTTCCACAGCCACACCGTGCCGCGTTCGGCCGGGGAGAGCGACGGGTGGAGCATCTCTTCGAGAATCTGTTCGGCGGCGGCCGGGTCGGTCCATTGGAGTTTGTGGAGGGCGCGGGCGTAATGGCGTTGGAGCCGGCCGGTGCGACCGCCGATCAGTGAGCCGGCGGCGTTGATCAAGCCGGCGGCGCGCGACCATTGTTCGCGTTGCCGGCAGCGGTCGCCGAGCCAGAGCAGGCCGCGCGGCAAAACTACCTTGATGAAAAATAATCCCCACCCGGCCGCCAACCATCCGCCGGGATGGGGCAACCACAAGGCGGCGACCGCCAAGCCGGCGATGACGATGAGGGGGATGAGTTCGGTGAGCCGCTGCCGGGTGTCGCGACGTACCAGCGGCAGGGCTTGCACGATGGTGAGCAGGAGGAGCGGATAAACCAGAAAGCGCGGCGTCACGGGAGGATCGTTACCGGGTCGCCGAGTTGGAGCAGGTCGTAGAGGCGTTCGATTGGGGGAACGTCCATGGCGATGCAGCCGTGCGTCCAGGTGACGTTCGGGCACGGACCGTGAAGGCCGACTTCGCCGCCGAGCGCGGTTTTCCACGGGGGACATTCGTGGCGGGTGATGGCGTCGCGGATTTGGGTGTGCTCGGCCGGGGTGATGAGGCCGGCGCGGAGGCCGCGGTCGGCATCTTCGATGTTCGGATAACTGAGGCCGAGGAAGCGGTGGTACTTGCTGGCGGGGTTTTTGTAGCAGACGTAGAAGTCGCCTTCCGGCGTGGCGAGGTCGCCTTCGCGTAGTTTGTCGGCGGGATTCTGGCCGATCACGACCGGGATGCGTTGCACTTCCTCGTCGCCATCGAACAGCGTGAGGGTGTGATTGTGTTTGGTGATGACGATGCGGCGGTCGCTCATGACACCAAGGCATCAATCTGGCCGGCCAGATCGAAATCGTTTTGCGTCAGCCCGTCCCGGCTGTGGGTCCAGAGGCGGATTTTGACGCGTTTGTATTTGGTGAGCTCGACGTCGGGGTGATGATCCATGGCGTTGGCGGGGCCGGGCAGTTGGGCGATGAACTGGGTCGCCTCGGTGAAGCCGGGTAGGACGTATTCTTTGACGATCATTTTGCCGTCGCGGTGCCAGCCGGTACCCAACGCGGCGAGTTTGTGCGTGATCTCCGTTTCGGTCAGTGCCGGTAATGTGGTGGCCATGCGTCCCTCCTGTGCCGGCCAGTATAGCAGACGCCGTTGACTTCCCCGGCGCTCTATCTATAGTGACGGCGAAATCAGAGTAAAAAAGTCCGATTCAATATGCAAGTCACGAGGGCAGGTGAAT
>Ga0105044_10005714_pt1 | contig 17109 bp, 14 predicted proteins | sample MAT01_FD_78092 | JGI IMG/M metagenome (GOLD analysis project Ga0105044, IMG submission 78092) | Freshwater microbial communities from Lake Fryxell liftoff mats and glacier meltwater in Antarctica - MAT-01 | ecosystem: Environmental > Aquatic > Freshwater > Ice > Liftoff microbial mat | place...
AGATTGTCGGGCTGCACGAGATAGCCAGCTTTGCTGACACCTTCAGGGAAGACACCCTTGCCTTCCGCTTCACCGTCCGGATCGCCCGCGAGAAAGAGAATATCCCAGGTGAATGTCGTTGCCGTGTGATCGCGCGCCCCGTCCTCGCCCGGATGCATCAGCTCGACCACATGGCCGAACGGATTGGGGGCGCGTGGCGATGCCGGGCCGGTGGTCTCGCGCTCGGTCCCCCCGGTGAAGGCGATATAGGTGCGCCCGGTCGCGGGCTGGGTTTCGATATCCTCCGGGCGATCGGTCTCGGTCCCGCCGAGCAACTTTGCGGCGCGGCGCAAATCGATCACCACATCGCCCTGGTCGTCGAAGCCGTTCGCGGCGGTCAGCGGACCATGCCCGTGAACGAGCGGCAACCATGTGCCGGTGCCGTCATCGGCGAACTGCGCGACATACAATATCCCCTCATCGAGAATATCGGCATTGGCAGCCGGGTCCGCAGCCACATAGGGGCGCGCCGAAACGAATTTGTAAACGCACTCCATCGCCTGATCGTCACCCATATAGACCACGACCGGCAAACCGTCTGTCGCCACCACCGTCGCGCCTTCATGGCGCATGCGGCCCAGCGCCGTGCGTTTCTTGGGCGTCGAGGTGGGGTCGTAAGGATCGACCTCGATCACCCAGCCAAAGCGGTTGAACTCATGCGGCTCGGCATTCATGTCGAAGCGCTTGTCGGTGCGATGCCACGAGGAATTCGTCTTCACATCGAAGCTCGCTGCGCTCATCGCCTCGCGCGCATGGCTCACGGCCAGCGCTTCGCGGTCGCAGACGAAATAGCCCTGGATGTTCTCTTCGCCTGACAGGATCGTGCCCCACGGCGTGACGCCCCCGGCACAATTCTGGAACGTGCCGCTGACCAGCGTGCCGCCGCCATCCGCCGCCGTCTTCATCCGGGCATGGCCACGCGCCGGGCCGGAGATCTCGAACGGCGTCGAGGCATGAAAGCGCCGGCCATAGGCACTGTCGGCCACCACGCGCCAGTCGCCGCCCTCGCGCTTCACCTCGATGACCGAATGGCCGACCGAGGCCTGCTCGATGGCGATCTGCTCGGCGGTGACATTGGCCTTTGCAACGTCGGAATCCGCAAAGCCTGCGAACATCAGATGCGGATAGGTGGATTCCGAATTGACGCAGAGCAGGCCGTGCCCACTCTCGCCGCTCGCCAGATGATCGGCCTTGGCCGCCGCCCCGTCCTTCAGCGGCAGATAGCCGATGAAGTCGCAATTATAGCCAAACTGCATCACCTGCGACGCCGCGCTCTGGGCAAACGGATCGAAGGCTGGCGCGCCTGGCAGAATGGGGTCGCCCCACGAAATGAGAATGTCGGCCCGGTGCCCCGCCGCGACGTGATGCACCGGCTCTTCGCTTGAATAGAACGGCAATTCGTCAAAGCCGGGGACAGCCGCTTCCACCTCGCCCGCCATGAGACGGCTCAGCGGCGTCGCGGTCAGCAAGGCGGCAGAGGCCGCGCCCTTCAGCAGCACGCGCCGCGTCAGGAACCGATGGGCAATCTCGGGGAAACTGTCGGATGGGGTCATGGCCGGGGCATTATTCCCCATCCGTGACGTTGGCGTGAAGCCTTACGAGGGCGGAACGACCGGCTGCGGGCCGTTTTCCGGTTTCAGGCGCACCGCCTCGCACGCCGCCTGACTGTCCAGACCGTCCGCGACACTGCGCTTATGCAGCGAAAGGGGACCGGCATAGATGAACCCACCATTGCGAATGTAATCCGCGACCACCGGACGGTCATCGACCTCCACTGCGAGGCAGCCGTCACTCGTGCCGACATCGCCATTGCCGAAATCGCCAGTCCCGGAATAGGGCGTCATGTAGCGCGCTTGATGCATCACAAGCGCCCGCCAATAGGCGCAGCTATTTGTGGGATCGAGGCCGTGCAGCCGCACAGAGCCCGGCGCAAAGCCGTCTTCATACTGGTTGGCCGCGACATAGGCGCCGACCGCCGTCTCGTTGGAATCGAGCAGATTTGACGCCCTGACCGCGCCGCCGGTCGCGGCCAGCCGCCCCGGCAGCGGCGTCATCGGCCCCGCCGCATCGGAGTTGCGCCCATGCGCCACCCGGAAGGCCGTCACATCGCCGCTCGCCAGATCGATCACGAACCAGCGCGGCCGGTTCGCCGGAATACGGAAATCGACGACGCTGATGACGTCGCGCCGGATCGGCCTGAGATCGGATGAGATGCGCCGCCCCGGCAGATCGAAGATGCGCGTCTCTTCGCGCACCGTGCCGTAGTGACGGGCATACGAGACCAGCGCCTCGCGTAGCAAAGCCGGATCGATCGCACCAGCCGGGTCGAGCCGCACTCCATCGACGCTCAGCGCCACACTGTCGATCACGGGCGGTCGGGGCGGCGGCGTCGGCGCGCTGGCGCATCCGGCGACAATGAGGGCGGCGCCCAGGATCAGCGCCCTCATGTGCGGCCACCCGCATCGGCAGTCTGGCGCAGGGCCGGCGGCTTGGCCGAGGGCACCGGCGTCTCGCCCGGCGCGACATCCGGCACCAGCGGCTGTGAGGCCATCTGCGGCGCGGCATCGCGTCCGGCAATCGAAGCGGGCTTCGCCATCGGCACCGGCGCATCGAAGGCGATCACAGCCGTCGCCGGGCGCTTTGCCACAGCAACGAGGCGTGGCGCATTGCGCTGGCTCAGAAGTTCGAGCGCCGCGACGCGCGCCTCTCCGTCAATCGTCTCCGCGTCCAGCGCAGGCTTCAGGTGCGGGACAGGTGCCTCGAACGCGGCGAGTTCAACCGGCGCCGCAAACTTCGGCTTCGCGAGCGGCGCCGGTGCATTGAAATCGGGCCGCACGGGCTTCAGCACCGGCTGAGGTTCAGGTTTCAGCGCTGCCATGACGACCGGCACCGCCTCACGCGCCGGCTTGGTGGGCGGCAGCGGCAGCGGCAGCGGGTCAGCCTTGGCCGTCATCACTGCAGCGGCAGGGGCGCGCGGGATCGGCGTCGCCTTCGCCATCAGCGGCGCATTGGGGCAGCTATTGCCGCAGGCCGTGTTGCAATCGGCCGCCGTAGTCGCCGAAGTGTCGTGCATCCGGGCCGGTCCGGCGTAAAGAAAGCCGCCATCGACGATAACGTCATAGACGCGGGTCATGTCGCCCTTGGTGACGACGAAGCAGCCGCATGAGCGGCCATAGCGCCCGTTCTCGGGATCAAAATAGGCCGCCGTGTGAAACACGATGAGGCGGCGATAGGCGCTGGCATTGGTCGCATCGAGCCCGGTCAGCTTCAGCGCCGATCCGTGCGACGGACTCTTGTAGCGCTCCAGCCCGCGATAAGCGCCGACCGACGACATGCCCGAGGTTTCGGCGTCGCTGAAGCGTACGGCCATATTGCTGTGGCTGGGATCGGAGCCGCGGCCATGCGCCACATAATGCGCCTCGACCGTGCCGGTGCGGATATTGACGATGTAAAGCCGCTTAGCGCTCGATAGCTTCGCGTAATCGACGATGACAATCTCATCGCCCTTAAAAGGCCGCTGCGAGGCATGGCGCGCGTAAGACGCGAGCGCCTCATTCTCCAGCAAATCGTTGATGAGATTCAGCGGATCGAGCTTCGCACCGTTGATTGCGGTGGCGGCAGACGCGGCCTGCGAAAACGCAAAAACGGAGCCGAGCGCGACGAGAGCGCCAAGGGCAAGGGCCGTACATTTCATGCCGTGTATCAAGCGCGAGGCTGCCCTCTGAATCAACCGCCCGCCCCCATTGTGAGGATTACATTGGGTTTAGCTACGGGGATGGGAATTTGCCCCGGCAGCGGATCGGGGACAGAAATACCACTCGGACCGGACGCCGCAGGCGGCGGCGCTGCAACGCCGGGCAGCGAGCCAATCGGGTTGGCGCCGGGGGTGGTCTTGCAAAGGTCCTGATCGCCACAGAACGGATTGCACTCGCGCACCTTGCTGTGGCTGGCGCGGTCATAAAGGGCGATCGGCCCGGCATAGAGGAACCCGCCTTCCGAGAGCACCTGAATGGCGCGCGGCAGATCGGACGAGTCCATCATGAAGCAACCGCACGACCAGCCGAAAATATTGCTGTCCTTGTCGAAGAAGGTCTCGTTGGCATGGAAGACGATGGTCCGTTCCAGCGCCCGGCTGTTGGAAAAATCGAGGCCCTGGACGCGCAGCGCCATGCCCCAGCGCGGGCTCATATATTGCTGGCCGCCGACAAAGGCCCCGACTGACGAGGTGCCCGAACCGATGAGGTTGGTGAAGCGCTTGGCCATATAGGAGCGCTCGTTCAACGCCGAGCCACGGCCATGGCTGACGTGATAGGCCTCGACCGCGCCGGTCTTCCAGTCGACGATGAAAAGCCGCCGCTCATAGGCGGGCTTGGAGAAGTCGACCACCATCAGCTTGTCGGACTTCAGCCAATGGGTGGTGAAGGGGATCGCCGCGCCACCCTCGGTGTAGGAGATGGTCTGACCCACCTGCATCTTCTTGTAATGCGCCTTGTAGGAAACGACGGCCTCATTCAGCAGCGGGCGGTTGATCAGACAGGTCGGATCGAGCCCCTCAAACGGCACGCAGGTGTTCGGCTCCGGCTGCGGCGTCGCGCAGGCAGCCACAACGGTGCAGATCAGCGCCGCTGCGAAAGCGCGAAAGCGTGAGCGCAGGCTGAGCAGGCGCATGAAAAAAACATCGGACAATGGTTGAGAAGTGTTAACGCCATAGGGCAGTAGCGGCGGTTAACAAAGTCCGAATAACCCGGTCCCTCCGCTTGACGCAAGCGCGCCGGGACGTTCACTAGCCTTGCATGTCCGACCCCCGCCTGCCTTTCCTGAAGGAACTTGAGCGCAAGGCGCTCTGGCTGTCGGCCTGGACCATCCACAACGCCAATCACCTGCGTGACGATGACGCGGAGGTGAAGGTAGGTGGCCACCAGGCCTCGTCTGCCTCGATGGTGACGATCCTCACCGCGCTCTATTTCGCCGTGCTGAAGCCGGAGGACCGGGTCGCGGTGAAGCCACATGCCGGGCCGGTCTTCCATGCCATCCAGTATCTGATGGGCCAGCAAACCCTGGAGAAACTCCAGAATTTCCGCGGCTATAAGGGCGTGCAGTCCTACCCCTCGCGGACCAAGGACGGCGACGACGTTGATTTCTCGACCGGCTCGGTCGGCCTCGGCGTGGCGCAAACGCTCTTCGCCAGCCTCGTCCAGGACTACGTCCACGCCCATGGCTGGGCGAAGGATCTCAAACCCGGCCGCATGATTTCCCTGCTCGGCGATGCCGAAATGGACGAGGGCAATATCTTTGAAGCCCTGCTCGAAGGCTGGAAGCACGGCGTCCGCAATGTCTGGTGGGTGGTCGATTACAACCGCCAGTCGCTCGACGCCGTCATCCGCGAGGGATTGTGGGAGCGCTTCGAAAGCCTCTTCCGCAATTTCGGCTGGGACGTCGTCATCCTGAAATATGGCAGCCTGCAACAGGCAGCCTTCACAGAGCCTGGCGGCGCGAAGCTGAAGGAGTGGATCGATAGCTGCCCCAATCAGCTCTATTCCGCGCTCACCTATCAGGGCGGCGCCGCCTGGCGGAAACGCCTGAGCGATGATCTCGGCGATCAGGGCGATGTCTCGAAGCTGATCGAAAGCCGCTCCGATGCCGATCTCGCTTTGCTCATGGGCAATCTCGGCGGCCATGACCTGCCCGAACTGCTCAAGGCCTTCGAGGGCATCGATCACGACCGTCCTGTCTGCTTCATCGCCTACACGATCAAGGGTTCGGGCCTTCCCTTCGCCGGCCACAAGGACAACCACGCAGGCCTGATGACGCCGACGCAGATGGAAATTTTCCGCGCCGCGATGAATGTGCGCGCGGGCCATGAGTGGGAACCCTTTGAAGGTCTCGAACTCGGCGAAGAAAAACTCGCCGCCTATCTGAAAGACGTGCCCTTCTTCGCCAAGGGCCGCCGCCGTTACACCTCGCCTGCCATCGCCGTGCCCGAAAAGCTCGCCTATCGCGCCTCGAAGGAGATGAGCACCCAGCAGGCGTTCGGGCTCATCCTCGACGATCTCGGCAAGGGCGACAGCGCCCTCTCACAGCGCATCGTCACCACCTCGCCCGATGTCACCGTCTCGACCAATCTTGGCCCATGGGTGAACCGGCGCGGCCTTTTCGCCCGCGACGAGCTTGCCGACTTGTTCAAGTCGGAACGCATCCCCTCCACCTTCAACTGGCACTTCTCGCAAAAGGGGCAGCATCTCGAACTCGGCATCGCCGAGATGAATCTGTTCCTGATGCTCTCGGCGCTCGGCCTCTCGCATTCGATCTTCGGCGAGCGCCTGCTCCCCGTCGGCACGCTCTACGATCCCTTCATCGTGCGTGGCGGCGACGCGCTCAATTATGCCTGCTATCAGGACGCCCGCTTCCTCCTCGCCGCGACGCCGTCCGGCATCACGCTCGCGCCTGAAGGCGGCGCGCACCAATCGATCTCGACCCCACTGATCGGCATGGCGCAGGACGGGCTCTGCTATTTCGAGCCGTCTTTCGCCGACGAACTTGCCATCATGATGCGCTTCGCCTTCGACTACATCCAGCGCGAGGCCGACAAGGACGAAGGCGGCCCCGACACCCATACCTGGCTGCGTGACGAAACCGGCGGCTCAGTCTATCTCCGTCTCACCACGCGCCCGCTGGAACAGCCCATCCGCGAGATGACGCCGGCGCTCGCCCAAAGCGTCATCGACGGCGCCTATTGGCTGCGCCCGCCCGGTCCCAATTGCGAGATGGTCATTGCCTTTTCAGGCGCCCTCGCGCCCGAGGCGATGAGCGCGGCCGGAATGATAGGCGGCTCGATGCGCGACATCGGCGTCCTTGCCGTCACCTCATCCGACCGCCTCAACGCCGGGTGGACCTCTGCCGCCCGCGCGCGCGAGCGCGGCACACGCGGCGCGCAAAGCCATATCGACCGCATGCTCTCATCCCTGCCCCGTCATTGCGGGATTGTGACGGTGATCGACGGCCACCCCGCGACGCTCGCATGGCTCGGCGCGGTTGCAGGGCACCGCACACGCTCGCTGGGCGTTGAGCATTTCGGCCAGACCGGCTCTATCGCCGAACTTTATGCGCATTGCGGCATCGATGCGCCTGGCATCGCGCGCGCGGCGCGCGCGCTGCGGCTGCGTTAACCTCCGCAACATTTACCGATAACCCGGTGTTAAAGCCGTTCCCCTAATTTCATGTCCTGAAATTGGGGGCCTTATGTCGTTCACGAAGCAGCGCGACGCGCAGCAGATGGAGAAGCTCGCGGCGACGCCGTCGAATTGGCGTATCCTCAATCTCAATCGCGCCACCCGCATGCTGCGCCAGGTTCATGGCACAGCGGCCGGCACGTTCTTCAGGAACAAGCGCCTCGCGACCTCGATCATCATCAAGCACACGCTGCGCGACCACGAACGCCAGATGTTCGAGGACGCGCCCATCGTGGCGACCAAGGTGCTGGTGCCGCTCGACGAGAACTCGCTGGCCACCGGTGCGGTGTCGTTCTTCGTCGGCGAGCGCGCCTACCCGTCGATCATGCGCCAGTCATTCGGTATCAATACGCTGGGCGGTGCGACCGGCGCCGACAAGGATGCCCTCATCCTCGCCAAGCTGAACGAGACGCCGTCTCTCGAACTTTTCCTCATACGCGAGCTTCTCGGCGGTGAGGAATTTGCGATCCCCAAGGACTACTTCCAAGTCTCGCTGATCGAAGATAGCGCAATCAAATCCTACATTACGCGCGAACTCACTCCGCTCATCCGCATCGCCATCGAGAATGCGAACGCGGCCAAGGTGAACAAGTTCGTTGACAGCATCTTCGGCGCCGAGATCGGGGCGCAAGCCGCCGACTTCTTCCAGTCGCTCGGCCTCGCGCAGAACCGCTGGGGCAATGTCGTCTTCGCGTGGAAAGCCGCGCTTTTCTACGAGACGCAGTTCGCCCAGACGCAAAGGCGTTTCGAGGCAATGTTGGAGGATCTGCGCACCCTCAAGACGTACGGCCACAACGAGCTTTATCCGCGCTCGTTCGTCGAGAACCATCTCGGCAATCTCAAAGCCTTCGCCGAGCGCGCTTTCCAGCAGAGTATCGACAGCGCCCTCGCTTTCAACTCGGCGCGCCGCGGCTCGATCATCGAGAGCGGCAAGATCCTCGAGCTGAAAACATACCTGGAAGAATTGCCGCAGGCCGTTCACGGCTTCGGTGGCTTCGCCGCGCTGATCGATCACGTCCTCTCCTACTGGACCTACCGGACGCGCGGCCTCGACCATCAGCGCCTGCCGGCGGAAATCTTCTGCACCGTCGCAGCCGACATCTGCCAGATGGAGAGCCAGTTCAAACTGGATCAGGGCGACAACCTGATGAAGATCCCGGCCTGACCCCAAATCCTCATGGCCGGGCTTGACCCGTCCATCCAGCCCCCAGCTCGCAGTCGCTCGTGAGCTGGATTACCGCCTCAGTGGCGGTCATGCGACGCAAAGCTCAAAATAGATGCAGGCTTGAGCCGATCAGCGCGACTGGCCAGCGGCCGCGTTCGAACAGGCGATATTTCAGCGCGAACGGGTGATCGTCCTCGGCGCGACCCGCGAGCAGCAGCAATACCGCATTGTGGCAGGCCTGCACGCCTGCCCCTGCCGCCGCATTCACCAGCTCCAGATCGTCGAGCCCCCAGACCCGCGTCGCATTCAGCGCCGCCTCGCCGATCGAAACGCCCAGCTCCGCTGCGACGTGGGTCAGCACCACACTCACCGCATCTTCGCCGTGCTGGTCGATGGCGTCCTGCGTCAGCGCGGCGCGCAATTGCTCTTCGGTTTCAAAGGCCGGGTCGTCGATCCCGGTCGTCTCGGCCGCCTCGCTCGCCTCGCGCCAGTCGCGCAGGGCGACCGGGCTCGCGTCGGGAAATCCCAGCGCGTCGAGCCAAGCCTGAGCTTCGTCCTTCAACGGACCGCGCAACGGCTGGCCGACCGCCGAGAACCAGAAAGGTCCGGATGCGCCGGCGATAAAGCGCGGGATCAGCCGCAATGCGGCATGATCCTCGCTGTCGTCGCCCACTTCGTCGTCGTCTTCGTCGTCCCAACTCGTCATGAAGCCTGTTCTGCCAAAAAAAAGGGCGTCCGTCCCGAAGGACGGACGCCGCGCGCGATGAGCGCAAGCGCCGGGAGGGGATTAACCGGCGCGGCGAAGAAGGGAAAACCCGCTAGCGGGGGGCAAAACAGGTCAAACCGCCCTTCTTCTAGAGCGAACATAGGCGTGAAAGACACAGCGCGCAACATTCGGCAGACGAAAAACGAAATTTGTCGCAAAGTTGATCATTGTTGCAGATGTGACACTCGACTGTCACGATTCTTGCTTGATCCGAATTACATCCAGAATTCTCGCCCTAACCGCGCCCCAGATCCTGCGCCGTCAGGTCGATACAGCGCTTGGCCAGTGCCACGAGCTGGTCGACCTCAGCATGTGTGATGGTCAACGGCGGCGAACACACCATCGTGTCGCGGATCGCCCGCATGACCAGCCCCTCGCGGAAGCAGTGATTGCGGCAGATCGCCCCGACATCGCCGATTTCCGAGAAGAACCGCCGCTCCGCCTTGTCGTCCACCAGTTCGATCGCACAAAGCAGCCCGACGCCCCGCACCTGACCGACCAGTGGATGGCCCTCCAGCGCTTTGCGGAACGCGGTCTGGAAATACGGCCCGATATCGCCGCCGACCCGTTCGACCAGCTTGTCACGCTGGATGATCTCCAGATTCTTCAGCGCCACGGCGCAGGCGACCGGGTGCCCGCTATAGGTATAGCCATGCACCATCTCCTCGTTTGACGTCGCGATCGCATCGCCGATGCGCTCGCCCAGCGCAATCGCCGATATCGGCTGGTAGCCGGAGGACAGCCCCTTCGCCATCGTCATGATGTCGGGCTGGATGTCGTAGGTGTGCGAGCCGAACCAGTTGCCGGTGCGCCCAAAGCCGGTGATGACCTCGTCGACATGCAGCAGGATGTCGTATTTGCGGCAGACTTTCTGCACCGCAGCCCAATAGGTGCGCGGCGGGAAAATAAGCCCGCCCGCGCCATGCACCGGCTCCGCCGAGAACGACCCGATCCGGTCGGCGCCGATCTCGAGAATGCGCTCTTCCAGTTTGCTGGCGATCAACTCGCCGAACTCATCCTCGCCGATGTCGCCATAGCCGGCCGCCTTCGCGCCATACCAGTAACAGGTCGGCACTTTCTCAAAGCCCGCCAGCGGCAGATCGAACTGCGGATGCATCGGCGTCAGGCCCGAGAGCGAGGCCGCCGCCATCGTCACGCCGTGATAGGCCATCTCACGCGAGAGATGGATTTTCTTCTCCGGCTTGCCCTTCAGATTCCAATAATACCGGATCAGCTTGATCGCCGTGTCGTTGGCTTCTGAACCCGAATTCGCAAACAGCACGCGGCTCATGCCGGTGGGCAAGACCTCCGCCAGCTTCGCCGCCAGCTCGATGGTCGGCGGCGTCGTCGTCTTGAAGAACGAGTTGTAATAGGGGAGCTCGCGCAGCGCCTTGTAACCGGCCTCCGCCAATTCCTCATTGCCGTAGCCGAGCTGCACGCACCACAGCCCCGCCATGCCGTCGATGAGCCGTTTGCCTTCGCTGTCGGTCAGCCAGATGCCCTGACCGGAGGTGATGACACGCACGCCCTCGGCGTTGAGTGCGGCGGTATCCGAGAACGGATGAATATGATGAGCGGCGTCGAGCGCCTGCCAATGGCGGGTCTGATTGCTGAAAGTCATGTGATGAACTCCGGTCGTCGAACGGGAAAAGGCTTGGAACCACGCAGCGTTTAACGCGGCGGGTTGAATCCGATCCGGGCGCAGAGAATGAGAAGCGCAATCTTGTCCGACATAGTGGCCGGGAGCCTAGGGCATCGCCCGGGCGGAGGAAACCGCTTCTGCGACAAAGCATCGCCCTGCCAATATCGTCCTTGCGCGGCCCCAAGCGCCGGCAAGGATGCGCTTGCACCCGGAAGGAACAACTCATGCGCTGCCTCATCTACGCCGCCCTTGTCTTCGCGCCGGTCGCCATGGCGATGCCGAGCGACCTGCCTTGGGACTCCTACCAATGCGATGCGTACAAGATTTTCGAGATCAAGCGTCTCAGCGATGGCCTTGCCATAGTCGTCCGTGTCACCGGCACGGGGGAGATTGAGATGACCATGCTGCCCGTCGATGAGGAAAAGCAGGCCGGCTTCAAGGACGGCGAGTACAAAGGCGAAGGTGATGCCCTGCTCATCCTGAAAGACGGCATGGTGACGCTTACGGGCACCGCCGTGCCGGACGCGCCCTTCGAGAACTGCCACTTCGTCGAACTACCACCGCCCGGCTGATCTTCCGGTCTAGCCGAGCGCGAAACGCACCGCCGCGCCGACCATGGCCGGATCGCGCATGGTCAGGTTATGCCCGAGACCTTCGGCCTCCAGCAGCCTTGCGCCTGGCCAGGCCTTGACCAGTTCGCGCGCGCCGTCGATCGGCGTCATCTCGTCATCCTCGGAGTGGATGATGAGCAACGGCTCGCTGCGCCGTGCGCCCTTCACGCCTAAATCCATCTGATCCATCGACGAGCCGGCCGCACGCAGCCGCACAATGATTTCCTCGGCCTCGTCTGCTTCCAGCCCGAAGCGGCTGCTCAAACGCCGGAACTGATCGATCTGCCGCAGCGGCGGCGCGAAGAACACGACGGCATTGGTCTCCAGCCCACCCTCCAGCGCCAGCACTGTCGAGGGACACCCGAACGAATGGGCGATCACAGCTGCGAACGGTCCCTCCTTCGCCGCGACAGCGATGATCGCTGCGGCCGCATCCTCGGCGCTGATCTTCTCGCCTTCCGAAAATCCGTGCGCCGGCAAATCCAGCGCCACCACGCGCGCCCCGGCGCGGTCGAGCGCCAGCGCAATGTCAGCAAGATCGCGGCGGCTCCCGTCCCAGCCATGCACCAGCAGCACGTTCGGCCCGAAGCCTTCCGCCGTATAGGCGATCTTGCCTGTCGGCGCGGTCACATACTCACCGTCAAAATGCTGATGCGGCCGCATCACCTTGCGCGGCCGGCCCATCTGCGCCAGCACGGCCTCGATCTTGGCGTTGTCCATGTCAGTGATCCGGCAGTGGAATGAATTCGGTTTCGCCCGGCACTTTGCCGAAAGTCTCAGCCAGCCAGTCGGCCTTGGCCTGCTCGATGCGCTCTTTCGACGAGGAGACGAAATTCCACCACATGTGCCGCTGCCCATCCATCGCTGCGCCACCCAGCAGCATCGTCTTCGCGCCCTCAACGCCCGCGACCAGCGTCACCGCGACACCGGGCGCAAACACCGCCATCTCGCCAGCCGACACCATCTCGCCCTCAACGCTCACCGCACCCTCGGCGATATAAATCGCCCGCTCTTCGTGCTCATCCGGCACGACAAGCGAGGCACCGGCCCCAAACACCGCCGCGACATAGAGCGTATCGGCATAGACCTTCACCGGATTTGCGCGCCCGAACGCCGTGCCCGCGATCAGCTTCAGCGTGACGCCATTTTCGGCCCATTCGGGAAGCGAGGCCGAGGGATGGTGATGGAAAGACGCCTCCACCTCCTCAGCCTCTTTCGGCAGCCCGACCCACGACTGCAGCCCGTGCAGATTGAACCCCTTGGCGCGCAGCTCCGGCGACGTCCGCTCCGAATGCACGATGCCGCTGCCGGCCGTCATCCAGTTCACATCGCCCGGCCGGATCGCCTGCACAAAGCCGAGCGAATCCCGGTGCAGGATCTCGCCCTCGAACAGATAGGTGACGGTCGCCAGCCCGATATGAGGGTGCGGACGTACGTCCATGCCGCCGCCGGGGTGAAACACCACTGGTCCGATATGGTCGAGAAAGACGAACGGCCCGACGCTGCGCCGCTCGATGGCGGGCAGAATGCGGCGCACCGTCAGCCCCTCGCCAAGATCGCGTGTCTTGGGGCGGATAAGGTGGGTGATTGCGCTCATGCCGTCAAAGCTTCAGCAATTGCTTGCCGAAATTCTTGCCCTCGAACAGCCGCCGCAGCGTCGAGGGGATATTCTCAAAGCCTTCCTGAATGTCGTCGATAGCCTTGAGCTTGCCCTCGCCCATCATCTTGGCCAGCGCCTGAACGCCTTCAGCGAACCGCGCCGCATAGTCGAGCACGATGAAGCCCTCCATCCGCGAGCGCGTGATGGTCAGCTGCATATAATTCTTAAGGCCCTGCATCTCGGCCGCACTCGCCGCATTATACGACGAGATGCCGCCGCACAGCACGACACGCGCCCGCTGCGCGAGGTTGGCCAGCGCAGCGTCCAGAATATCGCCGCCAACATTCTCGAACACCACGTTCACGCCCTTGGGCGCGAGCTGCCGAATGCGCTTCGCCACCGGCTCGGATTTGTAGTCGATGCAGGCATCGAACCCGGCGGTCTCGACCACCCAGTCGCATTTCGTCTTGCCGCCCGCGATGCCGATGGCGGTGCAGCCCATGGCCTTGGCGATCTGCCCGACCACAGACCCGGTCGCGCCCGCTGCGCCTGAAACGAGCACCACGTCGCCAGCCTTAGGCTGGCCAATGTCCAAAAGCCCGAAATAAGCCGTCAGCCCCGTCGTCCCGAAAATCCCCAGCGCCTGTTCCGGCGTCAGCCCTGGATGGATGGCCGTAGTCGGCCACCAGCCCTTACCGTCGCTCAGCGCATATTCCTGCCAGCCGGTCGCGCCCTGCACCTTGGTGCCGACCGGGAATTTCGGGTGGTTGGAGGCAACAACCTCGCCCGCCCCGCCGGCCCGCACCACTTCGCCGATCTTCACCGCCGGCAGATAGGTGTCGCCGCCGATCCAGCCGCGCTGTGTCGGATCGAACGACAAATGCGTCACCTTGATGACGAACTCGCCCTCGCCCGGCACCGGCATCGGCTCAGGCGACAGCTCGAAATCGCTGTCCTTCAGATTGCCAGTGGGCCGCGCGGCCAGCAGCCAGCGGCGATTGACGGATGCAGACATGGCGATCCTCCCGGAACTTTTCTATGAGTGCGATCAAAACCCGCGATCCCCCCCCGGCGCCACCCCTATTTATTGGGTGAAGCCGGAACAAAGCGCCGGGACGGCGGTTTCCCCTTGGACCTTTCAAGGAGCGCAACATGACCGAAGCCGCCGACATCGAAGCAAAATTCTGGAAAGCCCTGAAATCCGACAGGACGTTCATGCTCGGGCTGGCGGGCCATGACGACTTGCAGCCGATGACGGCGATCGTCGAGGAAGAGGGCCATGGCCCGATCTATATCTTCAGCGCCAAGGACGTCGATCTCGTGCGCAAGACAGGTGCAGGCGGCAAGGCCGTCGCGACCTTCTCGGCCAAGGGCCACAGCCTCTTTGCCTCGATCGACGGGGAGCTCGTTCCCGACAACGACCGCGCAACCATCGAGCGCCTTTGGAACCCCTATGTCGCCGCCTGGTATCCCGGCGGCATGGACGACCCCAACCTCCAGCTCCTGCGTCTTGACCCTGAATCCGCCCAAATCTGGCTCAACGAGACAACACTCATGGCCGGCATCAAGCGGCTTTTCGGCAGCGACCCCAAGGAAGACTACAAGGACAAAACCGCGACCGTGAAGCTCGCCAGCTAGGCCCGGTTCACACGTTCAGCAGCAGGTGTTGACGCTCCCAAGGTGAGATCACCTGCTGATAGGCGTCATGCTCGCTCGCCTTCACGTCGGAATAGAGATCGACAAAGGCATCGCCGAAAATCTCGCGCAGGTCACTCGATGCACGGAATTTCGCGATCGCATCCAGCAAATGCTTCGGCAGCGCAAAGCGCGTCGAAGCGTAGGCGTTGCCTTCCATCGGCTTGGTCGGACTTAGATTATCGCGCATCCCGATATAGCCGCACGCCAGCGTCGCGGCGAGCGCCAGATAGGGGTTGGCATCCGCCCCCGGCACGCGGTTCTCAACCCGCCGCCCCGCTTGCCCGGATTCGGGAATGCGCAACCCAACCGTCCGGTTCTCGTGCCCCCAATGCGTGTTGATAGGCGCCGATAGAAACCGCACCAGACGCCGATACGAATTCACATAAGGCGCGAACATCGGCATGACGGCAGGTAGATTGCGCTGCAGCCCGGCAATGTACGAAAGCAGCAGCCGTGTATCCTTGCCCTGCCGGTTCGAGAAAAGGTTGCGCCCGCGATTATCGGTCACGCTCTGGTGGATATGCATCGCCGATCCCGGCTCCTGCTCATAGGGCTTGGCCATGAACGTCGCATAGATGTCGTGCTGCATCGCAGCCTGCCGCACCGTGCGCTTGAACATGAACGCCTGATCGGCCAGCTCCAGCGGATCGCCGTGATTGAAGTTGATCTCGCACTGCGCGACGCCCTCTTCGTGGATCAGGCTGTCGATCGAGATCTCCTGGATCTCGCAATAATTATAGACGTCCTCGAACAGCGGATCGAACTCGTTGACCGCGTCGATGCCATAGGCCTGACGCCCGGTCTGCGGGCGCCCCGATTTTCCCGCCGGCGGCTGCAGCGGATAATCCGGATCGAGATTTTTCTGGGAAAGATAAAACTCCAGCTCCGGCGCGATCACCGGCCGCCAGCCCCTAGCTTCATACAGCGACAGCACGTGTTTCAAAATCTGGCGCGGCGCCACCGCCACAGCCTTGCCCTCGCGGTCATAGCAATCGCAGATCACCTGCGCCGTCGGCTCCTTGTACCAGGGCACGACCCGCATCGTGGTCGGGTCCGGCATCAGCAGCATGTCGGGCGACTGATAGGTGGTGCTCTCGGTCTCGGCATGATCGCCGGTCACCATCTGCCCGAACACGCTATCCGGCAGGCGCAGCGTCTGGGTGTCGATCGAGGAGATAAACTTGGCGGCTGGCAAAATCTTGCCCCGCGGGATGCCCGCCATATCGGGCACGACGCACTCCACCTCGGTAATCCGGTGTTCCTTGATCCAGTCTTTCAGCTCGGCGGCCGTACGGCTCGGCATGGGAGGCTCCTGTTAAGCCTCTACTCTACCCCGCCACCGTGGGGGTATGTCCAACGCCGAAGACCGCCATGCCTGGACGTCATCCCGGCCGTAGCGAAGCGGAGAGCTGGGACCCAGAGCCGCCGACACCGGCGCTTGCCGCCAAGGCCCCCGGCTACCGACCGCTCAAAGCACCAGAGCGACGATCCCGAGCCCAAGCCATGGAAAAGTGAGCACAATCAGCAGCAGCATAGCGAACGGAAACCCGAACGCGGACATCAACACGGCGCGCCGCCTGCGCTGACGATCAAAGAAACGGGCCGATCAGCGCCCGTCATCTTCGTCGTCTTCCTGCGCCTTGATGAAGAACTTGGAGGCCGAAATTTCGCCCTGCAGCTTCACCTCGGAAACCCGCACGGTCACCTGCGTCCCCTGCGGGTCGCGGACCACCCAGTATCGCAGGGCCAGATCGTCCTGGTTGAAGGCGAGCAAGATTTCACCCTGCGCGTCCTCTTTCAGCGAGCGCATGTGGACGACCACCGCGCCGTCCTTGCGCGCCACATCCAGAATCTCCAGATCGGGCCGCTGCAGATTGATGTTCTCATCCACCAGAATGGAGAGCGGGGTCTCTACCAGTGGGTAACGGTCCTGCGTCTCCAGCTTCTTGTCTTCCACCGCCACCGTGTAGCCGTCGGCGATCACGGTCAGCTGCTCGGGCGGCTGGTAGTCGAAGCGAAAACGCCCCGGCTTCTTGATGTAAAACTCGCCAGTCGCATTGCCGCCGCCGCTGTCCACCTGGGCAAAATTGCCCTCAACCGTCTGGATCGAATTCCAGTAATCGGTGATCCGCTTGAGGTCCGCCGTCTGGAAATCGGTCAAAGCCAAAGCCGGTCCTGAAAGAACCAGCGCAAAGGCAACAGCAAGAATACGTTTCATCATGGCTGTCGAGCTAAGCCCGCATTCCGGCTAAAGCAAGGCTCGGCCGCCCCGGTGCCAACCCTGTGAACCGCCCTGAACCGCCATTCAGCCACGCCACTGCACTATCTGCGGCATGTCAGGATCAAGGCCTTCCCCCGA
>Ga0105044_10005722_pt1 | contig 17096 bp, 15 predicted proteins | sample MAT01_FD_78092 | JGI IMG/M metagenome (GOLD analysis project Ga0105044, IMG submission 78092) | Freshwater microbial communities from Lake Fryxell liftoff mats and glacier meltwater in Antarctica - MAT-01 | ecosystem: Environmental > Aquatic > Freshwater > Ice > Liftoff microbial mat | place...
GAGCTGGAGCCCCAGACGAGCCGCCAGCAGATCGCCCCAGCGGTCGGTCTGCAACTGCTCCTCGGTGAACAGCTCGCCACAGCCTCCCGGCCAATCGGCGGGAACCCCCAACGCACCGAAGGCTGCGGCACCATCGACGTAGGCGGTGAGCACCCGCGCGCGGTCATCGCCGCGCACCTGGCCGATCACGGCATCGAGCGAGCGGCCCTCGAGCCGGCGCTCGACGGACCAGCTGACCTCGCCATCGCCGTGCACCTCGAGCACCTCGGGCAGCGCGAAGGGCACCGCCGCTCGGTCGAGGCGGGCGTAGAGCTCGCCGATCCGAGTCGCGTGGGCCGCCGCCTCGTGGTGATGGACGCGCAGCACCCGGTGGGCGTCGAGGGCGTACACGTGGGCCTCGCCGCCGTGGCCCAGCTCATCGTCTGGCGTCACCCCGTACTGGTCGAGGATCGCGGCCCACCGAACCTGGTCCATCGTCAGGCCCGACTGGCGATGAGGGCGGCTTGCTCATCGAGGAGGGGGAGGACGATGTCGCGAGGGGCACTCGGAAGGCGGAAGACGCATTCGGTCACGCCGACGCGCTCGAAGTGGTCGAGCTTGCCGGGATCGGGGACAGAGCCGAACGGCACGATCTCGAGGTCCTCGGGGTCTCGGCCGGCCTCGGCCACGGTCTCCCGCAGGCGCGGAATCGCGTCGGTGAGCCCCGCGCCGCCGATGGGGATCCAGCCGTCGCCGTACTCGGCGATGTGAGCGAACAGCTTCGGCCCGGGGGCCCCACCGTGCAGCACGGGGATGCGCGGGCGGCCATCGGGTCCCTGTTGGATCGGCTTCGGCCACGACCAGCTCGACGAGAACCGCACGTGGTCGCCATCGAAGCTGGCTTCGTCGTCCGCCCACAGCGCCTGCATGGCCAGGATCGTCTCGCGGGCAATCGCGCGTCGGTCGGGCATCGACACGCCGTGGTGCGCGAGCTCGTCCTCGTTCCAACCGAAGCCGACACCCAGTGCAGCACGCCCCCCGCTCAGGTGATCGAGCGTGGCGACCGCCTTCGCGGTGACGATCGGCTCACGCTGGGCGGCGAGCAGGATGCCCGTGCCGAGCCGCAGCGTCGTGGTGACCGACGCGGCGGCGCCCAGCGCCACGAGGGGATCGAGGCAGCGCTTGTACTCATCGGCCAGCTCGGCATCGCCCGTGGGCGGCGGCGTGCGGCGACTCGTAGGGATGTGCGTGTGCTCCGGCAACCAGAGCGAGTGCAGCCCCCGCCCTTCCGCCTCCCGGGCCAGCTCGACGATGCCGATGCTGACATCGGTGGCGAACATCGTGATCCCGTAGCGCACAGCCGGCTCCTCGAGCGGTTCTGACAGTGCGTCAGATCCTGCCATGCTGGCGCCATGACGGGGCTCTGCGAGGGACGCATCGTGATCGTGACCGGCTCAGGCCGAGGGCTCGGACGAGCTCACGCCCTCGAGCTGGCCCGGCAAGGCGCGAGGGTGGTGGTGAACGACCTCGGCTGCGAGCTCGACGGATCCGGCGGGGGCACCGGCCCGGCTGGTGAGGTGGTCGAGGAGATCCGCGCCGCGGGGGGCGAGGCCATCGCCAACGGTGACGACGTCGCCGACTTCGAGGGGGCGCACCGCATGGTGGCCGCCGCCGTGGATGGCTTCGGCGGGCTCGACGTCGTCGTCAACAACGCGGGGTTCGTGCGCGATCGCATGTTCGCCAACGTCGCCGAGGACGAGTGGGACGCCGTCGTGCGCGTGCACCTCAAGGGCCACTTTGCCGTGGCCCGCCATGCCGCGGCGCACTGGCGTGACCAAGCCAAGGCCGGCACCCCGGTGGATGCCCGCATCATCAACACGAGCTCCGGTGCCGGGATCCTCGGCTCGGTGGGGCAGGCCGCCTACTCCGCCGCCAAAGCCGGCATTGCCACGCTCACCCTGGTGCAAGCCGCCGAGCTCGGGCGCTACGGCGTGACCGCCAACGCTCTGTGCCCCGCCGCTCGCACGCGGATGACGGAGGGGGTGTTCACCGAGATGATGGCCACCCCCGACGAGCCCGATGCCTTCGACGTGATGGCGCCCGAGAACGTGTCGCCACTCGTGGCCTGGCTGGCCTCCCCCGCCTCCGCCCATGTCACGGGGAGGATGTTCGAGGTCGAGGGCGGCAAGGTCGGCATCGCCACGGGCTGGCAACACGGGCCCACCGCAGACAAGGGCGATCGATGGGACGCGGCCGAGCTCGGCGCCGTCGTCGACAGCCTCCTCGCCCAAGCCCCGGCCCCCACGCCGGTCTATGGCACCAGCTAGGAGCCGTCAGTTCGCGCTCTGGTTCGGCTGTTTGGGGGTTCAGGCTCCTACGAGGCGGAGGACGTCGGCGGGAGTGGCCGGACCGTCGTGGACCACCTCGCCATCGCGGAGGGCGATGCAACGGCCGACGAGCTCCACGAAGCTGGGGTCGTGGGTGGCCACCACGATGGCCTTGCCGTGGCCGTGGAGCTCATCGAGGATGCCGAGCAGGGCGTTCTTGCCGGGCGCATCCAGGCCCACGAAGGGCTCGTCCACCATCAGGAGGTCGAAGGGCCGCACCACCCCGAGCGCGATGGACGTCTTCTGACGTAGGCCGCGGCTGAAGCGGGCCGGGAGGTCGTCGGCCCGGGCGGTGAGGCCCACTCGCCCGATCAGCTCGTCGAAGTCCTCGCCGGTGGCGTGGACACCGTGGAGGGCGGCCACGTAGGCGAGGTGCTCCCGCACCGAGAGGTCGTCGTAGAGCACCGGCTCGTCGGGCAAGAAGCTGAGGGCAGCTCGCGCGTCGGAGCTTCCCGCCGGCGCACCGGCGATGGTGATCTCTCCCTCGGTCAGCTCGAGGAGGCCGGCGGCCAGCCGGAGAAAGGTGGACTTGCCGCTGCCGTTGTGGCCGACCAGCGCCACCATCGTGCCCGCCGAGATCTGCAGATCGAGCGGTTCGAGGGCCACGAGGTCGGCGTAGGCCTTGCTCGCCTGGTTCGCGACGAGCACCGGCTCCGGAACGTCAGGGCTTGGCATTGGCCATCTCCATCTGGGACTTGAACCACACGCCGATGTCGTCGCGGACGCGCACCCACCCGCAGATCAGCCCGAAGACGATGACCACGACGGGCACGATACGAGCCCCTCCCGCCGCCGCCGCCGTGCCCTGCTCATGCGCTCGCTGTGCGAACAGCACCGGGGTGGCACCGAGGATCGCGATCGAGGGCGGCCACGCGGTGCGGAACGCCACCTGCATCCCCTGGGCCTCTGGCGGTGCCAGCGACCAGCCCCCGCTGATGCTCGAGGGCGTGGCGAGCACGCTCACCAGAGCACCTCCAAGCCCCCCTAGCGCCAGGGGCACCAGCGCCACCATCGCGACGTCGAGCGGCACCCGCGCGTGACCCGGCGCGCTCGCCACCGCCACGGCGACCCCGCCTACCAGGACCTGGGTGAGGAGCGCGACGGGGATGTGCCGGAGGTGGATGGCCGATGCCTCGAGAGGAGCGGCGTCTCGACGGCTTGGGTGATCCACCTCCTGCGCCAGCGGCTCCACCGAGTCGAGGCCGGCGATGAACGACGCGATCCCCGCGACGACGACGAGCGGCGTCGTGCCCGACCAGATGCCCCGGAGGCAGAGGCCCACGACCCCGGCCAGCAGCAGGAGACGGACCACGCGTGCAGCGGGCCAGCGCAGGAGGCCACGGAGACCGCGCACGAACACGGGCAGCGGTCCCGTGCCGCGTACGCGCAGCCGCACCCAGGGCTTCAGGCGGGGCAGCTCCATGGCGAGCTGGCGTCGGAGCACGATGACCGTGCGCAGGTCTTGGAGGGTCGCCGCGAATCGAAGCTGGCCGACCAGCGTTGACCGACGCTCAGCCGCCTCGAGCGAGATGCGCCCGAGGAGACTCAGCCCGGCGAGCAGGAGCGCCAGCGCCCCGACCACCGGCAGCAGGCCGATGATGTGGAATCGAAGCGGCCAGAGGACGAGGTCGCCGAAGGAGGCGGTGGGGCTGAGGCCGATGGCGCCGATGCCATCCGCGATCGCCCACCCGACGAGCACGAGACCAATGGCAGACGCGATCCAGCGCGACAATCGCGTGCCCGCCGCCACCAGCGCCGCACCGACGCAGAGGCCCACGAGCGTGACGCCGGCGAGCGCGCCCGCGCCGATCCATTCCGCCCCAGACCCGGTCATGCGGCGGGCGGCGAGATCGCCGGCGATGCCGCCCACGACGAGGCCCACGAAGGTGAGGAAGCGAAGCTGGCGGATGGCGGGAGCTCGCTACGCGGTCGTGCGGTCGACCGGGGCGAGCAACACATGACGCACCTCGGTGCGCTCGAGAGCGAGCGGACCACCTCGGCTCCCGGATCGCAGTCCCAGCGCGATTGCGAAGGCGGCCAACCCCCCCAACCAGCCCGGGCCGTCCGCCAAGACTCGGCCGATCTCAGACGGGCTCAGTGGCTCATCGCCGACCACGCTCGAGGTGAACACCACGGCGACCAATCCCACTATCGCCGCGAGGTACGCCCGGTAGAGGGCATCGATCCAGTGGATGTCGGCTGTGCGCTTCTGCCGCCGGAACCGACGCCAATCAGCCAGCGCCCCCTCAAGATCAGCATCCACATCAGCCACGACCAACAAGGCCGCGACGCTAAGCGACACCCCAAAGGAAAACGAAGTCGCGAAACGTGAGGCGCCAGGCTCGTAGAAGGCGCGGGCGCCGAACTACGAAAGACGCTCGATGACCATGGCCATGCCCTGGCCTCCACCGACGCACATCGACTCGAGGCCATAGCGACCACCGGTGTCCTCGAGGCCGTTGATGAGGGTGGTCATGATGCGGGCACCGGTCATGCCGAAGGGGTGGCCGAGGGCGATGGCCCCACCGTTCACGTTGAGCTTCTCGGGATCGATCCCGATGTGCTTCATGGAGGGGATCACCTGAGCAGCAAAGGCCTCGTTGATCTCCACGAGGTCGATGTCGTCGATCGTGAGACCGGCGCGACCGAGGGCCTGACGGATCGCCTCGACGGGACCCATGCCCATGATCTCCGGGTTCAGGCCGGTGACCCCGGACGACACGATGCGCGCCAACGGCGTGATGCCCAGCGCTTCGGCCCGGGTATCGCTCATGACCACCACGGCGGCGGCACCGTCGTTAAGCGGGCAGGCGTTGCCGGCCGTGACCTTGCCGTCCGGACGGAACACCGGCTTCAGCTCGGCGAGCTTGTCCACGGTGGTGCCGGCGCGGGGGCCGTCGTCCTTGCTCACGACGGTGCCGTCGGCGAGCGTGACGGGCGTGATCTCGCGGTCGAAGAACCCGCGCTCCTGGGCGGCGACGGCCCGCTGTTGCGAGCGGGCACCCCACTCGTCCATCTCCTCGCGGCTGACGCCTTCGGAGAGGACGACGTTCTCGGCGGTCTGGCCCATGGCGATGTAGATGTCGGGCAGACCAGCCGGGGGAGTCCAGCTCCCCGCGCCTTGGCTGCGCTCGGCGGTGGCGGCCTCGGCGGCGGCGAAGAGAGGGTTGTGCGGTCCGGTGTCGGACGCGCCGTGCATGTAGCGGCTCACCGTCTCAACCCCGGCGGCGATGAAGACGTCGCCCTCACCGGCCTTGATGGCATGGGCCGCCATCCGAATGGTCTGGAGCGATGACGAGCAGTAGCGGTTCACGGTGACGCCGGGGACGTCGGGCAGCCCGGCCAGCAGGGCGGCCACACGGCCGATGTTGTAGCCGGCCTCGCCGCCGGGCTGACCGCAACCGAGGATGACGTCCTCCACGGTCTGGGGGTCGAGCGACGGCACCTTCCCCAGCACGTCCTTGATGATGAAGCCCGCCAGGTCGTCGGGGCGGCACTCGGTGAGGCTCCCCTTGTTGGCACGGCCGATGGGCGTGCGGGCGGTGGCGACGATGACGGCTTCGGGCATGGGAGCCCCTCCTCGAACAAGGCGGTCTGCTGGACGGCGGTCAGTTTGGTCGGAGCCGGTCGGGGCCACCAGTCGAGCGCCCGACTGTCACACCCCTGCGCCTACCGTGGGCCGCCATGTCGCTGTTCGACGATCCCCAGGTGGGCACGATCCCCGAACCCACCTGGTCGGTCACCGACCTGGCCGACGCCATCGGGAACGCCCTCCGGGCCACGTTCCACGACGAGGTCTGGGTCCGAGGTGAGATCCGTGACCTGTCCCGGCCGCAGTCGGGCCACGTCTACTTCACCCTCACCGACCCATCGGCGCCCGGAGCCGGAGCATCGATCTCCGTGATGCTGCACTCGCGCCAGAAGGGTGCGGTGAACACCACGCTCACGGAAGCAGGTGGCACGGTGCGCATGAGCGCCGGCACCGACGTGCGCATTCGCGGCCGGCTCGACTGGTACGCCCCGCGTGGGCAGCTCCAGCTGCGCATGACGGCGATCGACCCGGCCTACACGCTCGGTCAGCTCGAGCTCGCCCGAGCCGAGCTCCTGCGCCGGCTCGACGAGGAGGGCCTGCTGCACGCCAACGGCGGGCTTGCGCTTCCCGTGGCTCCGCTGTGCATCGGCTTGATCACGAGCGAGGGCAGCGCCGCCGAGGCCGACTTCCTCGACGAGCTGCGCCGCAGCGGGTTCGCGTTCCGCGTGCTGCGGGCCGACACGCGGGTGCAGGGCACCGATGCCGCCCGCTCGATCACCGCGGCGCTTCGCATGGTGGGCACCCACCGGCCCGATGTCATCGCCCTCGTGCGAGGCGGGGGCGCCCGCACCGACCTCGCCGCCTTTGACGACGAAGCCGTCGCCCGGGCCATCGCCGGGGCACCAGTGCCTGTGTTCACCGGCATCGGCCACGAGATCGACTCGTCGGTGGCCGACGACGTCGCCCACACCTCGGCCAAGACCCCCACCGCCTGTGCCCAGCTGCTGGTGGCGAGAGTGGCCGAGGTCGCCGGCGCCATCGAGGGCGCGTGGGCCGCCATCGCCGCGCACGCCGCCCGCGCCGTCACGCAGCACGACCGCCGCCTCCTTGGGCATGCCACCCAGCTCAGCCGGAGTGCCCGCCTCGCGCTCGACGGGCGGGCCACTCGGCTCGACACCGTGGCCGACCGCGCTCGGCGCGCCGCTCTCGTGGGCCTCGACACGGCAGGCCGCCGCCTCGACGGGCACCGCGGCCGGGTCACCGGCAGTGCCCGGTCCCACCTGCGGGCCGCCGAGGTCACGCTGGCATCGAGCGAGCGCCGCGTCGCCCACCGCGCCCCGCGTGCGCTCACCGAGGCCGACCGCGTGCTCGCCGGCCTCGAGGCCCGGGTGCGCGCGCTCGACCCGGAGCGCGCTCTGGCCCGTGGCTGGTCCATCACCCGCACGGCCCACGGTCACGTGGTGCGGCACCCCAGCGAGGTGGCCCCGGGCGAGGCGCTGTCCACTCTCGTGGCCGGGGGCGAGGTCCGCTCCACGGTCACCGCGACCTCTACGGTGTCCGACGATGCCTGACGCGCCCACCCCCGCCGACGTCGGATACGCCGAGGCGCTGGCCGAGCTCGAGTCGATACTCACCGAGATCGAAGACGACGCCGTCGACGTGGACGTGCTGGCCGCGCGCGTAAAGCGAGCGGCGGAGCTGCTGCGCGTGTGCCGCGATCGCATCACCGCCGCCAAGATCGAGGTCACCCAGATCGTCGCAGAGCTCGAACCCGACACCGCCGAGAGCGGCTGACCTCCCCCGCCGCGGCACCATCGCACCGCCGACCCTACGGGGCAGACGCGAAGAGCTCGAACGCCTCGGCAAGGGGGCACTCGATGACTCCGGGTTCCTGGATGACGGCGTCGAGCCACGGGGGGCGGTTGACGCCCACGACGGCGAGGGCGGTATCAAGTCCGCTGCGGGTGCTCGCTTGTCGGGCAAAGGTCGCGGCGTAGTCGGGCGGACGGACGTCGCGCGTGAGCTCGTAGAGCGCCCACGGATCGGGAGTGCCGCCCGGGGGTGGAGCGCCGACCGCGGTGGGAACCGCCGGCGACGTGGGGGTGGGGCCCCCGCCGGCGAGGCCCGGACCGTCGGCGAGGATCGCTCCCCGAACCTCCTCGGCTCGGCCACCGGCGGCGAGCAAGCCGACGTAGGCGCCCAGCCCGCGGCCGTAGATCGTCACCGCGCCGAGGTGGGCAATGGCGATGTCGACGTCGCCCATGAGGGCTTCGCAGAAGTACCCCGCCCCGACAGCGACGTCTGAGTCGCCGTGGCCGGTGAGGTCGAGAGCCCAGACAGCGCCGGGCCACCCCGCCAGGTGCGCCGGCACGACGCCGGGCGACCTCTCCGCCAAGCCGTGGAGGAGCAGGAGGGGCCGACCCACCGCCGGTCGGAGCTCGTGCAAGGCCAGCTCGATGCGATTGTGGCGGAGCCGCACAGAGCCGGTCACGCGAGGAGCTCCATCACCATGTCGGTGACCTCGCGAGGCTTCTCGATGTGGACGAAGTGCCCCACGCCCTCGAGCATGACGAGGCGCCCCTCCGCGGGCAGATGGGAGAGCACGTCAGCCTCGGCGGTACCCCAGCCCATTGGGTCGGGCTCGGTGCCGAGCACGGCGAGCACGGGCACGCCGATGTCGGGAAGGCGCATCATCGACCACTCCGGGCGCCACGGCCCGAAGCCGCCGAACCGCAGCGTGGGATCGATCTTCCACCGCCACCCATCGGCGTCCTCGCGCGCGCCGATGGTGACGATGTAGCGGAGCCACTCCGCACCGAGGCGCGGGTTCATCCGCGCTCGACGTTCGGCCAGCTCGTCGATGGTGCCGGGCTTGCGTTGGGCGTTCACGAGCGAGCGGCGATGGTCGAGCCACGATGTGAGGTCCTGCGCCATGAGCTTCGTGCGCTGGTGGTCGGAGACATCGGGGAAGCTGCGTCGCGACGGCAGACCATCGAGATTCACCAGATGGCTGACCCGATGGGGCAGGGCGTCGGCCAGCTGCAGCATGAGGCTGCCGCCCTTGGAATGTCCGATCACCGGAACCGGCGAGAAGGTGACGGAGTCGAAGACGGAAACAGCGTCACGGAGGTCGGCCTCCCAGTTGTAGAGCGCGGCGTGCTGTGAGTCGCCGTGGCCCCGGTGGTCCCACGAGATGGCGCGCAGACCGGCATCGGCCAGCATCGGCGCGAACACGTCGAAGGTGCCTGCAAAGTCGAATCCCCCGTGGGCGAGGAGGATCGGCGGAGCCGCTTCGTCGCCCCACTCGTGCACGGCGATCGCGAGTCCGTGGCTGTCGACAGTGCGCTGCCGGTCGGGCCGACGGGCCCCCGGAAACGTGCCGGTCGTATCGGTCACCTGATGCCCCCCTCGGCCATCGCCCACCTTGACCGGCGGGTCAAGCGAGGCGCAAGCCAGCGGACGGGCGCCACCGGCCTCGCCCCAGGTCGAACCTCCCGAGGAGCCAGCGCTGGCGCCGGTAGCCTCGCCCGCGATGCTGCGCCGGCTCCGCCTCCTGGCCTCTGGCCATCGCCACCTCCTCACCGGCTCCATCGCCCTCGTCCTGGCCGCGGGGGTGACGGCGGCATCGGGCGCGCTGTTCTGGCTCCTCGCCGCACGCATGGACGACCAGACCGACGTTGGCCATGCCACCGCGCTGTTCACGTCGGTGTTGTTCGTCGCCTTTCTGGCCGGACTCGGACAGCCGGTGGCCGCGGCGCGCTACGCCGCCGGCCGTACTCGCGATGACCACGTCCTCTACGCCTGGGGAGCCCTCGCCACCGCGATCGCCTCGGCGCTGGTCGGCGCGCTCTACATCGCCCTCGTGAGCCCGCGAGCCGTCGACGAGCTTCGAGACTGGCACGGCCTCCTCGGGCCAACCGTGTTCGTGGTGCTCTGCGTGGGGACGGCACTGTCGCTCCTCGTCGACGTGCGCCTCATGACCCAACGTCGTTGGGGCCTGGTGCTGGCCCGGGCCGCCATCGTCGGCGCGGCGCGCTTCCCGTTGCTCGCCCTGCCGGTGGACGCGAACCGCGCGGTCTGGCTGCTGGTGGTGGCATCGCTCCCCACCGCCGTGTCGGGCTTCGTCGGCATGGCGCTCCTGCCGAAGGTCACCGGCGACCGCCACCACCTCGGCCCGCTCCCCGCCACCACTCGCGCGGTGCTGCGCTACTCGCTCGTGAACTGGGCGTCGACGCTCACCTATCAGGCGCCCACCTTCGCGATGCCCGTGATCGTGCTGATCCACGTGGACCCCGATCTGAACGCCAGCTTCTACGTGGCGTGGGGCGTGGCCGCGCTGGCCTGCTACGTGCCCACCGCAATAGGCCAGGCCCTTCTCGCAGAGGGCGGCCGCGATGGGGCCCGCCTGCGCAGCCAGGTGCGTCTCGCCATCCTCGTGGCTGGAGGGCTCATGGTGGCGGCCGCCGCGATGGCCACGCTCGGACGCAACCTGATCACCACGCTCTACGGGGACGACTACGCGGAGGCAGCCGAGCTGCTTCCCCGCTTGGTGGCCGCCGCCATTCCCTGGGCCATCACCTCCGTCTACCTCACCGAGGCACGGGTGCGGCACCGCCACGGCGCCACCGTGGCCATCACCGCCACCCTGTCGTTGGCGATCCTGGTGCCGGCGCTGGTGCTCGTCCCCGACCGCGGTCTCGACGGGGCGGCGACGGCGTTCCTCGGGGGCAACCTGGTGGCGGCCGTCGTGGCGATCCTCCTGCACCTGTCCGGCCGGGCCTCCGCCGACGCCGCCGTGCCCTCGCACTCGCCCAACACGCTGGAGCCCGACGAAGCCATCACCCTGGCACCTCTCGGCTAGCTACCTGTCGTAGCGTCACCCCAACCGTCCGGCCTCCATGACCTTCCCCCCGCCCCCGCCGCCGCCGCCTCCGCCCGAATGGGGCGCACCGCCTCCGCCGCCCCCGCCGTGGGCCGGAGGCCTCCCCATCGCCTCTCCGCCGTCGCCGCCGCGGTGGCGATCGGTGGTTGGCATCGTGGCCGTGAGCGTCCTGGTGCTGGGACTCGTCGCGGTGGCCACCCGGGTGCTCGGCGGGGACAGCGGGCCCGACCATCCCCAGCAGTGGGACGCTCGAGCGCTGCCCATCGCCAACTTCGTCCAGGACGAGCGCGGCCTTCTCTTCGACCATCCCGTGTACGTCGACTTCCTGAGCCCCGCCGACTACACGGCCAGCGCGACCGACGACGAGGCGAGCGTCACCGAGGACGATCGGGAAGACCTCGAGCGCTATGCCGCGGAGCTGCGCGCGATGGGAGTGGGATCCGGCGAGATCGACCTCTTCACGGCCTACAACCAGGTGAGCGACGCCGGCACGTTGGCCTTCTACGACCCGACCACGGAACGAATCACCGTTCGAGGCACTGAGATGACGGTGGGGCTCGAGGTGACGCTGGCCCACGAGATCACCCATGCGCTCCAGGACCAGCACTTCGACCTCGAGCAGCTGCGCCAGGAAACCATCGACTCGAGCGCCGCCGTCGTGTTCCGGGCTCTCGCCGAGGGCGACGCCACACGGGTGGAAGAGGGCTACAAGACATCGGAGCTCACGGCGGAGGAGCAAGCCGCCTACGAGGAGGAGTACCAGGGCGAGATCGACGCGAGCGAAGAGGCCACCGCCGACGTGCCCCCGTTCGTGAGCGCCACCTTTGGCGCCCCGTACGCGCTCGGTCAGCCGTTTGCCATGATGCTGGCCAACCAGGGCGGAAACCCCGCGGTCGACGATGCCTTTGTCGAACCGCCCACCACCGAGGAAAGCATCTTCGATCCCGCCAGCTTCCTGGCCAACGAGGGCGAGGAGGAGCTCGATCTGGGGTTCGACGAGGATCAGGAGCTCTTCGATCCAGGCCCGTTCGGAGCCACCACCTGGTACCTCGTGCTGGCCGAGCGCATCGATCCCAAGGTCGCCTTCGAGGCCGCCCTCGGCTGGAACGGCGACGACTACGCCTCCTTCGAGCGGGACGGCGTCACTTGTGTGCGCACGGGATTCATCGGCGACGAGCCGAGCGATGAGGACGAGATGAAGGCGGCCATCGACCTCTGGGTCGCCGCCATGCCGGGCGGCCAGGCCAGCAGTCGAGAGATCGATGGCCATCCGGGCCTCGAGGCGTGCGACCCGGGGGAGGACGTCGACATGAAGCTCACGGGTCGCTCGGACACCTCGCTCTACCTCCCGAGCCTCTGGGGCTTCCTGATCGCCGACGCCGCCTCGGAGCTCGAGGCCGAGGGCACGCGTTGCTACGCCCGTCGCGTGCTCGACGGTCTCACGTTCGAGCAGATCACCGACCCAGACGGAGTGGCCCTCCAGGGCGACGCCGTCCAGGCATCGCTCGTGGAGGCGTTCCAAGCCTGCCGGGACGCCTAGGGGGTCGGTCAGGCATCAGCTTCGTCGGCGCTCCAGTCGCGATCCTTGCTGGCGTAGATGAGGGGAAGGCTCGCCGCGCTCACGAGGGCCTTGATCGTGATGTTGACCACGAAGATGTCCCACACCACCGTCCACGGCAGCGTGAGGGCGTGATCCTCGAAGCCCGGAATGGCACCGAAGGCCAGCCCGCAGAAGATGGCATTGTCGAGCGGGAGGCTGACGGCATTGCTCACCGCCACCCGCGCCCATTGGTGGCCGGCGGTGACCTTGGTGACGAACCAGTGGTACACCTCCGTGTCCGCGAGCTCGCTGATCACCTGAGCGACGATCGATGCCGTGGTGATGCGCCACGCCGGGGCGAGCACGGCGGCGAACTCGCGGCCGAGCGGATAGCTCGCATCGCTCGGAACGCGAGCGGCGAACTGGAGATAGAGCGCCAGGAAGACGTTCACCGCCGCGGCCGTGAACACCAGGGTGCGGGCCGCTCGCTTTCCCAATGCCTTGTGCACGACGTCGCGCAACGTGAAGGTGATCGGATAGATGAACGTGCCCATGTCGACGGCCCGATCGAACACGAACCCGATCTTGAGGCTGGTGACGTTGGCGATCACCTGCGCACCGACGTAGGCGCCCACCGCCGCCACCCCCACGCGCGAGATCGGGAACGGAGAACGGGAACGAGCAGGGCTCGTGGTGATCGCCACGGTGGCCTCCGGTTTTGGTCAGGCGGGTGGTCCGGGACCGCCGATGGATGAGGTGGAGGATCTTCGCGCAGCCGGCGGGACGCACTAGACACAGAGCGACCAAGCCCACCCTGGGCCGACAGGGGGACCACCCGATGGACGCACTCGCCACTACCACCAAGGGGTGAACCGATGACTGGCTCCGACTCCGCTGGCATCGACACCGTCGACCCTGCCGAGCTGGCTCGTCTCCACGCCGAGCGCGACCGGATTCGCGCGGCGTACCTCCACCCGCGCGACGACCGCCCGGCATCCAGCGCCCGCGGGGTGCACCACGTTGCACTGATCTGTGCCGACGTGGAGCGCACCACCCGCTTCTACCAAGACGTGCTCGGCTTCCCGCTCACCACGATGTTCGAGAACCGGGACCTGCCGGGCTCCACCCACTTCTTCTTCGACATCGGCCACGGGAACACGATCGCCTTCTTCGACCTGCCCGGCGTCGACCCTGGCGAGTACTCCGAGGTGCTCGGCGGGCTCCACCACCTCGCCATCTCGATCGAGGTGGAGCACTGGAAGCAGGCCAAGGGTCGCCTCGATCACCACGGGGTGCCCTACGACCACGTCGACGAGACCAGCCTCTACTTCCGTGGCCCCGACGGCGAGCGTCTCGAGCTCATCGCCGACCCCCTCCGCTGGATGTACGGCGAACGGGTGGACTAGGTGACGTAGCGCGCAGGGGAAGGGGAGCGGGAGGGGAAACGCTCCGCGTGTCCCTTCGCCCGCGAGGGAGGAGCTTGCTCCGACCGAGTAGCGGGCATTCAGTGCGGCCGCAGGCCGCACCCGAACGCTCGATCCCGACGCTCTTCTGTCGGGATCGAAAGCTCAAGTCGTTTTGCGGAGGAGGACCTCTTGGGCGATCGTGGCTACGTGCATGCCCTCTTGGCTCAGCACGTGGCCGATGCTGAGGCCGCGACTCGATAGGTAGCCGTGACTGCTGAAGTCGTGCACGTGCCACTCGTCGGCCCGGGAGGGCCGGTGGAACCACATCGCGTGGTCGAGGCTGGCCGACATCCATCCGAGCTCGAAGGCGTCGCCCTCCCCCGGGTCCGGACGTTCCGGGTGCAGAGCCACGACGGCGTCGGTGGGCAGATCGTCGGAGAGGTAGGCCAGCGCGCACGCCTGGAGCACGGGGTCCTCGCCGATGCTGTCGCGAAGCTTGAGCCAGGCCACCCCCCGACCTTCCTCCTCGTTCCGTAGCTGGGCGAATCGCCTCAGGAACATCGGGCTCCAGGAGTACCCGGAGAGCTCCTCGGCGGGCGGGACCGCCGGCATGCGGGCGGTCTGCACGTCGTGGCCCGTCTCCTCCACCTGGAACGAGAGCGACATCGTGAGGATCACCCCCACGTCGTCCTGGCTCGCCACCACGCTGCGGGTGCAGAACGAACGCCCGTCACGCGATCGGGTGACCTCGAACCGGATGGGCGCGTCGGCATCGCCCTTGCGGATGAAGTAGGCGTGCAGCGAGTGCACCTGGACGCGGTCGTCGACCGTGGCGGCCCCTGCCCGCAGGCCCTGAGCGATGATCTGGCCGCCGTACAGGCCACCCCACGGATACTGCGGGCCATGAGCGAGGTACACACCCTCGCCTTGAGCCTCGAGCTGCATCATCGTCACGAAGTCCACGCCGGATCGTAGGCTCGGCGCCGTGGATCGCATCGAACATCTCGTCGGAGGGCGTGCCGTGCCGGGCTCGTCTGGCCGCACCGCTCCCGTCTTCGACCCCGCCACCGGCCTGGTCACCGCCGAGGTGGCCCTCGCCTCCGTGGAGGAGGTCGATGCCGCCGTTGCGGTGGCCGTCGACGCCCAGCGATCGTGGCGGGAGGTGCCGTTGGCCCGCCGGGCCCAGGTGCTGTTCGCGATGCGCGAGGCCGTGGTGCGGCGCGAGGACGAGCTGGCCGCGGTGATCACGTCACAGCACGGCAAGACGCTGGCCGACGCCGCCGGCGAGGTGCAGCGCGGCCTCGAGTGCATCGAGTTCGCGTGTGGCATCCCCGATCTCCTGAAGGGCGAGTTCTCCGCCCAGGTGGCGAGTGGCGTCGACGTGCGCTCGCTCCGCCAGCCCGTGGGTGTGGTGGCGTGCATCACCCCGTTCAACTTCCCCTGCATGGTGCCGCTCTGGATGCTGCCGAACGCGATCGCCTGCGGGAACGCCGTCATCCTCAAGCCTTCTGAACGCGATCCGGGCGCGTCGGTGCTGCTCGCCGAGATCTTCCGGGACGCGGGGCTTCCCGACGGGGTGCTCAACGTCGTCCACGGCGACCAGATCGCCGTGAACCGCCTCCTCGTGCACCCCGACGTGGCCGCGGTCAGCTTCGTCGGGTCCACCCCAGTGGCCAAGCACATCTACGAGACGGGCACCGCGCACGGCAAGCGGGTGCAGGCCCTCGGGGGCGCCAAGAACCACATGGTGGTGCTGCCCGACGCCGACCTCGACCTCGCCGCCGACGCGGCGGTGAGCGCGGCCTACGGATCGGCGGGCGAGCGTTGCATGGCCGTGTCGGTGGTGGTGGCCGTCGGTGACGTCGGCGACCCGCTCATCGACGCCATCCGGCTCCGCCTCGACAAGCTCGTCGTCGGCCCGGGCAACGATCCCGCGTCAGAGATGGGACCGCTGATCACCGCCGAGCACCGCGACCGCGTGGCGTCCTACCTCGACAAGGGAGCGGTCGATGGTGCCGTCACGGTCGTCGACGGTCGCACCACCACCGTGGCCGGCGACGGGTTCTTCCTCGGCGCGTCCCTGCTCGATCAGGTCACCGCAGACATGGCCGTGTATCGCGACGAGATCTTCGGGCCGGTGCTGTGCGTGGTGCGCGCCGCCGGGTACGACGAGGCGCTCGAGCTCGTCAACACCAACCCCTACGGCAACGGCGTGGCGATCTTCACCCGCGACGGTGGGGCCGCCCGCCGGTTCGAGCAGGAGGTCGAGGTGGGCATGGTCGGCATCAACGTGCCCATCCCCGTGCCGGTGGCGGCGTTCAGCTTCGGCGGGTGGCGGGCCTCGTTGTTCGGCGACAGCCACATGTACGGCGCGGAGGGTGTGCGCTTCTACACCCGCAACAAGGTCGTCACCACGCGCTGGCCCGACCCCGCCACCAGCACCGTCGACCTCGGCTTCCCCCGCCCCGACTGAGGCCCCAACCCACGCGAACCTGGGTGCGAAGTGCTGCGTTTCTGACGCTTTTCGCACCCAGGTTGAGGATCAGTGCCGAACCTGGGTGCGAAGTGCTGCGTTTCTGACGCTTTTCGCACCCGGGTTCGGTTGGCGGCAGCGCTCCCGGGCCCGAGCTCACGGAAGGAGTCCGCCGGCTCGCGAGGGCTTGGCGCGCGTTCGCTGGAGCGTGACGCTTCAGCCGTGCTTGATCATGACGTGCTTGAGCTCGGTGTAGTGCTCGACCGCGTAGATGCTCATGTCCTTGCCGTAGCCGGACTGCTTGAAGCCGCCGTGGGGCATCTCGCTCATGATCGGGATGTGATCGTTGACCCACACGGTGCCGAAGTGCAGGCCCGCGGCCATGCGCATCGCCCGACCGACGTCTCGGGTCCACACCGACGCCGCCAGCCCGTAGTCGACGCCGTTGGCCCACGCGAGGAGCGTCTCCTCGTCGGGCGCACGCTGCACGGTGACCACCGGGCCGAACACCTCTCGCTGCACGATCTCGCTGTCCTGGGCGGGGCCGACCACGATCGAGGGGGAGTAGAAGAAGCCGCCGCCGTCGGGCGCGCTCGCGGTGCTGAGCACCTCGGCGCCCGCATCCGCCGCCCGGCTCACCATCCCCGCCACCCGCGCCAGCTGGTCGGCGGACACGACAGGGCCCACCTCGGTGTCGGCGTCGGTGGGGTCGCCGAAGGGGATCTGGCTCACCTCGTCCTGCAGCGCCGCAACGAGGGCGTCGAACACCTTCGGGCCGGCGATCACGCGACAGGCGGCGGTGCAGTCCTGGCCCGAGTTGTAGTAGCCCGCCGCTCGCACGCCGGCGGCGACGGCGGCGGCATCGGCGTCGTCGAACACCACGACCGGGGCCTTGCC
>Ga0105044_10005726_pt1 | contig 17087 bp, 7 predicted proteins | sample MAT01_FD_78092 | JGI IMG/M metagenome (GOLD analysis project Ga0105044, IMG submission 78092) | Freshwater microbial communities from Lake Fryxell liftoff mats and glacier meltwater in Antarctica - MAT-01 | ecosystem: Environmental > Aquatic > Freshwater > Ice > Liftoff microbial mat | place...
GTGTTGACCGGTCACTTTGCAGCTGCCAGTGGAATTTGGATCCAAAATGGGGCCAAGTATTGCCAGTAGCTCTGGGGTCATTAAGGGGTTGCTGAACATTTCCATTTCCTGCGGATCGAAATGGTTGGACCGGAGCGCCAGATCTTCCACCAAAAGGAAGAGGTCCTGCAATGGCTGGTCATCGCAGCAATCCGCACAAACAGATACATCAATGCAGTCGTGATGAACAATGAGCGTGCCCACCTCAACGCCATTTCTGAGGATCGTGGCGGAGAACGCCCGGTACTTGCCGAATGCATCCTGATCACCATAGGGTTCTGGATCGACGAAGGCATCGAAGTCCACATTGGGCATTTCAAATCGTAGGCAGGGATCCTCGGCGAACGTGATCAGGAACTGTCCATCGGAGTTGGGTTGGGGTATCAACCCTGTTGTATGGCACACAAAAGTGGGTAGTTGGCCGTTCTGATCAGTTTCACAATAGCTGGGCGCCAAATAGGCCGACAATTCTCCGTTCATTTCAGGACTAGCGAACAGGTTGATGGCGTTCCCCCCGATCTCCAGTTTATTATTGAGATCGCGGTGGTCCAATAGGCGCTCCCCAACCACAGCCAAGAATTGAACGAGTAGTTCTTCATTCGTACCTGCGCAGGCAAGTGGTGCCGCAGGCGCACAAGTGCCTAAGGAAAGCCACTCTTCATCGCCAATACCGGGACGCAATGACAGGTGCCCGACAATGGAGACGGCCATTTCGCCTTCCCCATCCAAGAACCAACACGTGAAATGGTCGCCATGTGTCGGCCCATAATTGCTAACGGAGACCGCTTCTGCCAAGGCGTCGGTGATATTCCCATAGCCCGCACCAAGCTGTTGCTCGTCGATCAGCACGTACAACCGGACATCGGGGTCAACAACTCGTTCCAAGTAGAACAGGGGGTGTGTTGGGTTGAACACCCACCTGACCGTCAGGTTCGTAGGCCCCCACATAAAACCCTCCTGAACAGCTCCAACCAGTGTCCTAAGGTCATACCCTATCAAATTCGCACGTTCTGGCGGAAGCGGACCGTTTGAGGTATTGTCAATGAAGTTAGCCCCAGGTTCGTTCACGGTCAGCATCGACAGCAGTGCGCCGAACTCATTTCCCAGCGCATTGGGTTCGCAAACTGGCGGAAAGTTGCACGGATCGAGCAGGTAGCGGCTGCACATCGTACCCGCCACTTGCACAGTGTGTAGTACCGGTTCGGTTTGCGCATCCAAGTATTCAACGGTCAGGGTGAAGTTTCCATTCGGTCCGGGATCCAGGAGCGGTATCCGTTGAATACGGGACCAGTCGAACTCAAAAGCAGTAGCAGGAACCAACAGATCGATCGAGCAACTGGTTCCAGCGATAGTGACCGTAACATCTAGCCTATAACCACCTAAAGTGATGTCCGGGACCCAGCTCGCAATGCCAAGAGGTTCTGCGAGATCCATATTCTGTCGGGCCAATTCAACCGCTTGGAAGTATGGGTTCGTCCCCAGCTCGTTGCTAATGGTCGTCAGCCTATCCAAGATCGCAAAACTGTTGAAGAGGTTCTGCCAGGCCAATGTGGTCGGACAAACACCTGTTCGGAGGTATAGCTGGTAAGCCACCTGTATGGGAGCCTCATCCGCCATGGGCACCTGCTCGGGGTCTTGTATCCGTTGTGTTTTGTCGCGGTAGTATTGGTTTGAGTGGTAGGCACAAGGCTGGCACCATTGGTAATAAGGTACCAACCAAGATGGGTCGTCTTGCATCATGCGCGGCATCCAGTCAATGAAGTCTCCCGCCTCTTGTCCGATGCAGAAGTTCAGACCAGAAACATTCCCACCGATCGAGGAGCAGTTGGATCCTCGCGCACGATCATCGCCGCGCCGTTTCTGATAACGGTATTTCTCAGCGAGGTAGGTGGATTTGAATCGCGCCCAAAGCGCTATGTTCTCCTCTGTGTTGCCCTGTTCAAAAGGAGTCGCATAACAATCCTCCGTGATCTGGGTTGCTCCACACCGCATGCCGGCCGTCAGCGTCTGCACCATATTCAATGTTACTGGCTGGCCATTCACCTCCACAACGGCATAGTTCTTGAATTTATGCCAGAAATATTTTACCTGCGTACCATAAACCGTTGCCAAAGGACCGTCTTCATTGGAGTATCCTTCTGTGCTGGCGAAGAAGGGGTCGTGATAGTATTCCCCTGCCACAGCCGGCGCTTGGAACAGGACCGTAACATCGTTGACAATGGCGCCGATGGCGGCCTCTTCATCTGGGTCACTATAGTCCAACCCACGGAACCAAGTGTCGAACTCATCACTCGACTTCCCGTATCCAGTCTGCTCGTCCGCATAGGCCCGACAGTCCAAGTAATACGGATATTCGGGATGGACATAGAGCAAGGATCTTGCCCACCCGGGCTGCCAGGAGTCCATGAACAACGCTCCATCCTTCAGGAATTCGGGGAAGGAGAACGTTTGTCCCCCGTCATTGACAAGCTCCGGATCGTCGCGCAACGCGGGAATGTAGCTGCCGTCATCAAGCTGGAAGACCGGGATCCTTAACCGCTGGCCATGCTGATCGATGTAGTGCTCAAGAATAGTTCCGTCTTCCTGCTCAAAACGGGGTTGCTGCCATACTGTAAGGCGATTGTAAGGGGCTTCGTACCAACCTTGAGGCTGAACGAAACGCCTGGCGAGAATGCAGTCGCCAGCACTTCTGTAGATCGATGTTGGATCAGCGGCCTCTACCACACCGTTCTGTCGGCTGAACCGCGCATATTGACCTCCGGGCGTGAGGTCTTGTTGCATGCTCTTGTAAGCGATCTCGCACCAAGATGGTGCATTGCAAAGTTCTTCGCACTGGAGTTCCAAGAGCGCGTACTCCTCCGCTGTTCCTCCGCTGAGCAGATAGGCGTCCAAACCACCAAGTGCATCGAATTGAGCCTGACATGAAGTACAACTCACGCATCCATCCGGGTTCGCGAGTGCCAGTTGGTCCTGCTCTAGTGTTTCCTGGCTATGATACTCTATGCAGTTCACCAGCGCAGAATTTTGGTAAGCGGAAGCATACGCCGAGCGGGCAGGCTCGTGAACGGTGAGTTTGCGGGTAAAGGTGTATGAACCGGGCTCCAAGGTCGCCTCGCGGGTGACGGCTGCTGGCTGCGTGGCTTGTCCCACTTGTTCCGGTGTAGGGAAAACCGTCCATGTGGCCTGGTCGAAATGCCCGAGAATACCGGTATGCGCATCACGCACGGCCCCACACTCATCGGTAAGTACCAGATCGAGTTGATACGCACATGCAACGCAGAAATTGGTTGGGCAGGAGAAGGTGATGGTTGGAAGGGAGATGCTGTAGTTGAAGATGAAAGCAGCTTGGTTCTCTACGGTGAACGTTTCGGCATAGGTCCATTGCCGAAGCGCGGGGTCATAGGAATTCGACTCGCACGTATTGCTTGGCAGAGGTGGGCAGAACCCCACGGAGGTGAACAATTGTGGACTTTGTGATGTATACGAGGAGAGCGATCCAACTGCGCTTGGCGGTGTGCTCACCAAAGCCGTGGCCACGGTGCGCCCGGCACGATCCGTATAGGCAACACTTGACTGACGATTCGCATCTACCGTGACCGTGCGTTGGTAATATGTTCTATATCCTGCTTCTGAGCCGAACAATCGGTCCAGTTGTAACTGGTCTGCCATGGCATATGACACGGTGGTCTCGTGGCCCAGACCGAGCTGGAATAGAGGCCCAACCCCTCCTTTGCGTTTCACGCGGCCCGTATTGTCAGCGGTGTACTCCGTTTGGGCATAGGGGTAGCCTTGGGACCGGGGCAGATAGGAGTAGTCGCCAATGAGCCTGTTCGATCCAAGCGCGAATTGCTCCGGCCCATAGTAAAGCGCAGCACCGGAACTCGGAGCCAAGGGCGGGCCAGACATGCCACAGCCGTCGGCTTCTCCCACCAGATCGGTCCCATTGAACGTGCGCGGTACACCCGCGTGATCCACCACATTGAATTTGGGGTAGAAGTCCACGGGTGCGAAACGATGACCATCGACCTCTTCGCAACCTTGGTCAATGATCATCGGCACGGGCAACACCTCGGCAGCCGGCCTACCGAACACATCGTAGACCGTTTCGCCGACCACGGGTAAATCCAATGAACTAGAGCGTGTGACCGATTGCCGGGAACGAAGGGACCCATCGGCATAGGTGATCACCTCTTTATGCTTTCCCTCTTCGGCGAAAACGCTGCTCAGTTGCCAGTTCTTGAGCGGTTGATGCGCTTTGATCCTGTAGCGGTCGTCATTGAAGGAGGCTACAGAGGTCGGGAATAATAGAGGTGCATTGGTCCACGCACCCGTTATGATGCTGCCATCGACTTCATGCGCCAGTGCGCGTACGCGATAAACCAACCACCCCCGGTCATAGATCAGTGGTATACGATAGGATGGGATCTGACTGCCAGCCTTTATGGATACACGAGTGGCATCGCGACGCAGATCCACCATGAGCGTATTGGCTTCAAGAGGTGTCTGGGGTGCGGGTCCAGCGATATCGTCCACGAAAGTCCATTCGAGTTGATACTCGGACGCACCTGCCACCACCGGCCAGGATAATTGCAGCTCCACAGCATTCTCGCCACATTCAATGGGGTTCCTTGTTATCGGACCTGGGGGAACGTTCGCATCGAATGCTTCTCGGAAGGCATGGACCAATTCCAGATCAAGGGAAACGCTCCTTGGCAGATCGCGAACAACCTCCACGCCAGACCCAGAGTTTACGGTAATGGACAACACCTCTACAGAGAACGCGTGTGACCCGCTGAATTCGAAGCGATCCCTGGACCTGCGTGCGAGCGAAGGATCAAGGGTTGAAGTGGTGTCCCGCGCCCAGCGGTGGCCAATGGACAGTGTGACCAAGAACGACGAGTCACGATCGGCTGCCTTTCGATAGTGGTCTATGTCGCTGTTCGTTTTCGCCGTTACGCGCAACTCCATGGTAAGGTCAGAAGGCCTCCAAAGCAAGCTACTGTGCGCATCTATGGATAACGCGAGCGAGGAGGTGAGTGCCGCACTGGTGTATGTGCCACTTGCAGGCGGCTGCCAGCCCAGAGTGACCTGCTGCTTATTGTGGCCCCCGGAAGCATGCGCGCTCGACCATGTCTGCGACCATGCGTTGCGCTTCTCTTGTGCTTGAGCAGAGGTACACAGCACCAAGGCGAACAGGCCTGTCCAGCCAAGGGTTCGAAGGATCAAGCACGGGAATGTGCCGAAGGATTCGCGCAAGTGCTTGTTCATCGGTAACGGGTGTCGATGAGTTGATAGGACCTCCACTTCGGACGCAGCACAGGCTGTAGAGTCGTAACATCTACGATGGTGCCAGGATCCATGACAATGACATCGCGGCCACTGATAGCCTCAGGTTTATTGAAGCGAGTGATCACTTTTGGCCGAAGCAGCTCAGGGGTGAACAGATGGTCGTGTTGAGGGGAACGGTCGTATAGCACGACAAGTTCCTGGATCCAATTGTCCCTATCGAATTGGATCTCAACAGCCTCGAAGCCTGTGCTAATGGGTAACATGACCCGATAGCGCATACCTGTTCCCGTGGTTCGTTTTCCGATCGACCGGGCCAGTGGTAAAATGTTCTTGCGCCAATGATCCGTTTGCTCCGCCTCAAGCTTTGCGGGGGCGGCGATCATGACAATAGCACCAGCAGAATCGACCGAGACGCGCATGTTCTCGTCTTGAAGAGTGAGAATGCCGAGCTGCTCTGCTCTATATCGGCTCCCCTTTCTGTCTATGCGCATGGCATGGCGTTCAAAAGGCTGTGGGCTGCCCTGGTCCTGGTAATGGATCAACTCGTACCGAAGACTGAAGTCACCCAAGGCACGGTAATGCTCCTGATTCGCGGCCATCGCCTTGGTAAGCTCCTCTGGATCTGCTGGCTGCCATTGTCCAAAGGCACGCGAGCATGTCACGAGAAGGATCAGCGCTACAACGGTCCGTGAGCCGGTCATGGTGCGGTTTCCTTAGCCGTGTTCTGCCGGCTTTCTTTAATGGTCATAATGCCCCGCTCGGTCTCCTTCTTCACGCGTACAAGACGTCCTTCGGGATCATACTCATAGAAGGTGGTGAAATGCCGCTCGTCCAATTCGGCCACGAAGCGCATGTTCTTTGGGTCGTACACGTAGGACTTCATCGACGCATCATTGGGGAAGATCCGGATATCGTCGAAGTAACTCACACCCGTGGTCGCTCCCAAATTCACGAAAAGTTCCAAAGGGTCTCCCCCCAGCACCAGTGGTGGCATGGTGAACGAACCTTCTATCAGCTGCCAACCATCAATGATCGGACCCACCGCGACCAAGCCTTCAACGAGATTAGTGCCTGGCGGACACTCCACCTCAACGAAGGGCGAACCATTCATGAAAATGGCCCCGTCGCTTACATCGAGGTCTTCTCTGCTCACCCAAGCACTTATGCGGTAATGCTCTCCAGGCATCGGCGAGAACGACGAAAGGCAATCTGGACAATCCAGCGGTTGAGGGTCGCAATCCACCAAGTAGTTCGAACTATGGACCTCGAAGGCTGTTACCCCCACATCATATTGAATGTATACATAGTATTCACCGGGCTCGACCACGAAAGATTGACCATCGATAGCGATGGCCTCTGCTGGGGGTGGGCCAGGAAAGAACATCGGACAACTTGAGCCTGCACAGAAGGAGGGATCGAGAAGGTACCCGAGCACGTCCTCAGGATCACCATTTGGCGTGGTGTTGATGACTGTCATGAACAACTTGGATCGATCCGGAGGGTGCAAACAGACCTTCAACCACATGCAGTACCCCCATGCTGTCGAACGACCCTGAACCACTCCACCAACTGGGGGGCCAACGGTTACATGCACATCCGAGGCAGTCATGGCTGGGGCCAAGCTGCAATTGCCAAACTGAGCCATATAGACAGATAGGTGCTGTTGGGCCAACAGGGTGGTCGAGATTAAGATCCCTGTAACGATGGTGATGAGACGACCTGTGGTGAACATGGCTAACGTTCTTTGTCCTATCATACCGGCGGTAAGAGCAACGTACGCTCACAGCCCTCTGCATCTCGAATGACAACGCGTACGGACCATGCGCCGCTGCCTGTGACCCTTATACCACTGGACAGCAAGGTCAATATAGGATCGCCAAAGAGCACGGTGGTTGCACTAAGGTCGTAAGGGGCAGATCCACCCGTAGGCTCCACGTCAAAACCACCAGGGGTTATTTTGGACCCAACAGCTAGGGCACAATCCTCCTCCGGACAGCCACGGAGCACCGCTACGAAACGGCCGCGCTGACCAGCAGGTATCCTAACGCTATTCCTACCGGAGTGTGAGCGCGTATCAACAACCTCTCCTTCGCCGTCATCGAACCTGAAGTGTTGGTCCGCACAATTCTGAGCGGACTCGAAGCTCTCGAAACCAACCTCTTGGTGGCGAGCATTCGCGGCAACTGTATTCGGGAGAAGCCCGGCGTGCGCGAATGTCGCTGAGGAATACAGCCCAAGGGCATCCCGTTCCTCCAACGCTTGTGATCGCGAGCTATAGTCCATTACCTCGCGCACGACGGTCCAGCCGGTAGGGTCGATCGACCATGCTCCATTCTGCAACTTGTAGAGCGGGTCGAAGGATGAGTAAATGCCATCATGCCGAATGTCCGTGTTGTCGTTCACAAGGCTTCGCACACGGTCGGTAAGCCACGTGCGCTCGCGGAACTGGCGCCATACACCTCTTCTATTGTCCGCATAGGGGTTCCCCGCTCCTTCGGAGGAAGGCGAACAAGCACAGTCCTTGCGCCACTCATCCTTGAATTCGGTGGCTCCGGCTTTCAACACCTGTTGAATGGAGTTCGCCGTGAGGTTGAGTAAGGGGTCATGTAAGGTCGTATAAACGGCCATAGGGACATCCTGCATGTTCCGCCGGCCGGATCGTATGACCTTTACAGCGTGTTCAGCGGCTGGAACGATGGGGTTTCCAAGGCGATCCACGATCGTAATGGAACCCTGTGCCACTTGCGTCACCCACCCTCGTCTCCATACAGGAAGTGTGGGTGGCTGAGTGATCGTGCGCATAGAGACCTCATCACCCGGAACGAAGACGGTTGGAGCATTGGCGAACGCCGCTACACCTTGTGCGTTCAGCGTGACCCGCGCATTGGCGCCCAAGTTGCGGTAGGCTGGTCCCATGCCATCATAGTACCAATAGGCTGGCTGCTCGAATGAGTAGACGGGGTCACCGTATTCATTGTTGGACCGTGTCAACAATATCTTTCCAGTAACGGCATCGTGGGCTAGATTCTCCGTAGAGATCACCGCCCCATGGTCCATCTTGACAACTTTCTCTAAAAGCCCGCAGCGGTCGATCTGCTTTACAAGAACAGCGCTTCGAAAACGTGTGCTCTCATACGAATACTGTGGGATGATGGGAGGGAAGGTGATGGGGATGATACCCAGCATGAATAACTCCAGATTGACCATGGCGCCTGCGGAGGTGGCGATGCTCCCATACTCGCGCATGTCGAAAACGAACTCGTAGTTACGACCAATGGTCTCCTCGGTCACGCTTCCATCGGGTTGTATGGTCTTTGCTCGGTTGTCAATGCCCCCTCCGGGTGTTCTGCGATAGTGGTAGGTTACCGAAGAAATGGCTGGAGCGCTGTAATCTGTTTCGCCATTTGCCGGTTCCGGATATATCGTCATGGACCTTTGCTTGCCGTGCATGTCGTTATTCTCGATCACAAAGCCCTGTGACACGTGCATGTGGTCCACGGCACGAATGCCTAAGAGCTCGGAAACACCAGGACTGGACCTATGCTCCGGTTTGATCGTCGTTTTCTTGGTCACTGTAGGGAAGTCCCGTGCAGTGAAGAACTCGTGAACGACTTTTCCTGTACCTCGCTGGTTTAGATTTCCGGCATTGCTGATGTCCTTCACCTCTACTCTTGAGTACCCCACCAACGGAGCTGGGAACAGGGATTCGCCGAACGGCTCCTCCTGGAAGAAACGCTCATCAGCGGACATGATACGTGCGATGTTGTGATAGACAGGCCGCCTGAAAGGATTCTCATCGGCACCGATCAAGGGCTCATAGGCCGTCACACCCCAAGAGCCAGCATCATCCCCATAGGTGTATTGTTGCGTGTAGATCGCTGAGGCCGTTTCACCCTGCATGGCCTCCCAGTCATCCGATACTTCGATCGATCGTACACGGTAGCCACCTCCATTCTTCTTCCTATCTGGCTCGCGCAATTTGATCCAGGATCGCCCCATTTGCATCCCGAGCGGGGAGATTTCAGAATCCAATTTTGGAGAAAGGCTTAAAACGAGTGCTCTATTGGGTCCGGAAAAGAATTCCGACAAGCCAGTAATAAACCCCGAAATGGCGGAGATCTGCGCAGGGATCCATTCAATGATATCGGAAGCCGAAAGTTCGTCGTCCATGCCCGGTGGGGTATAGAGTTGTTTCGGGTAATTAAGCCTTGCATGTTCAAGGGCGGAGCGATAGAGTGGACTAGTCTCTGGAGGTCCTAAACAATTGGTGCATTCATCTAGGTATACAGGCTTCAATGTTAGCCGACCATATATAACACTGTTGATCACTTCGTAAGCTAAGCTGTCGTCATGAAACGGCTCAAGTTCAGCATATCCGGACACGTGATCTGGACCCGGAGGGACACTCATAGATGCCCAACGATAGATCACTCTCGACCGGAAATAGAGCAGGCCAACGTCACGGGCGGCTTCGCGAACGTAAGCGTCAGCGGCCTGTTCGTTCACTTCAGGCGGGAGCCTGAAATAAACCACACGCTTTTTCTTCAAATCCTGAACCTCGGAATTCTCATCGATACTTGAGGGATTTTCTAAGAAACGGGCCACATGACTGATCTTGAACATCCGCATCGCGGGTCGGTTCTGCACATAGGCGTAGTCATCGCTTTCATACTTCATATTCATACGCCCCCCAGAGGGTAGGCGTATGGACCGGAGCTTCCACGCATTGGCGAATTCATCAGCACTTGCATCCCACTGCTCCGTATAGGGGAACATATTGTTGGGTGTGGTGAAGTAGTAACCGCTAGAGGTTTGGGCTAGGTCAGTGGCTCGTTCGGAACCGAAGTCGGGCTTGTACTGGCCCCACCGGTCTTGATCGCCCATATCGTAAGATGGATTCTGTAACCGGTCGTTCGCATTCCCATAGTCGAAGAAATACGGGGCAAGTATTCCTGCTTCCGACCGACCATAGGTGAACCAGATCTTGCGCAACGTGAGCTTACCCGCTTGGCTGTTAGACGTGCCTGGGCACAAGGAATAGTCGTATTTAAAGTGAACGCGTTTGATGACCTCCGGGACTTGAACGGCGTCAGGATCTTCATTATTCGCGATGGCATTAGCCACAGCTTCTTCATATGCACGATAAGAACGCTTGTCATACAAGGAGATGCCAGTCAGATAGCGCTGGTAGCGTGAGGGGTTGGGAGCTCCGCTGCGATCAACACCGCGGGCGTCGAAGCGCTTACCACCCTGGGGGTTCTGCGGATCATCCTCCATGGTGGGGTCGTTCAACTCAAAGACCGCGATCCTATTCGCCGTCTCGATCTTTTCCAAGTACCAAAGCTCCTTTTCGCCGTACACATAGCTGGCACGGTCATCCTGCGCGGTCGCACCTAAACCACGCTCGAGCCGGGCTTTCCGTTGACCGCCGCCGCCGACGGGAGTGCGCCATGGGAAGAATGCATTGGCATTGCCTTCGCCGTAAGTGTTTTGGATGTAACTGAATCGCGTGTAGGTGCCAAGGTCGCCATCGGAAGGCCCCGTGACATCATCCACGTCGGAGTAGTCCGCGCTCACTGCGGCAGTGAGCATCCATGCATGCGGATAGGAGGGAACGGTGGACTTGGAATAATATTGATCGATGCCGCTAGTATTCCCTCGACTATCATCTGCTGCCGAATGGGGTACGAGCTCGTGCTCATCAAAGGTCGAAGGACCCTCGGTAACTGAGAAGGTCACATCTTCTTGAGTGGCATTGTACGCCGGAAGTCCATACACATACCGTTGGCCCTGTTGACCGAGGATCGAGATCTCTGAGAGATGTGAGGGTGAAGGCGTCAGACCTGTGTGCGCCACGACCTGATCCATACCAAGCCCGTTCGCTACCTCTTGATGCGTGAGGTACTGGAAAACTTGCGCACGATGCTCCCTTTTCGTGCGATAATTATTGCCCCCAATTGGAATGGCCACATTCCCTTGACTGTTCTCGATCCGGGAAAGTACTGCAGCCTCATTACTCCCTAAACGTTCAATAGCAGGCCTGTACTCATCTGTGCCGCCGAAGGCTCCAAAAAGAGATGCATCGGCCTCCACCACTGGCTCACTCGCATTCCGGAAAACAACGTTCTCTGCCAAAGGAGACCCCCCGTTCTGAATGTATCGTGCCTTCCCCAACAATTGATTGGACAGGTTCCACCGGCCTGACCATGAATTGGTGGAGTTCACCTTTACATCGGCACCACCATGTATCACATTGCCTCCCGCTAATTCGAGACCCAGTGATCCGGCGCTACCCCCGCTGGTAGTGTAGGGGTCGAACACATGACCAACTTCATTGCGGAATGCCCGATAGCTCCCCGTAATGCCTTGCCCGGTGACACTGAAAAGATCGGGGGTGAGTGCTGAAATACCAAGTGCGGCCTGATCGGGAGAGAAGGGACCATCCTTTTCGCGATTGAAATCGAGCATGTTGGAACCGCCATTTTGCGCATTTTGAAGATAGATATAACCGTAGGCGGGTGTTCGCGTGGTGTGGTCTCGTAAACGCTGTACGGAAAAGAATGCGCCTACCCTATACGAACCGGTGAGCGTAAATATCACGGCACCACTGCTAACGTTGTATGAGAGCGAAAGGTCGTCCATCGACATGTTAAGCTGTGGAGAATAGGTCGGCAGACCAATATTGAAGGAAGAGCTCATTCCAACCTTACTACTCTTTTCGCTGTCGTACTTTGAATGGGTCGGATGACAGAACTCGGACTTGGAGGTCGCCGATGCGTCAAGGCTAACCTGTGTTAGTCCTCTACGTGAGTCCAATGTGAGACCTACCCCCAACGATAACTTGGAGTTTTCATTCTTGTTCCAGGCATCGATCCCGATCTGCGGCTGCATGCGCAGCCCGGAATGAGAGCCGGATGAAAGGCCCAACCCTGCAGTGAACTTGCTTTTCGAACCCTTCTTGATAGGAAGGCTAAGGTTTGCGCTTATTCCTGTTTCATACGAGACGCCATTATAGTTGTTGAAGGTCATGGAGGCTGACGCTCCAACCCCTAATGGGATGGAAACTAACTCGACGCTTGCTCCCCCACTAACCCCGAACGACCGGTTATCTCGCATATGCATTTCGCGAGTGAGTTGATCGCCATTGAAATCATCCGGCAATCCGCGGAGATTCCTATTCACTGCACCAGGGTTCAGGTTCCAACCCAAGCCCACCCAGGAAGCCTCTTGGTCCATGGTTATGCCGCCTTGGTAGAACAGGTTGACAGGGTAGCCTTCGACATCCAACAACGGTATGTTGTAGGAGAAGTCGCCTGTAAAGAGGTCGACCATGTCCGATGCAGAGACCGGTTGGAAGCTTTGGACCTCAGGTTGCGTTGGTCCCGATGTCAAAGCATAGGACATAGTTGGCAGCGCCATGTCTCCCACCATAATGGCGAGCATGACCCAAGCGATGGCTCTTCTTTTGCGCATTCAGGTTCCAATTGATGTCCTAAGGAAGTCTTTGGTAGCAAGCCGATGGCCCAGAATGCCGGAAGCGCTCATGGGTAGCTGGATGCGTAGATCGGTAATACCGGGTACTTCAGTAATGATCAATACCCGATCGGCCGCAGTCGTATCATGATCGAACGCGAGCAAGAGCTTGCTCGACCAAGGACCCTTGCCCAACGACTCAAGATGGGAGAAGCGGCAGGCTAGCGTGTCCGCACCGATCACTTCGATGAATCGCGTTTCGATCGGTACTGAAGCAGCAAGGGCCGCCGCTACGGCATCATCGCCTCCGGTTTTGAAGGACACGATGAAATGGTCAAGGAGGCGAAGTTCTGCTAACCGTGCGAGCGCTTTTTCACCAGGCTGCGTGAGACCATCGGACAATTCAGCACAAAGCATTTCTTCCGGAGTTCGGAAACGAAGGTTCCAGTTGTGGCTGAACACCATGATATCCGTACTCATTCGGCGGCCTGCTACTTCCAAGTATTCCGGGAGCATAGAGCAATCAAGCACGGGGTGAAAAGGAACCTCTTGGCCGTCCACCGCAATGAAGGGTTCCGACGCCTCTACTGATGAACGATGTGTTTCACCACCACAGGCGGAGTTGATCACCACGAGGCAGACCCCACTAAGGGCTAAATGGATCAGGGTGCTATCACGGCGCATCGATGGAGAATAAGAGTGATCGTGCGCGCTCCTTGCCGTCCTTTACCCGCAACTCATATCGACCAACGGGTAGCCCATAGGAAGCGAGGTCGAATTCGTACAGATTGACCCCGATGCTTCGCAGATTCGGTGAAGTCATCACATCCTGTTCACCAATAAGCTTGGCGTCCGGGGAAATGATGATCCGCTCAGCGTTCAGCACCTCGCAACGCACGCTATCCACGGAATACGGTTCATCGAAGCGGAAGAATAGACGCTCTTCAATGGCCCGATGCACGGTAGGGTCGCCATGATCACCCAGAACTATGTAGCGTGCATCCGGGAGTTGTTTTGCCCCCCGAACGCAAAAGGACCACGCTTCACTGCGCTCGCGTACCAAGCCACTTCGAAGCGCGCTGATCTGCCATGCATAACATCGGCCTCGTTGTAAGGAGGGCGCACCAGAAGGGTATTGAACGACCGGGTAGTTCGGCTTACGGAGTTTGAGCACGGGCACGGCCGAACCCACAGCACGCTGCGCACTTCCTTCTAGTCCTAAGGGCGCCAAGACCAACAAGAGCTCCATGGATCTCGGATCGAGGGAGGTGCCGGAAATCGTCCAGAAAAGACTTGGACGTACCTCGTCAATAGTGTCCCTATCCCATGGCTCGGTGAGGTCCAAGAATAATTGGTCCTCAACCTCGAAGGTCTCGCAGAAGGGGGACAGCGCTTCACCGCCAGCGAACGCGTCGATACAGATACGATAAGTACCTCCGGGCAACTGCTGATCGCGTAGGGTTGCCTTGGACAGATCATTCGCCGCGTACTTGAACTCCGATATCTGAATGTTGGAAGCAGCGAAGAATTGTTCGCCCGATAGAACGGAGAACTCGCCGGAACGGAACTGTACCACGGGTTGGCCATCAGTAGTTGAGATGGACCCCAAGAGCAAGATCCGTCGAGGCGCACCGAAATGCTGAATCGAAAGAGAGAGGAATGTGGACGGCGAGAAAACGTGCGCGTCAACCTGGACTGAGGTCACCTCTGTTTGCGAAAGTGCGATCGCCGATCGCAAGCACAACAAGACCATGAAAAGCGAACGCTGCAACGTTACCATCAGTAGAGTTTACCATGTATAACAAACGCGACCGTCGCAAGTATAGCTACTTTTTTCATTAATCAACACACTGTCGTTGAAAAAAATATCGGGGCGCCCCACGCGGGCAATTATCAATCCTATACTCCAATGCTCTGATAATCGTTTTTGCATTGATACCGTCCATGATGCCCAGGTCGCGTTCATAAGAGGAAGCGTTCCTGTTACTTCCATCCTTACGCCCCCAACTAGGCTGAACGAAGCACTCGCTGAAAGATCGGCTGTTCGGGTCGAATCACCCGGATCGGTCGTGTTGCAGCGCAAGGAGTAATGGTCTCCATTACGCCTGGCCAAGGTTACGCCTGCCCGGAATGCACGGGTGAAGGTCTTTCCGTTCGACATTGCCGTCTGATAGGTAACGACCTCGGCATCGATCTTCAAAGAGGCCTTTCCTAGCTTGAGGTCTCCATCACCACCAAGGGATAGCATGCGATGACTGCCGGGATTGGTATTACCTTCCGCAGTGGTAACAAGTGTGCGCTGCGGGATAAAAGTTAGCCGCGCACGCAGAGACCGCGTAACTCGCCAGGACAGCAGGGACCTGAGCCGTTCAATATCCATGGTCCCGAAGTTGGGAGTGTTCCGCTGTTCGCGCATGGCATTCAGCGCAACGCGCAGCGACCTACCGAACCATTTGTCCACACCAATTGATCCTGATCTCGACCCGGGTCGAAAGAAGGCAAGACCAAGACTGTTGAATCCTTGGCCTATCAAATTGGTCGCACAGGTCATGCGAAGTCGTTTGGAGGGTAGTGATGACGACCAATCCATATGCATGGCCCAATTTGATGATCGATAAGCTGCCAGCTGCGACCATGCGTCCTCTTGGTCGTTTGGTCCTTCATTGGTTGAGGAACGGATTTCCGCAGACTTGGCAAAGCTTACGGCAACGCGATGGTCAGTGTCGAATGTTTTGTCGATCGAGAGTTCCACCACATTGTTCTTGAGGCTCGAATTAGTGCTCTGTTCGAGCGGGTCCAAACCAGGAGGTAGATCAAGTTTCGAGGCATATAGCGCACCGAGGCCCACCCACCAGCCTTGGCCGAATGCGCCTTTTGTTGTTATCGAAGTCAAGCGCTTGAGATTCTCATTCGGAAGTGATTCGAACAAGAACAATCGCTGTAGGTTTTGGCTTCGATCCAGATCGGACCGATCTTGTCGCCATGCATCATCCATAGACCGGCCATGGTCGATGCCGACCGACCACCTCTCTCCACCAACCAACGTGGAAACCCCATTGAAGGAAAGACCGTTGATCAAGAATGCTGATGGGTTGGGAGTGCAATCGCCCACTTCCAGCTTACGTAAGTTCAACGCATGACGCGTGTTGAAGGAACTCGGTCCGGTTAATTGCCCCAGTGAAACCAAGCGAACATGCTGTTCCTCCAGCTCGCGTATCTGCGTTTCTATGGTTGGAAGGCCATTGGTGATCGGACCCGTGTAAGCGTGCAGCATACTATCCATTTGGAGTTGATCACGAACTGCGGCCGCTGGCGGTTGAGACAGAATGGTATCAAACTGCAAAGAGGGCGTTCTGCTCTCCGCTAGCGCGGGCAGGCTCGGCATGGTAACAGGGTCGAAAGTGGGGGCTTGGAGTAGTGTTGTATCAGTTTGCACCCCAGTATTCATGGCACGATAGCGCTCGCGCCCCAATTGCACACGGTTCATCTCTTCCCTAAGCGCTTTCAACGAATCCAGCTGACGGTCGAGTTCACCGAGTTTCTTTTGATGCTTGGCTTGATCTAAGGATCGGAGTCGATCAGTATCCACTCGTATTCGCACGTAAGACTGACGGCCTTGTAGTGGGACAACCGAAGAGCCGAACGCCGAAACTTCCACGGGCAAGCCCCATAGGTCTAGTTTGAGGTCCCCGCTCACTCGAGTATTCAAATCCCCGTTCCACCAAGTGTTGGTCTGTCGACCAAGTAACGCGCTTAAACAGAACTCTCCACCAATTACTGCGAGGCGCTTGGTCGCAGGTAGTTGCTTGGAACCATCAAGACTTTGACCCAGGCTAGGTTGTGCCTCCGACTGCGCTTGAAGCTGGGTCATGAGAGGCAAGCAGATCAAGGCCAAACAGATCACCCGGTACTTCATGGAACAAGCGGCTCCGTGCCAAGATAGGACGTCAAAGATCAATATCCTATTTACTCCCGCTCATGGGTCTTGTCCGGTCCTGTTAGTTCTTCAATAACATCGAGCATTGGCTTATACAGCGCACTGTTGCCGCGATAGGATGGTATCCTAGGTCCATCCAATTCATGTTCGGCCAAATTTCTAGAACCTGCAATGCGTTCAAAGATGATCCAATGTTCATGGAAACCCCTGGAGTGAACAACTATTGCGCATGAATGCAAGGACCTCAGAACCCACCACATTTCGACCTCCGTCAAGGAGAACTCGGCATCGAAGCCTCAAGTTGGGTCACGCCCAACAACCATGGATCTCATTGGTACGGTGAGTTAAA
>Ga0105044_10005728_pt1 | contig 17086 bp, 18 predicted proteins | sample MAT01_FD_78092 | JGI IMG/M metagenome (GOLD analysis project Ga0105044, IMG submission 78092) | Freshwater microbial communities from Lake Fryxell liftoff mats and glacier meltwater in Antarctica - MAT-01 | ecosystem: Environmental > Aquatic > Freshwater > Ice > Liftoff microbial mat | place...
ATGAGCTGCGATTTCGTGGGGCATCCGGTGGTGGCGGAACCTTTGGCGACCGAGACCGAGGTTGCGCGGCTGGCGGCGGGGGGGACCGGCCAGGGCCCGGTGATCCTCGCCCTGCCGGGGTCGCGCAAGGGGGAGGTCTCGCGGCTTTGCCCGGTGATCGGCCAAACGCTCGCGCTGGTGAAGCTCGCGCATCCGGGCGCGCGGGTGGTGGTGCCCACCGTGCGGGGTGTAGCCCCGATGGTGCGCGATCTGGTGCAGGGTTGGCCGATTGTGCCGCAGACCATCGAGGAGCCGGGCCTGAAGCGCGCAGCCTTTGCAGCAGCGGATGTGGCGATCGCGGCTTCGGGCACAGTATCGCTGGAGCTTGCAGCCAACAGTTGCCCGATGGTAATAGCCTATGACATGCATCCCCTGACGTTGTGGCTGATGCGGCGGGCGGCGCGGGTGGACACGGTGACGCTGGTCAACCTCGTGGCCGGGAGCCGCACCGTGCCGGAGTTCATCGGCGAGCGGTGTCGCGCGGACCTGATCGCGCCCGCGGTGCTGGACCTGTTGCGCCCCGGCTCGGCCACGGATGCGGCGCAACGGACGGCGATGGCCACCACGATGCTGCGGCTGGGTCGGGGTGGAGAGGCGCCAGGGGTGCGGGCGGCGCGATCAGTGCTGGCGGCGCTGGCGCGCAAGGGTTGAGAGCGGCGCGCCTGCCTTGGGCTGCAGAATGGATACTTGAGCCAGTATGAAAGTGCAGCGGCGGCGCGTCAGGCCCGCCCGCGCCAGATCCAACCACCGCCGAGGACGCGGCTGCCCTCGGTGTCGTAAAAGACGCAGGCCTGTCCTGCTGCAATGCCGTCTTCGGGCGAGAGGAGTTCGACCTCAGCTTCGGTGTCGGACAGCGGGCGCAGGATCGCAGGTGCAGGTGGGCGGGTGGAGCGGACCTTGACCTCCACCTGCCATTCGGCGGCGCTGGTAAATGGGGCACTGCCCAGCCAGTTGATTTCGCGCAGCGGCACGCGGCGGGTGGAGAGGGCTGCTTTGGGCCCGACGATCACCCGGCGCGCCTCCGGATCGAGGAGCAGCACGAACAACGGCTCGCCAAGCCCGCCGAGCCCCAGGCCCTTGCGCTGGCCGATGGTGTAGTGGATCACCCCGCGGTGCAGGCCGAGGACGTGGCCCGCAAGGTCCACGATCTCGCCCGGCTCGGCTGCGCCGGGGCGCAGCTTCTCGATTACGGCGGCGTATTTACCGTTGGGGACAAAGCAGATGTCCTGACTGTCGGGCTTGTCGGCCACGGACAGGCCGTAACGCGTGGCAAGGGCCCGGGTTTCGGCTTTGCTGGCCAGATGGCCTAGCGGGAAGCGCAGATAGGCCAGCTGCTCGGCCGTCGTCGAGAAGAGGAAATAGCTCTGGTCCCGTTCAGGGTCGGCGGCGCGGTGCAGTTCCGGCCCGCGGGCGCCCAGCTTGCGCTGGATGTAATGGCCGGTAGCCATGCAATCGGCGTCAAGGTCGCGGGCCGTCGCGAGCAAGTCCTTGAACTTCACCCGTTCATTGCAGCGGATGCAGGGCACGGGCGTCGCCCCCGCAAGATACGCATCGGCGAATTCGTCGATTACCGCTTCGCGGAAGATGTTTTCGTAATCCAGCACGTAATGCGGAAACCCCATGATTTCCGCCACCCGCCGCGCATCGTGGATATCGCGCCCGGCACAGCAGGCGCCCTTCTTTGCGAGCGCCGCGCCATGATCATAAAGCTGCAGCGTCACGCCGACGACATCGTAGCCTTCCTCGGCCAATTGCGCGGCCACGACCGAACTGTCGACGCCACCCGACATGGCGACGACCACACGGGTCTGCGAGGGTGGCTTGGCCAGCCCCAGCGAGTTCAACGGCTGGTCGAGAGGCATGTGAGCGTTCCGGGGAAGGGGTGAAAGGAGCCAAATATAGGAAAATGCCACATACTCTCAACCCCCGCCTTCAACAATCATTAAGTCTGCACCGCGACACTTGTCCGTCAATGGTTGAGGGAGTTTCCATGTATCTCAAGCGTGTTGATGGTGCTCGAAGTGTGACCTTACCCGATGGGACGGTGCTGACCCGGGCCGACCTGCCCCCGGCTGAGACGCGTCGTTGGGTCGCGAGCCGCAAGGCAGTGGTGGTCAGGGCCGTGGTGTACGGCCTGTTGCCGCAATCTGAAGCGCAAGATCGCTACGGTCTGTCGGAGGAAGAGTTCACGCTGTGGCGTCAGGCTGTGGAATTGCACGGGGAGAGGGCATTGAAAGTCACGACTATCCAGAAATATCGACAACTTTAAGTTGTTTTTCGCACACGCCATGCGACAGTAACCCCCGGTTAACCAATCAATCAGAGTGTAGGCTTTAACCAAACACCCCGGAGCGGAGATTGTGATGCGGATATTGCTGGTTGAGGACGATCCTACAACGTCGCGGAGCATCGAGCTGATGCTGACCCACGCGAACCTGAACGTCTATTGTACCGATCTGGGCGAGGACGGGATCGACCTTGCCAAGCTTTATGATTACGATCTGATCCTGCTTGATCTCGCCCTGCCGGACATGAGCGGGCATGAAGTCTTGCGCCAGATCCGAATGGCACGCGTGGATACGCCGATCCTGATCCTGTCGGGGGCCGATGATACCGACAGCAAACTCAAGGGGTTCGGCTTCGGTGCGGATGATTATCTGACCAAGCCTTTCCACCGGGAAGAGCTGGTTGCACGTATCCATGCGATCATCCGCCGGTCCAAGGGGCATAGCCAGTCGATCATCAAGACGGGCGGGGTGAATGTGAATCTGGATGCCAAGACGGTGGATGTTGACGGCAAGACCGTGCATCTGACGGGCAAGGAGTATCAGATGCTGGAACTCTTGTCCTTGCGCAAGGGCACTACCCTTACGAAGGAGATGTTCCTTAATCACCTTTACGGCGGGATGGATGAGCCAGAGCTGAAGATCATCGATGTCTTCATCTGCAAGCTGCGCAAGAAACTGGCAGAGGCAACGGGCGGTAAAAACTATATCGAGACGGTCTGGGGCAGGGGCTACGTGCTGCGTGATCCGGGTCCGGGGCAGGCTCAGCGGATGGTCGCAAGCGCCTGAAGGCAGCAGAGCATGCATGACGCGCAGATTCGGACGGCTTGGACGCAAGCAGGTTGTTTTGTGCAGAAGCGCCGTTCATTACCCATGGAGCGTGGTCCATTCCCCTTGCCGCGCCGTACAGCGCTCTGCCGTGTTGCACATTCCCAGTGCCCTGTCGTGCCGTGCTTGGCCGTGACGTCTTTACCTTGATGCAGCTGCCGCCTAAACCCTACGCACGGGGCTTGGTCGGCTCCGGCAGGGGGAAGAAGGAATGGCCGCTGTTCCGGTTGACAGTCTGACAGAGGCAGAGGCGGCGCGTGAGCTGCAAAAGCTTGCAGCCGAGCTCGCTGCAGCAAACCGCGCGTATCACACGCTCGATGCGCCTGATCTGACGGACGCGGAGTATGACGCGTTGAACCGGCGCAATGCCGCGGTCGAGGCGCGCTTTCCGGGCCTTGCCCGCCCTGACAGCCCTTCGGCGCACGTCGGGGCGCCGGTGGCTGACGGCTTTGGCAAGATCAGCCACACAGTTGCGATGCTGTCGCTGGAGAATGCGTTCGAGGATGCCGACATCGCGGATTTTCTGGATCGGGTGCAGAAGTTCCTCGGCCAGACAGGGCCGATTCTCACTACCGCCGAGCCGAAGATCGACGGACTGTCGCTGTCCTTGCGCTATGAGGGTGGGCGGCTGATCTATGCCGCCACCCGGGGCGATGGTGAGGTGGGCGAAGATGTGACCGCGAATGCCCGCACGATTGCCGACATTCCGCAGCGCCTTGCGAATGCGCCTGCGGTGCTTGAGGTGCGCGGCGAGGTCTACATGAGCCATGCGGATTTCGCCGCGCTAAACGCCCGGCAGGCGGCGACAGGGGACAAGGTCTTTGCGAACCCGCGCAATGCGGCGGCAGGGTCGCTGCGCCAGCTGGATGCCGCGATCACCGCCGCGCGGCCCCTGCGTTTTTTTGCCTACGCATGGGGGGCGGTGTCGGAACCTCTGGCCGACACGCAAGCGGGCGCCATCGCGCGCCTCGCCGAGCTTGGCTTCCCGACCAACCCGCTCACGCGGCTTTGCGATGGGCCAGCGGCCATGCTGGAACATTACCGCAAGATCGCCGCGGAACGTGCAACGCTCGGCTATGACATCGACGGCGTGGTCTACAAGGTGAACGACCTTGGCCTTCAGGCGCGGCTCGGCTTTCGCTCCACCACCCCGCGTTGGGCGATTGCGCACAAGTTCCCGGCGGAACTGGCCTGGACCCGGGTGGAGGCGATCGACATTCAGGTCGGCCGTACCGGGGCCCTCTCGCCCGTCGCGCGGCTGGCGCCGGTGACGGTGGGGGGCGTCGTCGTGTCGAACGCAACGCTGCACAACGAGGATTACATCGCCGGCCATGACGCCAAGGGCGCCCCCATCCGCGAGGGGCGCGACATTCGTGTCTTGGACTGGGTGCAGGTCTACCGCGCGGGCGATGTGATCCCGAAAGTGGCGGATGTGGACCTTGCCCGCAGGCCAGCCGGGGCGGCCCCCTATGCTTTCCCTCACATCTGCCCCGAGTGCGACTCCCCCGCGCCGCGCGAGGAGGGCGACGCCGTCCGCCGTTGCACCGGCGGCCTCATTTGTCCCGCACAGGCGGTGGAGCGGCTGCGTCATTTCGTCAGCCGCAACGCCTTCGACATAGAGGGGCTGGGCGCAAAGCAGGTCGAGATGTTCTTCAAAGACACCGAGCTTGCGGTGAAAACGCCGGCCGACATCTTTACCCTTGCCGAAAGAGACGCCGCCAACAACCTGAAAAGGCTGAAAAACCGCGATGGCTTCGGGGAGAGGTCGGCCACCGCCCTCTTCGCCGCGATCGACGCGAAGCGGACCATCCCGCTCGACCGGCTCATCTTCGCCCTCGGCATCCGGCATGTCGGCGAGGCGGCAGCCAGCCTGCTCGCCCGCCACTACGCCACCTGGGAGGCGTTCGAGGCCGCGATCACCCATGCGATCCCCGAAAGCCCCGAATGGGCGGGGCTGTTGTCGATAGACGGGGTTGGCACGGTGCTCGCAAGCGCGCTCACCCGGGCCTTTGCCAACCCGGCTGAACGCGCGGCGATTGATGCGCTGGTGGCGCATCTGACCGTGGTTCCTGTCCAGATGCGTGCGGCCCCCGACAGTCCGGTTGCGGGCAAGACGGTCGTGTTCACCGGCACGCTGGAACGGATGACCCGTGCCGAGGCCAAGGCCCGTGCCGAGGCTCTGGGGGCCAAGGTTGCGGGGTCGGTCAGCGCCAGAACCGATTACCTCGTGGCGGGCCCCGGCGCCGGCTCCAAGGCGAAGGAGGCGTCCCGTCTCGGGGTGCAGACGCTGGATGAGGACGCCTGGCTGCAGCTGATCGGGCAAGGATGAGCCGGCCTGAGCCCCTTTTTCCACTCTTTGCCGGGCTTGAAACGCTGGACGGTGTCGGCCCGAAATCTGCCGAAGCGCTGGCAGCCCTCGGCGTGACGCGGCCGAAGGACCTTCTGTACCTGCTGCCGTATTCCGGGATCGACCGCGCCCGCCGTCTGAGCGTGCGCGACATCACCCCTCCCGGCACCGTGACGGTGGAGGTGGAGGTCGGCCTGCACCTGCCCCCGCGCGCGCGCGGCCGCCCCTACCGCATCATCGTGAGCGACGCGGCGCTTGAGTTTCAGCTTGTCTATTTCCATGCGCGCGCCGAATACCTGCAAAAGCTGCTGCCCACCGGCCAGCGCCGCCTGATCTCGGGGAGGGTGGAGCTTTTTGATGGCGTCGCCCAGATGGCGCACCCCGAACACGTCCTTCCACTGGAGGAGGCGCAGGAACTTCCCGCCTTCGAGCCGGTCTATTCGCTGGCGCAGGGTCTGACGCAACGGACGATGGTCAAGGCTGTGGCTTCTGTGCTCGCCCGGACACCCGATCTGGCCGAATGGATCGACGGCCCCCTGATCGCGCGAGAAGGCTGGCCCCGCTGGCGACCGGCACTGCAGGCCGCACATGCTCCCGGGTCGGACATGGCGCTGGCCGACACCGATCCGGCCCGCCAGAGGCTGGCCTATGATGAACTGTTTGCGCATCAGGTGACGCTTTCACTCGCACGTGCAACACTACGCAAAGGCAAGGGAATTCGCAGTATTGCGACGGGTGGCCTGCAGGCGCAGGTGCTGGCGGCCCTGCCTTACCTCCCGACCACTGCCCAGTCCCGCGCGATTGCCGAGATTGCAGGCGACATGGCCTCGCCCCAGCGGATGAACCGGCTGTTGCAGGGTGATGTGGGGTCGGGCAAAACACTTGTGGCCCTGTTGGCGCTGATGATTGCGGTTGAGGCCGGCGGACAAGGCGTGATGATGGCGCCGACCGAAATCCTCGCCCGCCAGCATCAAGACGGCCTGGCGCCGCTGGCGGCGGCGGCGGGGGTGCGCCTTGAGCTTCTCACCGGGCGCGACAAGGGGGCAGAGCGGGAGGCGAAGCTTGCGGCCGTCGCTGACGGGCGGATCGGCATCCTCGTCGGGACCCATGCGGTGTTTCAAAAGGATGTGACATTTCGTGACCTGCGCCTTGCGGTGGTCGACGAACAGCACCGTTTCGGCGTCGCTCAGCGGATGGAGCTTGGGGCAAAAGGTGCAGCGGCAGATGTCCTGGTGATGACCGCAACGCCGATCCCGCGCAGCCTCGCGCTTGCGAGCTATGGCGACATGGATGTCTCGGTGCTGGACGAAAAACCCGCCGGCCGCAAACCAATCCGTACGGCGCTGCTGGATGTGGCACGCCTTGACGAGGTGGTGGCACATCTGGCCCGCGCCGTCGCGGGCGGCGCGCAGGCCTATTGGGTCTGCCCCCTGGTCGAGGAGAGCGAGACCCTCGACTACGCCTCTGCCGAGGCGCGGTTCCAGCACTTGCGCGCGGCCTTTGGCGACGGCATCGCAGGCCTCGTCCACGGCCAGATGCCATCTGCCGAGAAGGACGCCGCGATGGCCCGTTTCGTTGGCGGCGAGACGAAGGTGCTTGTCGCTACGACGGTGATCGAGGTTGGCGTAGACGTCCCCGCCGCAACCATCATGGTGATCGAGCGGGCAGAAACCTTCGGGATCGCCCAGCTCCACCAACTCCGGGGCCGCGTCGGGCGGGGGGGGGAGCACTCTACGTGCCTTCTGCTCTACCAATCCCCCTTGGCCGAGGGTGGTGCGCGTCGTCTGAAAACCTTGCGTGAAACCGAAGATGGCTTCAGGATTGCTGAAGAAGACTTGGCGATGCGGGGCGCGGGCGACCTGATCGGCACTGCGCAGTCCGGCCTTCCCCGTTTTCGTGTGGCCAACCTCGAGCGGCAATCCGCCCTGATGGCCGTCGCGCAAAGCGACGCGCGCCGCCTCCTGGCCGAGGATCCGACCCTCACCTCCCCGCGCGGCATGGCCACCCGCGCGCTCCTTTGGCTCTTGGATCAGGACCGCGCCATCCGGCTCATTTCGGTCGGCTGAGCGTCTTTCGCAAGCTTCATCTATTCACAAGTATCCCGGGGTCCGGGGCAGCGCCCCGGTGGCAGCCCCCTGCGGTCCGCCTCCGGATTTTCGCTCTATGTTTCCAAGAATCTCAGATGTTCTTAAAAAGTTCTTTACATCAGCCCAAACTAATGAGAACAATACGGCAACATACAAACGGAGAATGTCATGATTGCCCAGGTCAAAATCACCCTGTCGCGTGCCGGTGCCTCGGCTGTCGAGGATGCGATCGGTGTCGTTTCATTGTTTGTTCTGCTTTTTGCCGCGTTGTCCTTTTCGGGCGCTGCCTGATCCTGTTTCTGCCTGCGGTCTGCTTCCTCCGGCGCTTTGTGCATCTGTCCCCAAGGGATGCTCTTCAAAGCGCCGACAGACACGCCACTGGCCGCCGCCGTCATCGGACGTGCGGCGGCTTTTTTCTATGGTCTGGCGGCGGTCAGGCCGTCATTGCAGCGGTAGCCACGGCCTCGCAGGTGGCCTCGATGGCCAAAAGGATCGAGGCATGACGGTTACGATAGTCCCGCGCCGGCATCAGCACTTCAAACCCGCCGAACGGCGCGCCCGGAACAGGCCCTGCGTCTTTGAGCATATCGGCAAGGGCGTCGCGCGCAATCAGCAACTCTGGCAGGTTGCGCCCGATGATCGCGCCCCCCAGCACGGCGGCCGAGGCCTGTCCCAAGGCGCAGGCCTTCACGTCCTGCGCGAAGTCGGCCACGCGCCCTGCCTCCATCCGCACATCCACTGTCACCGTCGATCCGCAAAGCGGCGAGCGTCTGCGCGCGCTGCCATCGGGCGCGTCAAGCCGACCCAGATGCGGGATATTGACGGCGAGCGCCAGAATGCGGCCGGAATAGAGTTTCACCAGATCGCTGTCGGACATGGAAAGTCCCTCCATGCCCAGATATCTATCGCAGCCGCGCGTCCGCGCAAGGAGCGATGCCGATGTTTGATCCCCAAACCCTTGTCTATGATGCAAACGGCCTTCTTCCCTGCATCGCGCAGGATCACCTGACAGGCGAGGTGCTGATGCTTGCCTGGATGAACGCCGAAAGCGTTGCGCGCACGCTTCAGACAGGGCGGGTCACTTACTGGTCACGCTCGCGGCAGGATTTCTGGATCAAGGGCGACAGCTCGGGCCATGTGCAAAGACTGATGGAACTGCGGGTCGACTGCGACCGGGACAGCCTGCTGGCACTCGTGGAGCAGACCGGGCCCGCCTGCCACACCAACCGGCGGACGTGTTTCTACTTCGGTCTGCGGGATGGGGTGGAGGTGGAGTTGATGGCGCCCGATCAGGCGGCGACAGGGACGGGGGGGCAGGCCATTTCCAGCCCTCCGGCATAGATGACGGCTTCAGCCGCGAAATGCAGGGTGAAGAAGCGCGCCTCAAGCAGGGTGTCGCGGCGAATGTAGTCGCCATCGGCCAGACGTTCGGCCGGAACGGCGGCTTCCGGCGTCCCATAAAGCGCCATTGCCCGCCAGTCGCGCACAAGGATGGGTTGTTGGAGCGCCACCACCGTATCGGTATCCGGGCGCCCATGACCCAGGGCCGAAGCGACGATGCGCACCACTTGGGCCGTTTCGACCACGTGAACCGCGACTTTTACCAGTCGACTTGCGCCCGCGCGGGTGATCACCCGGTCGCCAGGGGCCAGAAACTGCACGGGAATTTCGCCCTCAAGCGTCAGCACCAGAGTTCCGGCGAGCACGCCAGTGGCCAGGGCGCCAGATGTCGGGGGGGCAAGGTCGTGGTCGAGGATCGTTTCGGTCATGATCAGGTCCCGCTCGTATGCTACCCGGACAAAATTGCGGCGGAATGTGGCAAGTTTGCGGAGCCACTGCGATGTTTCCGAGGCATCGGCGATCGGCATGTCGGTTTTCTCGGCAAACTTTTCCTCTCGCATCCCGGGACGGGCTTTGTTAGAAGGGCGCGGAAATTCACGGCACGTTCGCGGCTGGTCTGAAAAGGCCGGGTCACGTTTGTGTTTTGGGTGAGTGCGGGTGTGGCGAAATTGGCAGACGCACCAGATTTAGGTTCTGGCGCCGCGAGGCGTGGGGGTTCAAGTCCCTCCACCCGCACCAGAGAACATGGAAGGACGGAAAAAGGCATGAATGTCACCGAGACCCTGAACGAAGGGCTGAAGCGCGCCTACACGATCACTGTGTCTGCGGCCGAACTGGACGCAAAAGTACAGGAAAAGCTGCTCGAGGCGCAGCCTGACGTGGAAATCAAGGGCTTCCGCAAAGGCAAGGTGCCGCTCGCGATTTTGAAAAAGCAGTTTGGACAACGCCTTATGGGCGATGCGATGCAAGAAGCGGTGGATGCGGCGATGAAGAGCCACTTCGATGCAACGGGCGACCGTCCGGCAATGCAGCCCGAAGTGAAGATGGTGGGCGGCGAGACGTGGAAAGATGGCCACGATGTCGTGGTCGAGATGTCCTATGAGGCGCTGCCGCCGATCCCGGACCTTGATGCCGGTAAGATCACACTGGACCGCCTGACCGTGAAAGCTGATGACGCCGCAGTGGACGAGGCGCTGCAAAACCTGGCCGGGTCTTCGCAGAACTTTGAGGACCGCAAGAAGAACGCCAAGGCCAAGGACGGGGACCAGATCACCATCGACTTCCGTGGGTCCGTGGATGGCGTGGAGTTTGAAGGTGGCACGGCGGAAGATTATCCGCTGGTGCTGGGCTCGAACTCCTTCATCCCTGGGTTTGAGGATCAGCTGGTCGGCACCACCGTCGGTCAGGAGCTTTCGGTAAACGTCACTTTCCCGGAAAGCTATGGCACCAAGAATCTGGCAGGCAAAGCTGCTCTTTTCGCTTGCGCCGTCAAGGCGTTGAAATCGCCGGTTCCGGCTGAGATCGACGACGAGCTGGCCAAGAAATATGGCGCAGAGGATCTGGCTGCGCTGAAGGCCCAGATTTCCGAACGGCTGGAATCGGAATACAAGGGCGCAGCCCGTGCAGTGATGAAGCGCTCGCTTCTGGACCAGCTTGATTCACTGGTGAAATTTGCGCTGCCTGCAGCGCTGATGGACGCCGAGGCTTCGCAGATTGCGCATCAGCTGTGGCACGAGGAAAACCCCGAGCACCAAGGCCATGACCACGGTGCGGTCGAGGTGACAGAAGAGCATAAAAGCCTGGCCGAACGTCGGGTCCGTCTGGGCCTGCTGCTCGCAGAGGTCGGCCGCAAGGCCGAGATCAACGTGACCGATGCCGAGATGACGCAGGCCGTTCTGGCCGCAGCACGTCAATACCCGGGACAAGAGCGGCAGTTCTTCGAATTCGTGCAGAAGAACCCGCAGATGCAGCAGCAGCTGCGCGCGCCATTGTTCGAGGACAAGGTGGTCGACCATATCGTCGCTGCGGCGGTAGTCACCGAAAAGACGATTGGCAAAGACGAGCTGCAGAAGGCCGTCGAGGCGCTGGACGAGCTCTGATCGCCGCAGTCTTTTGACGTGTGGGCCGCCCCCGACCGGGCGGCCCTTTGTTTTTTCGATAACCAGGCCCGCGACTGGCCTGCAAGAGGTTCCGGATGCCCGTGTTTCTGCCAGACCTCCCTGAGGCCCTGATCCTCGAAAGTTTGAAGAGGTCGCCCGGCAACGAGATTGCCAGCGGCAAGTTTGACAGCCCCGAGTCCTCAGCCGCGCTGGCGGCCAATGCCTTTGGCTGGTTTCTGGAACGGCCGGACCAGTTGCCGCCGCTGCCGGATGTGCCGCAGGGCCGCGCCGAGGCGGTCTGGCTGGAGGCCGAGATGCGCTTTCCCTGGTCTGGCGGCAGGCATCCTTGGCTTGATGTGGGGCTGGCCACGCATACGACGCTGATCGGGATTGAGAGCAAGCGGTATGAGCCGTTTCGCCCCGCCAAGAACACGGGCTTTTCAGAGGTTTACGACCGGCCGGTCTGGGGGGCGAACATGGGTCGCTACACGCAATTGCAGCGCGATCTGGTGTCCGGCGCGCAGGCTTATGACGCGCTGGATGCAGTGCAGCTGATCAAGCACGCCTACGGCATTCGCACGCGGGCCGAGAAGCGGGCTTTGGGGTCGGTGCTTGTCTATCTTTTTGCCGAGCCGAAGTTCTGGGCTTCCGGCAAGCAGGTGGACCGGGCCAGGGTTGCATTGCACCGGCGCGAGGTTGCGGCCTTTGGGAGGGCGGTTTCGGGCGATGAGGTGGTCTTTGTGCCGCTGCGGTGGGGCAATCTGATACGGCAGTGGGCGGCGATCCCGGCGTTAGGCGCGCATGTTGCGGCGCTGCGCGAGCGGTTCGGCGATCTGGGCTAGGCCGGGCGTTCCACCCGCTCGCGCCACAGGACGAACAGCCCCGCGCCGATGATGACGGCGATGCCGATCCAGCGGGCGGTATCGGGCCAGTCTGCAAAGAACACCCAGCCCCAAAGCACGCCCCAGACCATTGCCGTATACTCGAACGGCGCCAGCACATTGGCACTGGCCACGCGGTAGCCTTGGGTCAGCAGCACAAGACCGAGGGCTGCGGTCACGCCGCACGCGCTCATCAACAGGGCGTCGGCAGGGGTTGGCCAGACCCAGGCGCGGGTCAGAAAGGCCAGTGTCGGGTCAGAGAAGGTGGCGAATTGCCCCGCTCCGGAGATCAGGCCAAAGCCGAGCGCCACCACAAGAAAAACGGAGTTCCCCCAGAAGGCCATGGCGGTGGCAGTCTGTCGCGCGCCCATCCGCCGCGCCAGCACCATCGAGGTCGCATAGGCAATGCCTGACAGGATCGCGAGGCCGGCCGCCAAATCGAAAATCCCCTCCTTTGGTCTTGCTATCTGGACCACCGCCGCAAAGCCCACCAGGACCGCGAGCCAGCGCAAAGCGCTGACCCGTTCCCCCAGCAGAACGACCGAGAGCACGGTGATGACGAGGGGCGCGCAGAAAAACAGCGCGATCGTCGTGGAGAGCGGGAGTGAGGCGAGCGAAAGGTAGTAACATACATAGGCTGCGAGCATCAGCCAGCCGCGGAGCATCATGCCGACCCAGCCGGGTGCGACCAGAGTGCGCAAGCCGCCGTCCCGCAGGGCAAACAGTGTGAGCAGAACGGCCGCTACCAGCCCGCGCAAGGTCATCGCCTCAGCCAGAGGATAGCGATTCGAGATGAGCTTGAGGATCAGATCCTGCAGCGAAAACACGGCAATGCCGCCAGTGATGCAAAGCAGGCCAACAAGGGTACTGGAGCGGTTCGCGGAAGTTTGCATGAATGTTCCGGATCACGTCCAGGTAGCGCATCGGGACAGGCTAGGCCGATGCGCAAGGAACGGGCCTGCGAAAACCGACACGACCATGTCGGGAATTGGTGAAAAGGAAAAACCGCACAGGGTCGGGGGCTTGCGCGGCGCTATTTGTGCGGCGGAGGATCTGAAGGGCACTTCTCTGTGGGGGCAGCACACGATGATCGAACCGTTTCTGGCAAACTTCGACGTTCGGTGCGATCAATCAACGACCGGCACGGTTCGTTGAGCCTGTTTGGATGTTGCATGGATTTCGCAGCTTAGCCGTGATGGGGCAAGTGGCGCGTTGGTCCGTCCGTGCGACTTCACGGCGAATGGGAGGGACACATTCGCCTGATCAGGGCGAGCAGTTCTTGACCGAACCTTTTGTCGTAAGCCGAACTGCCGCAGGGGGCTGCAAATGAAAACCGCGCGGAGATACCTCCGCGCGGCTGTTTTATGGTCCGCGTCGCGATCAGTCGCGGCCGAGATCGGCGCCTTCCTGAGCTGCGCCCATTTCGTCGAACAACTCGGCGATCTCGAAGTCGGCGGCGGCCTCAGCCTCGGCGGCCAGTTCCTGGATCGATTTGCCGGAGGCTTGGAGAGTTGCCTCTTCGACCGAACGGGCGACGTTCAGCTTGATCTTGATGCTCACTTCGGGGTGCAGGACGACCGAAACGGTGTGGATGCCCAAATCCTTGATCGGGCGATCCAGCACAACCTGACCGCGTCCGACAGTGAAGCCACCGTCGATCGCCGCTTCAGAAGCGTCGCGTGTCGTAACCGAGCCATAAAGCGCACCCGCGTCGGAGGCCGAGCGGATGATGATGAAGGTCTGGCCGTCGAGGAGCGCGCCCACGACTTCAGCTTCTTTTTTCGTCTCGAGGTTGGTCACCTCAAGCTGGGCCTTCTTGGCCTCGAAGCTCTTGATGTTGTTGTCATTTGCGCGAAGTGCCTTGCCCTGGGGCAAAAGGTAGTTGCGGGCATAGCCGTCCTTTACGTTGACGACTTCGCCCATTTGGCCGAGTTTGGCCACGCGCTGAAGGAGGATCACTTGCATGGTTTGTTGCTCCTTACTTCACGGCATAGGGGAGCAGGGCGAGGAAGCGGGCGCGCTTGATGGCGGCTGCGAGTTCGCGCTGTTTTTTCGCCGAGACGGCGGTGATGCGGGACGGCACGATCTTGCCACGTTCGGAGACGTAGCGCTGCAAGAGGCGGGTGTCCTTGTAGTCGATTGCCGGTGCATTGTCGCCCGAGAAGGGGCAAACCTTGCGGCGGCGGAAAAACGGTTTGTTCGCCATGGTTTATGGGCCTTTCTTCAGGTTATGGATCAACGACGGAAGCCGCCGCGGTCACCGCCGCGGTCGCCACCACGATCACCGCCACGGTCCGGACGGTCGCCAAAGGCGGGACGCTCGCGGCGTTCGCCACCAAAGCCGCCTTCGGGGCGATCGCCACGCTCGCGGTCGTCACGCTTCTGCATCTGGACCGAAGGACCGTCGCCGTGGACATCCACCTTGATGGTCAGCACACGCATGACATCGTCATGCAGGCGCATCAGACGCTCCATCTCTTGCACCGCAGGGGCGGGGGCATCGGATTTCAGCAGGGCGTAGTGACCCTTGCGGTTCTTGTTGATCTTGTAGGCCATCGTCTTGACGCCCCAGTATTCATGCTCGACAACCTTGCCGCCGTTGTCGGACAGAACCGTGGAGAAGTGTTCGATGAGGCCTTCAGCCTGCGTGGAGGAAAGATCCTGACGCGAGATGAAAACATGCTCGTAAAGGGGCATGTGGGCTCCGATCTGACTTTGCGCACTTCATAGGGCAGACGGATGACCCGCCGCGGCCTGCCCACGAGAGGATGCGCCGGTTCAAGGGATGAACGGCGGGATGCGGCCTTATACAGGCTGACGCGGGACTGGCAAGGGTCGCGTGCAGCATCATGACTGTGCAGGATCCGGGCTGAGAGTGCATTAAGTGAGCTTTTTGGGCAGGTTGCCTATACCAGCTGGTTTCGGTATTGCGGCGCAAAGACCATGAGGGAGGGCTGCCATGAGCCGCGCGTTCGTGTTTCCGGGCCAAGGGGCACAGACCATCGGGATGGGGCGGGCGATGGCGGAGGCCTATCCTGCCGCGCGTGCCGTTTTTGACGAGGTGGACGCAGCCCTGGGGGAGAAGCTGTCGGCAATGATCTGGGAAGGCGACATTGCCGAGTTGACGCTGACCGCGAATGCGCAGCCGGCACTGATGGCGACCTCGATTGCGGCGCTGCGCTCACTGGAGGCAGAGGGGGTCATGATGGCAGACGTGGCCTTTGTCGCTGGTCATTCGCTGGGGGAATACTCGGCGCTCTGCGCGGCAGGGGCATTTACCCTGGCGGATACGGCGCGGCTTTTGCGGATTCGCGGGCGGGCGATGCAGGAGGCGGTGCCGGTGGGTGTGGGGGCGATGGCGGCGCTGCTTGGGCTTGATTTCGCGTCTGCTTCGGCTGTAGCGGCAGAGGCTGCGCAGGGCGACGTGTGTCAGGCAGCCAATGACAACGATCCGGCGCAGGTTGTGGTCTCGGGTCACAAGGCCGCGGTGGAGCGGGCGCTGGACATTGCGAAGGCCCATGGCGCCAAGCGCGCGATCCTGCTGCCGGTCAGCGCGCCCTTTCATTGCGCGCTGATGCAGCCAGCGGCCGATGTGATGGCCGCAGCGCTCGCGGAGGTGACTTTGGTGCGGCCGGTGGTCCCTGTCGTGATGAACGTGCGTGCCGAGGCGGTAAGCGAGCCTGCGCTGATCCGCGAGCTGCTGGTGGCGCAGGTGACGGGGGCCGTTCGCTGGCGCGAATCGATTGCGTGGATGGAGCGGGCCGGTGTGACCGACTACTGGGAGATCGGGGCCGGAAAGGCGCTGTCGGGGATGATCCGGCGGATTGCGGCAGCGCCGGTGACGCGTGCCGTAGGTTCGCCTGAGGACGTGGTGGCGGCGCTGGCCTGAGGGCGGGTGCTGGGGGGAGGACCTCGCGGTGCACCTGCGGGGAATTGGAGGGTTTGGCATGTTTGATCTGACGGGAAAATGCGCGCTGGTGACCGGCGCCTCGGGCGGAATCGGGGCAGAGGTCGCGCGGGTGCTGCACGGGGCGGGAGCGACCGTCGGCCTGACCGGCACAAGGGTGGAGCCTCTGGAGGCGCTGGCGGCGGAGCTTGGGGTCCGGGCGCATGTGCTGGCCTGCGATCTTTCGGACGCAGGGGTCGTGGCCGGGCTGATCAAGCGCGCAACCGAGGCGATGGGGGCAGTGGACATTCTGGTGAACAACGCCGGAATCACCCGCGACGGGCTGATGATGCGGATGGGCGATGCCGACTGGTTGGCGGTGATCGAGGTCAATCTGCACGCGACCTTTCGGCTGAGCCGGGATGCGCTGCGGGGCATGATGAAGGCCCGTTGGGGCCGGATCATCAACGTGACCAGCATCGTGGCGCAGTCGGGCAACCCTGGGCAGGCCAATTATGCGGCGGCCAAGGCCGGGGTTGCGGGCATGTCCAGGGCCTTGGCGCAGGAAGTGGCAAGCCGGGGCATCACCGTGAACTGCGTGGCGCCGGGGCTGGTCACCACCGCGATGACCGACAAGCTGACCGACGATCAGAAGGCGCGCCTGATACTGGGGGTGCCTGCGGGACGCATGGGCTCACCTCATGAAATCGCCGCCGGGGTGCTTTATCTGGCAAGCGCGGAGGCAGCCTACGTCACCGGCGCCACGCTTGATATCAACGGCGGAGGCGATATGTTGTAGCTGTGCGGGGGACCGGGGCTTTGCCGGAAAGCGTTTGCCTTGTCCTGCGGTGCTTGCTATAGGCGCGCATCCATCTTGCCCCAGCGGGCGGACAGAGGTTGGGGAGAGGTCCCCCAACCGCAACAGAGGAACTGACATGAGCGATATCGCAGACCGCGTTAAGAAGATCGTCGTCGAACATCTGGGCGTCGAGGGCGATAAGGTTAACCCGACGGCTTCCTTCATCGACGATCTTGGCGCAGACAGCCTGGACACCGTTGAGCTGGTAATGGCCTTCGAAGAAGAGTTCGGGATCGAGATTCCGGATGATGCAGCCGAAAAAATCCAGACCTTCGGCGACGCGGTGAAGTTCATTACCGAAGCGGCCTGACAGACGGTATGTCTGCGCTGCATTGATCAGGCACCCTGCGGGGTGCCTTTTTTGTTTGTTGCCGGGGGCAATCACCCGAGTCGGTTTCGGTGTTTGACAAGGCAGCGTTTGGCGCGCGAGGATC
>Ga0105044_10005735_pt1 | contig 17076 bp, 14 predicted proteins | sample MAT01_FD_78092 | JGI IMG/M metagenome (GOLD analysis project Ga0105044, IMG submission 78092) | Freshwater microbial communities from Lake Fryxell liftoff mats and glacier meltwater in Antarctica - MAT-01 | ecosystem: Environmental > Aquatic > Freshwater > Ice > Liftoff microbial mat | place...
AGGCCGGCGCCGTTGACCAGGCAGCCGATGGTGCCGTCCAGGCTGATGTAGGCCAGATCGAACTTGCTGGCCTCGACCTCGGCCGGGTCTTCCTCGTCCAGGTCGCGGTAGGCGACGATCTCGGGTTGGCGAAACAGCGCGTTGCTGTCGAAAGTGAATTTGGCGTCCAGGGCCTTGATGGCGCCTGGCTGGCCGTTGACCTTGCCTTCCAGAATCAACGGGTTGATCTCGGCCAGGCTGGCGTCGGTGGCCATGTAGCAGCCGTAGAGCTTTTTCAGCACATCCACGGCCTGTGGCTGGCTTTCTTCCGGCACGCCGATGCCGCGTGCCAGCTCCAGCGCCTGGGCTTCGCTCAGGCCTGTCAAGGGATCCACGAAAACCTTCAAAATCTTCTCGGGCGTCTTGTGCGCAACTTCTTCGATGTCCATGCCGCCTTCGCTGCTGGCCATCATGGCCACCTTTTGCGTGGCGCGGTCGGTCAGCGCGGCGACGTAATACTCTTTCTGGATGTCTGCGCCTTCTTCAACCAGCAGCCGGCGCACCTTCTGGCCTTCCGCTCCGGTCTGGTGTGTCTTCAGTTGCATGCCCAGGATCTGGCCGGCCAGCTGTTCGACTTCGCCGGGCGTACGGGCCAGCTTGACGCCGCCCCCTTTGCCGCGGCCGCCGGCGTGAATCTGTGCTTTGACCACCCACACCGAACCGCCGAGCTTTTGCGCCGCTTCAGTCGCCTCGCGCACGGTGAAGGCTGGATAGCCGCGGGGCACCGGGACGCCATGCTCGCGCAGCAGCTCCTTGGCTTGGTATTCGTGAATTTTCATCGGTGAGGTCCTTGCTGGCGCTGTCTGCTGCAAAAAACTCGGGATGAGGCGCAGACACGGGTTGGCCGCTGAGGCTGAGGCCCGCCGGAGCCCGCAGCATGGGCGGCGAATTTAGCATGCTGCTGTGCTACAGCCGCTTACAGAGCGACTCTGCGTTGCTGCTTTTTTTACTTGCCGGGCTTTCGCTCGGGCTTTCGCTCGGGCCTTTGCTCGGGCCTTTGCTCGGACGTTTGCTTGGGCGTTTGCTTGGGCGTTTGCGCGGGCCTGCAGTGCTGCTGGAGCCTGACTCAGGTGCTTCGTTGCTGCAGGACACGCCGGATGGTATCGCCGTCAAAGCCCCGGCGGGCCAGAAATCGGGCCTGGCGCGCGTAGGCTTTGGCGTCTGCAGGCGCGTCGCCGAATTTTCTTTGCCACAACAGCAACGCCCGCTCAGATTCTGTACCGCGCAATCGGCCCAAGCTCTCGGCAACCAGATCAGACCCCAGCCCTTTGGCTTGCAGTTGTTGCTGGAGTCGCCGGTGGCCACTGCGGACAGACTGGCTGCGCAACAGTGACTCAGCTGCGCGACTGTCGCTGAGCCAGCCTTCTTCACTCAAGCTGTCCAACAAAGTACCCAGAGGCTCGCCCGCCAAGGCCGGTCGGTCGCCCGGATCGTCTGCGTCACCCGGGGCTGGGTGCACGAAACTCTCGCCCGTGGCGTGGCCCTCCGGTGCTGCGGCAGGTGGCCATTGAGGCTGTGGTTCGCGTTCCAGATCGCGTTGTAGTTCGCGCTGTGGTTCGCCCTGCGGTTGGCACTGTAGTTGGCGCTGCAGGTAGCGCTTCAGCTTGCGTTCAAGCTCGAGCCTGGAGTGCTCTCGCTGCGACAGGTAACGCAGCGCCTGCGCTCTAAGAGAAGGTGCGCTGCCCCTCATCGTCAAACTTGAGGTGGGAATTTTCTGTGATCTAAAGCGTTGCCCCGGATCACGCGTCTTTTTTGGCCCTGGAAGCACCACCTTCGGCGGCGCCGGCGCTTTGCCCACCCCCTTGAGGACGGATGCCCAGGCTCTCACGCACCTTGTTCTCGATCTCGAGTGCGATATGAGGGTTCTCGCGCAGAAACTCGCGCGCGTTGTCTTTGCCTTGGCCGATCTTCTCACCGTTGTAGGCGTACCAGGCCCCGCTTTTTTCGACAATCCTGGCCGTCACGCCCATGTCGATGACTTCGCCTTCGCGGCTGATGCCTTCGCCGTAAAGGATGTCGAACTCGGCCACCTTGAAAGGCGGTGCGACCTTGTTCTTGACCACCTTGACCTTGGTCTCGCTGCCGATGACTTCTTCGGCTTTCTTGATGTTGCCGGTGCGGCGGATGTCCAGCCGCACCGAAGCGTAGAACTTCAGCGCATTGCCGCCCGTGGTGGTTTCGGGGTTGCCGAACATGACGCCGATCTTCATGCGGATCTGGTTGATGAAGATGACCATGGTGTTGGTCTTCTTGATCGTCGCGGTGAGCTTGCGCAGTGCCTGGCTCATCAGGCGCGCTTGCAGGCCCGGCAGGCTGTCGCCCATTTCACCTTCAAGTTCGGCTTTGGGTGTCAACGCGGCCACCGAGTCGATGACGATCAGGTCGATGGAGCCAGAGCGCACCAGAGCGTCGACGATTTCCAGCGCTTGCTCGCCCGTGTCAGGCTGGCTGATCAGCAGATCTTGCAGGTTGACACCCAGCTTTTGAGCGTATTGGATGTCGAGCGCGTGTTCCGCATCGATGAATGCGGCCGTGCCGCCGACCTTTTGCATCTCGGCGATGACTTGCAGCGTCAGCGTGGTCTTGCCGGAGGACTCTGGGCCGTAGATTTCGACCACCCGGCCGCGCGGCAGGCCACCCACGCCCAAAGCGACGTCCAGCCCTAACGAGCCGGTGGACACGACCTGGATGTCTTCGATGACTTCGCCTTCGCCCAGGCGCATGATCGAGCCCTTGCCGAACTGCTTTTCGATCTGCGCCAATGCAGCTTGCAGGGCCTTGGCTTTTTCGGTGTTGAGTGCCTTGACGGGTGCGTCCATGGGTATTGCTCCTGAATTTATGGATCAATTATGCCCAAAAGCTGGATATGCGTACAGCTCTTTTGGGGGGGTGTCGAGGGGTATTGGGGGGGTACAAGGGGAATACAAAGGGGAAATGGCGTCGATGCCCTGGAGGTCCCCATCAGGGATGGCCATGATATGGGTCAAGGTCGACCGCAGCTACGCTTTCTAGACTGCATGGCGCAGCAGACTGGCCAGCTTCCTGCGGGCCGGCGGCAGCGAATCGGACCCTTCAAGGAGACAAACATGCGAATACTGATTGCCGAAGACGACCAGGTACTGGCTGACGGGCTGTTGCGCTCGCTGCGGGCATCCGGGTATGCGGTTGACCAGGTCAGCAGCGGTACCGAGGCCGACGCGGCTTTGGCCTCGCACGAATTTGATCTGGTGATCCTCGACCTGGGTTTGCCGCGCATGCATGGATTCGAAGTGCTGCGCAAGTTGCGAGGGCGCGGCATCAGCGTGCCGGTCTTGATCCTGACGGCGGCAGACAGTGTCGAGCAGCGCGTCAAAGGCCTGGATCTGGGCGCTGACGACTACATGGCCAAGCCCTTTTCTTTGCAAGAGCTGGAAGCCCGGGTTCGCGCCCTGACCCGGCGTGGGCTGGGGACTGCCTCCAGCCTGCTCAAGCACGGCCCGCTGACCTTTGATGCCACCGGCAGGGTGGCTTATCTCAATGACCAGATGGTGGAGTTGTCGGCGCGCGAGTTGAGCCTGCTGGAAGTGCTTTTGCAGCGTTCTGGCCGCCTGGTCAGCAAGGACCAGTTGGTCGAGCGGCTGTGTGAGTGGGGCGAAGAGGTCAGCAACAACGCCATCGAGGTTTATATCCACCGCTTGCGCAAGAAGATCGAACAGGGTCCGGTACGCATCGCCACGGTGCGTGGCCTCGGGTATTGCCTGGAGAAAATCGCGGCATGACGGGCTGGCGGGCTCGCAAGCGGCCCCGGATGTGGTCATTGCCGTGACCACACCTGAGGCCGCGGCTGCGGCTGAAGCTCCAGCCCGGGCGGCTACGGCCAACGTGCAGCGCTCGCTGTTTGGCGAGATTCTTGACTGGATGCTGGCCCCGCTGCTGGTGCTGTGGCCGATGAGCCTGGGCCTGACCTGGGTGGTGGCGCAAAACATCGCCAGCGGGCCGTTCGACCGTGAATTGGCCGACGTCGCGCTGGCGCTGGCGCGCCGCGCTGCCGTGCAGCACATTCAGGGCACCACCCACACTGAAACCGCAAGAATCGAGTTGCAACGCACTGCCGAGCCGCTGACGCACCACGACGACAACGAAGACGACCGCGCCTACTTCCAGGTGCTGGGCTTGCGTGGCGAGTTGCTGGCGGGAGACCCGGTGTTGCTGGTCCCAGCCCAGGAATCGGTGCGGCAGACTCAGGTGCAGTTTCGCGACGACGTGGTGGACGAAGAACCGGTGCGGGTGGCCTACCTGTGGCTGGCAGAACCCACCACACTCAGCGAAACCGGGGCGCTGGTGCAGGTGGCGCAGACGCTTGGCAAACGCACCCGGCTGGCGACCGAGATCATCAAGGGTCTGATCTTGCCGCAGTTCGTGATTTTGCCGCTGTCCGTGCTGCTGGTGTGGTTTGCGCTGGCCCGCGGCATCCGCCCCCTGGCCGAACTGCAGCACCGCATCCGGCGCCGCGAGAGCACCGACCTGAGCCCGATCGAGCAGGGCAATGTGCCCGACGAAGTGGTTCCGCTGGTGGGCGCCATCAACGATTTGCTGCAGCGGCTGGACCGCACGGTGGCCACACAGCGCCACTTTCTGGCCGACGCGGCCCATCAGTTGAAGACGCCGCTGGCAGGGCTGCGCACCCAAGCCGAGCTGGCCACGCGCGAAATTGACAGCGGTCACGCCGATCCGGCATCGTTGCGTCATTCGCTGCGCCAGATCGCCTTGTCGTCGCAACGCGCTGCGCACATGGTCAATCAGCTGTTGTCGATGGCGCGTGCCGAGCACAGCGGCGAGCATGTGCGCCGGGTGCCGCTCGATCTGGGTGCGGTGGCCCGGTCTGCAGTGCGTGACTTTGTGCCCCAGGCGATCGACAAGCGCATCGACCTGGGCTACGAAGGCCCTGAAGGCCAGGGCAGCCCACGCGTGTTGGGCGAGCCTGTGTTGCTGGGCGAGATGGTGCGCAACCTGGTGGACAACGCGCTGCGTTACACGCCAGCCGGTGGCACGGTGACGGTGCGCGTCGCTGCTGACCCGGGCGCCGAGTGGGTGGTGCTGCAGGTCGAGGACAGCGGGCCGGGCATCGCGCCCGAAGAGCGCGAGAACATCTTCAGACCCTTTTACCGGGCCCTGGGCACCCAGGTTGACGGCAGCGGCCTCGGGCTGGCCATCGTGCAGGAGATTGCCCAGCGGCATCAGGCCGAGATCAGCGTGAGGGATGCCAAACCACGCCCGGCGTTGACAGCGGAGCAGGCGCTGGAGCAGGCGCAGGCTGGCGCAGAGGCGGCCGCAGGCATGGGTGACGGCACCGGCGATGCCTATGGAGCCGTGTTCAGCGTGCGCTTTCCTGGGCTGCCCACGTTGCCTGTGTGAAGGCTGCAGAACCGATCAGGCGTCGGGCGTCGGGCGTCAGGCGTCAGGTATCAGGCACCAGGCGGCTTCCTTCAGGACTGCATCAACCTGCGGCTGCGCGCCACCGACATCAGGATGCCCAGGCCCAGGCCGAGCGAGACCATCGCGGTGCCGCCATAGCTGATGAAGGGCAAGGGCACGCCGACCACCGGCAACATGCCGCTGACCATGCCCATGTTGACAAAGGCGTAACTGAAAAAATTCATAGTCACTGCCGCAGCCAGCAAGCGGCTGAAGACAGTGGGCGCCAGCGCCGCGATCACCAAACCCCTGAAGATCAGGAAGGTGAAGCCAATCAGCAGTACGACCACGCCCGCGAGCCCGAACTCTTCGGAAAAGGCGGCGAAGATGAAGTCGGTGGTGCGCTCGGGGATGAATTCGAGGTGGGTCTGCGTGCCCTGCATGAAGCCCTTGCCGGCCAGGCCGCCCGAGCCGATCGCAATCATGCCTTGGATGATGTGAAAGCCCTTGCCCAAGGGATCCTGGGTCGGGTCGAGCAAAGTGCAGATGCGGGTCTGCTGGTACTGGCGCAACAGCGGCCAATTCACGCCCGGCTGACAGACCGCGTCGGCTGTCAGCACCAGACCCAGGATGCCAATAGCCGCCAGCAGCACCACGGGCCCGACCAGCTTCCAGGACAAGCCGGCAAAAAACATCACATAGAGGCCACTGGCCAGAATCAGCAGCGCGGTGCCCAGATCGGGTTGTTGGATCACCAGGGCGGCAGGCACCAGCAAAAAGATGGTCGCGACGACAAAGTCCAGCCAGCGGGCAGCTCCCTCGCGACGCTGAAACCACCAGGCCAGCATCAACGGCATCGCGATCTTCAGGATCTCGCTGGGTTGAATCACCAGCGGGCCCAGCGCCAGCCAGCGTGTCGCGCCCTTGCGGGTGATGCCAAAAAACTCGGTCGCCAGCAGCAGCGCGATGCCCAGCACATACAACGGCACCGCCACCGACTGCAACTTTTGCGGCGGCATCTGTGCCACCACGAACATCAAAGCCAACGCGATCAGCATGTTGCGGCCGTGAGTCTGAAAGCGCGTGCCGTGGTCAAAGCCTGCCGAGTACATGGCCACCAGGCCGATGGCTGCCAGCAAGCAAGTCACCACCAACAACTGAGTGTCAAAACCGCTGAACACCTGACGCAAGCGCGTCGTAGGCGACGCACGTTCAAAGAAGATGGTGTTCAACGCAGACCCTGCGACACGCCGCGGCCGACGTCGGTCTCGGTGCTGGAAGAAAGGGCAGAAACCGCAGAAACGGCAGAAACCGCAGAAACCGCAGCCGTGGCTGCAGCCAGGGCCGCCGCCGCCGTCTGGCCCGGCACGGCGGCGGCCACAGGAGCAAGCTGCCCCGGCAAAGGCACATCGGCCGCTTGGCGCGGTGTGCCCACGGGCGCGCTGGACTTGCCCTGGCGGGTCAGAACCAGGTCTTCTTCGCTCGGGTACTGGCCCGCCAGCAGGTAGTCAAAGACCCGGCGCGCGATGGGCGCTGCTGCTTCTGAGCCAAAGCCGGAATTCTCGACCACCACGGCCAGCACCACCTTGGGTGCGTCGATCGGCGCTGCAGCGATGTACAGCGAATGGTCGCGCTTGAACTCGTCCAGCTTGGAGGCGTTGTAGCGTTCATTCTGGCGGATGCCCACGGCCTGTGCCGTGCCGGTCTTGCCGCCGCTGGCATAGGCTGCGCCTGCAAATACGCGCGTCGAGGTGCCCTCTACCGTCACCAGATGCAGCGCGCGGCGAATCAGGGCGGTGTGGGCATCTGCCACCTGCAAGGACTCCAGCGCTGGTGGGCTCTGCGGTTTGAGCTTGCCGCCAGCGATCTCTTCGATGCCGCGCACCAGATGCGGCGTGAAGCGCTGCCCGCCTGAGACCAGCGTGGCCGTGGCCTTGGCCAGTTGCAGCATCGTGAAATTGTTGTAACCCTGGCCGATGCCCAGCGAGATGGTCTCGCCGGCATACCAACGCTGCTGCTCGGGCTTCTTGAAGTAGTTGCGCTTCCATTCGGTCGAGGGCAGCAAACCCGTCACTTCGCCTTCCATGTCGATGCCGGTGCGCAGGCCAAACCCGTAGGGCTGCAGATACTCGTGCATCAGGTCCACGCCCATCTCGTTGGCCAGCGAGTAGTAATAGACGTTGCTGGATTTGACGATCGAGCGTTGCATGTCCACCGGGCCCAGCCCGCGGTCGCCGTGGCTGCGAAAGGTGTGGTTGCCGAACTGGAAGCTGCCGCCGTCCTGGATCACGGTGTCTGCGCTGCGTTTGCCGCTCGTCAGCGCCGCCATCGCCATGAAGGGCTTGAAGGTCGAGCCAGGTGGATAGGTGCCCCGCAAGGCGCGGTTGAGCAGTGGCTTGTCGATGCTCTCGTTGAGCTCGCGCCAGCTTTCCACATCGATGCCATCGACAAACAGGTTGGGGTCGAAGCTGGGTTTGCTGACAAAGGCCAGCACTTCACCGGACCGGGGATCCAGTGCCACCAGTGCGCCGCGGCGGGCGCCGAACATGTCTTCAATCAGCGCCTGCAGCCGGATGTCCACCGTCAGCACCAACTTGTCGCCAGCCAGCGGCGGGTAGCTCTTCAGCCGGCGCACGGCGCGGCCAGAGGCGCTGGTCTCGACCTCCTCGAAACCCGCTGTGCCATGCAGCACCTTCTCGTAACTTTGCTCCAGGCCCAGCTTGCCGATGTACTCGGTGCCCTTGTAGTTGCCTTGCTCTTCTTCAGGCCAGTCTTCGATGGCCTTCTTCTCGGCCTGGTTGATGCGGCCGATGTAGCCCAGCAAGTGCGCGCCCGTCTCACCCAGAGGATAGTTTCTGAACAACCGGGCTTTGATGTCCGCGCCGGGGAAACGGTAGCGCTGGGCGGCGAATCGCGCCACTTCTTCGTCGCTGAGCCGGGTGCGGATCGGCATCGAATCCGAACCCCTCAATTCGTCCTGCATGCGCTTGAAGCGACGGCGATCACGGGGCCCGATGTCGACCACCTCAGCCAGTGCATCCACCAGCGCTTCGAGTTCGGCACCGCGCACATTGCGGGTGTTGATCTCGAGCGTATACGCCGAATAGTTGGTAGCAAGCACCACCCCGTGGCGGTCGACGATCAGGCCCCGGTTGGGCACGATGGGCACCACAGCAATGCGGTTGGCCTCGGCCTGCGTGGCCAATTCTTCGTGCCTGAAAACCTGCAGGTGCACCAGCCGTGCAGCCAACAGGATGAAGGCCAGCAGGACAAAGAAGGCGGCAGCGATGACCCGGCCACGAAAGCGGCTCAGGTCTTGCTCGATGTCGCGCAGCTCGGTCATGTGCGGGCGGATTGGGACGGAAGAGTCCGTAAGTTTCTGTGGCGGTGAACTTCGGATGGCGCCTGAGGCTCAGTCTGGCGGGGCAATGCCTGCCGGATCAACTCCACGTGTTCTCACAACGGCCGATTCTGGTCCGGATCGGGCGCCCGCCGCTGCGGCGCCAGCAGCAGCCAGGTTGCCAAAGGCCACAACATGGCTTCAAACGCTGGCGCCAGCACCAGCGGCCAGCCTGGGAAACTGTCGCCCGCCATCATGCGGATGGCCAGCGAGACCAGATGCATGCCAATGAACACCGGCAAGATCTGCAAAGCCTGCTCGAACACCCCAAACCACAGCAGACGGCGGTGGATGCTGACCGCAACGTAACTCAAGAGCGTATAGGCCATCGCATGCTGGCCCAGCAAGGCGCCCTGGTTGACGTCCATCGCCAGCCCCAGCAAGAACGCCACCCCCATGCCGACTCGGCGCGGCTGGTGCACGTTCCAGAACATCAGCACCACGGCCAGCGCATCGGGCATCGCGGGCTGGCGCCCCAGTGGCACCATGTTCAAGAGCAGGGCCACCAACAGGCTGAAGCCAATGAAAAAGGGGTTGACCGGCAACAGCACCTGGTCGCCGCCACGGGGCATGATCATGGCGCGCCGGCTCTTCGGGGTGGCGTTGCTGCAGCGGCTGAAGTTGGGGCTGAAGTCGGGGCTTGAGCGGCCACCGGCGAAGAAGCTGCGCCTTCAGCTTGAACTTGGGCGGACTTGGCAGCAGGCGTGGCTGCATCCGGCAAGCCCACGGGCTGCAGCACCAGGACATGGCGGGAGATGTCGATCGGCGCCGTGGGCGTCACCAGGACCCGTGCAAAGCCGCTGTCCTGCCGCCTTTCGATCTGGCTCACGGCACCCACCGGCAGCCCAGGCGGATAGATGCCGTCCAGGCCACTGGTCTGCAGTGGGTCGCCGATCTGGATGTCGGCCTGGCCCGACAGAAAACGCAACTCCATGCCGCCACTCAGGCCGAATGCCACGCTGCGCTGCTGGGTGCGCAGATTGATGACCGGAATCGCCGCGTCCTTGTCGCTGAGCAGGGTCACTTCTGCAGTCAGCGCATAGGCCCGGGTCACCTGGCCCAACATGCCGGCTTCATTGATCACTGGCGAGCCGGCCACCACGCCGTGCTGGCTGCCGCGGTCGATGAACACCTTGCGTGAATAGGGGTCGGCTGCGGCATGGCTGATCTCGGCGGCCACTGAGCGCACCGGCAGCGCCGGGCGCAGCTCAAGCATTGCACGCAAGGACTGGTGCTCGCGCGCCAGTTGTTCTGTGCGCGCCGCCCGCTCGGCCATCTCGGCCAGCCGCCGCTGGGCCTGTGCAGCTGCACTCTGTGCTTCGTGAAGATCCCGCAGGTAGTCCGCGCCTTGCTCCCAAAGCTGCACCGGCAGCGCCAGGGCCTGCTGCAACGGCAGCAAGGTGATCGCCAGGCCATCGCGCAGCGGCTCGACGATCTTGAAGCGTCCATCTGCTGCCATCAGAAAAATGGCCATGGCCGCAAACAGCACCATCTTGCTCAGCGCGGACGGCCCCTGCCTGAAAAACGGCGGCGGCGAACGGTCGAGTGTGCCGAACTGCGAGCGGATCCTGAAACCCGCCTTCGGTCGGCCAAGCGCCGAGTTGCCGTTGGGCATCGCCTGCCTCAGCGCTTGGCGGGCCCGAGCGGGCGCCGCAGGTCATTCCCTGCGTTGGCCAGGCCCCGCAGCGCCGAGGCCCGTGCGCCAAACCGAAGAGCTGCCAACACCGAAGCCACGAACCGTGCTGAACCCTGCACAAGACAGCGGCCGTGTTCTGCCAGGCCATGGAGGGCTGAGGGCATCATTCGCTGGTGAAGATCGATCCCAGCCGGTCCATACGTTCCAGCGCCATGCCGCAGCCGCGCACCACGCAGGTCAGAGGGTCTTCGGCCACCAGCACCGGCAGGCCGGTTTCCTCGGACAGCAGGCGATCGAGGTCGCGCAGCAAAGCACCGCCGCCGGTCAACATCATGCCGCGCTCGGCAATGTCCGCGCCGAGCTCTGGCGGAGTTTGCTCCAGCGCGTTCTTGACCGCGCTGACCATCTGGTTCAGCGGGTCGGTCAGGGCTTCGAGGATTTCGTTGCTGCTGACCGTGAAGCTGCGTGGCACGCCTTCGCTGAGGTTGCGGCCCTTGACTTCCATCTCCTTGACTTCGCTGCCTGGAAAGGCACTGCCGATCCGCTTCTTGATCGCCTCTGCGGTCGGCTCGCCGATCAGCATGCCGTAGTTGCGGCGGATGTAGTTGATGATGGCTTCGTCGAACTTGTCGCCGCCCACCCGGATGCTGCCTTTGTAGACCATGCCGCCCAGGCTGATGACGCCGACCTCGGTGGTGCCGCCGCCAATGTCCACCACCATCGAGCCTGAGGCTTCGCTGACCGGCAGACCGGCGCCGAGGGCGGCGGCCATCGGCTCTTCGATCAAGAACACTTCAGAGGCCCCCGCGCCCAGAGCCGATTCGCGGATCGCGCGGCGCTCCACCTGGGTGCTGCCACAAGGCACGCAGATGATGATGCGCGGGCTGGGTCGCAGCATCGAGCGCGGATGCACCATCTTGATGAACTGCTTGAGCATCTGCTCGGTGACCGTGAAGTCGGCGATCACGCCGTCCTTCATCGGCCGGATGGCCTCGATGTTGCCGGGCACCTTGCCCAGCATGGCCTTGGCTTCCTTGCCAACGGCCTGGATGGTCTTCTTGCCTTGCGGCCCGCCTTCGTGTCGGATGGCGACCACCGAGGGCTCATCGAGCACGATGCCCTTGTCGCGGACATAGATCAGGGTGTTGGCGGTGCCGAGGTCAATGGCAAGATCGGTCGAAAAATAGCGGCGCAGGGATGCAGCGAACATGGTGGGATGGTGGCGTGGCGCGAGAGCTGACAGCGCTGTGGGCGCGCCTGAGAAGTGTGGCTGGGCTGGAAAGGTCGAAAGCGACTTGGCAGAAAGACTTGAAGCAGGGCCAGGTGGATCGATCAGCCAGCTCAGGAAGGCAAAGCGGGGGCGCCGTCAGGCTGCGATGGGGCTCATGCGGAGCCCCGGGGCGGCATTGCAGGCCGACCAACGATGGCTGATGAGCACTACGGGTAGAGCACAGAATGGAACACAGAGTGGAGCAAAGACAGCGCAGATGAAGGCTCGCGACTAACCATTGATAATACTGCAGCATCCTGGTGTTTCCCCGTGCAACACGGCTTTTTTGAGCCCTTCCGAGTCCCCTTGAGCGACCCCCACCATGCCATTGAGCCTTGACGATGTTCACCGCATAGCCCATCTGGCGCGGCTGGAGTTGTCTGCGCCTGAAGCCAGCAAGATGCTGCTCGAGCTGAACGGCTTTTTCAGCATCGTCGACCAGATGAGTGCGGTCGATACCAAGGGTGTGGAGCCTTTGTACACGCCGTTGTCGGCGGTGCAGGCCGTGGGCCTGCGGCTGCGTGATGACGAGGTGACCGAAAGCAACCAGCGCCAGGCCAACCAACGCAGCGCACCGGCGGTTGAAGACGGGCTCTTTCTGGTGCCCAAGGTGATCGAATGAGTACCCCGTCTGATGTTTTGCCGGGCGTGTCGGCCTTGTCTGCGCAACTGGCTGCGCGTGAATTGTCCAGTGTCGAGTTGACCCGGGCGCTGCTCAAGACCATCGACCAGCACGCCGGGCTGGGCGCTTTTCTGGCCCAGAACCCCGAGGCCGCCTTGGCACAGGCCAGGCGGGCCGACGAGCGCCGCGCTGCTGGCACCGCGGGCCCGCTGACGGGCGTGCCGGTGGCCCACAAGGACATCCTGGTCACCGATTTTGCGCGCAGCGGCCTGGCCACCACGGCCGGCTCGAAGATGCTGGCCGGCTATGCCAGCCCTTTCGATGCCACCGTGGTCGCACGCCTGAATGAGGCCGGCATGGTCACTCTGGGCAAGCTGAATTGCGATGAATTTGCCATGGGTTCGGCCAACCAGAACTCGGCCTTTGGACCCACACGCAATCCTTGGGACACGGCGCGTGTGCCCGGCGGCTCGTCGGGCGGCTCTGCAGCTGCCGTGGCGGCTGGCCTGGTGCCGGCAGCCACAGGCACCGACACGGGCGGCTCGATCCGCCAGCCCGCCAGCTTCACCGGCGTGACCGGCATCAAGCCGACTTACGGCGTGTGCTCGCGTTACGGCCTGGTGGCTTTTGCTTCGAGCCTGGACCAGGCCGGGCCGCTGGCGCGCAGCGCGCAAGACTGCGCTTTGCTGCTGGGCGCGATGGCTGGCTTCGACCCCAAAGACGCCACCAGCGCAGAGCGCCCCACCCCCGACTACCATGCACTGATGCAGGCGCAGCGGCCAGGTGCCACGCCAGCGCGGCCGCTGCAGGGCTTGCGTATCGGGCTGCCGACCGAGTTTTTTCCTGCTGTCTTGGCCTCCGAAGTGGGGGCTGCCGTGCAGCGGGCTCTGGCCGAGCTGGAGCGGCTGGGCGCCACCCTGGTGGATGTCAGCCTGCCGCGCACCGAGCTGTCGATCCCGGTTTATTACCTGATCGCGCCGGCTGAAGCGAGCTCCAACCTCGGGCGCTTCGACGGTGTCAAGTTCGGCCACCGCACCAGGCAGCATGGCGACCTGCTGGACATGTACAAAAAAACCCGCGCCGAAGGTTTCGGCCCCGAGGTCAAGCGCCGCATCATGATCGGCACCTATGTGCTGTCACACGGCTACTACGACGCCTACTATCTGCAGGCGCAAAAACTGCGCCGCATGATTGCCGACGATTTTCAGGCCTGCTTCAAGCGCTGCGATCTGATTGCCGGCCCGGTGGCGCCCACGGTGGCCTGGAAGCTGGGCGAGAAAAGCGACGATCCGGTCAAGGCTTATCTGGCCGACATCTTCACGCTGCCGGCCAGCTTGGCCGGGCTGCCAGGCATGAGCGTGCCGGCAGGGCTGGCCGCCAGCGGCGAAGGTGCCGGCATGCCGGTGGGCTTGCAGTTGATCGGCAATTACTTTGAAGAAGGCGCCTTGCTGCATGCCGCCCACGCGCTGCAACAAGCCACCGACTTCCACACCTTGCGGCCGGCGGGGTACTGAGATGGCCCCTGCATCCCCTTTGATACGCGGCTTTGAGGTCGTCATCGGCCTGGAAACCCACGCCCAACTGTCCACCGCCAGCAAGATCTTCAGTGGCGCATCGACGCGTTTCGGCGCCGAGCCCAACACGCAGGCCTGCGCGGTAGACCTGGCTTTGCCCGGCACGCTGCCGGTGCTGAACCGTGGCGCAGTTGAGCGCGCCATCTGCTTTGGCCTGGCCGTGCACGCCAAGGTGGCACCACGGTCGATCTTTGCGCGCAAGAACTACTTCTACCCCGATCTGCCCAAGGGCTACCAGATCAGCCAGTACGAAATCCCGGTGGTGCAGGGTGGGCGCATCGAGTTTGTGCTCAACGGCGCCAAGCGCAGCGTGCGCCTGACGCGGGCGCACCTGGAAGAAGACGCAGGCAAGAGCCTGCACGAAGACTTTGCAGGCGCCACCGGCATCGACCTGAACCGTGCCGGCACGCCTTTGCTGGAGATCGTCTCCGAGCCCGAGATGCGCTCCAGCGCAGAAGCGGTGGAGTACGCCAAGGCGCTGCACGCGCTGGTGCAGTGGCTGTCGATCTGCGACGGCAACATGCAAGAGGGCAGTTTCAGGTGCGACGCCAACGTCTCGGTGCGCAGGCCCGGTGCCGCTTTGGGCACGCGGCGCGAGATCAAGAACCTGAACAGCTTCAGGTTTCTGCAGCAAGCGATCGACTTTGAAGTGCAGTGGCAGATCGACCGCATCGAAGACGGCCTGCCGATCGAGCAGGCCACCGTGCTCTTCAACCCCGACACGGGCGAAACGCGATCGATGCGCAGCAAGGAAGACGCGCACGATTACCGCTACTTCCCCGACCCCGACCTGCCGCCTTTGTTGATTGAGCCGGCCTGGATCGAGCGGGTGCGCCGGCAGATGCCCGAGCTGCCTGCAGCGATGGCCGAGCGCTTCGAGAAAGTCGATGGCCTGCCCGCCGATGCGGCTGCGCTGATGACTCAGAGTCTGCCTTTCGCGCGCTGTTACGAGAGCCTGCGCGAAGCCAGCCGGTCGCCCAAGCTGGCAGCCAACTGGCTGATGGGCGAGGTCTCCAAACGCCTGAACACCCAGGCCATCGGCATTGAAGCCATGGCGCTGCAACCAGCCACGCTGGGGCTGTTGATTCGCCGCGTGATCGACGGCACAGTCTCCAACAGCGGCGCACGCCAGGTCTTTGAGTTGCTGTGGGACGGCACCTCGCAAGATGTGGACGCCCTCATCCAGGCCAAAGGCCTGAAACAGATGGACGACAGCGCAGCGCTGGAGGCCATCGTCAGCGACGTGCTGTCGGCCAACGCCAAGTCGGTGGAAGAGTTTCGTGCCGGCAAAGAGCGCGCATTCAACGCGCTGGTCGGTCAGGTGATGAAGGCCAGCAAAGGCAAAGCCAATCCAACCCAGGCAGCGGCCCTGCTGAGGGGCAAACTGGAGGCGCCTTGAGCCAGATCAGGCCCCGCTGGCTGGCGGCCGCGCAGCTGCCTGTTGCCCCCATCCGAAACTGCCCGAGACCTTCTTCGGCACCGTGGTGGACGATCCCTACGCGATTTCGAGCTACCTGAGGACCCCGCTGTTGCCGCCTGGATGAAGGCCCACAGCCAGCGCGCGCACAGCTTGCTGCGATCCATCAGCGGCCGTCAGGCCTTGCGCCAGGCGCTGGACCATTACGACGGGGTGGCCACCTCACGCGTGGTCGAGGTGACGCGGCTGCCCAGTGAGTTGGTTTTCTTTGAAAAGCGCGCACCCGAGGACGACCAGTTCAAGCTGGTCATGCGCCAGGGACTGCAGGGCAAGGAAAGGCTGTTGTTCGACCCCGAAGTGCTGACGAAGCGCACCGGCAAACCCCACGCCATCAACTACTACGTGCCTTCGCCCAACGGCAAACAGGTGGCGCTGGGCGTGTCGGCCGGGGGCTCTGAAGAAGCTGCGCTGCGCATCATCGACGTGCGCAGCGGCCGTCAGATCGGCCCACTGATCGAGCGGGCTCAGATTGGCGCCGATGGTCACCACCGCCGGCTCGCGCGTGATGTCGATGCTGCGGCTGACCACCGTCTGCAACCCCAGCACCACCTGTGCTGCGGTGACGATCGGGTCCACCCCGGCGCACGGCGCCGCGCCATGCGTCTGGCGGCCGTGCACGGTGATCTTCAGCGTATCGGCGCTGGCCATCCGCCACCCTCATCAATATCGCCAGGTGGGCGTCGTGGCCGCACGCATGCATCACGCCCACCTCGGCACCGTTCCAAGGCGCTTTGGCCCTGGAGGCGAAGGGCACATCGACTTCTTCGCTGACCGGCAAGCCGTCCATGTCAGCGCGCAGCGCCACCACCGGGCCGGGCAAGGCGCCTTTGAACAGGGCCACCACACCGGTGTGGGCCACCCCCGTCCGCACCTCCATGCCGAGGTCGCGCAGATGTTTGGCCACCAACTCAGAAGTGCGAAACCATCGGTTGCCCAACTCGGGGTGTTGGTGCAGATCACGCCGCCAGGTGATCAACTGGTCCTGCAGCGCCAGCGCCGCCTGGTCGATCTGCACAGCCAGGCTGCTGGGCTGGATGCTGACGGGTTGCAAGCCGCCCATAGGCAGGCCGGTCGGTTCACTCATGTGTTGCTCCTGGGTTGGATGGGGCCGACGCGCGGGCAGCCAAGTCGGTAGCCAAGCGGGTAGCCAAGTGAGTCCCCAAGTGAGCAGGCCCGAAGCTGAAAGGCAACAGATCACCCAGCGTGTAACTGGCCAGCAGATTCTGCTCGTCGACCGCGAAAATCACGCAGTCGTCAGCAGCAAATTCACGCAGCCGTTGGCGGCAGCCACCGCACGGTGTGACCGGCGTTCCCGCATGGCTGGCCACACCACACACCACAGCCGCCAGCACACGCCGGCCACCTGCAGACACCATCGCAGCGATCGCCGAAGTCTCGGCGCACCAGCCCTGCGGGTAAGCGGCGTTTTCGACATTGCAGCCGGCGTGGATGCGGCCCTGTTCGTCCAGCACTGCGGCACCGACTGCAAAGTTTGAGTAGGGGGCATGGGCACGGGCGCGCACTGCACGGGCAGCGGCAATCAGGGCTGGCAGGTGTTCATGCTGTTGCACATGCATCTTCGATCTCCTGGCGAACTACTTTCAAGACACAGGCGAAGCTTAAGCCGCTGCAGCCGTCCGAACCCCTGCCCGAGCCGCAGTTAG
>Ga0105044_10005737_pt1 | contig 17074 bp, 9 predicted proteins | sample MAT01_FD_78092 | JGI IMG/M metagenome (GOLD analysis project Ga0105044, IMG submission 78092) | Freshwater microbial communities from Lake Fryxell liftoff mats and glacier meltwater in Antarctica - MAT-01 | ecosystem: Environmental > Aquatic > Freshwater > Ice > Liftoff microbial mat | place...
CTATTTTCTGCGGCAGCCAGTTTCAGACGAAGAATTGGACGCATTCGCGGGTCGCGCTTAAGGCGGGCTGTCGCGCCCGATCAGCAGGACGCGGCATTCGGCGGCCGATTGAACTCCATCCACGCGTACGTGGCCCTCGTTATTCGTCACCTTCTCGATACGTCTGCCCGCCGACCGCTTTCCCTGTCTTCCTGGAAACCACGGAGCCATCGGCGAGCAGCACGTAGTCCCAGGAGAGAAAACGTGCCGTCTCACCTTCCTGGACTCGCGCATTGCCGCATACCGGCGAGGTCGGAGTCGGGGCGCCGACAGAAGGCGCGATGAGCGGTGCCGATCGCGCCGAAGCCGTAGGTGGTGATGGAGCGCGTTGTGGAGGGAGCGCTACCGATTGAGGCGTTTGGCATCCGGTGCTCGCCAGCAGCAGCAAGGCTTGATAGCACTTTTTCATGATTCAGAGGTCTTCAGTAGGTTAGACACTCGGCAGGGGGCTCGTCCTTTTTCACGTTTAGCGTGGCCTCCGACACACCCCAGCACTTGCTGCAGCCACCCTCGCACGACACGCACAACTGCCCGCCAAGGATGCTGAAGTCCTGCACGTTGCATGTGCTTGGTAGCTTGATGGGCGAGTGGGGCATGGTGCTCGCCTGCAAAGTTTTGGGGAACCGTGCCCCGCTGGAATGAAGGTGCTCGGACAGCATGCGCTCTTGGAACGTGGGCTCGTCGGGAGCCTCGAACGCCAGCGCGTCCGTGTCGCCCCAACACCAGAGCTTGCCGCTCTCTAGCAGCGCGCAGCTCGTAAATCCGCTGGCCGCAAGCTGTTTGGCGGGCGAATCGAACTTCAAGAAGGTGGTGGGCGGCGTCCTGCGCCTCCGCTCTGGTCCCGGTAACTCCGGCCTGTCTCCGTCTACGACCCCCGCCATGTAGCCGGTTTGGCCATAACTCGAATCGCCCCAGCACCCGACCTCCCCGTTCTGCGAGAGCGCGCAGAAGTGCTCGGTTCCGGCGACCAACTGCTTCGCAATGCGGCCTCGACCTAACGACATCTTCGGTGAAAGGGACGTCCATGGGGGCACTGTTTCCCTGCCCCAGCACTGCGTCCTCGTTGCGCCATCGAGCAGAATGCAACCAATGTCGAGGCTCCCGGCGACGCCTCCAACGGGTCCAGATGCCCGTCGCAGTTTGTTCCATATGAGCGTCAGGCCATCTTCTGTCTTGCGCGGACCGACCTCGAAATGTGGTCGCCCCCCGGAGCTGAACTCCCCGCCCATGCACCAGACCTCGCCGCCGTCACTCAACAAGCAACCCGCGCCCAGCATCGCAGTGCCCGCATCGGTCGGAAGCGGGAACAGGAGAGGGGCACCGTAGAAGTACCGCGGTCCATCTTTCGTCTCGAGTAGCGCGGCTTCAGGGGCAAAGAGCGTGACTCGCCCTGGGAGCGCCAGTCGCGTCTTCCGGGACACGACGGACCCATCTGCGAGCAGCACGTAGTACCAGGAGAAAAACCGTGTCGGCTCTCGCCGACAATCATTGGAGCACCCATCACCCCCGAGGGTGTTTCCGTCGTCGCAGGTCTCCGTCTCCTCGATTTTTGCATTGCCGCACGCCGGCTGCGTCGGCGCAGGGACGGTGACGGAAGGCGCAGCGAGCGGTGACGATGTTGTGGAAGGCGTGGGTTCGCTCGAGCCCTGTTCCGCAATGCGCAACGCGGGCTGAGGCGTCCGGCACCCTGGGCTCGCCAGCAGTAGTAAGAGTTGGCACCACTTTTTCATGATTCAGAGTCGGGCTGCCCTACCCTGTGTCCCAAGTTGGCGTGGATGTGGTTGCGGTGGGTTTCACGACGAGGGCCGCTACTGCCGGAAAGGCTGTCGGGCTCTGGATAGTCTGGATGGAGGATAAAGCCTGTGATCGGCCCAGGCACGATCGGAACCGCGCCTGGGCCGTTGGCGTCGTCGAGAGCGGCATTGGTAATAGCGAGGGCGAGTATTCCCGCTGGTGACGATGGGGGTGGCGTTAGGGGCAAGACGGGGAGCGGACCGAGAAACGCATCTCGGTGCGAAAACTCTCTCGCGAAGAACTGGTAAGCGGCATGAAACACAGTAGCGGCTAGGGTATAGTGAGCGTCAGTCAAGACATGTCGAGGGCTGCGGTCCGCCACCGCGGGTAGGGTCGACAGACGGTAGAGCAGCTTCTCGGGCAAGGTGAGCTGGCGCAGATGCTGGTACTCCTTGTGATCCTCGTTTCTGCGCACGATTCCCGCCGGCGTTTGTGTGTCGACCAGCAACTTGACAGAGCCCCAATGGAACTCGACAATCAAATCAACTCCGGCGATACAATCCCGTTTGAAGCCTGTGACTGTGATGGTCGATAGTGCGCCCGTGACTCTGTCTCTCACATGTATCGACACGTTCTCCCATGGTGGCTTGACCTTTGCCGACACGTGCGGATCCGTAAGGTCAGTGATCGTAGGGTGATTCGGGTCCTTCAGCGGGATCACGTGGCCAATCATCGCGCCCGAAAAATCGACCGCGCGCCCGGGGCCGTGGTACTTGGTATCGCCGGTGCGATTGAAGCCTACGGTGATCATCGTGCGCACACCAAGCCCGGCGAGCACGCGGCAGAGCCGCACGGTGCCGACTACCAACCGAGGGTTGAGGCTGTGCGTGTCCGCGAGACCGCTGATGTCGTAGCCCGCTAGGGTGCGGTTCGGTTGGAACTGCAGAATGTGCATGATACGCACGCCCCCTGCCACCGCGTTGCGGATGCTAAGCTTCGGCACGGTTGCGGAGTTACTGGAAGCGCCCGTCGGCGCCGGCGACAGATCGAGCTTGTGCACGCTCTTGATCGTCCCGTCGGGCTGGGTCTGCTGCACGATCTTGAATTTGAAGTCCGAGGCTGGGTCCAACGCGAGCCCGCCGTGAGCAATGTGGAACAAAAGCTCTTCGTCGATCTGCGAGACGAGCTGCGGAGGATTTTCCGGTCGATGCGGTGCGGACAGCCGACGGGTGCGCACGGTCGGGTGCTCGCGACCGAGCTCGCCCCCCTCCACCAGCATCATGTGCAGGATGTTTTGCGTCGGGCCCACCACGCGTGGCCGTCCCCAAAGCCCCCCCTGCGTCGGCGCCGGGCCGCCGATGGTGGGTGTGCCTTGCCCCGCCGCCGCGCCCGGCTTGTAACGCAGCCTGGCGCTCCCGGGGCCGTTAGCGAAGGCGGTGCCGTAGGGAACCACCGGACCGTGATTCGCCTTAATTACGCGAATCGTGCCTGTCGTGCCGTTGGCCTTGTCGGGCGCGAGCCAGTTCGTCGGATCGATCACGGGCACCTGTGCTTTGCCCGCCGCGTTCGTCTTGGTCTTCTGCACCTTCGGGAGGTTGTGGTACGCGCTCTGATCGTCGTCCCACTGGATTTCTACGTCTGCATCGGCAATCGCTGCGCCGCTGGGCTTCGTCAGTTGGAGCTCGAACACTAGCGGTTGCGCCAGCAGGGGTCGAGCGTTGGGAGGAGGATTGGGCGGGGGACTCATGCAAGCTCTCTGGTGTCGTCGATTCCGGCGGCAAGGGTCGGCAGCTCGGCATCATCGTGGATGTCAATGGTTTCCTCGGTGTCGTCGTTCTTGTGGTCGGGCGGCGGAGGGACCGGTGCTTCGAAGTCCGCTTCGAACGCCTGAGTGAGCTTCGCGCTGATCGCCGGAGGAAGCGCCCCCGCCGTCACCGGGTCTTCTCCGAGCATGTGATCACGCTGGAATGCCTGCACGGCGGCAATGCGCTCCTGGTCCGTACCCTCCGCGAAGGGATATCCAAGGGCCGCCAGGCGTGCGTCTTCCACCGCCTTGCCACCGGCCTTCAGCGCGCCCTTCAGCGCGATCGTGCGCGAGAAGATCGGACCGTCGGGATCCGGTTGCCAGGTGACGTGCACGTTGCTGGTCACGGCCGGTGGAATTCGGAACTGTCCGAAGCCGTCCTGCGAGATCTCGTCGGCGAGCACCACGCCGGCTTGTTTCACGGTGTAGGGAATGCCAGCGGCGCGGACGAGCTGCTTGCCCTCCACGTCGAGCAGGCTCACCGCGAACAGCGGGTGCTGCTTGGCACCGCCGGGGCGCTGAGGGATCTCCTGCTTGCGATAAACGTCGGGGAGGTAAAGCTCGGTGATCTCCGGCGCGTCGTCGATCAGGCCCACGTCGGGCTCCTGACCCTTGGCGAAGAACAGCACCTCCACGCGCCGATTGGCCTGAGACTCGGCCCCGTCGGCGGTGTTGCCGTCTGCTCGATGATGTTCGCCGAAACCGACGAAAGGCTTCTTGGTCGGCAAGAAAGTGAGGAGATCGCGCAGGGCCTGCACGCCGGCCGGATCCTCCCCCAGTTCGCGCGCGATGTTGTATTGGTAGCAGTCGAACACGGCGCCCCAGCTCTTTTTGCCGAACTCCCCGTCGACTTTCAGATCGGCGGCCGTCGAGGCCAGCGTCGCCTTGTTCGCGTTGAAGGCGCGCTGGAACGCCTTCAACGGCTCAAACCCTGTGAAGGCGTTGTCGTCAATCGCACTCGGCTCGCAGGCAGCGAAGCTGAACGGGGCGGGCACGGGCCCTGGTTGCGGACCTTTGTCATCGCTCGCGCGCAGGGGAAAGAGAACCGCGAGGTCGACGCTGGCCCACCTCAAAATCTGCTTCCAGTCGCTGACCTTGTGCGTTTCGTCCGCGATGCTCACGAACGCATCGCGGTCGCCAGTGAGCACGGCATGCACCGCTTGCGCCCGTTGCGTAGAGAGCTTGTCGTTGCTGGCGTCGGAGGCCACCGAATCGGTATGCCCCGCCACGAGCACCTTCTGGTCGGGATGCTCCTCGTTGAAGCGCAGGGCCATCGCTAGGGCACCGACCGAGGTCGTCGCCGTGCCGACGTCCTTCGTGGGCGTCTCTCCTTCGGGCAGCATCGCCGCGCTGCCGGTGCGGAAATGCGCCGGCGTGATCGGCACGATCGTGACCTCGTTCTGAATCCCGGCGACCTCGAGGTCTTCAGTTTCTTGAGCGCGCGCGCGCCACTCCAGGTACTCCGGGCCGTTGGGACTTCCGGGCGGCGGCTCGACGCCGAACTCCGTGTCGAAGAAGAACAACTCCACGCGCCGGTCGACCCGATCCTCCTGCCCGTCGGCAGCCGCCTGATCGAGCGCGAGACCCGTGGCGTCCAGGGGAAAATTCTCACCAGCGCCGTGGGTCTTGATGCTGAGGTAAAAGTGCTTCTGATCGGCAAGCTTCACGCCGTCGATCGTCATGTAGGCGGCGATCAGCTGCTTGCGTGTCTTGGGCCCAGCAATGCCGTCCACCGTTAGACCGCGGTGGGCCTGAAACCACTTGACCAGGTCCTCCTTCTCTTGCCGCGATCCGAAGTCGGGCATGGCGATGATCATCAGACGATCTTCGCGCGGGCCCCATTTCTTCTTCCCGGGCAGATCGTAGTTCTTCAGCCAGGTATCGACGTCGTCCTCGAGGTAGGCCTTGACGCTCTTGGCACGCTCCACGGATAGCGGATCGTTGATGGTGGGCTCGGCCGTCGTATCGGTGTGACCAACCACCAAGAGCTCGCGCGGATTATTAGCCTCGTAAACTTCACGAATGCGCTTTAGGGCGTCAATCGCAGTCGGCAGCACGAAGCACTTGTTCGTGTCGAAGAGCATGCCGCGCATGCGCGCCATCACGACGCGAGGCTGAACGCCAATGTTCCTGCGCCGTTGATCTCTAGCAGTATTCGCCGTAGCAGTACTCGCCGTAGCAGTATTCGCCGTAGCGCGGCGCTCAGCTGGCGGCAGTGGGAAGATCTCCACGGAGCAGGCGCCCTTTTCGGGAATGGCCTCGACGCGGGCGCGCCCCTTGGCATCCAGCCGTCGCTGATAGCGTCGACCGGCGGGAGTGGTGATGACGATCCGGTGATCTGCCAGCGCGCTGCCGTCTTCGTCGACGAACTCGAACTCGATCCAATGATTCTCAGCTATCGACGGAGCAGCTTTCGTAGGCTGCCACCCCAGCAGCGTAACGGTGCATTCGCCTTCCACCGGTATGCCATCAATTCGTGTCGAGCCAGAGCCATTGAGCTCACGGATGTAATAGCGCCCATCGGGCGTCGTGATTCCAACCTTTTGGCCCGCCAAAGGCTGGTCTTCTTCATCCTCCACTTCGATGGCTACCCAAAAGACTTCTCTCTTGCCGGCCTTCGACGTCGTGCGATGTGCGCCTTTGCCGCTGCCTTCGCCGCTTTCCTCCGGTTCGTCCCCATCGGCTTCAAGGCTTTTGGGGTCGCCAGATCTCGCTGAACTCTGCTTTTCAGTCGCGACCTTCCAGGTTCCAGTCTTGCTGACGACAGGGTCCGGAACGCCTGCCGCTGGATTCATCGCTGGCACCATCATGGCGGTGAAGGTGCCGGTGGTCGCTATGGTGGCAACTTTCTGGCCATGCTCGGTCACCGAAGCGCTGAGCGTCGCCGCGTTCACAGATAGCGTGACGAGAACGCTCGTTCCGGGGGCGTCGAATCCCGGTGCGGTGTATTGCTTACCCGCGGCCTTGAGTCCGGCGAGAATGATGTCAGCCTCTAGAATGACTGACTTGCCTTCAGACTTGATCTGATGAAAACCTGTGACTGGAACCTTTACAGGAACCAGCCATTGCCACGGCGGATCAGGCGTGAGCTCTAGCTCGTCTCCGTCGGCCAAAAGCGAATCCATGCGCTGGCCCTCAATAGCACACGCACCCGCCCTCCAAAAGTTGGCGGCCAGCGGGCGCTTGACGCGCCACCCGCGTGTTTCCCTAGCAGCCCGGCCCGAGAGATCCTGAGAACATTCGGAGAACATCGGAAGTTCACGCCCCACCTTGTCGGCCCGCTGGCGCCTGTAGTAAAGCCCTGGGGAAATGTTCAATCTCGTGCGCACCAGCTTTAGAAAGTTCGTTTTGCGTACAGTGCGCACAGGCGGGCTGCGCACCTGGTGCACTCCGCTGATTGCGGGGCTCGTCTTTGCGGTTCCTTACGTCGCTGGCGCCCAGGTCTCGTCGAGCGGCGGAGGCAGCACTCCGTACATCGGCCGCTACGAGCCTTCTAAGGACCGTGGGCTCATTCGTATGTCGAACACGGTTGAGCGTAAGAACTGCAGCCCGGACGGGAAAACTGCCGTTAAGTGCGAGTGGCCTCTGCGCGACAGCAAAGAGAACCAACCGCCGCTTGATAGCTCCGGCCAAATCAAGCCGCCGTTGGTCGACACGTTCAAGAAGATTCTGAATTATCCTGTGCTCCCTCGAGAACGGGAAGCGATCCACTTGCCTGATCGCTTGCTCCAACTTCTCGTCCATTTGAGTGACACCTTTACGGGCGCACAGATCTGCGTGGTCAGCGGCTTCCGTTGTTGGGAAAAAGGCGGTCAAAAATGCAGCGAGTTCCAGAAGGACACCTCCATGCATCTTTCGGGCGCCGCAGCGGATGTCGTCATGCTGGGCATCGACAACGTCGACCTTGCAACTTATGCGCTCTACCTGCAGGCTCAAGATCCGCGATTTGCTGGCAAAATCGGCGTAGGATTTTATCCCAATCGTGAGCACGTCCACCTGGACGCTCGCGAGAAGCCTGCCTATTGGGTGGACTATTCGCCCCAAGGTGATCCGCAGTACGATTCTGATAAACCCCCGCCCGCGGAGGCTTTCTTCAAGCATTTCGATGCTCGCTACGCCATGGCGCGTCCCGGTGGACGCTGCCCGACAGTCGCCGAACGAGACGCCGTCAATAGCGATGAGGTGGTGCTGGAAGACAGCGCGCCTTTCAAGTTTAGATGGCAGAATGTGCTGTTCACAGAACCTCCACTCCAAGGGACGCCGTCCTCGCGAGCGCTGTTTCAGGGCAAAGATGTTGACTTTTCGCTGCTCAAGGAACTGGACGGCTTCGAGCAACTATGAAGCTTTGCACGGCGACGCTGCTTGCGGGTCTCTGTTTTCTCCCTCGCGCGGCAGGCGCGGCGGATTGCACACCCTTGGTGGCGCGCGATCCTTCAGGTGGCTTATCCGAGAGCGAGGATCAGCTTCGGGCCAAGATCGCCAAGGCTGTGATCTGTGAAGCGGATAACCCGCGGCGCAAGAACCTACCGCGCATCGTTGAGTACACGGACTTGTACATCGAGCTCGCGCAGAAGCCGGTGTGCCAGCTGCTGCTCATCAACGCGCAGGCCAAGATCAGCCTGGCCACGGATCTGGATCGCAAGGGCTCGCTAACGGCACAAGAGAAGGAGCGACTCGGAGCGCTCTGGCAGGGCGCCTGGAATGTGCTCGCCGGGATTTCGAGCGCCTGGAGCAAGCAGACTGCAAGCACCACGCAGCCGAGCATCGTGGACAAGTGCGTCAAGCCGGCTCGAGAGCAGCTTTCGAGATTCCCGTCGGTCACCATCACCCTGAATCCGCCTGATTCCTCGGGATTCGAGTTGCGTTGGGACAAGGTGTCGCGCACCAATAGCTTGCCACGCATGTTTCCCGGGCGTCACGAGCTTTTCATCGATCCACCTCGCGAACACACCGTGAGCTTGAAGGTTGGAAGAGAACAGGTGGTGAGTGACCACCTCGGTCGCGTCGTGCGGCCCATTCGGTTAGAATGGAACCAGCGACTGCAAATCCAGATTAACTTCCAAGACCTCACGCCAAGTCCGTGTCCGACGCGTGAAAGCTGTGCGGGCTCGGAGCCGCTCCCTGGCGAGTTTCCCTCAAGGTCTAACCCTCGTGCGCCGGTCGCGTGGGCGAGCGGGGCTGCCATCGCACTTGGGATCGGCGGCGTCATCTTCTCCCTGTCCACGTCAAACACGCTCAATAACCAAGGCAATGAGCTGCATGTGGGGGGCGGTTGTGGAACAAGTGCGCTCAGCTGTCGGCGCGACGAAGTCGAGGCCAAGTATGATGCCAGCGACAATTGGAAATATTGGGGCACAGGAGCATCGAGCGGATTGGCGGCTTTAGGGGGAATTGGCTTGTATTGGGCCTTGAGCGGTCCCAGCCACCCGGCCACTGATGACGGCGCACGGGCCACCGTTCCTAGCAGCACAGGTTCTCTCCGCGCTTCGGTAAAGCGCCAGTTTAGCGGCCTCGAGTGGACAACGTCTTTTTAGCCACGTCGCGCTGCTTCAGCTAGAAACGACCCGAAGCCACGATTCCGTTCATGCCTGGGCCCAGGATGGGGGCCCACTGAAGCGAAGCGCCCTCTTTGGCATTGGTTCCCACGTCAATGTCCGTGCTTGCGTCTCTGCCCGACGAGAACCAAGAGTAGACCGCGATGCCGGCGCCCACGGCCCCTACCGACGCTGAGACTATCGCTATGGTGTTCCACTTGTCGGATTTGTCGTAGCTGGAATCGAGCTGCTGTGTAACCGCGCTGTTGCAAAATGGTCGCAGATCTTTGTCGCAGCCTTTGTCGAGAAAGGTCGCGTCTCCCTGTTTTTTAGCCGGGCTTGCAACTCCGAAATACGAATAGGCGCCGAACCCAAAACCAGCGACGGCAATCCCCGTTCCTACCCAGAAGGTCGTGGGGAGCCCAGCTTTTGCGCCTGCCGACGCGGGGGCACCGTCCGAGGTGAGATCGACAACGAGCGTGCCTTCTTCGCCTTTTTCAGGAGTGCACGCCGTGGCCAGTTGGTAGCGCACCCGATTGCCCGACAAAGTCTTCTTGGGTAGTTGTTTGCCGTTCAGGAGCAGAACCTCAGCCTCGCCCTTCGCGCTATCCACGAGCGTGACCTCAATGGCGTAGTCGGTGCCGAAAAGCACGTAGCTGCCGGTGTCGAGGGAGTCACTGTCGCTTGCGCCATGGATGGTGAGCTGGACATCGTCTTCAGCTATCCCTTCGGGAACCTTCTTCTCGACGCTCAACTTGTAACACTTCGCTTCGACAGTGGAAGCCACCACCACCAACTCGACCGCTTGCTTCTCTGCCAAGACTATCTCGTAGACTTTCAGGTTCTTGCTGGGATCTTCGGATTTTTGTTCAAGCTTTTCGTGGTTGAGAGTGACCTCCACGCGAGTCACCATGCCCTCTGTGGCGGGCGGGGCTTCAACGCTGATCTCGTAGGTGCCAGGCTTGATCCACGTGGCGGTGGACCATTTCTTATCCATGCTCTTTCCGTCGAGCTTGACGACGGGGCCTTGCTTGGCCGTGCTCTCCACCTTGACGTTGAGCTTCGCGGCTTTGCCCTCGAGAAAGTCCATGATGCTTCGGCGAAGATCACGAACGGACGTGAGACACACGCCCTCGAGCTTTGACTTAAGCGCCTCGTCAATCCGCGGCGCCAGATCCAGCGCCGACCAAGGGTCCTTGGCGAAGCTTTTGCCCTCTTTGGCCGTGTCGAGGCCAGCGCACGCCGCCGCGTGCGCCACCGAAACCTCAAGCTGCGAGAGCGCGGAACAGAAAAGAGCTAAAACAAGGCATTTTACAAGCTGGGGAGTGCACATCGCATTTTCTAACTCTCTTCAAAAGCGCAAGCTCACTGCAAATCAGGGCGCGCAGGGCTCGGGGACAACTTTCACGACGCAGCCAGGGGAGGGGGCGGAGTCGAGCGACTTGACACGCAGCTCGCCACCCGCACGCAGCTTCTCTTTGGGATCTAGGAACTCAATCTCTTTTCCAAGAATCTTTACACTACCGACCAACGATCCCTCTTCCTCGACGGGCACGCAGCCCGCTTGTTCAGTAATTCGGAAACGACCCACTTCGGGTGCGGCACACCCGGAGAACGCCCACAGGTTTTCTTTTCCAGGCACTTGGACCAGATGCCAGGTGCCTTTGCTCAGGAGGGAGCCTCTTGACGCTTCAGAAACAACCAACTGAAGGGGTGAAAAGGGCTTGGCCTGTGGATCTGTTCCCAGATCCACGACTGCGCCGCTCGGGATAGCTAAGACTTCGGCTTCGTCGCACGACTTATCCCCGAAGGCCGCGCTCCACTTCTGCTTGCAGAACTTTTGCGTGCCGCCCGCAAACGTCCAGAGCGTGAGCGATTGTGCGGAGTCGGGGGAGGGAGCCCGCTGGGAGAGGGCGTACGGTTGCCCGCTAGGATCCTGCGTGATCGTCCAGCGCTCACCTGGCTTGACGGCAAGCTTTTTTGCGTCGTTGAACTTGCAGTCGTCGCCGACTTCAATGACGGTGAGCGAATCTTCCAGGCGCGCTAACCAGTACTTGGATTTGTCGCCTAAGGGATGTGACAGAATGCCTTCGGCGATGGCCGGATCGTCCCCCTTGGGGAGGCACCCGTCGTAGACCTTTAGTTTCAAGCTCGATTGGAGCGTTTTGGGGTAGGGGTGTCCATCTTCAGGCGACGCAATGGAAGCGATGAGTCGGTTTTCCGCGCCCGGAGCCGTACTTCGCAGCTCGACCAAGACGGTACCCAGGCTGAGCTTCTCGTTGCCGAGGTCAAACTCAAGCAGTGATGGCAACATCTGCTTCGTTGCGGCCACGTAGCGAGCGTCGGGTGACCGGAGCACGGGTCGGACAAAGACTTTATCCTTCGTTGGCTGCGCCGCCGGATCGAGAGGCAGGGCTAACACGTAGTAAGGAGGGGTAGCTAAGGTGTCTTCGGTTGAGTTCTTAGCCTCCGCTTGATCGAGCGGCCCCCTGAGCTTCCACACCTCGGCTGTGGGCGGCATTTCACCCTGTGCAACCAGGCGACGCCATTCGATGCCGACGGCGCGAATGGATTCATAACGCTCCGCTCTCGCCAAGGCTTTGGTGACGATTGGAGCCTTCGGTTTAAAAAGCACGTAGGCGCCAAACAGCGCCGCCAACAATCCCAGGAGGAGCACCGCGCCGAGCAAAAACGTCCACCACGGAACCGGTGTTGGCCCCACCTTCGGCAGATGACGCCCGAGCGGTTCGTCCCAAGTTGTCATGTTTCAGCTACTCAGCGAGCACCTGGGTGCCCGATTCCGCTGCCGTTGGCAAGCAGTTATTGCAGCGGCGCGAATGACCTGCCGGTCCAGATCGCTTCATCCCGCACGAGCTCGTCGATCACTCGGCTCAACTCAACCGCTTGGGTCTGGGCCTCAGAATGAGAACGCTTCATGATGTCACGACCGATTAGCTCTCGGTGCCGCCCTACTCCCTGGAGCCAGCCCGAAAGCTCAAGCCAGAGGCCAGCCTCTCGCAGGTGGCAGCGGGCTTTCTGCCCCAAATATTCTTTGAGCAGCAGCTCGGACCTTCGCAAGTATTCCCCCAGCGTCATCTGAGCAAGATTTTCCGAAGATGCCGTGGCGTCCCTCGCTGCAGGCCTGGGTAGCCGGGTCAGCAGCTCGAGACAGTAGGCGGCCAGGTGAACCCCGCGTTCGTGATCGATAGCGAGCTCTCTTGGAATATCACCATCGAGGGGGGGCGTGGTCATGGGCTTTCGGAGCCGGTCGTATTGTTCGGTCAGCTTGTTGGCGATCGCATCCCGCCGCTTCCCGCGGTGGGGTCCGAAGTTGCGGTAATAATCTTTCCAGAGGTCGACCAGCTTTCGCAACGCCATCGACCCTGCCGCGGGATCGCTCGCCAGTTGGGTCGCATTCCAACCTCCGGCGTCGAGTAGCGCGACGAGCTGGTCGAAGCGGTACTGGAGCCCAGCGCCCTGCAGCTTCTGCTCGCGCACGCCCTCAGCCACGATGATCGTCATGCGCGCCCAATTGATCAGCAAGAGATCCGCGATGGCGACCTCGCGCCAGAGATCGGAGATAACCTGGTGTTTGATATCGTTCTGCTCGAAACGATGCATCACCAAGTGCGACTTCCACGCCGCGGGCGCGAAGTTCAAAAGGCTGAGTAGCAGCCGTGCCTTTTGTTCCAGGGGTTCTGCCGCATCGAGCAGAAATGTCGAGACCATCGCTCCGCCATGGTTGCCAAGCAGCACACTCTCTGCGGCGTTGGCCGATCGATCGCGCAGAATGCAGCCCGAGCTCAGCGAGCCGCGCGCGGAGTCATAGTGGTCCCCGAAATGGCGGAGCGCGATGAGGTCGTCGTCCACGGGCGAAAGAGGTTGCGGCTTAGAGACCAGCTTCAGCAGAACGTTCGATTCCGCATCGTTGGGGACCAGCTCCCGCAGAGCCATGCGATCGCTCGAAGACAAGCCGTCATCCACGCTCTGTCGGATACCTGAAAGCGTCTGATCGGGGATCCCGAGCTCCGAGAGGAGGGACTTCAAGATCCCATGAAGGGCTTGCATTTGCAGACCGCGACTCTCGCGAGTCATCCGTTCCTCTTCTTCGTTCCGATGCCAAAGTGGCGCAAAATTGCGGCTCGAGAAGACTTCGCGACCGACACGCTTCTGAAGATTCTGCCATAGCTCGGGCAAATTGACGACCTCGTGAACTCCGCCGGTTGCCTTCAGCGTCGCCCCGATTTCGGTCAAGCCTTGCGTCACGCCACTCGGAAAAGCCGCACGAGCTTGGCATTCCCCGACCTGCGCCGCGATCTCGGCCCCAAAGCGCTGATGCAGGAACGCCCTGCGGCCCGCTAAGGTAGCCCGACTGAGCCAACGTTCAAGAAACTCCCAGGTTGCAACCAGCGCAGGCCAATTCTGCGCGTCGTGGGCAGTCGAGGAAGCGTACGAGAAACTGATAGAACGAAAGCCGGCTTCGAGGAGCAAGCGGACGACATCGCTGATTTGGCTGAGATCATTCGCGAGCCTGGCGCCCAGTGCAGGGCAGCGGAGAACCCGTGAGTGACTCTCGACGTTGCGGCCTAGCTCGTCGGGGGTTGCGGCGCGAACTGTGATGATCTCCTGCGCGCCACCGTCTAGGCTCGCGCCGGTGAGCTCGCGCGAGAATTCCGCGCGGAGCTGTTCGTCGGTGTCCGCCTTCCTCTCTTCGTTCTTCAACCAGGCGCTGTTCGTAAAAACGATCACCCACGGATAGTTTTCAGGGCGAATTTGGCGTTCTGCAAGCAGCTCGGCCAAGCAGTGGATCGCGTTCAGGTAGGGCTGCAGAGCGAGCGAACGCTCGTGGGGAGACTGAGGAGATAGCAGGCGATGATGATCCAAGAGGAGCACGCCTGCGCTCGGTTGCTGTTGCCCAAGCAGGCGGATGAGTTCGCGCGCGGTGGCGGCGTCGGAACGTGCGAGCGCTCCACTCCCGGTCCGCGCAGCGAAGGCGGCCGAATCATAGATGCTTTCAAAGTACGCGGGGGGAGCTTCCCAACAGAGCAAACGGCAAACCTTGGAAGCTGCCCGCTCCGCACCAATGCGAGGCGCAGGCTGCGCCGCCCGCTGCGATTCACCGGCAAGCCAGGCGCTTCGGAGCGCCTCGAGATCACCCTCTGCAGAAAGCTTCTTGACGCGAACTGGTGCAACGGAACCTGCGGCGGCGCGCTCAGAGGCCAAGAGCCAGTCGCTGGTGCGCGCTGACGCGGAGCCCACGAGAAGCACATGAAGATCGCAACCACGCGGAGCGGGCAGAGCGTCTCCCGGAGGGTCCGACAGCCTCAAGGATTGCGGGGCCAAAGGGGGACAGTGCCGCGAGACGAATGTGAAGAACCAAGGCGCGCGGGCCGCCCAAAAGCCCAAGAGCTGACGCAATTCATGGGCATGCACGGCGCCCGTTGGAACCAACATCTGCGCGCAGGTTGTGGCGTCCACAACAGACGTTCTTTGGCTAAATCCGGCGAAGCGAGCCACGATCTTGAGAAATCCAAGCAGCTCCGGATCGGTTGGGGAACGGGTTCCGATCTGATCAGGAAAGATGAGCGTGGAAGCTCGGCAGACCCGGGCTGCGGCGAGCGCTGACAACTGTGCAGTAAGAAGCTGATCCACCTCGGCAGCCGCCGAATCCCCGTAAAGGAGGTCGTATTGGCCCAACATCGCGTCCAGAAGCTTCTGCTTGCCGGGCGTATCGAAGCCGTTGAGCTCGCGAATCGTAGCGCTGAGCTCGGCGTGCCACTGGACCTCGCTCGGAGCCACTTCAGGATGAAAATTACGCGGGACCGAAAGGTGGATGTCCTTGAAAGCAAAGTACACGAACTGATTCAGCACAGGCGCAAGCTGGCGATGGCTTTTCCAATTGTCGTTGAGCTCGTGCCACAGCGTCGCCAAGTAGCGCAAAAGCTCTCCGGGCGAGTCGAGGCGCTTCCAAACGCGGTGAAATTCCGACCAAACTTCGAAGATGCGCGTGGCATCTCGCTGGCTCAACAGATGATCGAGCGCAGCCTGCTGGTGGGCCCGAAGGTGGGTTACCGAAGGCATTCCTTCGAAGCTGCCGGTCGTCAGTGGCGGAAGATTGTGTGTGTTCATGGTTGATATCGTTTGCTAACCGCTCGTGACACGTGCGCCTAGCGCGCGGTGGTTTGGAAAAGCTTGAGGGCGCTGGCGGCGGGCCGTGTGCCGATCGTAAGCTTGTGCGAGGGTAACGGCACGAACGGTGGAACCACCCCATCGAATCGACCCCCACCCCCCGTGAACTCTAGCGGTGTCAGGAGGGGATGGCCGGCGGTGTCGAGTCCCCAGAGCAACTGCGGCTCAACGTCCGCCAAAAGCTCAACCCGAAATCCACACTCTTTGCCCGCGAATTGCGCAAGATCATAAACATACGCGCGTCCACCCATGGGGAGCGCAAACTCATTGATCGGGTTGATCGAGACTTCCTCGGACTGACCGAGAATAACGCGCGTGAAATTCGCCACCACAGAAGCCAGCCGCGCCAACGATGCAATCAAGCTCGACGTCGTGGGGGCTGGGAAAGCCAACAAGGCGAATTCATCAGGCAGCCCGTCGTTCCCGCGAAGCGCCGCCAAGCGCCTCCTCCCAATGCAATCCGGATTCACTACAAGCGAGCTCCCTGCCGCGGATTTCGCACTGAGGTGCCTGTACCAACCCGCCAACTCAAGCTGCAGAGCCGAAAGCTCTCGCATAGCCGCCGAAGCGAGCATGCCAGCTCCCTGGGATTGAATGCGCTCAAGGGCTTGAACGAGAGGATCCAAGAGGTACCGCTGCTCGGCCTCGACACCGATGCGTTGGAGGCTCCTCGGCTCAGCCATAACAAGCGCTTCCCAAAGCTCGCCACACGCCGATTTCAAAGCTTGATGCTGCTGTTCAACTTCGGATTGTGACGAAAGCAGCAGCGGCAAGGGAATGAAGATCAGCTCCTGAGTCCGCTCGGACCATTCACCCAACACCACATCCGCACGCAGCGATTCCTCCCGCGTCACCCAGTTCGGAGAGGCGCTCCCACGTCCGTTCGATTCCTCGAAGGTTTCGAGCTTCAAAGTTAGGAAATCGCGTCCGTCGCCGCCTGAAGGAAGGTCGATGCTTTTCGAAGGAGGCGGAACGCTGGCCAAACGCCCAGCACGGGTAACCACCGCAATGTCGTCCAACCAAAGACGCCTCTTCTCAACCTCGACGGAGAGCACATTGCGCTTGCCGGATTCGGAAGCCGAGGGGCTCCGAGAGCTTGCCAAAGAGGCAATCAATACAGGTGGCTCGCAGGCCGCCACAAACAGCGACCCGGCGAACTGCCTCCCCTCATCGGCGAGCTGCAGAATATGCCGCGAATGGAGGCGATCCCCATCCACAAGCTGCCGCCAGGTTTTTTCGTTCGCCACGCGGCGGGAGTCTAGTGGTTTTCCGGGTCGATAGAAGCAGAAAAGGCGCGGCGGGCGGGGGCGAGCTAGGAGCTAGGCCCTGCGTTTAGGGGCGGGGCGGGGTTCGTCGGATTGGGCGATGGGAGCGGGGCTTGGGGAACTCAAGAGGGGTCGGCGGAGTTCGAGGCGGTGCTGGGTGACGGAAGAGTGCGTGGTATACTTGTAGTGGCGTTCTGGCTGGTGGGGGTATCCATCGGATGTAGATTCGATGGCGGATAGAGCGAAAAAGACCGTGGCCACAGCTTCAGACCGTCGAACTGCCGACCTGCCAGATGGGTTGGAGCCAAGGGCAGGCCAAATAGTTGATGGCGATCTAGCCCCAAACCCAACAAGAGCCCGGCTTCAGAAGCTCACCAGAAGTTAATCCGAAGCTGTCAGAATAAAACCTGTGTTCTCTAGGGAGTCCTGGCGCAACGCAGGCCGACGTTGAAGTTGTTAAGGGTGGGAGGGCTGGCGTTGCGGGTCGAGGAGCGATTGTTTGCTTCAAG
>Ga0105044_10005738_pt1 | contig 17072 bp, 13 predicted proteins | sample MAT01_FD_78092 | JGI IMG/M metagenome (GOLD analysis project Ga0105044, IMG submission 78092) | Freshwater microbial communities from Lake Fryxell liftoff mats and glacier meltwater in Antarctica - MAT-01 | ecosystem: Environmental > Aquatic > Freshwater > Ice > Liftoff microbial mat | place...
AGGTGGCGACGGGATTCGAACCCGTGTGCACGGCTTTGCAGGCCGCTGCCTCGCCTCTCGGCCACGCCACCGTGGGCAATAGACCCGCCTCACAGAGGGCCATTACTCGAGCGGATGACGAGATTCGAACTCGCGACCCTCACCTTGGCAAGGTGATGCGCTACCACTGCGCCACATCCGCATTTCGCTTCCCGTTGCCGGGGTGCATCGAAACTCTAGCCCACCTTTTCGATCTGGGCCAAACCGGCCAGGCGTGACGCGTGTCGGGCTCCGAGAGCGACCTGAGGGGCTCTGCAGTTTGTGGCAAGATGGAGCGCACGGGCGATTGGCGCAGTTGGTAGCGCGCTTCCTTCACACGGAAGAGGTCATCAGTTCGAGTCTGGTATCGCCCACCATCACGTCACTCGGGTCTTGCGGTAGCGCTCTTGCAGCACGATCGCCCCGGCCGCGAGAGCCCAGCACAGCAGGCCAGAGGCGGCTGATCCGAGGCCGATCGCGAACACCGCGCCGAGTTGCCCGACCACGAGCGCGGTTGAGCCCGTGGCGGCCATCCCGAACCCATCGGCCAGCAGAGCGAGCACGATGCCGCCGATAGCAACCGCGACGATCACCGCGATTGCGCCGCGCCGCCCGAGGTCTGATCCGTCGCGCGCACGCACCACCACCGCGGCCCCACCGGCTACGCCGATGACAGCAGAAGCGCCTAGGGCCATGGGCGAGAGGAACGCCACGCCGAGGCCGATGGCACCCCAGCCCAGCACGGCTCCGGCCACGAGCCCACCCGGGGTGAACGGACGGCCCGCGATCCGTTCGATGATCGTCCAGATCACCGCCCCCACCAACAGCCCCACGACGGCATTGCCAAGAATGCGTCCCGTCGCTTCGTTGATCACGCGCTCAACCCCGACCATCCACGACGAAGCGCCCAGCGTGAACAGGGCGGTCGCCGCGACGGCCCCCCTCAGCGACGTAGCCGTGGGAACAGCAACAGACTCGCGAGGTGGCACCGGAAGCGCGTGCAGCACGATGAACGACGCGGCTGCCGCGACGTGCGTGACGAGCACGCCCGCGTAGTCAACCGCCCCGAACACCGTCTGTACGAGCGACGGCACCGAGCCGACGAGAGCCGCGAAAACCGGCTGAAAAACGATGACGCTCCAGGCAGCACCAAAAACCGCGCCCCCCAGGGTGCCGAGTCGAAGAGCGGCGAGCACCGCGATGGAGGCGGCGATGGCGCCAGCGAAAGCAGCGTCGAGAATGCGCCCCGGGCCATCAACGGGCGTGGAGAGAAGCGCGTCAACCACGAGTGACGCGGCAGAGCCAACGATTCCGGCTGATGCGACTGCGGCGATGCGGCGACTGCGCGAGGCGCGAAAGGCCGTGAGCAGCGCGGCGGGGATTGCCAGCACGAGTAGCGAAGCCACGAGTTGCAGAACTGGGTCAGTGGCGCCCATGGCGACACCGCCCTTCTCTGATTCGCGTTAAGCGTGACGAGAACACCGAGAACGCCGAGGGCGCTACTCCCTTGCGAGAGTAGCGCCCCGGTATCCCCCGAAGGGAACGGACGATCGGCGTGCTTATCGAGCGTCGAGTACGTACCCGGCCTCGCCGTGCACGATCGGGTCGATGCCCGCGATCTCGTCTTCCTCGGTGACCCGGAAACCGATGGTCTTCTCGATCGCGAAGCCGATGATGTAGGCCATGACGAACGAGTAGATCATCACCGAGAAGGCGGCGATCGCCTGCACGAGCAGCTGAGTCGCGTCACCACCCGTGAAGAGGCCAACGCCGTTCGCGAAGAAGCCCAGGTACAGGGTTCCGATGAGTCCGCCGACGAGGTGGATGCCCACAACGTCGAGCGAGTCATCGAAGCCGAGCTTGAACTTTAGGTCGACCGCTAGGGCGCACAGCGCACCGGCGATAACACCGAGCAGAATTGCCCAGCCCGGAGTCAGCGAGGCACACGCCGGCGTGATCGCGACGAGTCCCGCAACAGCACCCGAGGCGGCACCGATCGACGTCGGCTTGCCGTCGCGGATCTTCTCGACCACGAGCCACGCGAGCAGAGCGGCCGCGGGCGCAGCAATCGTGTTCATGAACGCGATCGCCGCCACGCTGTCGGCAGCGAGCTGCGAGCCAGCGTTGAAGCCGAACCAGCCGAACCACAGCAGACCGGCACCGAGCAGAACGAACGGCGGGTTGTGAGGCACGTGAGCGCCCTTAGCGAAGCCCACGCGCTTGCCAAGAACGAGCGCGAGAGCGAGGGCGGCAGCACCGGCGTTGATGTGCACTGCGGTTCCGCCAGCGAAGTCGATTGCGCCGGCACCAAAGGTCTCTTGCAGGCCGTAGGTGATCCAACCGCCGTTCGCGAACGTGCCGTCCTCAGCGAGCGTGAAGTTGAACACCCAGCTGGCGACGGGGAAGTAGACGAGCGTCGCCCACACACCAGCGAAGATCATCCAAGCTCCGAACTTCGCGCGGTCAGCGATGGCGCCCGAAATGAGAGCCACGGTGATGATCGCGAAGGTCGACTGGAAGGCAGCGAACGCGATCGGCGGGAAGGCCGCCCCCTCCGGCGTTTCGAGGAGGTTGGCGAGGCCGATGGCCCCGGTGTCGATTCCGATGACGCCGTCGATGCCCACGTCATTCGCGAAAGCGATCGCGTATCCATACAGCACCCACAAGACGCCGATCAAACCGATAGCTCCGAAGCTCAGCATCATCATGCTGATGACGCTCTTGGCCTTGACGAGTCCTCCGTAGAAGAACGCGAGTCCTGGGGTCATCAGCAGCACGAGTGCTGAACAGATGAGGAGGAAGGCAGTGTTGCCCTGATCCATGTCAAACCTCTCTAAACCGTGGCAAAGGGGACTGCCCGACTCGAGGACTCAGGTTCATAACGAGACTCCCCCGGCGAGACCAGGCATACGCACAGTGTCGAGTGACGACGTTTCGCCAACGGTGTCGCGATGTTTCCTTGGTGTTACACGGTGCGGCCTCAGGTAAACATCGCGTTTCGGGGATGCTCTAATCGGCTAAGAGGTCACCCTGTCGTCACCGTAGACATCCGGAATGCCGTCGCCGTCGGCGTCGAGTTGCTCGTCGGCGAGCTGACGCTTGTAGTGTCGATTGCGTGCTCCGAGAAGGATCACAGCGAGCACCCCGGCGATGAGCGAGCCCAGAAGAATGCCTACCTTGCCTATGTCATCGAGTAGCGTGCCCTGGCCGAAACTCAACTCGCTGATGAGGAGCGACACGGTAAAGCCCATGCCTGCCAGCAGGGCCAGGCCAATTAGGTCGACCCACGTGACTCCCCGAGGCAACGAGATTCCCGGCAAACGTGTGATGAGCCAGGTCGCCACGGTGATGCCGACCGTCTTGCCGACTACGAGACCGACCATGATGCCCACCGCGATGGGGCTCGTGACCGCCTCGACAAGTCCATCCCAGCCGCCGACGGCGACGCCAGCGGAGAAGAACGCGAAGACCGGCACGGCAACCCCGGCGCTCAGGGGCCGATAGCGATGCTCGAAAATCTCGGCGAGCCCCATACGAGGCCCCAGCCCGTCTTCATCGCCACCCTTAGCTCGCACGGGAATGGTGAAGGCCAGCAAGACGCCAGCGACGGTCGCGTGCACGCCCGACTCGTACATGAAGTACCAGACCAGCATGCCGATGGGCATGAGGATGAACCAGGCCGCGGTTGCTCGCATGCGAAAGAACTCTTGGTAGCGCTGCGCGACCAGCGCATAGACCGCGAGACCGACGAATGATGCCACGAGGAACGCGGGGGCAAGGTCGGTCGTATAGAAGAAGGCGATGATCGTGATCGCGATCAGATCGTCGACCACGGCGAGTGTCAACAGGAAGGTTCGTAGTGCGAGCGGGAGGGCCGTGCCCACCACCGCAAGTACAGCCAGCGCGAACGCGATGTCGGTGGCGACGGGAATGGCCCAGCCGCGCTGCGCTTCAGCGCCAGCGTCGAAGGTAATGAGCAGATAGATGACCGCCGGCACCACGACGCCGCCGATCGCCGCGACAACCGGAACGAGTGCTTTTCGCGGGTCACGCAGTTCTCCGGCAATGAATTCGCGCTTCAGCTCGAGTCCCGCGAGGAAGAAGAAGATCGCGAGCAGAGCATCCGCCGCAAACTTGCCGACCGAGATCTCCCAGAAGAAGTCGCCGAACGCAATCTGAAGGTAGGTCGACCGCAATCCGAAGTAGGAGTCGGCAAGACCGGAGTTTGCCACAATGAGCGCCAACACGGTTGCCGCGAGCAGCAAAATGCCGCCGACGGTTTCACGGCGAAGGATGCGCTCGATCCAGAGCGACTCGCGATAGCGGCGCTCGGGGCCGCTCAGCGGCGCAGGTGACGCGACATCGCCTGAGGGCGACTCGAGAGGGGAAGAGTGGGCGGCCATCGCTCCCTTTCGTGGTTCGGCAAACTCGGCGCTTCCGAACTGGCCACACGGGTGATCGGAAGGCCGAACAGGCTTCTCGGCGCTCCGCGGCTAGTTTAGACGGCGGTCGTGAGGGCAATCATGCGCGAGGTGGCCCGCAGGTACTTCTTGCGGTATCCCCCTGTCAGCATCTCGTCGGGGAACACCTGATCGAGGGGCACGCCCGTGGCGTAGATGCGCACCTGCGCGTCATAGAGGCGGTCAACGAGAGCGACCAAACGCAGGGCGTCCGTCTGGTTCGACAGAACCTCGACGTCAGTGAGACCGATCGCGTTCAAGCCCGCGATCAGCCCGACGTAGCGGCTCGGGTGCACAGTGGCGAGGTGTTGCAGTACGTCGCGGAAGGAGTCAACCGTGATCATTCCGGTCTCGGCGGTCATGCGGGTGGCGAACTCGGCGACGCTCAGAGAGACAGCGTGGCCTTCAATGTCACGCTTTCGATAGTCGTCGCCGTCAATGCGCACGGTCGTGAACCGATCGGCGAGTGCGTTGATCTCGCGCAAGAAATCTTGCGCCGCGAAACGGCCTTCACCGAGTGCCAGCGGCGGGGTGTTCGAGGTTGCCGCGATGCGCGACCCGCTCGCGACCAGCTCGCCGAGCAGCCGCGACATGACCATCGTGTCTCCCGGGTCATCGAGTTCGAACTCATCGATGGCAATGAGGGATGCCCCGCGAAAGTGGGCGACAGCCTCGCGATAGCCGAGGGCTCCCACAATCGCGGTGTACTCAATGAAGGTGCCGAAGTATTTGCGACCGCGCATCCGATGCCAGAGCGCCGCAAGCAGGTGGGTCTTGCCGACGCCGAACCCGCCATCGAGGTACACACCGGGCCTTGCCGCCGGCGCCGACGGCTTACGTGAAAACAACCCACGAGAGGGGGCGGCCGTTTCACCGGCGAACAGGCGCATCGCCTCGACCGCCTCGGCTTGCGAGGGAAACCGCGGGTCGGGAACATAGTTCTCAAGGCTCGCTACAGCGAACTGCGGCGGCGGGCTGAGGTGACCGACGAGCTCGGCGGCGGTCATTCCGGGCTGGCGATCGCTCAGTCGCGTTGCCGTCGTCGTGGGTTCCACCGTCATCGTTCGCCCTCGGGCTCGTCGCACTCCGTCATGAAGGGTCGGCGCCCAGCCGGAGTGCGTAGATTCGTGGTGGGCGGTGATGACCAGTTTACCGTCGTGAAGAGAGGCCATCATGACTGTCGCATTCGACCCCGCTGAGAAGTTCAAGAGTTATGCCCACCCCGAACGCCTCGTCTCGAGCGAGTGGCTTGAGGCCCATCACGGCGCCCCAGGTCTCGTCGTCGTCGAGAGCGACGAGGACGTTTTGCTGTACGAGACCGGGCACATTCCCGGCGCTGTCAAGGTCGATTGGCATACCGAACTCAACGACCCGGTTGTGCGCGACTACGTCGACGGCGCTGGTTTCGCGGCCCTCATGAGCGCCAAGGGCATCAGCCGCGACGACACGGTCGTCATCTACGGCGACAAGAGCAACTGGTGGGCCTCGTATGCACTGTGGGTCTTTACCCTGTTCGGCCACGCCGACGTTCGGCTGCTCGACGGCGGCCGGGAGCGCTGGATTGCCGAAGGCCGGCCGCTCACCACCGAACAACCGGAGCGACATGCGACGGACTACCCAGTCGTCGTGCGCGACGACTCGCGGGTGCGAGCATTCAAAGAAGACGTACTCGCCCACCTGGGAAAACCGCTCATCGACGTGAGGTCGCCGGAAGAGTACAGCGGAGAGCGCACTCACATGCCCGCCTACCCTGAAGAGGGCGCCCTGCGTGGCGGACACATCCCCACCGCGGCAAGCGTGCCCTGGTCGCGGGCAGCGAACGATGACGGCACGTTCCGCAGCGCTGACGAACTGACCGCCATTTATCGTGAGCAAGCGGGCATCAACGACGCCGACGACGTCGTTACGTACTGCCGCATCGGCGAGCGTTCGAGCCACACCTGGTTCGTGTTGACACACCTGTTGGGTATCCCCCGCGTACGCAACTACGACGGCTCGTGGACGGAGTGGGGCAGCGCGGTTCGCGTGCCGATCGCCGTCGGGGCCGAACCGGGCGACCTCGCAGGCCGGTAACCTGAAGCGCGTGTCTGACCTGCCCGCATCACTCGCTGAGATTCGCGACGACTTTCTCTCGTTCACCGAGAAGGAGCGCCTGCAGTTGCTGTTGGAGTTCTCGAACAAGCTGCCTGAGCTGCCCGAGCGGTATCGCGAACACCCCGAGCTGCTCGAGCGAGTCGAAGAGTGCCAGTCGCCCGTGTACCTCTTCGTCGAGGTCTCTGCATCGGGTCGCGTCAACGTCCACGCGACGGCTCCAGCCGAAGCGCCCACGACGCGTGGCTTCGCCTCGATCCTCGCCCAGGGTCTGAGCGGGCTTTCGGCACCTGAAGTGCTCGCCGTTGCCGACGACTTCCCTCAGCAATTGGGGCTCACCAAGTCCGTCAGCCCGCTGCGGTTGCGCGGCATGTCGAGCATGCTGTGGCGCATCAAAAGGCAAGTGGGCCAGAAGTCGGCCGCATGATTCTTCGGCGGGTGGTTCCGGCTGCCGGAGGCGCGCTTGATACTGACGCGCCGGATGCCCGGCCGACCCTTCTCGACTGGTACGCCCCGCACGACCCCGAGCACCTGCGGCTGAACCTCGTCGCCACCCTCGACGGGCGCGCTGCCGGCTCCGACGGCACCTCGGAGTCGCTCGCGTCGCGCACCGACCGCATGATCCTCGGGGTCATCCGGCAGCTCGCCGACGTCGTCCTCGTTGGTGCCGAGTCGGTACGCCGAGAAGGCTACGTGCGACCGCGCCGCGCGGCACTCGCCATCGTGACGGCGAGTGGTGACCTCACCGGCCACCGCCTTGACGAGCAGCGCCCAAACCAGAAACTGGCTGACCCGCAGCGCCAAACAGCTGCTGCCGATGGCGCCACCGCGCTGCCGCCCGTCATCGTGCTGACGACGGCGACCGGTGCCGAACGCGCCACCACGGGTATACCGGGGGCCGCTCTGCTCATTCTTCCCACCGCGCATGACGGGCGCATCCCGCCATCAGAGATCGTCAGCGTTCTGCGCACGCAGGGATACCGAGGCATCGCCGCGGAAGGCGGTCCGTCGCTCGCCGCACAGTTGCTGACGGCCAAAGCCGTCGACGAGCTGTGCCTCACGGTCATACCTCGACTGGGCGGCCCCGCGCTGCCTCTGCTGGGAGCCCACGCCCTCTCGGCGACCTCGGCAACAGCACGGCAACTCTTGATCGACGAGGCGGGTGTGACTTACGGGCGCTGGTCGCTGAGGCCCTGATCGCTGAGCCACGTGCGGATGGCGCGCTCCCACCGATCGGGGTCGTAGTTCCAGAGCTTCGTGTGCCGAGCCACCGCGAACCGCTCGAGGCGCACCACGTCGGGGCGGGCCGCGGCAAGCGCGATGCTTCCGTTGCTCGGCACATAACCGTCGTCGTCACTGTGCAGAAGCAGTATCGGAATGCTGAGCTCGGCCGACCGGGCCACGATGTCGAGCCGATCAAAGTCGATAGGCTCGTTGAGCCCGACCCATTGAGATCCCCGGTCTGAGCTCAACATCGCGAGCGCTACGTCGCGCACCGCGGAGGGAAGCCCCGCGGCCGCGGCCTGGAAGCGCAGCACCGACAGCCAGTCGACAACGGGCGAGTCGAGCACGACTGCATCAACGTGTGACGCCAGGGGCGATCGCATGACGCACTGCAGCACCGTGGCGCCACCCATCGACCAGCCCATGAGCACGATCCGACGGGCGCCCTCGCGCCGCGCGTACTCGATCGCGGCCTCGACATCGCGCCACTCTTCATCGCCGAGCGCAGAGCGTCCATCATGGCTCGGCGGAGCATCCCCGTCATTGCGGTAGCTGATGAGCAAGCAGTGATAGCCAGCCTCTCGGAACACCGTCACGGCGCGCAGCCCCTCAGAGCGCGTGACTGCCCTGCCATGAACCTGAATCACCCAGGCATCACCGGGGGCCTGAGCATCAATGCGCCAGGCTGGGGCGCTGCCCACGTCGGTCGCCATATTCACCTCGAGATACGGCAGATCAAGGTCGGCGGGTGTCAGGTACCACCAGCCGGCCCAACGGCCGTGGGATGCACGCTCGAGGTCGCCGCGCTGCACTCCGTGCAGTCGGCGCAACACTGAGTGCTCGTCCTGCGCGAGGATGACGCCTACGCGGGCATGCCCGCGATCTTCGTCGAACCAGAGGCTGTAGTGCCCGGGAACCACCGTGTCGGGCGTGAGTCCGAGCAGAACCGTTTCGCCCTCGAGGTCGACGGCGAAAATGGCGACGTCTTCCCGGCGCCGACGCGGTGGCGTCACCACGTTGCGCGCCACGCGCAGGGCGATGAGCGCACCGCCCAGCATTACCGTTCCTCCCGTCACGAGCACGAGGGCAGCAGCGCGCACCGCGAGGCGCCCTGCGCCCCTCACACGGCACCCCAGGCGCACCACAGGAGCAGAACGGCGAGTCTCACGCACTGAACCTAGCAACAGCGCCTAGTCTGCAGACGTGTCCCCCGCCACAGCCGCACCGCATTCGCCGCAAGTCGTCTTCGACGGCCTTGTAGCCTCGGTCAGCCGTGCCGTATTGCGCGACGAGCTGCAGGTGACCACCATCCCCGCCCCGACGGGCCTCGCCCCCTTCTCGTATGCACTCGCCGCTGACGTCAACCCTGCCCGTCACGACGACGACTCAGACCTCGGCAGCGGCCGTCTGATCATCTTGTATGACCCCGAGGCTACCGAGGGTTGGGGTGGCGCAGTGCGCATTATTTGCTACGCGCAAGCTCCGCTCGAGACTGAGATTGGCCTCGACCCTTTCGTGGCCGATGTGGCGTGGTCATGGCTCGTCGACGCCCTCGCCGCACGCGGCGCCCGGTACACCTCCGCCAGTGGTACGGCGACCAAGGTGCTCTCAACGGGCTATGGCGAGCTTGCCGCGCAGGGTAGTGGGGCGCAGATCGAACTCCGCGCCTCGTGGACTCCGCTCGAGTTCGACCTCGAGACACACGTTGAGGGGTGGGCCGAGCTGCTGTGCATGGTCGCCGGTTATCCGCCGCTGGCCGATGGCGTGGCGGTGCTGCAGCCCCGACGGGGGTCGCGTGTCTGAACGCCCTCCCATCACCGATCCGTTCGCCGCGCCACCCACCCCTCCACCCCGCGAGCGCACTGCTCCGGCGCACCCAACGGCTCGACTCGCGCGCACTCCGCACGTCATCGATACCCGGGATGAGTACCTCGTCGCGGTGGCCGAGCTCGCCGCAGCGACCGGGCCAGTGGCGGTGGATGCCGAGCGGGCGAGCGGATTCCGCTATTCCCAGCGGGCCTACCTCATCCAGGTCTTCCGTCGCGGCGCGGGAACCTATTTGTTCGACCCGCCCGCCATCGGGTCCTTCACAGAACTCCAAGCTGCAATCGGTCACGAAGAATGGGTGTTGCACGCTGCGAGCCAAGACCTGCCGTGCCTGCGAGAGGTCGGACTCGAGCCGGCATCTCTCTTTGATACCGAACTGGGGGCCCGGCTCGCTGGCATGGCCCGCGTGGGGCTCGGCGCGGTAGTCGAAGAAACCCTCGGCCTACACCTGGCAAAAGAGCACTCAGCCGCCGACTGGTCGACCCGCCCGCTGCCCGGCTCGTGGCTCACTTACGCGGCACTCGACGTCGAGCTGCTGCTCGACGTGCGAGACCGCATTGCCGAGCGGCTCGATGCCGCGGGTAAGAATGACCTTTGCTCTCAAGAGTTCGCGGCCGTGCTCGCCAAGCCGGCTGCCGAGCCTAAAGCCGAGCCATGGCGCCGCTTGTCGGGAATCTCGACCGTGCGTGGCCAGCGAGCTCTTGCGGTAGCGCGCGAGCTCTGGCGCACACGCGATGCCTACGCGATCGAGGTTGACACCTCACCCGGAAGACTGCTGCCCGATGCCTCGATCGTCGCGGCGGCGCGCGCTTCGCTCGCCTCTCAGCGCGACCTTGCCTCACTCAAGACGTTCATGGGTCGCGCAAGTCGAACTCAGATCGACCGCTGGTGGGCGGCGATTGAGGCCGGTCTCGCCACCGACGACTTACCGTCGCACCGCAGCAGCGAAGAAAGCATCCCGCCGCCGCGTTCGTGGGCCGACCGCAGCCCCGAGGCTGACCGCCGGTTTCGAGCCGTGCGACAACGCCTGCAAGAGGTCGCCGAGGGGCTGAACCTGCCTGTCGAGAATCTCGTGACCCCCGAGCATGTGCGCCGGCTAGCCTGGTCACCCCCGGCCCACATCGAACCCAGCAACATTGCCGCGGCCCTCGCAGAGCTCGGTGCGAGACCGTGGCAAATTGACGCAACCGCACAGGCAATCGCCGCAGCCTTTGTCGAGGCACTCCAAGAGCCGGTCGAGGCCGACGAGTCGACTTCGTAGGAACACGCAGGGGTTCCAGCCGGGTCGCGGCTGCCTCTCTAGGCTGATCGACAGACCATCAATCCCTGGGAGGCACTACCGTGGCTGAACGAGCCGACGTCGTATTCGTGGACGGAGTCCGCACCCCCTTTGGGCGTGCAGGCGAGAAGGGCATGTACTGGAACACCCGTGCCGACGACCTCATCGTCAAGGCGATGATTGGACTGCTCGAGCGCAACCCATCGCTGCCGAGAGACCGCGTCGACGACGTCGCGATCGCGGCAACGACTCAGCAGGGAGATCAGGGCCTGACACTCGGGCGCACTGCAGCGATCCTTGCCGGGCTTCCGCTCAGCGTTCCGGGCTTCGCGATCGACCGCATGTGTGCCGGCGCCATGACGTCGGTCACGACCCTGGCCGGGGGTATCGCTTTTGGCGCGTATGACGTCGCCATCGCGGGCGGAGTCGAGCATATGGGCCGTCATCCGATGGGCTTCGGCGCAGACCCCAACCCGCGATTCCTCGCCGAGAAGCTCGTGAGCGGTGATGCGCTCAACATGGGGCTCACCGCCGAGCGTTTGCACGACAGGTTCCCCGCTCTCACCAAAGAGCGAGCCGACCGCTTTGGTATGCGTAGCCAACAGAAGGTAGCCGCCGCCTATGCGGCAGGCAAGATTCAGCATGATCTGGTCCCCGTCGCACTACGCAGCGAGGCCGGCTACGGACTCGCCACCACCGATGAGGGGCTGCGACCTGAGACGACTATGGAGGGCCTCGCGGCCCTCAAGACGCCCTTCCGGCCGCACGGTCGTGTCACGGCAGGCAACGCTTCTCCCCTGACCGACGGAGCCACCGTGAGTCTGCTCGCGAGCGCCGACGCCGCCCGAGAATTGGGCCTCCCGACCAAGATGCGCCTCGTGAGCTTCGCCTATGCGGGCGTCGCTCCCGAGGTGATGGGTATCGGCCCGATCCCCTCGACCGAGAAAGCACTGCGCAAAGCCGGCCTGACGATCGCCGACATCGGCGCGTTCGAACTCAACGAAGCATTCGCCGTTCAGGTGCTGAGCCTGCTCGACCACTTCGGCATCGACGACGATGACCCGCGCGTCAACCCCTGGGGTGGCGCCATCGCCCTCGGCCACCCGCTTGCCAGCTCAGGCGTGCGCCTGATGATCCAGCTGGCCCGCCAGTTCGAAGAGCGTCCCGACGCGCGATACGGCCTCACAGCCATGTGCGTCGGACTCGGCCAGGGCGGCAGTGTCATCTGGGAGAACCCGCACTACACCGGAAAGAAGGCCTAACCGTGGCATCCAGCGCGATCGCCCAGTACTCCCCCGACCAGTTCGCTGAGCTCCGCGCCCTGAGCGATGACGAAGTGGTCACGCATAGTTATGTGCGTGACGTGCCGCTGCCTAGCGGCGGGATGCTCGCTCTCGTCACCCTCGACAACGGCCGTGACCACACGAGGCCGAGCACCCTCGGCCCCGAAGGCCTCACGCAGCTCGCCGGTGTTCTTGACGCACAAAAGGCCCGCGCGGCCGCGGGCGAGATTCGCGCGCTCGCCATCACAGGTAAGCCCTTCATTCTCGCCGCCGGGGCGGACCTCTCCAAGGTCGGCGACGTTCCCAGCTACGAAGCGGGCCTCCAGATGGCCCAGCTAGGCCACTACGCGCTCGGCAAACTCGGCGAGCTCGGTGTGCCTTCGTTTTGCTTCATCAATGGCCTCGCTCTCGGTGGCGGAGTTGAGGTGGCGCTCAATTGCGATTACCGAACACTCGACTCGAGCGCGGCCGCCCTCGCCTTGCCCGAGGTCTTCCTTGGACTCATTCCCGGATGGGGCGGAGCCTGGCTACTCCCGAATCTCATCGGAATCGAGAACGCGCTCAAGGTCGTCGTCGAGAACCCGCTCAAGAACAACCGCATGCTGAAGCCAGCCGAAGCCTTCGAACTCGGCATGGCCGACGCGCTGCTCGCGCCAGCGAACTTCCTCGAAGACTCGATCCGTTGGGCCGACGGCGTGCTGAGCGGTCGCGTGAAGGTCAAGCGCCCGAACGAGCCCGGCAAGCTCGAGCGTGCCGTCAAGTGGGACGTTGCCATCGGGATCGCCCGAAAGACGCTCGAGAAGCGCCTCGGCACGGTCGCGAAGTCGCCGTACGCGGCGCTCGAACTGCTCGCTGCGGCGAAGAACACGACCAAGGCCGAGGGGTTTGCAGCCGAAGACGAGGCCTTGGCTGATCTCGTTGCGGGTGACCAGTTTCGAGCATCCATCTACGCCTTCACTCTGGTGCAAAAACGAGCCAAGAAGCCCGCGGGGGCGCCCGACAAAGCACTCGCCAAGAACGTGACCAAGGTCGGCGTACTCGGCGCAGGACTCATGGCCAGCCAATTCGCCTTGCTTTTCCTACGCAGACTGCAGGTGCCGGTCGTGATCACCGACCTCGACCAGGCGCGCGTTGACAAGGGGCTCGACTACATCCGCGCCGAGATCGCCACTCTCGAGCAGAAAGGACGCATCGATGCCGACGAGGCGAATCGTCTGCGCGCACTTCTGAGCGGCACGATTGATAAAGCCGACTTCGCCGATTGCGATTGGGTGATCGAAGCCGTGTTTGAAGAGCTGTCGATCAAACAGGAGGTATTCGCCGAGGTCGAGAAGTACATTTCGCCCGAAGCGGTGCTGGCGACCAATACGTCGTCTCTCTCGGTTGAGCAGATTGGCGCGAAGCTGCAACACCCAGAGCGGGTTGTCGGTTTTCACTTCTTTAACCCCGTTGCGGTCATGCCGCTCATCGAGGTTGTGAAGACTCCTTCGACCGATGACGCGACGCTTGCTACGGCGATGGCGACGGCCGCCTCGTTGCGCAAGAACGCTGTCATCACCGCCGACACCCCGGGGTTCGTTGTCAACCGCATCCTCGCGAAGGTGTTGGGCGAGGCCATGCATGCCGTCGAACTGGGTACCTCCTTTGAAACGGTCGTCGAGGCCCAGCGTCACTTTGGCCTACCGATGGACCCGTTCGTGTTGCTCGACCTCGTCGGGCTCAAGGTGGGCGCGCACGTTCTCGACACCCACCACACAGCATTCCCTGAGCGTTTCTTTGAATCGCAGGCACTGCATGAGCTTGCCGAGGCGGGCGTGCTGCTCGAGAAGGATGCGAAAGGCCAGGCGAAGGGCATCGATAAGAAAGCCATTGCCATCGTGGCAAAGCATCGCCCCGAGGGTGCACAGCCCTACACGACCGAGCAGCTCACCGCGCGCCTCGAAGACGGCTTGGCCGATGAGATCCACCGCATGCTGAGCGATGGAGTCGTCGAGGCCGCAGACGACATCGACCTGTGCATGATTCTCGGAGCTGGCTGGCCCTTCCAGATGGGTGGTGTGACGCCTTTTCTCGACCGCGTCGGGGCGTCGGATCGCGCCTTCGGTGATACCTTCCACCACCCGCCGATCCGCGGCGTGCGCTGAGTCGCTGACAGGACGGAACCCGATCGACACAGCGACCCCGAACCGAACGGTCCGGGGTCGCTGTTCGCCACTGCGGGCGCTGCCCGTTACCACGAGCGCCGTCTGCTACCGCGCGCGCTCGTCGTGATCGACCGAGGCGTCCTGCTCATCGGGTAGCGGGCGCGCGACGGGGATTCGAGTGCCGAGCACCTGTGCCACCAGGTCGCGGGCAATAGCCTGTGACGTGAGTCCGACGCGTTCGAGAATCTCGTCGCGGGTGGCGTGCTCAAGAAACTCGTCGGGCAACCCCAGCTCGTCAACAGCCGTGTCAACTCCTGCGGCGCGCAGATCTTGACGGATGCGCGTGCCAATGCCGCCCACCCTCACGCCGTCTTCAATGCTCACCACGATGCGGTGGTCGCGGGCGAGCTCGATAACGCTCTTGGGCACGGGGACCACCCAACGAGGGTCGATGACGGTCGCCCCGATGCCTTGGTCGGCAAGTCGCTCGGCGACCTCAAGGCCCATCTTTGCCATCGGACCGACAGTGACAATAAGCACGTCTTTGTGCGGCGCCTCGCGCAGCACGTCTACACCGTCTGCAGTGCGGCGCACGGCGTCAAACTCGTTACCAACGCTGCCCTTCGAGAAGCGAACGACCGTGGGTGCGTCGTCAACGGCCACTGCCTCGGCGAGTTCCTCGCGCAGGCGAGTCGCGTCGCGCGGCGCGGCGAGACGGATGTTCGGCACGACCTGCAGAATCGAGAGATCCCACATGCCGTGGTGGCTTGCGCCATCAGGCCCAGTCACGCCGGCGCGGTCGAGCACAAACGTGACTCCGGCGCGGTGCAACGCGACATCCATGAGCACTTGGTCGAAAGCCCGGTTGATGAACGTGGCATAGACCGCAATGACGGGGTGCATGCCACCGAATGCCAAGCCTGCTGCTGACGTCACGGCGTGCTGTTCGGCGATGCCGACGTCAATGATGCGGTCGGGATGCTTCTCAGCGAGCTTGTGCAGGCCGGTGGGGCGCAGCATAGCCGCGGTGATTCCGACGATTCGGCGGTCATTGTCGGCGAGCCGCACGATCTCATCGGCAAACACCGACGTCCATGACGGCCTGCTCGCCTGCTCGACCGATTCGCCTGTCTCGGGATCGATCAGGCCAACCGCGTGAAATTGGTCAGCGACGTCGGCGAGGGCGGGCTCGTAACCCTTGCCCTTCTGCGTGATGGCGTGCACGATAACGGGCGCGCTGTACTCTTTCGCCTGCCGAAGCGCGCGTTCAACGTCTTTCAGGTCGTGGCCGTCGATCGGGCCGATGTATTTGATGTCGAGGTTGCTGTACAGAGCCTCGTTGTTCGTGAAGCGCGAGAGGAACCCGTGCAGGCCGCCGCGAACGCCGCGGTACACGGCTCGACCCGGAGCGCCGAAGAAGCCGAACATTCGCTCCGTGTCGCGACGGAACCGGTAGTACGAGCGTCGAGTGCGCACGGTGGACAAAAACCGCGCCATGCCGCCGATCGTCGGGGCGTACGAGCGGCCATTGTCGTTGACGACAATGACGAGATTGCGGCTGTTGTCGTCGCTGATGTTGTTGAGTGCCTCCCACGTCATGCCTCCCGTAAGAGCGCCGTCGCCAACAACCGCGATGACGTGACGATCGTCTTGCCCGGTCATCGCGAAAGCGCGCGAGATTCCGTCGGCCCAACTCAGCGAGCTCGAGGCGTGTGAACTCTCGACAATGTCGTGTTCACTCTCTGAACGCTGCGGGTAGCCGGCGAGGCCACCCTTCTGGCGCAGGCGAGAGAAGTCGTGCCGACCCGTGACCAGCTTGTGAACGTAGGACTGGTGGCCGGTGTCCCACACGATCGCATCGCGTGGCGAATCGAATACACGGTGGATGCCCAGAGTGAGCTCGACGACGCCGAGGTTGGGGCCCAAGTGGCCGCCGGTCTTCGAGACCTCGGTGACAAGGAACCGCCGAATCTCCTCCGCCAGTTGCCCGAGTTGAGCCTCGGTGAGCTGGTCGAGGTCGCGCGGAGTGTGGATGGAGTCAAGCAACGACATCAACCCATTCTACGCGAGCAACCCCGAGAGGCGGCCAGTCGACGAACCTCCGTTGCTGGGCGTTCGCTGAATTTTTGCTGGGCGTCTAGACCAGGCTGCGGAGCACGTACTGAAGGATGCCGCCGTTGCGGTAGTAGTCTGCCTCGCCCGGAGTATCGATACGAACAACCGCGTCAAATTCGACCGGCCGCTTACCAGCGGGCGAGTTTCCGCTCGGCAGTGCTATGACCCGCACGGTGCGCGGGGTCGTGCCCGCGTTGAGCTCGGTGATACCTGAGATCGACACCACTTCTGTGCCGTCGAGGCCGAGGCTATCGGCCGACTCGCCAGCCGGGAACTGCAACGGAATGACGCCCATTCCGATGAGGTTCGAGCGGTGGATCCGCTCGAAACTTTCCGCGATGACCGCCGTAACACCGAGAAGGCTGGTGCCCTTCGCAGCCCAATCGCGGCTCGAGCCCGAACCGTACTCCTTGCCCGCGAAGATGACCAAGGGCACGCCTGCTGCCTGGTAGTTAACGCTCGCGTCATAGATGAACGACTGCGCGGCATCCGTCTTCGTGAAATCACGGGTGAATCCCCCTTCGACGCCAGCACCGTCGTTCGCATCAGCCAACAGCTGATTGCGCAGTCGGATGTTCGCAAAGGTTCCGCGGATCATCACCTCGTGGTTGCCGCGGCGTGACCCGTAAGA
>Ga0105044_10005740_pt1 | contig 17068 bp, 14 predicted proteins | sample MAT01_FD_78092 | JGI IMG/M metagenome (GOLD analysis project Ga0105044, IMG submission 78092) | Freshwater microbial communities from Lake Fryxell liftoff mats and glacier meltwater in Antarctica - MAT-01 | ecosystem: Environmental > Aquatic > Freshwater > Ice > Liftoff microbial mat | place...
CGTGCGGCGATCGCTCGCCACCGTCCTTTGGGCTCAAGAGTCGGCGCGTTCTCTCTGCGGGAATCCCGCCTGCACGAGCCGAGCGAGTTCCTCGCGGAGATCCCGGGCATCTCTCACGCGTCGCAATCGCGCAGCGAGCTCGCAATCGCGGAGCGAGCTCGAAATCGCGCCGCGAGGTCTAAATCGCGCAGCGGGGTCGCAATCGCACAGCGGGGTCGCAATCGCGAACCGAGCTCGAAATCGCGCAGCGAGCTCGAACGGCCCGGATCACCGTGTGCCGGGCTCGCCCTCGCCCTCGCCCTGGCGCGCGAGCAAGGTCCGCCAGCACCGATCTCGTAGACTCCAGTCAGCTCGCCGGAACGCCCGCCGCTCCGTTGGCGACCGCCCGGTCGCTGCGCACCCGCCGCTCGCAGGAGGAGAACTCGCTCCATGGACCAGCTCGCCGTCATCGCTCAGGTCGTCATCGCCGTCTCGGTCCTCTACGTGTGGGTCTTCCGCTTCGACAACATCGTCAAGGAGTTTCGCGAGTACGGGATGCCGGACCTGTTCCGCACCATGGTCGGCGCGGCAAAGATCGCACTGTCGACGCTGTTGATCGCAGGGATCTGGTACCCGGCGCTCGTGCTCGTACCGGCGCTCGTCATGGCAGCGCTGATGGCCGGCGCGCAGGCTTCGCACTTCAAGGCTCGGCATCGGTTCCCGGCCTTCGTGCCGTCTCTGGTGCTGCTGCTCCTGTCACTTTTCGTTGCCGCGGTGCGGGCGGGACTGATCGCCTGATTGGAGCTGCGCACCCTCCTCGTCGTCGCCTCCAGCGTTGCGTTCCTCGCCTACGGCGTTCACTGCCTGCGCGCCGACTCGATGCGTGACGAGTTCGTGCGCTACGGGCTCGCGCACCTGCGCGTCTTGACCGCAGTGCTCGAAATCCTGGCCGGCATCGGGCTGCTCGTGGGGCTTTGGTGGCCGTTCGCGCTGCAGGTCTCCTCGGCCGGGCTCGCGCTGTTGATGCTGTGCGCGCTCATCGCGCGGATGCGGGTCCGCGACGCACTGCCGCTCTGGCTGCCGGCTCTCTCGCTCCTCCTGGTCAACGTCTGGATCCTGCTGGACTCGCTGGGCGTGCTCGGCTGACCGGCGCCTCGCCGTGCTCACGCAGGAGTAGTGGACCGAGAAGGGCGGCGTCGACGGATCCCTCTCGAGCCCCGCTCCGACGACGGCGCCGCCGTGAGATCGCCGGGCCTGTGTTGGCGAGGTCGTCGCACGGCGTTCCAGCGCACGCTCGTTCCCGGTAGAAGTTCCCCATGCACGTCGTCAGCGCGCTCTTGGCGGAGATCCCGGGCATCTCCCACGCGTTCGGCTCGCGCGGGGAACCCGTGCCCGAGCCTTTCCTCGCCGCGTGGCCGGCGGAGTTCCCGACGTGGAAGCAAGTGCACGGTGTCCGCATCGTCGAGGCGCGCGCCGCGCGCGAGGACCTCGGCGAGTGCGACGGGATCGTGTCCTTCACCGCCGGCCAGCCGATCGCGGTCACGAGCGCCGATTGCGTGCCGATGCTCGCCGCGCGTCGCGACGGGCGCGCGGTCGCGGCGCTGCACGCGGGTTGGCGCGGGACGCTGGCCGGAGCCAGCGGTGAGCTCGTGCGCGAGCTCGCGCGGCGTGGAGAGGATCCGTCCCGCTGGAGCGCCGCCGTCGGTCCCGCGATCGGGCCGTGCTGCTACGAAGTCAGCCTCGAGCTGGCGCGCGACTTCGCGCGCGAGTTCGCGCCGATGGGGGAGTCGTTCGCGGTCCCCGCGGAGCGCCGACTCGACCTCCCGGCGATCAACGCGCGGCAACTGCGCGAGGCGGGGATCGGCGATGTCGAGCTCGTGCGCGCCTGCACGCGCTGCGCGTGCGACGTGGACGGGACGCCGCTCTACGCGAGCTTCCGCCGCGAGGGTCGCGGGCTGCAGCAGCGTTCCGTGATCGTCGCGGCACCGCGCTGATTCCGCGGCCGAGCGGGATCAGCCCTCGTCCTCGAACACCCCCGTCGCCTTGTCCTTGCGCACGTGCTCCCAGCCCAGCACGCGCCCGTTCATCGCGACGTACGTGCCGACGGGCAACGATTGCGCGAACGCGAGCGCGCTCCCCAGGTTGAAGAGCCCGTCCGAGCTGCCGAACGTGTACGGCACCATCGCGCCCGTGATCACGACGGTCTTCGCGAGCTGCGCGGCGCCGAGCGCGCGCGCCGTGAGATCCATGGTGTCGGTGCCGTGCGTGATCACGATCCGCTCCTCGGGAGCGCGACGGCACGCCGCGAGGATCGCCGCGCGGTCCGCGTCGGTCATGTCCAGGCTGTCGATCAGCATCAGCTTCTCGACGACGATCGGGAGCTTGCAGCGGCCGAGCCGCAGCATCTCGGGCACGTGCGTGTCGCGGAAGTGCAGGCGCCCTTCGAGCTCGAGGTAGTCCTTGTCGAAGGTCCCGCCGGTAGCGAGAACGCGAATCGATGCCGTTTGCATGGGCGCGGCATCGTAGCGCGCGGCCCTGGACCGGCACCGTCGCAGGTCGCGCTCGAAACGCCGTCGATCGCCTTCCTTGGTCGGGATCGGAAGCGCGCGCGAGTACGCTGGGCTGCCATGCGCCTCCTCGTCATCTCCCTCCTGATCGCCGGCCTCGCGGCGTGCCGTAGCGACAGCGAAGCTCGGCGGAACGACCATTCGATCGAACTCTTCAACGGCCGCGACCTCACGGGTTGGCATGTCGATGTGCCCGCGAAAGACGGCGATCCGAGCCTGCCGGATTCGTTCGTGACGCGCGACGGGATGCTCGTGAGCCTGGGCACGCCCGAGGGTCACCTCGTCACGGACGCTTCGTACAGCGACTATCGTCTGGTGGTCGAGTACCGCTGGGCTGGCGTGCCCGGCAACTGCGGCGTCCTCGTGCACGCTTCCACACCGCGGCGTCTGTACGGCATGTTCCCGCAGTCGATCGAGTGCCAGCTCTACGCCGGGAATGCCGGCGATTTCTGGTGCATCGGCGAGGACATCAACGTGCCCGACATGGAGGAGCGTCGCGGACCGCCGGATCAGTGGGGCGTCGACGGCGACAAACGGCGGCGGATCACGAATCTCACCGACGGTTCGGAGAAGCCGGCGGGCGAATGGAACCAGATGGTGATCGAGTGTCGGGGGCGCGCGATCGACGTGTGGGTCAATGGCCAACTCGTGAACCGCGGCTACGACTGCACCGCGGATCGCGGGCGGATCGCGTTGCAGGCGGAAGGTGCCGCGGTCGAGTTCCGCAGGCTCGAGCTCAGCCCGCTGACGGACGCCTGATCCAGACGGCGGGATGCACCTCTGCGGTCGCCTCAGGCGCCGCAGCCGGAGCCCGAGGTGCCTGCCTCGAGGCGCGAACGCGCGGCTTTTCCCGGGTGCGGGACAGTCGTGCACGGAAACCGAGCCGACGTTGTGCGTGCTCTCGATCGCGGGATGATGGCCACCGCGTGGCCAGACTCCCGTTCCAGCCTTCGCGCCGCGCGCGTCCCTCGTCCGAACTTCTCGAGAAGGAGTCGTCATGACAGTGCGATCGCAGAGCCGTCCATTCGCGGCCTGGTTGGCGTTCGGAATCTCGATACTCGCGGGCGCGCCCGCCTTCGCGCAACAGGAAGCCGCACTCGAGCGCACACTGCCCGCGCATCCGTTCGACTCGCGCATCGAGTCGCAATTGCTCGACGATGCCGAGCAGCTCGAAGCGTTCGGATTCATCCGCGAGGCGGACCGCGCGCGCACCGATTTCCGCGTCGTGATCGAGATCGTGCGCAAGCCCGGTGATGCGACGTTCGAGACGAGCACCGCGCGCGATCCGGTGGCCGAAGTGCGCGAGGACGTCCTGCTGAGGCAGGCGCTGTTCCTCGAAACGCTCGACGCGCAGCTGCTCCCGACCGAACGCGCGTCCATCGACATCCTGTTCCCGCTCGACTTGCAGTACATGGTCGCCGCGGAAGTCGAGAACCTGCAGGCGCTGCGCGCGCTGGCCGGGATGCCGGACGTCAAGTTCGTCTGGAAGGACACGCTCAACAAGCTGTTGACGGTCCAGGGCCGCACCGTGACGGGCTCTTCGGCGCAGGCCGCCGCGGGGAACACCGGTGCCGGCGTCGGCGTGGCCGTCATCGACAGCAACTTCGACCTGCTGCACACCGAGCTCGGCGGGTCGACGACGCTGCCGAACAGCATCGTCAAGGGCGGCTACAACTACAGCACTCCGGGCGCGGCGATCCACTCGCAGAACTTCAACGACTGCTACCACGGGACGGGCACGGCATCGATCGTGCGGCGATACGCGCCGGGTTCGCACCTCTACACGCTCGTCGTCTTCCCGAACGCATACGACAGCGTGATCGCGAACGCGATCAACTGGTGCGTGACGAACAAGAACGGCGTGGGTGGCGGCTCGCCGATCAAGGTGATCAGCATGTCGCTGGGCGGCGGCCGCTACTACTCGGCCGTGACGTCGGGGACCCTGCACACGGCCTGCGGCAACGCGGTCAGCAACGGGATCCTGTGCTTCGCGGCGTCGGGCAACGACGGCTGGGGCGATTCGATGGGTTCACCGGCCGCGTCGACGAACTGCATCTCGGTCGGATCGACGTGGGACGCGAACAGCGCGCCGTATTCGCCATTTCCCCCGGCCAATTGCAGCGATACGAGTCGCACCGTCGACGAGCGCACGTGCTACAGCGACACGGCGTCGTTCCTCTCCATCTACTGCCCGTCCGAGCAGGTCATATGCGCGCAGTGCGGCGGCGGCACGTTCGCGCTGGGCGGCACGTCCTCCGCCACGCCGGCGGCCGCAGGCCTGACGGCGCAATTCCTCCAGGCGCAGCCTTCGTACGCCACGAACAAGGCCGGCCTCGTGAGCCTGTATCAGAGCACCGGCGCGACCGTGATCGGCGACACGACGAAGCGCCGCGTGAACCTGACGGCCGCGATCGCCGGCGCGGGCGGCGGCGGAGGACCGACGCAGCTCGCGAACGGGACCACCTACAACTACAGCGTGGCGACCGGCGCGGTGCTCAACTACCAAGTCGTGATTCCGGTCAACGCGACGAACTTCACGGTGACGATCACGGGCACCGGTGACGCCGATCTGTACGTGAAGCGCGCCGCGATCAACTGGCCGGCCGACCAAGGCGCGCACAACGACGCCGAGTTCAAGTCGCCCTACATCGGCGGCAGCGCGGAAAGCGTGGCGTTCCCGACGGCCGCGGCCGCGACGTGGAACGTGCTCGTCCACGGCTACAGCGGCGCGAGCGGAACGATCCGCGCCGCCTGGACGGTCGGCGGCGGCGCGACGTGGCACAACGTCGCGTGGGTGCGACAGACGCCGCACAACTACGCGAACAACTCGACGTACGCCTACACGTACACGTATCCGGGTGCGACGCAGGTCGGCGTGCACTTCAACCGCATCGCGACGGAGTCGGGCTACGACTTCCTGCGCATCAAGAACGCGGCCGGGACCGTGATCTATTCGGTGTCCGGCAGCCCGGTGACGAACGGGACCGGCTCGGCGTTCGGACGCACGGATGGTTGGGCGTACATCCCGGGCAACACGATCACGATCGAACTCGTGACGGACTACTCGGTCGTCAACTACGGGTATCTGACCGACCTCGCGTCGGCGTACTACTGAGCGCGATGTCGATGTGATCGCGTGATGCGGTCGCTCGGAGCGGCGAAGGCGGAGTACGCTCTTCCTTCGCCGCCCCAGTGTCAGCGGGCGCTCCAACGGCGACGGGTTTCGTCCAGCCGAGCTCAGTCCCGCGAAGATGTGCTTGCGAGCGCGGCCAAGGATTCCGCGACGTGCGCCCGTGTTTCCTCGTCCAGGCACAGCAGGCGAGTTCCCTCGATTCCGCGCGTCAGCAGAACCCGGTAGGCGTTACGCACGAGACGCAGCATGTGAGATCCCGACTTGATCGCCTTGTCGTGGCTCTCCGCCTTCACGGCGACCCATTCCCCCGAGCGCCACACCAAGTCCTTGCCCCACACGACGCCGACGCGATCGAACTCGAATCCTTGCGCACTGTAGATGCAACCGACCTCGGCGAGGCCGGCGTCCGTCGTCGCCCATAATGTGTAGGGATGGTTGTCGGGGCGGTACGACTTCTTCTCGCTCGCCTTGGCGTTCCAGGGGCGGGACCACGTGCCGATCCGCACGTCGTGCGTCAGAGTGCCATCGGGGGCTGGGTCGCTCCAGGGCCAGCAGAATCCGGCCAGCAATCGAGCGCGTCGCCCCTTCTTTACGGCGTCGCGCATCAGATGGTCGAGCTCGTCCGGGGCGCTCGCGAGGTCGAAGTCGTACCTCTTGCGGAAGCCCTGCGGCTTCGTCCCGGAGAAGCCGAGCAGCCAATCGACCCAGTCGACGTAGTCCTGGCAACCGCCGCACCGGAACTGAGCTGCGAGGTCGAATGTCTTCAGCGGTACTCCGAGCTTGCGCGTCGTGTCCTCAACTGCGGCCGTCGTCCCGATCTCGTCTGGACGCACGTACTGGTTCTCGTCGAGGAAGAAGACCGTCACCTTGGCCGCGTCGATCAGGTCTTCGAGCTGCGTCTTCTCGGAGCGCTTGGCTTTCGGCGTGAAGCGCGTGTTCGCGTTCTCGCGCACACGGTGGGCTTCGTCGACGAGGAGCAAGTCCATCCCGCCTGTCGGGGCGTGCGCGAAGTTCATGTTCCAGCGGAACAACTTGTCGGCTCCTTTGAATTTGCTGCGCAGCACAGTCGTGAACGCCTTGCCACCGGTCGTGTGAGCCGCGACCAGGCCGAGCCGCAGCGTGTCCGCGAGGAGTTGAATCGCGATCACCGTCTTGCCGGTGCCGGGGCCTCCGCGCACGAGAACCACCGAGCGACCCTTTCGGGCGCGCTGCCTCCGGACCTCGGAAAGGATCGCGTCGTACGCAGTGCGCTGCTCGTCTAGCAGGTGCCACTCGCGCTCCGACCGCAGAGTTGCTTTGAGGGTCTCGACCACTTGCGCGCTCGGCCGGAAATGTCCGCCGGCGACGCGCGCGAGCACTTCCATGCCGCCGCCGTTGCCGACCTTCTCGACAAGGTGCGCGACCAGCCTCGATTCTTCCCCGTGCACGAACAGAGGGCTCCGGTCTAGCAGGTCGGCGAAAATCGACGCGTGCATCGGGGCCGAGGCCGCTGGCGTCATGTTGTGGCACCAAGCCGCGGAGCTCGCGACGACATCGCCCGCCGTGAACGCGCTGTGGTAATCCGTGAACCAGCTCGCGTACTCGAGTGCTTGTCGGGACGGGTGGAGACGCTCGGAGCCGTCGACGAGCAGGTTCGTCGCGAACTCGTCCTCGATACCGCAAGTCGACCATTGCTTGAGCTCGAGCGCGACGGCGCGTGGCCGCGAAGTCTGGTCGCGGCCGAAGAAGAGGACGTCGACGCGCCGGTTGTCGAGCGGCAGGTGGTACTCGGTCGAGAGGCCGACGCCGTCGAATCCATCGGCGGCCAAGCTTGCGCCGGCCGTCGGGCCGGATGCGAGTCCTCGAGCGCGCACGGCGACGGCCGAGCCGCCGAGTCGCTCGTCGCGCAGCACTTGCGCCAGTGCCTTCAGCGAATTCTCCCAGGAGCGAGTTTCGGAAACTCCGGGGAACGAGCCGTGCCGGCCATAGAAGGCGGAACCCATGTCGGCCGCGATCCGGCCGCTGCCGGCCAGCTCGACGAAACGCGGAAGCGATCCACGCCAGAGATCCATGCGGACAGCCTTTCCCCACGGCCGAACGTCCCGGTCCGCCAGCGCGGCGCGCGGCGGCTCTCTGGTCGGGTACGAGCCGCGGATGATAGCTGTCCGGTCCGCGCCGCCGACCGACGCCCGGGCAGTACGACCCTCGAACCGCGCCGGAACTGGACGTCCCCCCCTCCGTCAGCTCAAAAGCCCGATCCAGGCCGCATAGTCGCGCCGGCGCAGCATCGTTCGGTCCCGCGCGGTATCGTCTTCGCCCCGCTCCGGGCTCCACAGTGACCTCACGACACCCCTACGTCACCCTCGTCCACCTCGGCTGCGCCCGGAATCTGATCGACTCGGAGGTCCTCCTCGGCCGCATGGCGGAGGAGGGGCTCATCGTGACCGACGATCCGGATTCGGCGCACACGGTCGTGCTCAACACGTGCTCGTTCATCGGGCCGGCGCGCGAGGAGTCGGAGACGGCGATCCGTGATCTGCTCGCCAAGAAGCGCAAAGGCGACATCGAGCGCGTCGTCGTCGCGGGCTGCCTCGTCCAGCGTTTCCGGCACGACCTCGAGGCGCAGTTCCCCGAGGTCGATCTCTTCAGCGAGATCTCCGACTACCGCGCGCTCGCTCAGGGCGTGCGCGCGCTGACCGAAGGCAAGGCCGGCGTGCCGCGCTACATCGAGGGGCCCGAGACGAAGCCGGCTGAGCGCGAGGGCGCGCGGCTGCTCTCGACGCCGAAGAGCTACGCGTACCTGCGCATCAGCCACGGCTGCGACCACCTGTGCTCGTTCTGCGCGATCCCCTCGATCCGCGGGAAACATCGCTCGAAATCGCTGGCCGACGTCGTGAGCGAGGCGCAGGAGCTCGTCGCGAGCGGCGTGCGCGAGCTCGTCATCGTCGCCGAGGACTCGACCGCGTGGGGACGCGAGATCGGCAGCGAACTGCCGGACCTCGTCGAAGCCGTGGCGCAGGTGCCGGGCCTCGTGCGCGTGCGCGTCATGTACGCGTACCCGAACCGTTTCCCGTGGCGGTTGACCGAGGTCATGCGCGCGCATCCGGCGGCCGTCCACTACCTCGACATCCCGATCCAGCACATCGCGACGAACGTGTTGCGCGCCATGCGCCGCCACGGGTCGGGCGATCAGGTGCGCAAGATCCTCGACCGGCTGCGCGGCGACGTGCCGGGTATCGTCCTGCGCACGACCGTTCTGCTCGGATTCCCGGGCGAAACGGACGCGGACGCGGCGGAGCTCGCGCAGTTCGTCGAGGAGTACGAGCTGGGCCGCGTGGGCACGTTCACGTACTCGCCCGAGCAGGGCACGAGCGCGTGGGGGATGGCCGGCGAAGTGCCCGCGAACGTCGCGCGCGAGCGCGAGAAGGCCGTGCAGGAAGCGCGCGACCGCGTGCTGCGGAAGACGCAGACGGCGCGCGTCGGGACCGAAGTCGACGTCTTGATCGACGAAGTGCACGAGCGCGGCAAGGTCCTCGTCGGACGCCCGGCGAGCGACGCGCCTGAAGTGGACCTCGTCGCCGTGGTGCGCGGCTCGAAAGCGACGGTCGGCGACGTGGTGCGCGCGAAGGTGGAGGCGATCGACGCCGAGTCGAACCTCGTGTGCCGCGCGCCGGCCGCGGCACGGACGCCGCGCGCTCGCTGACTCGGCCGGCAGCGAACCGCCTCCTGCCGGAGCGGATTCGCACGACCCTCCGGGCGGGCGGTGTCCGACCGCTGGCCCCGTCAGGTCGGGTCGCGTCCCGGGTGCCGCGCGCCCGATCGGCGTCGCTCGGGGCCAGGCTTGCGTCGAGCACTCCCGCGAGCTCGCTCTTTTTTCCCGGCGCGAACCGCGCGTCCCGGGTTCGAGGGGTGGTACGCGGCCCTCGATCCCGGCATCCTGTCGCCGGATGGGCGTCTTCGAGTACTGGCCGAACCGCATCACTGCCCTGCGTTTCGTCGGCGCGCTGGGCGTGTTCGCGATCCTCGCCGCCGAGGGGAACCGCGAGGCCATCCTCGTCCCGCTCGACCGCTCGTGGATCCGCCTCGCGTTCTGGGCGTTCGTCGTCGTCGCCGTCACGGACGTGCTCGACGGCTGGCTCGCGCGGCGCGGGAACCACGTCACGGCGTTCGGCCGCATCGCCGACCCGTTCGTCGACAAGGTGCTCGTCATGGGCACCATGGTCTTCCTGGCCGTGATGCCCTGGTCGCGGCCGTGGTTCCCGGCCTGGATCGTCGTCGTCATCCTGGCGCGCGAGTTCCTGGTCACGGCCGTGCGCGGCTACGTCGAGAGCCGCGGCGGCACGCTGCCGGCCGACTGGTTCGGCAAAGTCAAGATGTTCGCGCAGTGCTTCGCGCTGGGGATCGTGATGGGCATCCACGCCTTCGCTCTCCCCGCCGGCTTCCGCGATTTCTGCGTGTCCGCGGGACACGTCTTCGTGTGGCTCACGCTGCTCACCTCGATCGGTTCCGCCATGGCCTACCTGTCTCGCACGCGCCGCTACCTGCTGGAGACCACGGGTTGAGCAGCATCCGGGACGTGATCGCCGGCAAGGCGCGCGCGAACGCGAGCGATCCGAACGCGCCGCCGCCCCCGGGTGGACGTTGGGCGAACCGCGCCAAGCTCGCGATGGTGTCGTTCGGATTCCTGGGTTGCTCGCCCTTCGCGCCGGGAACGGTGGGGACGTTGGGCGGCGTCCTGGTCGCGTGGCTGCTCTCGCCCCTGCCTTACTATCCGGTGTGGATCGCGATCGCGTGCGTCGCGCACTACGCGATCACGCTGCCGCTCGGTCCGTGGGCCGAGCGCTACGCGGGCAAGAAGGATCCGGGCATCTTCGTCGTCGACGAGGTGATCGGGTACTTGATCACCGTGGCCTGGATGCAAGCGCCGAGCCCGCTCGCGCTGGCCGTCGCGTTCTTCGTCTTCCGCTTCTTCGACATCGTGAAGCCGCCGCCCGCGCGACAGCTCGAGCGCGTCGGCGGCGGTCACGGGATCCTGCTCGACGACGTGGCGGCCGGATTCCTGGGCCTGATCTTCGTGATGGTGCCCGCCCGGCTCCTCTTCCCCGAACTCCCGTGGACGATGTGAGGATCGCCTGAGATGGCCCGCAGCAAACCCGCACCGGAGATGAAGTTGTCGGGACCGCGCCTCGCGTCGCGGTTCGCGATCACGATGAGCTTGGCGCTGGGCGTCGTCATGCTCGCGGCCGGCGCGTTCCTCTACTCGCGCGTCACGGAAGCCGCCTCCAAGATTCAGGAGGAAGCATTCGTCTACGCGGCGCGCAATCAGGGACCGCTCTTGCTCCAGCTGGCCGAGGACCACGACCGCGCGATGCGCGGGCTCGGACCGGACACGTCGAAGCCGCGGCTCGAAGCGGCGCACTCGGTCGCGGAAAGGCCGATCCGCGAGTTCGACGGCGGCGACGTGAAGCGCCGTGAGGTGCGCTACGGCGAAAAGTTCGACCAGTACGGCTACCTCTATCAGTGGAAGAGCGTCGTGCCCCCGCTCGTCGTGCCGGCCAAGACGAAGGAGAAAGCGGGCGAAGGGCTGTTCGGCCTCATCCTGTCGGTGACTTTGACCGTCATCCTGGTCGGCGCGATCGTCGCGTACTTCGTCGGCAACGCAGTCGCGCGTCCACTCGAGGTCATCGTCGACGACATCGCGCAGATCAGCCGCGGCGACCTGCGCCACAGGACGCGCGTGCGCGCCGGCGGCGAGATCATGCTGCTTGCGAAGTCGATCGACCGCATGGCCGGCGATCTCGAGGCTTCGCAGGACGCGCAGATCGAGCTCAGCAAGCGCGAGCGCGAATTGGCCCTCGCTTCCGAGGTGCGCGAAGCGCTCGTCCCCGAATCCACGCCGCCCGTGGCTGGATACGACCTCGGCGCCTTGCACGTCGATTCGCCCACGCCGGGTGGCGATTTCTACGAGGTGCTGCAGCTCGACGCCGGCAAAGTCGGACTGCTCGTGTGCGAGGTCTCGGGCCGCGGCATCCCGGGCGCCATGATCGGCGCGATCGCGCGGTCGTACCTGCGCCTCGAGCTCTCACGCGGCGGAGACATCGCGGCTGCGCTGCAGCGCGTCAACCACGAGCTGGCGCGCGACGTGCGGCGCGGCATGTACGTGACCGCGCTGTACGTGCTCATCGATCCGGCCGAAGGGCGCGCGACGGTCGCGTGCGCCGGCCACAAGTTGCCGCTCGTGCGCTTCGCGGCGGCGGAGAAGAGCATCCGCCTCGTGCAGCCCGAGGGCATCGCGCTCGGTTTCGACAAGGGACCCGTCTTCGATCGCACGCTGCAAGTCGTGCAGGTGGCGCTCGAACCGGGAGACCGACTGCTTCTCGCGAACACGGGTCCGGTGCGCGTCGTGGACTCCGCGGGTGCCGAGATCGGGGAAAAATCCTTCTACAAGCTGGTCTTGAAGAATGCGTCGCTGCCGACCGCGGCGCTGCTCGGGAAGCTCGAATCGGACTTGCGCAACCACGCTGGCGAGACGGCGTTCCCGAGCGACATCTCGATCCTCTCGATCGCGCGCGTGATCTGAGCCATGGAGATCGCCGAGTTCCAGCGCGTCATCGAAGCCATCTACGGGGCCCGCGACCGCGCGCGCGGCCTCCCGGCCACGCACATGTGGTTCGGGGAGGAGGTCGGCGAGCTGACGCGCGCGCTGCGGCGCAACCGGCAGGACGAACTCGAGGGCGAGTTCGCCGACGTCCTCGCCTGGCTGACGACGATGGCGTCGATGTCGGGCATCGACCTCGAGCAGGCGGCGCGCAAGAAGTACGGCGCGGGCTGCCCGCGCTGCCACGCGACGCCGTGCACGTGTCCGTGAGACACTGCGCGGGATGGGCGGGGAGAAGAGGAAGTCGGCGCAGCTGTCGTTCGACGACCTAAGTGCTGAGCTCGAGGCGCCGGCCGAGCCCGCGGCGACGGGCGAACGCGACGCGCTGCTCGAGCGCAAGCGGACGGCCGAGCCGGCGGCTTCGTTCCGCACCTACGCCGACGTCGCGCTGAACCGGCCCGTCCGCAACGAGTTCACGTACGGCGTCCCCGACGAGTTCATCGCCGCCGTCGCGCCTGGCGTGCGCGTCGCCGTGCCGTTCGGTCCGCGGCGCGAAGTCGGTGTCGTCACCGCGCTGCGCGCCGAGGGCCCCGCGCGCGGACGCGTGAGGCCGATCGCGGCCGTGCTCGACGAGGAGCCGATGATCGACGCGAAGCTCGTCGAGCTCGCGCGCTGGATCGCGGCCTACTACGGTTCGTCGTGGGGCGAGTCGCTGTCGGCGATCCTGCCCTCCGCGTTGAAGCGCGAAGGCGGCGCGCGCCGCGTTCCCTGGATCGCCCCCGCGGACGGCATCGGCATCGATCAGTTGGCGGCGATCGAGAAGTCGAATCCGCGGCACCACCGGTTGTTGCGCATGCTCGTCGATCTGGCTGCTCCGATCGAGACGCGCGAGGTGTGCAAGCGCGTGAACCTCTCGAACGCGTACGCGCAGTGGCTCGTGAAGAAGGGGCTCGCGCGCATCGAGCTGCACGGGATCGCGACGGATCCGCTGGCGGGTCCCGCGCCCGGCCGCGAGCGGCCCGCGCAGCTCTCGCCCGATCAGGCGCGCGCCGTCGAGACGATCGCGAGCTCGATCGAAAGCAACTCGTACGCGACGTATCTGCTCCAAGGCGTCACGGGCAGCGGCAAGACCGAGGTCTACCTCCAAGCGATCGAGCGCGCGCTGGCGCTCGGCCGCGGCGCGATCGTGATCGTGCCCGAGATCTCGCTGACGCCGCAGACAGTCGGCTGGTTCCGTTCGCGCTTCGGCCGCATCGCGATCCTGCACAGCCGCATGGGCGAAGCACGGCGGCGCGACGAATGGCTCGCCGTGCGCCGCCGCGAAGTGCGCGTGGTCGTCGGCGCGCGCTCGGCCATCTTCGCGCCCGTGCCCGACCTCGGCGTCGTCGTCGTCGACGAGGAGCACGAACCGTCGTTCAAGCAGGAGTCCACGCCGCGCTACCACGCGCGCGACGTCGCAGTCGTTCGGGCTCGCGATGCGAACGCGGTGTGCATCCTCGGATCCGCGACGCCGTCGCTGGAGAGCTGGCACAACGCGCGCACGGGCCGCTACAAGCACGTCAAGCTCGGTTCGCGCATCGGCACGCGTCCGATGCCCAAGGTCGAGATCGTGGACATGCGCTCCGAGCCGCGCGAAGCGGGCGAGACGCCGCTCTTCTCGCGACGCCTGCTCGAACTCTTGCGCCAGGGCCACGAGCGCGGCGAGCAGTCCATCCTGTTCCAGAACCGCCGCGGCTATGCACCGGTCTTGTGGTGCCCGTCGTGCGGCGAGACGGTGCGCTGCGTGCACTGCGACGTGGCCTTGACCTTCCACCGCCGCGTCGACCGCGCGGTGTGCCACAGCTGTTGCGAGGAGATCACGCCGCCGAAGCAGTGCCCGAGCTGCACGGCGCCGAAGCTGCGTTTCCTCGGCGCGGGCAGCGAGCGCGTCGAGAGCGCCTTCGCGCGGTTCTTGCCGGGCGCGCGCGTCGCGCGGATGGACTCGGACACGATGGTGCGGCGCGAGGACTACGAGGACGTGCTCGACCGCTTCGGCCGTGGCGAGGTGGACGTGCTCGTGGGCACGCAGATGATCGCGAAAGGCCTCGATTTCCCGCGGGTGACGCTGGTGGGCATCGTCACGGCCGACTCGTCGCTGCACCAGCCCGACCCACGCGCGGCGGAGCGCACGTTCCAGTTGCTCGCGCAGGTCGCGGGTCGCGCCGGACGCGGCGATCTGCTCGGGCGCATCGTGGTGCAGACGTCGACGCCCGCGCATCCAGCGATCACGTTTGCCGCGAAACACGACTTCGAGGGCTTCGCCGCGAGCGAAATGCGTCTGCGGCAAGAGCTCGGCTATCCACCTTTCGGGCGGCTGCTCCGCGCCGTGTTCGAGGACGAGGACGAAGCGCGCGCCGAGGAAGGCTCGCGCGCGTGCGCCGACGCGCTGCGTTCGTTGGCGACTGACGGCGCGGTGCTGCTCGGCCCCGCGGAAGCACCGATCGCGCGCTTGCGCGGACGTTTTCGCCGTCACTTGCTGATCAAGGCGCCGGCGGGCTCACCCGCGCTCGCGAAGATGCGCGATCGGCTGCTGGCGTGGTCCGAAGCCAATCCGCGTCCGAAGACGATCGTGGACGTGGATCCGGCTTCCGTGTTGTGAGCCCCAGGGCCGACAAGTCGAGACGGGGAAGGCGGCGGACAACACGGTCATCGAGACACGCTAAATGCCCAAGTAGGAACGGCACGATTCCCATGGCTCGGAACGGCACAACGGACGCAGCATTTGGTGTTGAAGGCGGTTCCTGGGGGGTACCCTCCATCCCTAGCCTCACGAGAAAAGGCTCATCGCTTCTCCCTTCCAACCCTCCTTCTCCCACCGGAGATCTCATGCTCACCCGACTGATCGTCACCGTCCTACCCTTGACTGACGCGGCCCGTGTATTTGTCGCTGGATTCTGCGTTTCCTTTCCAGTTGCAGCCCAAACCCCGGCTGCGAACTGCAACAATCAGAGCCGCACGCTGCAGCAGGCTGCCGGATATACCGGCGTCTCGAGTACGACGTGCTCGCAGTTCATATTTACGGTCGGCGGGCAAACCTTCCAAACTCCGTCTTCATGCCAGCAAGGCTACGCCTTCTACCATGGCACGGTGTACTCGTGTGGTCCTGCCTCGACGGGAACGCACTGCAAAGCGACGGGTTACGACGTCGATATCGACCTGGCGACGGGCGGAAGTTGCCCGGACATCACCGGGCTTGATCCCGGATCGTGGACGGCGTGGGCGGACGTTCCAGCGGCCATCACCGCGGCCATGCGCTGCAAGGCACCGACCGTCACGCACACATTCGATTGGTCGGCAGTCGTTTCGTCCTGCACGATCCAAGTTCCAATCGATGGTGAGCCGGGCGTAGTCGAGGTCCTGGGTGCGTCGGGTGAAGTCTATCTGCGCGCTATCGGAAGCCCGGAGTTCGCCCTGTCGGGCCAGTTGTGGAATCCCCTAGTCGGCGCGTATGAACTCGCTCAGGACGGAACGCTGGAGCAGCTCCCGATAGACCTCCGCACGGCGTGCTCGACCTACGCACCCGTGCACGGCGTGGACGTCGCCGCCCAAGTCGTGATCGAGAACTGGTCCTCTCCCGATGCCGTCCAGATCAAGACATATGAAATCGTGGGACGAGTGCTGCGAAGCGGTCAATTCGATGTGACCTGTACGTTTGCCGTCGAGCACGAGGGCGAGTTGGTTCCAGTATCGCGGCGGCTACGTCATGACGGCAGAGCACTCTATGTACTCCCGGCCTCCGCCGAGGAGTTCAGTGCGTACGATGCCGAGTATCCTCGTCGTGACGAGACGTTCTGGTTGGTCTGCTCGATGGTTGCTCCACTGCACGAGTGGGTCTCGAACCCGATACAAGTTCCGCTGTTCTCGAGCTCGACGTTCGATCCGGTCGCCGACGGACCTGACGGAGTCAAGCGCGTGGCACGCCGAGTCGCGTCGCCCGGAGGTGGCTCGGTGAGCGAGGAGTACGCTCTCGATGGTTCCTCGATCGAGCGGCACCCGCTGTCGCGATCGACCTTCGATTCGATGGAGCGAGTTCGTCAGTTCAGCGCATTCGCGAACCCCATCATGATCGGCGAAGGGGTACGGCGCTCCGGCAGCTTTACCGAGACCGACCAACTCGACGGTGTCGCCGGCGGTCGGAGAACCGTCGTGAAGACGACGATCCGCCGCGCGGACGTTCTTTCCGTCGGAACCGGCTTGTCGCCGCTGGTCACCGAGTCCGACCAGATCTGGAACGTCTGGCGCTGATGTCCGCGCCGTCCGCGCCCTGCGTGGCGAGCCCGCGATCCACCGCGGCGACGCGACGACTGGCCGCGCTGGACTGACTTCGCCGCGCGTGGGACCGTAGCCGCGATGCTGCCGGGCGTCGCGACCGCGGACTCGAGCTTCCCCGCCAGTGCCCCCGGAGCGCTCGCGGGGTTCGCGTTGTATCTGCTGGCGATGGTGGCCATCGGCATCGCCACGAGCCGCGCGTCGTCCGGCGGGCTGACCTCGTTCTTCCTCGCGAACCGCAGCCTCGGGAAGATCGTCGTCGCGCTCAGCGCGGTGGCGAGCGGGCGGAGCAGTTGGCTCCTCCTCGGATTCTCAGGGCTCGCGTTCGTGCGCGGCGCCTCGGTCCTCTGGGCCGCCGTCGGCTACGTCGTGGTCGAAGCGCTCATGTTCTGGAGCCTCGCACGACGTCTGCGCCGATTCTCCGGAGCGCGTCAGTGCCTCACGGTGCCGGACGTCCTGGCCGAGCGTGTGGGCGAAGGCCGCGGAGTCCTGCGCGCGTTGCTC
>Ga0105044_10005741_pt1 | contig 17067 bp, 11 predicted proteins | sample MAT01_FD_78092 | JGI IMG/M metagenome (GOLD analysis project Ga0105044, IMG submission 78092) | Freshwater microbial communities from Lake Fryxell liftoff mats and glacier meltwater in Antarctica - MAT-01 | ecosystem: Environmental > Aquatic > Freshwater > Ice > Liftoff microbial mat | place...
CTACGCCTAAACGGCGCCGCCCTTCGGGCGTCACCAGGCTCCGCTCCTGCCGGGGCGGCCAAAAACCCTTCCCGGCTGGATAGATGACAATAAAAGGGCTCCCAGGTGGGCCAAATCAGACGATCGAAGTGGGCCATGCCGGATGATCGAACGCAACGCTACCGTTGGCCCAAGCTGTTCCACAGTCATCCTTGATGTCGAGCACCATTGCAGTGGGCCAACCGACGGCCGGACTACCCTGACCGAGTGACACAACGGCCGGCACCAGCTTGGTTGCGCCGCAGGCGCCACCACCTTCAGCGAGGCGGGTGGAGTTCTGTTTCGACGTCGGCTGGGGAGCCGGAACGAATTCTGACCGAATCGGGACTACAATTCCGTCGGAGAGTTGCAGGTTGATCACCGCGCTCCCGGCTCGATCACCAGAATGAAGGATGAGCATGCGGAATGGAGTTTCGGGCCGAATAACGCCAGCCTCGGGCAAAATGGCAAACGTCTGGCCAAGCGTAGAACTTGCCAGCCGCGCCTGGAACGATATCGCACCACCGGAGACATTGTAAATGATGACTTCCTGATGACCGGGGCTCTGTCTTGCAGGCCCCGAATGAAAGCGCAGCCCAGCGGGTTGTACGACCGTGCCGGCATTCGATTTCTCTGGTAGCACCCGCATGGAGACTGTTACCAATTGGGGAGAATTGGCCGCTGCGGACGACTCGACCCGCAGCAATCCGTAATAGTCGCCCGGCCCGTTGCCCTGGGGGTCGACTGTGACCGGGATGGTGGAGAGTTTCGAACCTGTCGTTCCGGTGCCTGTTCCCGGCCGAAGCCAATCGCCGCCGGTTAGCGTTTCCGGGCGAAGGTTCCAGCCGATCCCTTCCGAGCCTTGACTGAGGATTCCGATCTCCTGGGGCGGCACGACGCCTCCGCTCTGGACGGCCAGAAAACTAAGACCGATTTGGGAGATGCTCAGCGTGCTTTCACGATCACTGATGGAGAGATTGACCGGAATGCGGGAGGTAACTTGATCATTGGTTTCGAGAAGGATTTCCGTCGATAGGACGCCCGATGCCAAATCGCGAGCGTCAACGGCGACCAATAAGTCCATGGGCTCGGCACCGTTCGCTTCGCCCGAAGCTGGAGTGACCGACAACCACGCGGCACCGGACGCTGCCACCTGCGCACGATATCTGGCTTTGCCATTGCCAGCGTTGAGGATCTTTAGCCGGCGTTCCAATACTCTTGGAGAGCGCGGGACGGCGAGGGATAGCCGATCTTCCGAGAACACCAGCTTCGGCTCTTGGGCCGGAGAGACCTGCAATTGGACCTGGATCGTAATTGGCGGCTGGGCCAGATCCGGGAAGCGAACTGTAAACTGGGACTGGTACGCTCCGGCGGTCAGCTTTCCGGCGTCCGCCGATACGGCGACACGCATCGGAGTGACAGCCTGTCGCGTGCTGAGTCGAAGCCAAGCGGGCAACCCGGAGGCCGGTGCATCGATTTGGAAGCGAACGCCAGCGACTGGATTTTGGATGAGCATGTCGACAGGCTCTGAGAGTGTGCTGCCAGCGGGTGCTGTGAGTTCGATAGATTTTGGGGATACCGAACCCGAGGGCGGGGTAGCCACGATGACGCGGATGTTCCTATTGCGCTCGTCACTAATATAGATGTTCCCGAGGCCATCTTTGACTACTGAATTGGGCCCGGAGAGAAGTCCATCTTTCGGTAGCCGTCCGTCCCCGCTAGAGCCGTTCCCTGGACCAATTAAATGTTCGATCGTGCCATTTGGCAGGATGCGAAGGAGTCCGAATTGGTATGTCACGAGGAGTGCGCCGTTGTCTTCCTGAAATATCCCCAGTGGTATGGGGATGGCGCTACGAGTCGCCAGCTGGCCGTTCCCCAACACTTCGGCCCTCGTTGATGATCCAGTGCCGCCGATGGCAGCTAGCCGGCCATCCTTGGTTAGCCGCCAGATACGGTTGGCGTCGGCATCCGATAGAATCGTTTCGCCTGCGGTGTTGAATGTGATCCCGTATATGAATCGAAAGCGCGCGAAGGAGATGGGCACACCATCTTCGGACGGCGCTGATTCATTGGTTCCAGCCACGGTGGTCGCGTTTCCCGACCTCCGATCAAAGCGGAGGAGTGAGGTTGCTGTTCTTGATGGGAAGTACAGGCTGCCATCCGGGCCTTCTCGCAGGTGCGACGTAAAGCCAAGACTGGATACGAGTTGCGCATTACCGTTGCTTAGAAGCTGATAAAGTCCGCCGCGGGGATTGGCAAAAAAGAGGTCGCCCGATCGAGTCACCGCAATGCTGTTGGGGTTGATGAACAGCTCCGCCAGCGGCAATTGTTCTCCCACCCGTCTAGGTTCGCGCTGAACCGACCGTCGTTGCACAAGCGGCGCAAGAACACCCTCAGGAGTTATCTTGTATATATCATGTCCGTCGGCTACAAATAACTCACCGCTTACACCAAGCGCAATATCTTTGGAGCCGCGGAGCACAGCGGCCGACACCGCCGTCGGCAGCGCATTCCGGCGAAAATTCTCATTGCCGGCAAAGACCCGAACCACGTTTCCGCTCAGCGTGGAGAGATGTTGGTCACCCCACAAGTAAGAGCCATCCGGTTCCACCACAATCGATGCATAGTTCGCATCGAGCACGGCGACCCGAGCTTCAACTTCGCCATTCGGTTGAGAGAATGTCCATGTGCCGGTCCCGACAACCTGACGAATGAGTCCATTCCGTTCGACCCGGTAGATCAACCCAAGGTCGAGGATCACGGGCCGGTCTTCCTTATCAATCGCCAAACCGCGTGCCTGAAGCATTGACTCGGTTTTTGCTACCTGTCCATTACGCGGCAAATTCCGGCCTACTCCACCGGCCAACGTCTCCAGTTGGCCGCTGGCTGTGATTCTCCGCAGTCGACCGGGCGTTACGCCGTTATCTACTCCGCCTTCTAGAAAATAGATCATGTCCATGGAATCGAGTGCGATATCGGCGATGTGACCGACGCTGGCGTTCGCCGCGACAGCCCCATCCGGCGACACACGTACGGTGCCGTTGCCCGCCAAAGTTTCGACTTGACCACGATCCAGGCGAAGAAGTTTTGGTTTATCGTTACTAGTTCTGATGAGCTTGGGATCTCCCGAGGCGGAGGCGATTAGCAGCCTGCCCTGTCGGTCGAGCGCCAACTGAGTGGGTAGCAGCGGGGGCGCAGCCTGAAATAGTACAGTGCTGATTTTCCCCTCTGTGTCAATCAACCGAATCCGATTGTTTCCGTAATCGGCGACATAGATCTGACCTTGAAGGTCAATCGCGACTGCCATTGGCGACGAGAGGCAGGCATGGACGGCCGGTCCGCCATCGCCGCAGAAACCGGTTATCCCCCCGGCGACTCGTTCGATGAGGCCCGTCTGGCGGTCGTACCGCAAGACGAGATGATTGTCGGGGTCGGCCAGGTAGACGCTTCCATCCGGATGCAGAGCGATACCTTCTACTCTGCCTAACGGCGCCTGCCGGGCCTCGATCTTGCCAGTTGGGAAGCTCCATTGCGTTCCGGTCAAAGTTGTGAGGATGCCAGCGCTCTGGCCGTGGCAGGCCGCAACCGCTAACAATGCCAATGTGGTTTGAGGTCTCATCTCGCCGAGAGGCTCCTGATCTTTGCGTCGAGTTGTTGGCTGGCTTTCTCATCCTTGGCGTTCGCCAGCGCCCGCCTGTAGGCTCTGATGAGTGGCTTGGTCTGGCCAGCCCCCCTTTAGTGTATCCGCTAACGTATCCGCTAACCGGCTTAGAACAGCCGAGTTTCCTGACCGGGAGAACGAGGGCGCTGGCTTGCGGTTAGATTGAATCTTTACGTTTTCTTGAATCGAATGGTGCGTTTGACGAAAGGTTCTGTGCAAGAGAGCTTTCTTGCGCACTCTCCGGGGATGTTTGCGCCTGATGGGACGAGCCGAATGGTGCTCCTGCGCCACGGCCAGTTTAATAAGGAGAGACAGTATGAAGACGAGTAGACAACTGGTGGGCCTGGGCCTACTATCACTGAGCATGGCACTTGGCGCGAACGGGCCGGAGTGGTTCCCAGCGGATGAACAGCGAGCCGCGCAGGTGCGGACCCGGTTGAGCGAAAGCAATGAGGCGCACGTCAGCGCCTTGCCGGTGTTTAATCACGGCACTAGCGAGCTCGGGGTTCATCGCTATGGCATTACGGTGACGAACCGGTCTGGCGACGACGCCGAGGTGGTGATCGAGTTCCTCGACCGCGCCGGGCGGGCTCTGTTGATTTCCACCTCAAAGGGACGGGCCTCGGCGCTGGTTGCCTCGATCCCAGCGGGACGGGAAATCACGGAAGAGCTATCCGAGGGCGGTGAGCTGTCCCAAGGTTGGGTGCGCCTGACGTCGAGCCAGCCCCAAGTGTTGGCGGAGTCAAGATGGCAGGTGGGGGACCGGGAAGTCCGGATGAAGGCTACGGAGCCGGACAAGGCCCATCGTTTCGTCTTGCTCGACGGCGCGGAAATGCGGCTTTCCCTGGCGAATCCCGACACGGAGGCGGCGGCGAGTGTCCGGCTCGCGGCACTCGACAGCTCTGGCGACGAACTCTGCTCGGAGGATGTGTCGATCGAAGCATCGGGGCTAGTGCAAGGATCGACGCGTCAACTGCTGCCCTGCGCGCCTTCGGAGACGCGTTCGGTGGAGTTGCAAACGCAAAATGGCAAGCTGGCCATGGAGGCGTACACGGTCCGCGACGGGTTTCCGGTTTCCGGCGCGCCTTTGCACGAGTTGAAGGATGGCGCCGATTCGCTCGGGAAGACGTACTCAGTCCTAGCCGCCTGCAATCCCACCTTCTCGGAGGAGCGCAGCGACATAATCTCATCCGTGGGAAAGCCGTATTCGATCTTCTTGCGGGCCAATAGCGGGTGCAACTGGTCGATTAAGGTTCCCCCGGGCGTCACCGTGTTGCCGGCAAGTGGGAAAGGCGGCAAGCGCGTAATGGTGACCCCCCAGAACTGGACACAAGAGGGAGGCCGCCAGCCTGAGCTGCAAGTCGGCGGAAGCCGGCATCAGATCCGGCAACAAGGCACGAAGTGCTCCTTTGATTTGCGCCCGGACACGTTGCAGTTCCCGCTCGCAGGCACGACCAAGGTCACCCAAGTGGTAAGCAACTGTCACTGGGAACTCGGCGGCTATCCCAGCTACATAGTGGTGAAGCCTGAAGAAAAGTTCGGGCTAGGTTCGAAAGCGGTCGCCGTATACATGCCTTCGACGACGAGATACCGGACGCAACGAATCAGGATCGCCGACAAGATCTTGATTCTCCAGCAGTATCAGTATTGAGCCTTGAAAGGGCGCGCCGGATAAGAGTCCGGCGCGCCTTATGGCGTTTTGGAGGTAGACAAGATTACTGGCTGACTCTCCAGGCCGTTCACCTGGACAACCAGCCGGGCTGCGGAGTTGCTTGTAATTGAGTCGGGCACCTTGGCCTCAACGGAGTAAACCCCAACCAAACCCGGCACCAGTTTGGCCCCGATGATCTCCGCCTCCAGGTCGTCAATGAGAACTCTCACCAGACCGGTGACCTTCGAGTCGGTGATCGGATCGTACCCGAGGGCACTGCTAGCTCGGCGGCGTCCAACCCTGTCGCTATGATCGAAAGCTGTTGGTTCCCTGCAATAGAGAGGACTACCGGTGCGCTCTCCACACCGTTGATGCTGATGACCGTCCGAGCGGACGGCTTGGTTGCGATCAAAAGAGGTAGCTTCGCAGTGACCGAGTAGACGCCCACCATATTGGGCATCAACTCCGACCGGGCCGTCTCGATTTCCGAACCCTCCAGAAGCACCACCTTTCGCAACGACGGGCGAAGCATCGGGGGTCGTGTTACAAGCGCGACGAGTGGGTCTGTCTCGCCAAGTCCTGTAGCGATTAGCTAGGGTGCTTTGTCCGACCGTCGGTATTACTTCTAACGGTAAGGAATGGACCTTTCCTCTTGACAGAATCAGTTGATGCCGGAGATTACTCGCCAACTCAAGGCCGAGTTGGTGCTCCCGCAGCCGTGGAAACGAAGCCAGGTTGAGCCTGGGCAACAACAGCTTGTAGCGCCAAGTAACACCATGCGACGGCAGCGGATGGGCATACTTGGGGAATGTTGGGTAGTGTAGACGAATTGGGGACGGTGCGCCCAAGCCCCGCTGCTTGATTCACTCAATCGGCCATCGACTGTCAGCGCGGGGCTGGACGCCGAACTTGTATCGAAGTGAGAAGGCACCCGAGCCTAGTGATCGTAGAGGCCGGCGAGTGCTGAGATGGGGGCACGCTCCAAGGATGGAACTCTGAAATTCATCTTAGGAAAGTTTGCGCAGTCCCGGCCTGTGTCTGCACCTATTGGTTTGAGGCGAGACGGCCTCAACACTGACCAGGAGAGAAACCCATGATGAATATGCTACTCAAGACGACTGCCGCCACCCTCGCGTTGGCTGGCGCAATGTTGGCCCAGACGGTAGTGCCGGACGGCACGCCAATCAAACTACGGCTGAACGAACCGCTGCATTCCGGCAAGAACAAGGTCGGACAAGGCGTCAACCTGACCGTGGCGGACGATGTGATGGTGGACGGCAAAGTAGCCGTCGAGGCGGGCGCGCGTGCCTCCGGCCGCATCATTGTCGCCGAGGGCAAGAAGTCGATGGGCCGGGGCGGCAAGCTGGACTTTTCGGCCGAGAAAGTCACCTTGGCGGATGGCAGGATGGCGAACCTGCGTCAGACCGAACAGGGTGGCAAAGGCAACGGCACCGGCGTGAAGACAGGCCTGGTGACCCTGGGAGTCGCCCTGGTGTTTTGGCCGGCCGCGCCGGTGGCCCTGCTGATCAAGGGCAAGGATGTTGAGATTCCGGCCGGTTCGGTATTCACGACTTTCACCGATGGGCGGATGACGCTGGCGGAGAAGGAAGCAGCGAAACCGGCGGCGGTGGCGACGGCCACGGCCACGCAACCGGCGAGAGAAGCGGTTCTCGAGCTGAACTCCAGCATGGCCGATGCGGACATCGAAGTGGACGGACGATTTGTGGGCCAGGCGCCGGCAAAGTTGAACTTGAGCGCAGGGCGTCACAAGGTGACGGTGCGGGCTGGCGATCGGATGTGGCAGCGCACCATCGATTTAAACGCAGGGAGCACTGTAAACCTGAACGCAAACTTCTCGGTACAAGCGTTAGCAGCCACGAACCATCAGTAGGCAACGAGTGACCAGGCCAACTTAAGAGCGGACCTTGCGGTCCGCTCGTTCTATTTTCTCGGTGCGGCGCGATGGCTGAGCGGACTTTCACCGCAGAATCTGGTCGGCCCGGTTATCAACAAGCCAGCAGGCAAGGATGTGACAGTCGATTTCACCGTGTGCTGGAGGAGATTCCGCCAAAGGCTGGGATCTGAGATCTGCCCACCATCGGACACACGCGCGGCAGCGGCGATCCGCTCCATTTCGCCCCAAGGCGTGGCACTCACGCAGAACCACAGGTGGACAGTTTCCTCGGTGTCATCGAACTCGATCGCGCCAGACGCGATAGCAGGAATCTGAAAACGCGTACCGGGACCGATGGGAGTTAAGGGATAAAGCAGGCTGACACTGGATGAATCCGCAGAAAACAGATAGAGTTGGGCGGGAAGCGACAAGGAAGCTTGCAGACGGAGGCGGTCGCGAAAGTGAATCGTTCCGCCGTTCAAGGCGAAAGGTTCGGCGGAAAGGCCGGGCGAGGTGCGCAGAGCCGAGATGATTACTGCCCACTTAGGATCAGGTGCCGAGTGAGGCCACCACCACGTGATCGCGGCGATGACGGCGAGGGCCAGCAATGCGGCGGATGCCTTCAGCCGCGGGTGCACCTGGCGCCGTTTGATCGCGCGCGTTAGCGCTGCAAAGATGGGAAGCAACTGAGCGGCAGAGGCTGGCCGGCCGGTGGCCGACAAGTTCAGCAGCGTGACAAGACTACCGCGTACGGCCTTGGGCAGCGTCCCACAATGCCGAGCCAGGAGGAGTTCGGCGGCAAGCTTAGGTTCGCCGAGGTCCAAGTGCCTATGTACGACTTGGCCAGTTAGCAACTCGACAGCTATGCACCCGAGAGCATAGATATCCGATTGAGTCGTGGGCCGACCCATGGCTTGTTCGGGAGCGAGATATTCGGGAGAACCGACGATCACTGTCGTGGCTAAACTTACGCCGTCTTCGGGCACGGTGGAAATGCCAAAGTCGATCAGCACCGGGGCTTCCTCAGCAGTGCCCGGCGCCCGGACGATGATGTTCTCGGGCTTCAGATCGCGATGGACGATGCCCTTTGCATGTGCCTCATGAAGAGCCTGTGCCGCGGCGAGCAAGATGCGCCCGGCGCGGGCGGGAGCGAGCGGGCCCGCGCTAAGCAGTTCACGGAGCGACGGGCCATCGATCCACTGCAAGACCGCGAATGCTCCGGCGGTCGGATCCTCGCCGGTGTCGAGCACGGCGACAATGCCGGGATGATTCAACGAAGCCAAGGCCCGGACCTCGCTGACGAAGTGCCGTTCGAACCATTCGGGGTCGGCACCATCTGGCAGGCGCGGAAACTTCAGCACGACCTTCTTCCGATGCAAACCGGTGTCCAAGGCCGTGTAGGTCACCGCGAACCCCCCAGCGCCTAGCCGGGTCTCGATCCGGTAGCGGTTGAGGACCAAAGTGCCTGCCGAGAGTGGCTCGAACTCGGGTTGAGCCAGTAAATCTCCAGCCGACAACCACGACTCGAGTTCCGCGCGGCGAACGTCGGGAGTCTTAAGCACCTCGTGCAGCCGCTTCTCACGCGCGGGAGGGGCCAATGGTTCCAACTCGTCAAAGAGGAGCCGCAGTTCCCGGTATTCTTCCGGCGTCATTGCTTCTGCAGTTTCGCCAGCATCCACGCGCGGGCGAAGGTCCAATGCCTGCGCACTTTGGCGAAACTGATGCCGGTTTGCTCGGCGATCTCTTCGTCGGTCAAACCGGCGAAAAACTTGAGCTCGACGACCTTTGCGGCGTCGGCATCCATGGCCTGAAGCTGCTCGAGAATCTCGTTGACTACCAGGAAGTCGACGTTAGTTCCCCGGGTCGCGGCCTGCTCGGAGTGGAAAGCGTCGAGTGAAACCTTGGGGATATCACCGCCGCGCTTCTCGGCTTTGGCTCCCCGCGCGTGCTCGATCAGGGCCCTCCGGAACTCACGGCTCGCGATCGCCATGAAGTGGGTGCGGCTCTGCCAGTCCACGTTTTCGCGCCCGAAGATACGGATATAAGCCTCGTTGACCAAGGCCGTGGCCTGTAAGGTGTGACCTGGGCTCTCGCGCTTCATATGTTGCTGCGCCAGGCGACGCAACTGGCCATAGACCAGCGAGAATAGCTCTTCCTCGTGCTCTTTGTGGCCGCTCCGGACGGACTTGAGCAGTTCCGTAATGCGCCCATTCTCTTCCTGTTCCATTGTTCTGGAATTGTAGCGAATCGCGGAGGCCCTCGCCATCGCTTCGACTTTAGTTCGTTTATTTTGCGCAGACTTACACCAAGACTGCGCCGCTAGGATTGAGTGACGTACAGTGGGGCCATGGGCTACGCTGGAAGAACTATACGGAGAAAACGATGCTACGTTTTTGTTTGCTAATTCTGGCCATCTTGGTGCCGGCCTTCTCTCCAGCTCAACCCATAGACGTGGAGCGGAAGGTCTGGAGCTCGGAGTTCCGCCAAGCTCGCGGTCAGAATGCCGCGCCCCTACCGCCGACCCGAAGGGTGGCAGCGGTAGCCCCGATGGTGGGGGTAACGCTTTGGAGAGCCCGCAAAAGCCAGCCGGGAGATCAAGCCCGAGAAATCCTTCATGAGGCAGACGGAACCGAGGAGATTAGTTTAGAGAGAATCCATGCGGACACCAAGCTCTTCCCGAGAGACCGGCTGCGCATCAGCATCGAGAGCGCGCAAAAAGGCTTTTTGTATGTCATCTCGCGCGAGAAATACGCCGACGGGTCCGCTGGACCGCCGCTGCTGATCTTCCCTTCGACAAAGATTCTGAATGGCAATAATCTAGTTCACCCTGGACGGCTCATCGAACTGCCAGAAGCAGATAACAGGATTCCGTTCTTCAAGTTGAAACCGTCACGGCCCGATCAAGTGGCGGAGGAATTGATCCTGCTCGTGGCGCCTCGTCCGTTGCCGGGTCTGATGTCCACCGAGAAGCCGCTCCGGCTGGAGAAGTCCCAAGTCGAGCTTTGGATGCGCCAGTGGGGGGCTCCAATCCAATCCCTCGAACTCGATGGTTCTAAAGCTTGGAGCAGGGCGGAACAACTGGCCGGGAAGGGCGGCACGGCCTTGACACCCGCGGACGCCCTGCCGCAGACCTTGTACCGAGTTGCGGGGCAAACGAATAATCCCACGATGGTGCCCCTTCAATTGAAATTGGCGCAGTGAACGCCATGTTGATCCGGATCGCATTCCTGCTGCCGGTGTTTGTTTTTTGGGCTTGCGCTCAGTCAACGCAGGCAACCCTCTCTGGCCGGATTGTGGATTCGCTGCGAGGCCGACCGGTCGCGGCAGCGCAGATCCGCTACTTCACTCATTCGGGGCAGAGTCTGGCTATTTCTTCGAATCGCTTGGGTTGGTACGTCATCGGCGGGATATCGCCAGGAACGCTGCGACTCGAGGTGAGTGCACCTGGCTTTCAGCCCCAACAAGTGGAGCACATTGAACTCCCGGTGTCAGGATCAGTCGATCTCGATTTCCGCCTGCGACCCCTCTCGGACGTTTGGGAGGCCGGACTTACCAGATCGCTCCTGCCGCAAGGGACCCGCGCAGTCTTGCATCGGGTTGGGCTCGACCTGGATGCATCGCAAACCGCGCGCCCTCGCCTTCCGCAGATACGGGATGGGGCATTCGAACCGTCGCGGTCGGACGTGATTACCACGGCACAGTTACGCTCGCTGCCACTTGCGGGCAGGGATGCCTACACGTTGGTCGTCGCGTTGTCGGGAGTTACGGCAGACGCGGGTACTTCCCGCGGTTTGGGTGTTTCTGTCCATGGGCAGCGGCCTTCTTCCTCTTCTTTTCGTTTGGACGGAGTGGACAACAATAATGACCTCGTTACCGGGCCGCTCGTAACCCTACCGCCGGAAGCCCTGAGTGAGTATCGTCTTTCAGCTGGTATTTTCACCGCGGAGTTCGGTGGCACAAGTGGCCTCCTCGCTAATGCGATCAGCCTAGGAGAGCAGCGTGCCTGGCACGGTCTCCTCTATCTTTATGGCAATCACGAGTCGCTAAACGCTAATACTTTTCAACGTAACCGGCAGGGTTGGAGCCGCGCAGCCGATGTGGAATGGCAACCCGGTTGGAGCCTCGGTGGTCCCCTTGCCAAGGGTGTCTTTCTCACCTCGGCCGGAGAGCTTCAGAGCCGTCGGACGCAAGAGGATCCAGGCGAATATTTACTCCCGGCGGCTCAGTATTCGCGGTACCTGATCGCCGGCGGAGCTGGGCGGGCGCTTCTGGACAGATTTCGCGCTCCGTTTCCCGAGACCCGTTTTGTCAATGCTCCCGTAATGCTCAGTCCGGATGCGTCGACCGACCGGAAGTTTCTGCTCACCCGGCTTGATCGCACAGAGGGACGGCTTCATCAAATGCTGCGTTGGATGACTGGGTCTTACAGCAGGCCCGATTTCGTTTGGTCTCCGTACCGCGACTTTTATTCTGAACTGCGCCAGCCCACGCACTCGGTGGTTGCTTCGATCGTCGGTGACTGGAAGCCTGGACTGCAATACGACGGCAGGGTTCATTGGAATCGCCAGTCTCTTGGCTGGAACCGGCCTTATGCTGAAATTCCGACGCTCGAGAGTTTCGATGGCACGATCTTGCCGGGAAGCCCGGCCTTTTACGCTTTCGATTATCGGCAGCAGCGTTGGGAGTCGAACCATTTTGTGGCCTGGCTTCACGGCGGCCATCAATGGAAGATGGGCGGGAGCGGGATGGTCCGGACGCTACACACTGCATTCGCACCGGGCCGGGATGGACGACTGAGCTTCAATTCGTACCTGGCAGATTTCGGGTATGGCCAGCCGAACACGGTCGATCTACTCGTCAACCGTCGTGCTCTTCCGCAAATTGAAACCGTGAATGGCCCGCAGTCGTTCCGGCAACTGTCGGCCAACTGGTTCCTGCAGGATAGTTGGCGCGTCAACTCGCGACTGATGCTTCATCTCGGGGCCCGCTACGAGTTCTCCGGCTCGCCAAGCCAGACCGGCGGCCCAGCTGTGGAAACGCTCGATCTGGGAGCGCGCTTGGATGTTCGGGATGCGCATTGGCGGGTACCTGGTGCCGCCGGGTTACTCCCGGTTGACCGCAACGACTGGGCTGCCCGTACCGGTTTGTCCTGGCGCTTGGACGAAAGAGGCCGCACATTTTTGCGCGCAAGTTATGGCATCTTCTATGACCGGATCTTCGACAATCTCTGGCAGAATCTGGCCCTCAACGCACTAACGTTGCGGACCGCTTCGGTCGACAGCCCATCTTTTATGCCTCGCTCCGCCTTGCCGTCCGCACGAGAGCTCCTGGCCCGCAATCGCAGCGTGGACCTCGCGTTTCCGGAAGCTCTGGCTTTTTCATCAAACTTGAACACACCGTTCGTCCGCAGTTACTCTTTGGGGTTGCGGCGCGAGTTGAGTGAGGTTTGGCAAGTGGATACGGCCCTCATCGGGGCGTCCGGGCGCAGCCTGCTGACCACAGACAAGTACAACCGGAACTTCTCCGAAGAAACTGGACGGCGCAATCCCCTGCTGCCGGTGATTAACTATCGGGCCAACCAAGGAGTCTCTGACTTTCACGCCTTCTCGTTGCGCACGCGTTACCGGAAGGATCGATGGACGGCACAGGCCTCTTACACCTGGAGCCACGCGATCGACAACCAGAGCGATGCCTTGAGTGGCGACTTCTTCGATCTGAGTTTCTCCCGGCAGAACTTTCAAGCCAACGCCGCAGGGGCCGCTGCCTTCTCGATCCAAGGTGACGGGCGCGGGGATCGGGCCACGGCGGATTTCGATCAACGCCATAATTTGGCCGCCTGGTGCATCGCGGAGTTACCGGGAGGCTGGCAGATAGCGGCGATGGGTGCGGTGCGGTCCGGATTTCCTTATTCGGTTTACGCTCCGGCCGGAAGCGCGCCACTTCTTTATAACCGCCGCGCCGACTTGGCGTCGACGGACGTCAACCGCAACACGGCCGGAGATGGCGGGCGCCAATTGCTTCGTCCAGAAGCCTTTGCTGAACCCGCGCCCGGCATGCAGGGCAACTTGGGCCGCAACTCTTTTGCGGGGCCCGGACTGTTCAATATCGACGTCTCGTTAAGCCGTTCCTTCCGTTTGTCGCGCGGGAACGAATCGCGACGAGCCCTGTTCCGGGCCGACGCGTTCAACTTCCTGAACCACGCGAATCTCCAGCCGCCCTCGAACCAATTGGGAGCCTCAGATTTTGGTTTCGCGACCTACGGCCGGCAGGGCCGTGGCGGTTTTCCCGGATTGGCTCCGTTTCGCGAAACGGGGCGTCGGATTCAACTGATGCTGCAGGTGTACTTCTGATATGGCACGGTACCTGTTGTCATTTTTACTTCTGGCGGCTAGTCTCCTGGGGCAGTCCGCGCCAGTCGAATTGCCAGTCGCATTAATTGTGTCGACAGGATTCGCAGAACTACAGCGGCGCAACGACCTGACTCGAATTAGAATGCAGCCGGGTGACCTTCTCTACGCCGGTGACCGTGTCGTCGTGGGCGCGGAAACGCGTCTTTGGTTTTGCCCTTCGCGGCGAGAACTCACTCTAGCGACCGGAAGCGTGGTCGAGTTGAGTGCTACGGCCTGGAGAGTAACTAGCGGGGCACTGCCTACGGAACGCGCCTTGCCAGCATGTGCCTTGCCCGCCCATAAGGAATCTCGCGCTTATGGCTCGCGTCTCCGGCGGGAAGAAGATCCGGGTCCCCCGCTTCCGCTTGCCTCGCGCCTGGCGAATCTACCGGAAGTCCAGCGCCGCCAATTGCAACAGGATTTGGCCTCGATACCACTACTGGAAGCCCTCGATCCTGGCCGCGCGGCATCAAGGGTTGTGCGCGCCACCCTGCTGCGTCAATATGGGCTCCACGCCGAGGCCGCGGTGGACTATCAACAGGTGGCCGGCCTATGGTCGAGCGTCGATTGGCCGCGCGCGATCGTTCATGAGGAAGAGGATCAAGAGCGCCAAATCGCCAGCAAGCGCGCCGCACGGCCAATTGTCGGCAAGATATTTGCTTTGGTGATTGGGATCTCCGAGTATCCTCGCCTGCGTGTGGATGAGCAACTTAAGTTCGCTCACCGCGACGCCGAGCAGTTCGCAGCTTATTTGAAGAGCGAGAAGGGCGGACTGGTTCCCGAGGAGCAAATTCTCCTTCTTACGAACCGGCAGGCGACGCTGGGTGCGATCCGGACTGGAATTGCGACATTCCTAAGAAAGCATGCCGGTCCGGCGGACACTGTCGTGGTGTTTTTCGCGGCCCACGGGATTGTGGACCAACGCGGCGCCTATCTCATCGCCCACGATAGCGATCCGGAAGACCTTGAGACCACGGGCCTGCCGATGTCCGAGGTTCAGTCGTTGCTCATCGAAGAGTCCTCGCAGATCGGCCGGGTTATGGTCTACGTCGACGTTTGCCGTGCCGGTACCCTCGGCGTCATCCGGAACAATCGGTTGAACACCGTTTTGGAGAATTTTCTTCGAGGTACAGAAACTTACGGCCTTCTTGCATCAGCGCCCGGTGAGAACTCGATTGAGAGCGAACGGTTCGGCGGTGGGCACGGCGCTTTTTCCTACTTCCTGTTGCGCGGCTTGAATGGTGATGCCGACGAAGATCGTAGCCGCAACGTCGCCGCCGAGGAGTTGTACGAGTATGTTCGCTCCAATGTGAGAAACGCCACCAAGAAGAAACAGAACCCCCGCCCATTTGGCAACTTGGCGGGCACCACGGTGTTAGTTCCCAATACACAGGCGACCGGAATCGCAATGGCGGATTGGACGCCCTTGGAGACAGTCGTGGCCGCGACGATGCGCGGCCAGTCTAGTCCAGTCCCGGTGGCAGTTCCCCGGGCCCTGGAGGACGAGCGCGAGATGGAGGACGCGCTGGCTGCGATCCGGATTTTGCCCGATGAACCGGGCGGTGCCTTCTGGTGGCTGGAGCGACTGCGGAGCAGGCTGGCTGGGCGTCCGATCGAGAGGATCTATTGGGAGAACCGGCTGTATTCCGCGCTCCTCGACAAAGGGCAAGAGACCATACTCCGCTATCTTGCTGGCGACCGCGTTCCCCAGACTCGCGCCGATTTCGAACAGGCGGGCCGTTACTATCGCGCCGCGTTGCGGATCGATCCACAGGCGTGGGCGGTGACGGCCTATGCGCTCTTCTGCGAGTCACGCGTCATGATTTTCGACCGTCGATATCCTGAGGCCGTTGAGTTGCTGGAGCGAGCCATTCGGCTGGATCCAGGTGCCGCCTACGCTTACAACGCGCTCGGGATTGCGGCCCTTGAGCAGGCTCAATACGATCGCGGGATCGCTGCTTTTCGCGACGCCTCCCGGCTGGCTCCTCACTGGTTGTACCCGCGTCACAATTTAGCGCAGGCCTTGGCTCAAGCTGGGCGGCGCGACGAGGCGCTGAATGTGTACGCGAATGCCGCGCGGCAGGCACCGAACGAGTGGTGGCTAGCTTATAGCCGGGGCTTGATCGAGCAAGAGATGGGCCGACGCCGCGAGGCGGAGAAGTCACTCCGCGAGGCAGCACGATTCGGTCCGAATCGCGTGGAGCCTTGGAACGCGCTAGGATTTCTGAAGGCCGACGCCGGGCGGCGCAAGGAGGCGGAGCAATTCTACATGCGGGGCCTCGCCTCGCAACCCAAAGACCTGCCCACTCGGCACAACCTCGCTTTGCTCCACTCCCAACAGTCTGCCTCCTGGCCTCAGGCGATAGCGGAGTGGAGAGAAATCTTGGCGGAGAAGACCGACTATCTCCCGTCGCGCATCGCACTAGTCGAATTGCTGGCCAAGTCTGGTCAAATCAAACCAGCGATATTGGAGTACCGCTCGATTCTAAAGCAGCAGCCGACATACGCCGCAGCGCAACGAGGCTTGGCAGACTCGTTGATGCAGGACAAGCGCTGGCGGGAGGCGGCCGAAGAGTTCCGCCAATTGTGGGACCGATTCCCTGACGATAGTGGGCTGGGTGAAGCGCTGGGCGACGCCTGGACCGCCGCTGGCGAGCCCGGTCTGGCGCAAGAGGCTTACCAAAGGGCGACTCAGACAGCGGAGCCCGGTGACAAAAACCGGCTACGGCGAAAGTCCCAGTCCAGACTGGCCGGCGATTTTCAGCTTAGGCCGTAGTAAGTGACGGCGAGACCTTCTGATTCGCTCGGGGAATCTGGGCATGCGGGCCGAATCCACAAAGCAACTCAAGATCCCGCCATCGGCGGCGAAGAGCCACTTGTCAGGTAACTTTCGCAAAACGCATGGGGGAAGACAACCCGGCCTTCGCCTGTGTATACTAAGCGCATTATGAGTTTGATGAGTGTGCGACGGCGGTGAGGGTTCGTCAGTCAGGAATTCGAATGGCCCGTATGATTCTCTACGGTCTGTTACTCGGATCCGGACTATTAGCGCAGAACGGTCGCATCTCGACCGTCGCCGGTGGCCTGCCTAATGAGGGGCCGGCGCTAAAGGTGAGTCTGCGAAATCCCGGAAATTTAGCCCTGGATGAGGCGGGAAATCTCTTCGTTCTTCATTTTGGGCGAATCACCCGGCTTTCGCCCGAAGGGATTGTCTCGATCGTGGCCGAGAGCCAAGGAATCTTTTGCGTCGGCCCGAGCGTCCCGGTGGCGAAAGCGAGCTGGCTCGGGATAGATTGGGGTGGCGGCATCGTGGCAAACCGCGACGGCGAGGTGATGTATGCTGCGGTCGGGTGCAACGTGGACGGCGTCTGGCGGGTAGGGAAAAATGGCATCGTTTCACGCAACTACATTTCCACCTCGCCTGGACACTTTTCTTTTGACCAAGAGGGCTCGC
>Ga0105044_10005746_pt1 | contig 17052 bp, 14 predicted proteins | sample MAT01_FD_78092 | JGI IMG/M metagenome (GOLD analysis project Ga0105044, IMG submission 78092) | Freshwater microbial communities from Lake Fryxell liftoff mats and glacier meltwater in Antarctica - MAT-01 | ecosystem: Environmental > Aquatic > Freshwater > Ice > Liftoff microbial mat | place...
AGGGTGTCGCGGACGGAGAGGCAGGCCCGCGCAATGACGCGATGGGCCGGTGCATCGGGCGTGGCGGAGATGTCGCCGAAGATCATGCGGAGATCGGCCAAAAGGGCCTCGGCGATGGCGCGGACAGGTTGTGTGGTGGCGGCGATGTCGAGGGATGCGAGGCGAGCCAAGCCTTTGCGCACGGGTAAAGCGAGGGGCGTCTGCGGCAAGCGGTTCGAGAACTCGCTGGCGGCGTGATCATCGAGGTCTGTGAGCCAGGTTTCGTTCTGGACGCCGTTGACCTCGCAGAGCCACTTGTTGACCGACTCGTGGCGGAGAAACGGGAGCAGGTTGGAGAACGTGGGGCGGCCCAAGACTTCGCCAAGGAGTGACAGGAATCGCAGCGGGGGGCTTGAGAGGGCGGACTGGCCCGCGGCGGATCGGACGCGCACACCGCCGAGTTGTTCGGCTCTGCGGACGAGTGAGGAAACGAGTTGGTCGTCGGGGACAGCGATGACGACATCGGCGGGTGAAACCGGAGCCTCGGCGGCGGCGTGGGCGATGGCGGCGAAGGCGGCATCGGCTTGGCCCAGAGGAGTGTCGGTGAATGTCACCCAAGCCGCGGGGATGTGGGGCGCGAGGGGCGGCTGATCGGCGCGGATGCAGCCCAAGGCATCGAAGGAATCGGCGGCCGAGGCTGGGGCGAAGACGAGGGCGTGCACGGGGGTTTCGAGCGATTCGAGCGATTCCAGCACGCGGCGTGCGGCTCCGCTGAGTTCAGCGACCCCAACCAGCACGAGCCCGGTGTCGCTCGACAGCGATGCTTGGTTTCGCAGCGCGAGCATGGCCGACCACGCCGGGTCGTGCAGGTTCCACCTTTGCAGGAGTTCGAGGTAACGGTTCTGCACGAGCGAAGCGGCGGTCCATCGGGCGTCCTCCATGAATGCGGCAAATGATGCCGCGCGGGTTGGGATGTCAGCGAACGAGAGCATTTCACCGCAGAGTTCATCGTGCAGCGAGCGGAGGGAGTCGGCGAGGGCGTTCCATGCGCCTTCGCGCTCCTGATTGGGTGGGAATGGGACGAGTGGGGCGAGTTCGATGGGGTCGGTGGAGGCGAGCACGGTGCGCCAAGCGAGGTGTCGTGCGGTATCGCTGGCGGGTGGGAGGGGGTGGGCCGAGGCCGCCCGCATCGGCAGTTGGCCGGGGGTCAACATCAATGGAGAACCGCACGCCAAGCCGCGTTCGGTGCAAAGATCGATCAGTTTGCCCAAAAGGTTGCGGGCGGCCCGTGCGCCCGGGGTGACGACAATGAGATTGGAAAGATCGACCTCCCAGGCGTTGCGGGTGAAGTGGTCCACGAGATAGGCCGCCGCGCTATCGAGCACGGGTCGGTCCCAGCCAAGAAAGATTCGTTCAATGGGCATCGGCTTCCTTGTCGTGCGCAGCAGGGATGATCCTTCTGATCGCGATACAAGGTACACCGGCGGACGTGGCGACGCGGCGGGAACGGCGTGCTCACTGACATGACGTTGTCAGTGAGACGGTCGGAATCGCTCGAAGATCATGATGCGGGGCGGGGAAGCGTGGGGTTGAGGTCTGCGAGGCGACGCTCGAACTGCTTTTTGCGGCGGGCCGAGATGTATCGGGGTGCCGCTGCTGCGTTGGTTGAAGAAGAAAGCGGTGGGGTTGGACCGGGAGAGCGTGAAGTGGATGGGGTGGATGCGGTTGGGATGGAGGCTGTGGGCGATGGAGAGGGAATGTTGGTGGGTGTGACGGGAGCGGGTGGGGTGCTGACGGCTGGCGCGGGGTGTTCGGGAGCACCGGTTGAGGCAGAGGCGGGCGTACCGGCACGGGAGATGTGGTTGAGCGGGAGTGCCGCGAAGCGGGCGAGCCGAACGAGGAGTGAGGAGGCCTTGCGGGTGCCTTCTTGGCGGCGCTGGGCGCGTTCGATGGAGGCGGGGTCGGTGAAATCGACCGGGAAGTTGGCTTCTTCGAGTTTGGCGGCGGCCAGGGTCGCGGCGAGCGCGGGGATGACGTTGGGAAGGTGGGAGGCGGCGATAAGGCGTGTGCGGAACGCGGAGACGCAGGTAAGGCTCGTGAGGCACTCGATGATGTCGGCCCGCGCGATCAGCAGGGTGAGGGCATCGAGGGTGATGCCAAGTTCATCGGCGATGGAGCGGAGCGAACGCTCGGGGCTGCAGAAGAGATCGATGAGTCGCTCGCGGAATTGGTTCGCGGTGTGGGTTTGGGAGACCATGAAACGAGCATACGGGTTTTGGAAGGGGTGTCAAGGATGGTTGAAATCGGGACTGACAACAGTGTGTCAGTGGGAGCGGAAACGCGGAGATTTTGAACGATTGTTCTAGGAATTTCGCCCGGGGACGGCAACGGCCGGTGTCGGGAGGTTGCCCCAATCGCCCATGGTTGGGACGATGGATTCATTGCTTTCGATCATCTGGCTCCAGGTGACCTTCTGTCCGGTGTAAGCGGCCTTGCGGGCCATGATGCCGAGCGAGGTGCTGCGGGCCATCCATTCGCCGTCGTTGCGGGCGGCGGCATCGCGGATGGATTTGAAGAGCACTTTGTGTTCGCTGAGATACATGTCGCCGCCGCGGCCGGAATACTTCCAAGGGGTTTCGCCCTCGATGGAGTGGGTGGGGGTCCAGGGGTGCATCGTGAAGATTCCTTTGGAACCGGCGATGTAGGCGGAGTTGTCGTTGGCGCAGTTGGGGAAGTGCCGGCTCATGTGGAAGCCTTTGACGCCGCTGGGATATTCGAAGGTGGCGGCGAAGTGGTCGTAGATGTTCCCGGTCTCGGGGGTGTTGGGGCGGGCGGCCCGGCCACCGCTGCAGATGACGGATTCGGGTGGAACACCCTTCATGGCCCAGTCCATCCAGTCGAGGGCGTGGATGGCTTGTTCGACGATGTGGTCGCCGGAGAAGTAGGTGAAGTAGTGCCAGTTGCGGAGTTGGAACTCGGCGTCGCTCCACTCGGGCTGGCGGGGTTTGGGAGCGGGGAATCCGTCGGCGTTGTAGGTGGTGTAGATGGAACGGATGTCGCCGATGCCGCCCTCGTGCAGCCGCGCGAAACTGGCTTGTTCGGGCTCGTGGTACCGCCAGCAGAAGCCGCACACGAGGGAGAGGCGTTTTTCTTGGGCGAGTTTGGCGCTGGCGAGGACGCTGCGGATTCCCGCGGCATCGACGGCGACGGGCTTTTCGCAGAAGACGTGCTTGCCGGCGGCGACGGCGGCGGCCAACTGCATGGGGCGGAAGGCGGGAGTGGTGCAGAGGAGCACGACATCGACGCCGCTGTTGATGACGTTTTGCCACGCATCGAGGCCGCTGAAGCGGCGCTCTTCGGAAACTTGGAGGCGATCGGACCAGCCGGAGGCGCCGGCGTCTTCGGTTTCTTCGCAATGGGCTTTGAGGTTGCCGAGGCAGGCGGTGACGCGTTCGGCGAAGGTGTCACCCATGGCCCAGAGGACGACGCCGGGATCGGCGCCGAGGGCGTTGACGGCGGCCCCGGTGCCGCGGCCGCCGCAGCCGATGAGGCCAACCTTGATGGCGTCGGCGCCGCCGGGCCACACGGTGCGAGCCCAGGCGTGGGGTGTCGCACCGATGACCGCTGCGCCAGCAGCCGCGGAGGCGAGGAACTCACGACGAGAAACGGGGTGGAACATGGTGCGGCTCCTCGCGGGCGGGGGTGAAGGGGGGCGGTGGAGTGTAAGGGGCGGCGTTCGCCGCTGGAGGAGTATAAAAGCGCGAGGAGGCGTGGGCGCGGTGCGACATTTGCACGGCGTGGGATCCGAGCGATGGCTTGCGCGATTGGGTACGCGGGCGGGTTGCCTGAGGAGGGGGCTTCCGAGGCTCTTAGGAAACGGAGGTGTAGAAGATGTCGGGGTTGTCGGCGGGGATCAGGGTTTCGGCACCGATCTTGACGGTGCGCGGGAAGACTTGGCCATAGAACTCGGAGTTGGAGAATTCGCCGGTGATGGTGATCTTGCGGATCGCGGCGGCCTGACCGAAGGTGAACTCGAAGGATTCACCATCGGGGCTGTACAGGCCGGCGGAGATGAGGGAGTCGGTGACGTTGCCTTTGATGCTCAGGCTTGCGATGGATCCGAAGAGGAGGGACTCGGGCACGTTGTCGGACTCGCCGCCCTCGCCGCCAAAGGAGAGGTCGTCGCCGAGAAAGAAGCCGCTGGAGATGCCGGCACCGAAGAGGTCGCCGCGGAAATCAAGTTTACCGATGGTGAGGGCCGAGATGGCTCCATCGAAACCACGGAGGGTGGTGAATGAGGTGAGGGTGCCGTTGAACGAGGCCTCGAAATCGGCTGAGGCGGAACCGATGGTGATGCCGGTGGCGTTGCCGTTGACGACCCAGAAGCCGGTGGTGTCGCCGCGGATGGAAGTTTTGCCGAGCGTGTTGGCGCGGGGGGCGTTGGAGCCATCGAGGAAGAGGTCGGTTTCGAAGTTGTTGGCGATGGTGAGGGTGGAGACGTACGGGGCGGAGAGGTAGTCGTCGGTGCGGAGCGTGTCGTCGTCGTCGGTGGGGGTGGGGTCGGCGACGCTCCAGTTGGAGGCTTTGAAGGAGGCGAGGGGGCTGTCAGAGATGAAGGCGAAGTTGTCGATGTTGCGGGCGGTGAACCGGGTGGGTGTGCCGCCAGAGGCGATATCGAGTTGGCTTGAGGAGATGTCGCGGACGAGGAAGTCGGAGATGGTGCCGGCGATCGAGATGTCGGCATCGAAGAGATCAAGCGTGGGGCCGCGGAACGACTTGAGCGAACCGTTGACCTGGATGGGCCCGGAGAAGGTGTTGCCGCCCGAGCCGCCCTTGACTGCGATCGAGAAGGCAGAAGAGGGGCCGGTGTCCGCGAGTACGAGAGTGGCGGGGGGCTCGTTGTCGTCATCGCTGAGAACGACCTGGCCGTAGCCGCCGCCAGAGAGGGTGTAGGTGATGGTCTGGAGGGTGATGGCTCCAGTGTCGAGGTTTTGTTCCTCGACGACGCTGGAGAGTTTGACGTTCCTGCGGGTGGAGCGGGCGTCGTCGCCGAAGAAGGTGCCGAAGCGGTAGACGAGTTCGGTGTCTTGCTGGGAGTAGATGATGTTGTTGTCGACGTCGGCGTCGTCGATGGGGAAGTCGGAGTCGGAGGGGATGGCGGCTTCCGCGAAGAAGTTGTAGACACCGGGCTCAAACTCGGAGCCGACGGTGATGGTGATGTTGCGGTAGACGGCGAACGAGCCGGGGAGGAGGTCGAGGAAGTAGCGGCGGGAGCCGAAAACTTCGGTGGTGGAGTCGTCGGTGACCCCTGCCGCGCCGACGAGGAGATCGAAGTCGCCAAAGGCGGGTTCATCACCGACGTTTTCGACGATGACGGAGGCTCTGACTTTGTCGCCGGGGACGAGCCAGTCGAACGGGACGGAGAGGCTTTCGAAGGAGACCTCGAGATCGGCGGCGAGGAGGCGGCGGGCCTCGAGGGGCTCGAAGGCGGAGTCGGGGGCGGAGTCGGGGGCGGTGTTTAAGGAAAGTCGGGTGGGCACAAAGCGCTCCGGTGTGGGTGTGGCGGGTTGACGCGACATCAAGATCAATCGGACGTCAATTGCCCTAGACCACGGAGAATCGGACCCGGGAGAATCGCGAAAGTTCCGCGGCGGTTAAGTCATCGGCCTCTGCGGGCTGCGAAAGGCGAAAATCGGATATGCTCGCGAGATGCGAAGCACCATTGGACTGATATTCGTTGTGGTCGGTTTGGGCGTCGTGTTGTATGGCGGCGGGATGGCCGTACGGGAACTTGTCGGGTTCTATAAGAGCACGGTGGACCGGCCGATGGAAGATGTGGAGGGCGGGACGCAGGGCGTGAGTGACCGGATGCTGCGCGGCGCGATGATCGGGGGCGTGGGGGCCGTGCCGTTTGTCATCGGGACGTTCATATTGAAAGGCGAGGCGGTTCGGAGAATCCGCCGGGCTATGGGCGCGGGCAAGCTTGGTCGGTGAGGGGTTGCGTTGGCTGAAGCGGCTTTTAGCCGGCGAGCGGATGGTCGGCGATGGCGGCGGAATCTTGCGGCGAGGTGATGATGCGCTCTCCGGGCGTGGGGTTGAAGCGCGAGCCGAACATGGGGATCTTGCGGTTGCCGACGCTTTTGGGGAGGAGCGGGGCGAGGGCGAGGACGAGCAGGACGAGGGCGGCGTTGGCCGCGAGTGAGGGAAGGATGCCGGTGAGATCGAAGTAGACCATGGCGCTGATGGTGACAACGAGGGCGAGGCCGAGCGGGATGACGAGTTGCCACGCGGACATCATGACCTGGTCGTAGCGGAGGCGGGGGATGGTCCAGCGGACGAGCATGGCGAAGCAGACCATGATCGTGACCTTGGTGAAAAAGACCCCGAACTTGATGAAGGGGGCCCACCACATGGTGTCGTCGGGGGAGAGGCCCGGCAGATCGGGGAGGAAAGGGAGGAAGCGCAGGGAGTATCCGCCCATGAAGAGCAAGACAAAGAAGGCGGAACTGGTGATGAGGTGCGCGTACTCGGCGAGGAAGTAGAGGGCGAAACGCATGGAGGAATATTCGGTGTGGTAGCCGCCGACGAGTTCCTGCTCGGCCTCGGCGTTGTCGAATGGGGCCCGGTTGGCCTCGGCGAGGGCGGAGATGTAAAAGATGACGGCGGCGAGGGGCTGACTGAAGATGAGCCAGCCGTGGGTGGTCTGATAGCGGATGATGCCCTCGGGCATGAAGGTGCCGACGATGAGGAGGACGGCCAAGAGAGCCATGCCCATGGGGATTTCGTAGGAGATCATCTGGGCGGTGGCCCGGAGGCCGCCCAAGAACGAGAACTTGTTGTTGGATGCCCAGCCGCCGAGCGTGACGCCGTAGACGCCGAGGGAGGCGACCGCGAGCAGGTAGACAAAGCCGACGCTGATGTTGGCCCCCGTGACGTGGACGGGGCCGCCGTCGATGACCATGTTGAGGACGGGAATGGTGAAGGTGGGGACGTCGACCATTCCGCCCCAGGGGATGACGATGAAGCCGATGAGGGCGGGAACGACGACGATGGCGGGCGCGAGCGTGAAGAGGATTTTGTCGACTTTGTTGGGCGTGAAGTCTTCCTTGAGCATGAACTTGATGCCGTCGGCAAGCGGCTGACCCAAGCCGAGCATGCCCTTGAGGCCGGAGAGGGCCGGGAGGCCGAAATCAAAGCCCACGCGGTTGGGGCCGATGCGGTCTTGGATGTAGGCTGAGATTTTGCGTTCGAGGTAGACGGAGTACGCGACCCCGATGAGCACGACGTGCACCATGATGAGGAGCATGCCGATCGAAACGAGGAGTTGGGCGGTGAGCCAAGAGGGTGCTTGCATGAGTTTTAAGGGTAGGGAGAAGCGGAGGGGCAGGCAGCGTGGAGGGGCGGTGAGGCGGGGCGGCTTTACGTGGCGGGGATCAGACGGATGACTTTGTCGGGATCGTTGAGGGTCACATAGATCGCGCCGTCGGGACCGGTCACGACGTCACGGACGCGCCCGAGTTTGTGGATGATTTCTTCCTTTTCGATGACTTTGCCGTCGGCGATGCGGAGACGCCAGATGTTCTCGCCGGACAGGCCGCCCGCGAAGAAGTCGCCGGCCCAATCCGGAAAGATCGTGTCGCTGGTCTTGCCGACGCTCATGCCGCAGACGCCTGTGGAGGGCATCCAGACGTGGAGCGGCATCGCGATGTCGCCCGTGTTTCCTTCCGCATCGAGCCACGGCAGGGCGTGGGGGCTGCCGTTGTAGTTGATGCCGTAGCAGACTGTGTTCCAGCCGTAGTCGCGGCCTTTCTCGATCAGGTTGAATTCATCGCCGCCGCGCGTCGAGTGTTCGGTGCACCAGAGCCCGCCGGCCTCGTCCATGACGAGGGCTTGAGGGTTACGGTGGCCGACCGTCCAGACGGAGTCGATGCCTTTACCGATGAAGGGGTTGTCGGTGGGGATGGTGCCGTCGTCAAAGAGTCGATGGATCTTGCCTTGGGGTTCATCGGCGTTGCGGGAGCGTTGGTTGGTGCCGCGTTCACCGTGGCTGACGAACACGTAGCGTTTGCCGTCGGCGTTGGGTTGCGAGAAGACGATGCGGCTTCCGTAGTGATGGGTGGCGGCGCTGTAAGACCCGGCGGGGGCTTCATAAACCGTTTGTTGATCGACCCATTTGAGTGAGTCGCCATCGGCGGCGATGCGGCCCCGGACGACCTTGGTGTTGGCGGTGGTTCTTTTGCCTTCCTGCGGCCGCGGTTCGGAGTAGGAAAGGTAGATCCAGCCGGAGCCGGGGGTTTTCGCTTCATCGCGTGCGAAATCAGGATGAACGGCGACGTCCATCATCCCGCCTTGGCCGGCGTTGTGGACTTTGGGTGTGCCCTCGATCGTTTTAGCGGGGGCGGCGTTGCTGGGTTCGCCGGAGAAGATCTTTACGGCGCCGGGACGGTTGGTGATGATGAGGCGGCCGTCCGGGAAAAAGTCGAGGGCCCAGGGCACGTTGAGGCCGTCTGTCACGACGTCTTGCGTCGTGTAGGTGCCGTGCATGGAGGTGTAGACACCGTCGGTGACGTTGGGGCCACCACCCTTCTTGCGGAAGTCTTTCTCACGAAGTTCGGTGAGGTAGACGACCAGTGCCCAGCACTGAGCATCGGACAGCGTCTCGCCGTAGGACGGCATTCCGGCGTCCTTCATACCGTGCTTGATGCTCTTGAAGAGCGAGAGGTGGTCGCCGCCGCCAGCCCACTCATCGTCGAGCATGGAGCGAGTTCCTGCTCCGCCGCCTTTGCCGGTTTCGTGGTGGCACGAAGCGCAGTTGTTGTTCCAGACTTCGGCGATGGGACCGCCGCCCATGCCGATCTGAGCCGAGGCGACACCGCTGGCGAAAGCCGCGAGGAGACACGCGGAACGATGTGGAGCCGAGCGGCTGGCAAGCCCTTTGGGGGCGGGAGGGCGGGTGTGCATGGCCTAAAGGTAGGGCTTGAACTATCAAAAGCCACTCGCGGACAGGCCGTGCACGGGTCGCCCTGTGGTCGGCGCCCGCAGCCGTCATTCATCGGCGAGGAGTTTGGCCGCGATGTATTTCTTGGCGCGGCTGCTGGTGTCGCGGCTTGAAATCCGCGTGCCGTCGGAACGCAAGCGGATGACCTTCTCGACGCGGCACAATTTGGCGAGATTCTGGTTGATACTCGACTTGAGCGAACGTTCGTTCGCAGAAGAAGAGAAGCCATTGGCCTGCAGGCCCTCGATGATTTCATCGGTGCTGAGGTCGCGGGCGAAGCGCTGGTTGTCCCAGATGGCGAAGATCGCATCTTGGATGTTCTGCTTGCCGCCGCCGCCGCCGCGGCGGGCGGGGGCCGAGGCGCGGCGCTGCGCGAGGTTGGGGCGTTGCGGGGCGGTGTCAACGCCGAGGAGCCCATCGAACGCGGCGACGCGTTTGAGGTGGGCGGACCGGAGTTCGTTGGCGTGCTTTTTGATAGCGGCGATGTTGGCTTCGGCGGCCTTGGCGACGACGTCGTAGACGATCCGGGCATCGCGTTCCTTGACGCGCTCATCTTCAATGAGTTTCGTGATTCGCTCGAGGTGCTCGGAGATTTCGACGAGCGACATTTCGGTGATGGGCTTGGTGGCGAGAAGATTGTTCATGATCGTTACGATTCCATTGACCGAGGATTCCGGCAAGGCCGAAGACTGAAAACAGCGGAACTAAGGGTGACTCGCGGCGAACGACAACGGGCTCGGGCGGGTCTCCAGCGGTATCTAGTCACAACAGTGTTGCATCCTGAACCCGCTCTTTCAATGCCCAATGTACGGATGGGAGCAAAATCCGGTGTTTTGGCCGAACCCGTTCCAGTAGGGTGTTTTGCTGGAATGCCGCCCCGGCGACGGGCGGGGTCGATGCAACTTGAAGCGTCGGACCGCCGTATGGACGATAACCCCGGAGTCACCTTCGACACCGGTGGTATGCTTGTGCAGGTCTGCGATGCCCGATGTTTACGTCGGAATCTGCGACCGGTGTCTTGGAAGGGTTTCTGGCGGAAGGTTTGCGGAGGCTTTTTTTATGAATCGCCGGGCCTTTACACTTATCGAATTGCTCATCGTCATCACGATCATCGGGCTTCTCGTGGGCATTTCGTTCACGGTGGGCGGGAAAGTGATCGATGGCGGCAAGCGGACCGCGACCGAGCAGACCCTAAGGGTTCTGGATACCGCCCTTTCGGCTTACAAATCCGCAAAGGACGATCTGCCGCCCGTTCAGTGTGTCTATGTTGCGCCCACCGGCGGTCCGCGTGAGGTGTGGCCGATGTCGGACCTCCGCGATATGGCCTCGACGGCGGGGCAGCGGGGCGGGCAGCCCATCGTTCCCGGCGGCAACCAGATGATCAACAGCGTGGGCTTCTTCCTGTACGAGGCTCTCAAGGTCCCGCAGGCGAAAGCCGCGATCGACCAGTTGCCGACCAAGTTTGTTTCGACGTTCGATATCGATGGCGAGGGGGACAACCAGCCCGAGTTGGTGACGGTCTTCGACGCCTGGAACAACCCGATCCGGTTCGTTCACCCCGCGTTAGACGGAATCATGCCGGGGGAATCGGAGACAGGCAACATCGATCTTGCCGCTCAGCGCCTGGGGCCGCCGCCTCCCGGAACGACGTACGCAATCACCCAGGTGCGGCGCAACCGGTCTGAGGAACAGCAGCCGCCACCGGTCGCCGCCCAGGATTTCGGTGATGGCGATGGGGCCCGCTGTGTCGGTGCTTCCGGTTACTTCTATTCGGCCGGCCCAGATGGCAAAGTGGGCGTGAGCCGCGATGGCAGCGGCAAAATCGTCGAAGACTTTAACGCCGACAACGTGTACTCGAAGGCTCCGACCTTCCCCATCAATAAAAATTGATCAAAGCGATCGGCCGTTTTCAGCCCGGAATCCCGGACGCACCAATTGTCACATGGGCGGCACGTTCGCCGGGCAACCACCGCGCCAGAATGGCCGTCGCAGTCGCGAAGCCAATCACGCCACCGACCACGACATCGCTCGGATAATGTGCACCCAAGATCACCCGGCACACGCCCACCAGCCCCGCCCATATAAGCACCAACCAGCGGCACTTGGGGTAGAGCGTCGCGAGAAAGACCGCCAGCACAAAGGCCGCGGCGGTGTGGCTGCTGGGCATAGACCACAGGTTTGAGGAGATCCCGCGCCACGCTTCCCACGCGTGCCGGGGCTGGGCAACGCCATCGATCTGCAGGGTGTAGGTTTGCCAGGGCAAGGTGAAGGTGTAGGGATCCATGAACCGGGGCCGGGGCCGACCGATCGTCATCTTAAAGATATTGAGCACCAGTGCGTTTGCCAAAACAATCGCCAACAGCCATTTAATCGCCGGGCGTCGTTTGGGATCGAGCAAAGCGATGAACGCGGCAGTCACGACCACCGACGTGACGGCCCCGAACTGCTGCATGAACTCCAACTCGCGCTTGAGGTCTCCACCAAGACGCAGGTCGCCGTCGGTCTGAAATCTGCGGCACCATGCCCCGACGGCACCATCAAAGGGCAGCAGCGCGAGGGCGACGACGACTCCGCCGAGCACGATGAAGGCGGTGCGCATGGCCGAGGGGCGTCTGCCGCGGGAATTCTTCGTGGTATAGTCGGCCGCGTTGGAGGAAGATTCAGATTCCATCTCGATGGGAACGGAGCATATCCGAAGCCGGCCCCGCTGGCCCGAGTCGCTATGGCTGATCGGCCTTTGTGCGCTGCTTTATCTGCCCGGTTTCTTTGCGATCCCCACGATTGATCGCGACGAGGCAAGGTTTGCGCAGGCCAGCCGGCAGATGGCCGAATCGGCGAGTTGGCACGGCTGGATGGTTCCGGCCGTTCAAGAGCGGCCCCGCCTCCAAAAGCCGCCCTTGATTTATTGGCTTCAGGCGGCCTCGGCGAGGCTGTGCACCGATCAATTCCGCGGGCGCGGCGTGGATGCGGTCACGAAAGATGCCATCTGGATGTATCGGTTGCCGTCGGTGCTGTCGGCGATGTTGACCGTGCTCATCGTCTGGCGTTGGTGTGGCCGCATGTTTGACCCCCGCTCGGGGCTCATGGCCGGCGCACTCATGGCAGCAAATCCGCTGATGTTCTGGGAGGCGCGGCAGGCCCGTGCCGACATGCTCCTGCTCGCGTGCACGGTCATGGCGATGTGGGCCGCGTGGGAAGTCGTGCGGCGGGCCCGGCACGGCCGATCTGCAACCGGCTGGTTGGTGGCAGGGTGGTTCGCGATGGCGGCGGGAATCATGACGAAGGGCCCCATCACACCGTTGGTGGTTGGCTTGGGCGTGGTGGTGCACGCGATGGTGCGGGGCGAGTGGCGCTTGCTCATGGTGTTCCGGCCGTGGTTCGGTGTTCCGCTCGCCGTGGCACCGGTGGCCGTGTGGGTGTGGCAGGTCAGCCGCGAGATCGACCTGGAAAAATACTTGATCACAATCAAAACGGAGACCATCAACCGCGGGCTAGCGGCAATGGAGGGGCACGGCGGCCCGGTGGGGTATCACGTCGTGATGATGTACGTGGCATTCCTGCCAACCTGCATGGTGGTTGCGCTGGGCTTCTGGCGGGCGCTCACACGCGGGTTTGTCTGGAATCGTTCCATCGGCGGCGGCCGATGGTCAAGGCTCGTGCGGGCCGTGCGGACCGCGCGTGCGGCCGCGTGGCCCGAGTGCTTTCTCGTGTCCATGCTCATCCCCGGTTGGATCGTATTTGAAGTCTCGGGCACAAAACTCCCGCACTACACGCTGCCGCTCTATCCGGTTCTCGCGATTCTGGCCGCGCGGGCCGTGCTTGCCGGCCCGGGGCTTGTAGGTGTGCGTTCAAAGCGGGCGGGGCGACTGTTATGGACGTGGGGTGCCGGGTGCACGGTCTTCGGTGTGTTGTGGAGCGTGGTCGCGGCTGGGCTTCTGTGGCAAGAGGCCTGGGGCCTCGCGGTGGTTTCCGTGCTCCTGCTGCTGGTGGGGGCCGTTCAAATAATGCGCTGGACGGCCCGGTTTGTCCCCAGACGCGACCTCGTCCAGTTGCAGATCCGCGGCGTGGCGTGGTTTGTCGCCCTGGCCGTCACGCTCGGGGTGGTGGGGGGGCAAACCGAGGCGATTCGTGTGAGCCGGAACCTCAACGACGTGATCGCGGCATTGACCGTGACAAGCGCCGATCGCGGTCGCCCAATCGCGGCCGTCGGGTGGCACGAAGACAGTCTGATCTTTGAAACCCGCGGCAAGAGTCGGCGGGTGGACGAATGGAAGTTGAAGGAGTGGCTGAAGGAGCATGACCGGGTCGGGCGTCGGGCCCTCATCGTGCTGGAGCGGGAACGCCTGGCGCATTGGCCGCCGATGCGAGAAGTCGGTGCGGTGGTGGGGTTCAACTATTCGAACGGCAAGCCCGCTGACCTGGTAGTGGCGGAATTGACGAGGGACCTGCCATGACCCCCGATCCCCCCGCCGACCCCCCTGCCGACCCGGTGAGCAACGACGGCGAAACCACCCCAACACCGACGCCCGCGGGCATCATCGTGATAGACAAGGCCCGCGGCTTCACCTCCATGGACGTCTGCGCGATCGTTCGCGGCAAACTCAAGCGGGCGGGCGCACCCAAACGCATCAAAGTGGGCCACGGTGGAACGCTCGACCCCATGGCAACCGGCGTGCTGGTGGTGATGGTGGGGAACGCAACCAAAATGTGCGAAGCGGTGATGGTGGGGGAGAAAGAATACGAGGCGACGATCGACCTTTCGCGCACATCAGATACCGACGACGCCGAGGGCGTGATTCGTGAGGTGGAGGTGGTCACCAAGCCCGACGAAGCCAAGGTGACGGTCGCGCTGATGACGTTTGTCGGTGAGATCGATCAGGTGCCCCCGGCGTTCTCGGCGTTGCATGTCGGTGGGCGACGGGCCTATGACCTGGCCCGCGAAGGCAAGGCCGTGGAGATGCCGGCCCGGCGGGTGGTGATTCACGAGATTCGGCTGGAGCGGTATGCGTGGCCCGAGGTCGTGGTGCGGGTGCGCTGCGGCAAGGGCGTGTACATCCGGAGCCTGGCGCGAGACCTCGGCCGGGTGCTGGGTGCCGGGGGCATGTTGACGGCGCTGCGACGCACACGGGTAGGAAGATGGAGCCTCTCCGGGGCCCGGACGATTCCTGACCTGCCGGGAATGCTGGTGCAGGCCGACTTGGCCGCCTTTGCCGACCTTGGTTTGTGAGTCTGGGCTTTGTCTCACCGCATCGGCACATCGTCATCAAGAGAGCACGTGTCGCCGATCTCGGATTCATCTTCCGGCGTCAGGCCGTGCCGCGCCATCATGCGGACGCAGGCGTTCCATCGGAGGACGGCGTCGTCGTTCGCGCCGGGCGCAAGGGCCCGGGCGTCCTCGAAGCGCTGCATGGCGGAACAGAAGAGGTCGTAGACCGAGGAAGCCGGGTACCCGCCGACAAGGAGCGCACTGGCCCAGCGTTCCTGCACAACGCCCTCGTAATAGAGCCGTTCATAGGCACCGGCGAGGGTGGCCGCGAGTGTGCGGGCGTCATCGACTTTGGCATCTCCGGTCTCGAACATATCGGTGAGCGCGAGAACAAGGCAGACCGTGGCGTCCTGGTTGGCCGGGTCGGCGGCAAGGATGTCGCGGCAGATGCTCTCGGCCTGAAAAGGCTCGTTCAGCAGCCGGTAACGCTCGGCCTTGGAAAGGGCCCGCGGAATGGAATCTTTGGAAATGGGCTTGGGATCGAACATGGCGGCCTCCGGGGGGAGCGGTGGGAGATCTTGGACAGGATATCGGGCACGGAATCAAGAGTCCTGAACCCCCGCCGTTGGAGTGCAGGGCAACCCTGCCCGCGCCTGCACCAAGAACTCGCGAGGGAGCCGAAACGGAGTGGGTCGCGAAGATTTCACGCGATCACACCTGAGTCCTCCGCTCCTACACCATGGGCCGCGGCGGACGCCTCTTCAGCGTCTCCGCGAGACGCTCCTCATAGATCCGGACCTTTCCGCTGGGCAGGTAATCGAAGAGCGGTGCGGTGCCGGCGGGATACCACGAGGCAGGCGGCCACTTCTTCGCGAGAGGGTTGATGCGCTCATGCTGGGGGTCGAAGGGAACGTCAATCGGCGTAAACAAGAGGTTTGTCCACCGCTCCTTCCGTGCCATCTCCACGAATCGCAAACTACAGAAGAGCTCGCTCCTAAAATGCCCATGGAACAGATCTGCGCCGGTCCAACTTTCTCCGAGAGGAATGAATACGGGATTACGCAATGGCATGAAACCAGGAACGATCTCCCGGCGTTCGCAGACGTTGCAGGCTATCGGGTTATACGTGGAGCCTGAGGCCGCCTGATCGAGTCCGAGCCCGTGAGCGGTCTGGACCCAAACGATCTTGGGTTTAGGGGAGAAATGAAGCGAGGATGAACGAACCTCGATGCTCACGTCGTGCGCCACAGCGGAATGATCGCCAGCAGCGTGAAGCGTATCAATCACGCGCCGGTTGTAGAGCCGCGAGGGATACGAAAGGCTTCCCTGGCCGAAGCAATCCACCCATTTGCGACCCTCTGTGATGTGTGCCTCTCCGGTGCCGAGGTTCAGTCGCATCACGCCGCACTGTGGGCACACCTTAGAAATTTGCTCGACTTCAAAGTACCCTGCCCACAAGAAACTACGGCCTAGGAATAGTTGGAAGAACAAAGGAGGATTAGGGTGCACATGGGTCTCCGTTCATCGCCCGATTCTACCTCATCTGCTCCCCCACGCGCAACGCCAGCGTGCGCGGCCCCACAAAGAACCCCGAGCGTAAGTGAGCGGGCCCTCACTCCTAGCGCCTCTACACCTCACGCACTCGCACGCCGACGTCCCGGTGCCGCGCATCTCATCTTCGATCACCTCAGCGGAACCGGTCAGGGAGCCCCGAGCGCAAGCTCGGGAAATCGAAAACCCCGCATCGCTCTATAACATCGCCCCGTCCAACTCAAGGCGACAGTCCGTCGCCCCGCGGCAGCCCTACCCACCCCACCCACACCTCGGACCCTTGAAGACCTGACCCACCGCGGAGACTCACTCTCGTCTTGAATCCATGTCGAGTGAGGCCACACATCCCGTGTTCAATTGTGACTGTGAAACCCGCTGAGTGGTCGTAACCCTCGCCCCCGCATCCAGCGCTCCACTGCGGGCATCCATTCCCCGGCCCCGACGGAGCCGCGGGCTGTCGCCACGGGTGGAGCACCGCCGCTTGGAGCGGTGCGGAACCCGTGGAACCCGTCCCTCCACCCACACTTCCCCGGAGGGGCAGCGGAGACCTGACCACGCGCCCGCCGCCGTGTTCCAAAGCCGCCAAGCCCAAGTGGCCCGTCGTGCAACAAACGTGCTTCTCCTGTATCCTCCGCGCTCACCCAACTTCCGGAGATACTGAAAATGCCTACGTACAATCCTGATGTCCTTCAGCAGTACGCCAACCGCCTCTATTCGCGAGCGAACGGCATCATGGTCGCATTCACACTGCTCGGCTTGGGCATCGGCGGCATCGGCGGCGGCGTCCTCGGTTTGGCAAGTTCCGGCGACCTCTCCGCGGCAGCCCCGAACTTCGATTCCAACATGGTCCCCATCCTGCTGGCAGTCGGGGCATTTGCAGGCGTCGTAGTCGGCTTCATCCTCGGCTCCGGCAAAGCATTCACGCTCAAACTGCAAGCTCAACAGGCCCTCTGCCAACGACAAATCGAACTAAACACCCGCCCGGCGTCCGCTCCCCGCTGACGTGCCCTTACTCCCCACGCACACGCCCCCGCACCGCTCCGTCTCCCCAGCCCGTTTGTAGCGGGCTTCCCATTCACCCGCCTTCAGGCGATTGACCCTCCAAACGAGCCTATCACTCTGCCAACCACGCACGCCCCCCACACCCACTCACGCGCTTGCCCGGACCGCCCGCCCCACGCCGAACCCACAAGCGCGGCCTCGCGGCAACCCGCACCGCCGCGTGCCCTCCACTTCCAGGCCCCGCACCACACCCATCAACTCCCCTTGCCCCCCAACGCGCTCCCGAGTACCCTGTCTCCCGTGCTCCCCGCACCCG
>Ga0105044_10005751_pt1 | contig 17047 bp, 16 predicted proteins | sample MAT01_FD_78092 | JGI IMG/M metagenome (GOLD analysis project Ga0105044, IMG submission 78092) | Freshwater microbial communities from Lake Fryxell liftoff mats and glacier meltwater in Antarctica - MAT-01 | ecosystem: Environmental > Aquatic > Freshwater > Ice > Liftoff microbial mat | place...
CTATGGAGCGGCCTCTCTACTGGCACTCATTGTCGGCATGCGTGCCACCTATCAGTCAAAGCATCAGCTCGAAACCACCAATAGGGAACTGCTCGAACTGTTTGTTCATACGGTCGAGTTTCGAGATTCGTATACATCTGGCCATTCGCAACGAGTCAGTCGCTACTCTCGCATAATCGCGAAGGCAGTCGGGCTGTCGAGCAAAGACATTGCGCGTGTTGAAATTGCTGGAATGCTCCATGACGTCGGCAAGATTCATGAGATCTTTGCCCCCATTCTATCGAAGCCGGGAAGACTTACACCGGAGGAGCGGGCGATAATGGAGCTCCATCCGATAAAGAGCGCCGAGCTGGTTTCAAAGCTGTCCGAGTTCACAGATATCATTCCCGCTGTGAGACACCACCATGAGAACTGGGATGGCACTGGTTACCCAGATCGGCTAGCTGGTCGTGATATTCCGCTCGGATCCCGGATAATCATGTTCGCTGATACAATCGATGCGATGACAACGGACCGTCCGTATCGGAAAGCGATGACTGAACTTGAAGTGCGCACTGAGTTGAAGAAATATAGGGGTGCGCAATTCGACCCCTACATTTGCGACGCGTTGTTGGCGAGCCCTGAGTATCATCAGATCTTTGTGCCTGCGAATGACTCGCGCAGCTCGCTGTCGTTCACTCAAATATTTGATCGCGCTCGGAGGCCGAAGACCCCGGCCGTAGCGTAGTTGAAGGGTGATTCTGACAGGACGAACCCTTTCTAGTCCAGTGTTGCGTAATGTCTGCTCAGATATGTTGGCAGTGGCGTGCGATCTCTTCTCAGCTCGCGAACGTATAAGACCAAGAGCCCTTCTGCCTCTTCCGTCTCACCCAGAGCGATGAGCGACTCGTAAACTTGGCATGCTCGAAAATCTTGGCCGATCTGTCGCTTCTCTTTTCGAAGTGACTCAAGAAGCTGTCCAGTGAGAATTCTCATTAGTGGTGCGTCGCTCTCCATTCGAGCGAGTCCAAGCCGGAGGGTCGTCACGTACGAGTTCCCGACCGCATGGCCGCCCGTGCTTGACTTAAGTGCGGAGACGCCGGACCGCGCGTTGGAGACGTCGCCGGTCAGAATCGCCAGACGTGCGCGCTGTCCCTGATACGCGTAATCAAGAAACGAATCGTCTGATTCCCCTACCAACGCGCCGCCAAAGTCAAGCCAGTACTTAGCCTGGACGATGTCTTCATCCAGTTCGAATGCCAGTGATGATCGAAAGGTTGCCACTATTGCGGCTCTCGTGAACATCCGAAGTCGACGTGCGTCAATCGCAATAGACTCAAATCTCGCTTTAGCTTCGTCGACTGATCCCGTTACACGAAGTGCCCACGCTGCGTCCGAGAGGATCTTGATGCGGTTGTTCTGATCGCTAAGTCCATCTGCATAGTGAGCAAGCTTTCGCGCTGCGAGCGCGGCTCGATCCATATCATCGAAAGTGGTGTGGTAATAGAGCTCGACAAGGTCTCGCTGAAAGTCCTCAGCTTTGTGCTGAATTAATAATTCAGTTGCTGTTTCGTAAGCCCGCTTAGCGTGCCACGTGACAGACGAATTTCCAGCTGACCGTATCGTAAAGGTTGCTGCCTTCAGTCTGACTTCGACCGGTACGATCGGGGATTCGGCGATCAATAGCGCACGAGCAGCCAAGTCTTCGTAGTCGTTCGCACTTGAGGAGTGGTCTGCAGCCTCGAGCATTCGAAGAACCTCCTCAGGATGTGCCGTGTCCCAAATTGGATCGGCACTAGCGATGTGTTCCAGATAGTTTGGGCTGTGCAAGAGTCTCGAATAGCATCCGCCTAGGTATAAAGCATCCTGAAGCAATGCGTGGAGCTGGTGGCGCGCATCATGCTCCTGTAGATGGACGATGCAGGCGTCGTATAGATCGATCGCCCGGTGCGCCTCTCCGTTTCGTAGGAACAGGCTGAACGCGTCGAGCGTAAACTTGGCCAATCCATCAAGATCGCCAGATAAAGCGATGTTCTCTCCGACGACCAACTCAATCGGTGCCGAAAGCTGTTCGAGTTTGGCGGCTAGTACCTCGCCAATGCGTCTGCGAAGCGCGAGCGTTGATGTCGTGGAAAGTTTCAGCAGAGCACTCTTTGACAGCAGATGATGAACCTCAATCGCAGTCCGAGTCTCTCGCATTGCGTTTGCGAGAGCGAGCTCTTCGATCGCATCTATGAGGCGGAAAGTCCCTAGCTCAAGGACTTCTTTAATCAGTTGAGGTGACGCCAACTTGTCGAGAAGAGCGATCGTTTGCAGTACTCTGAGCGCATCTTTCGATAGCTGATTCAAACGCTGATCAAGAACGGCTAGTAACGTCGGCGGAACTCCGCCGGCCTCACCCGTTTCGACCCAGTGGCTTACTAGTGCGTTCAGATAGAGCGGACCACCATCGCAGGCAACAGCAAACCAGCTCGCTAGCTGCGTCGACAACCCCGCAGAGAAGTCCGAGGCGAGAGCATGCGCAAGTTGCACGCATTCGTCTTTCTCGAGCGGTTGAACCTGGACTAGCTGAATGCGTGCGGGGAGATAGCCCGAACTTAATGCTCTCGGATTCGCAGTTCGAGAAGTCATAACGCAGAAAACACGCGCGTTATCAAGACGCTGGATGAGGTCAACCAAGAGCTCCCACGAGCCCTCATCGAGCCACTGAACATCGTCGATGATGAGCAGCGTTGGTCGTTCGTATGATATCGCGAATAGCAGGTCGATAAATCCTGCACGGAGCGAACTGCTCGTTGGAAGCGGCTCCCGAGCTCGAACGTCCAATGGCTGGTCATGACCGTCGCGGGATCCGCTCTCGGCCAAGGCCTCGGAGGAATCGGCTTGCCGAACCATCTTCAGCGTGCGAAGAGATTCGGGAGCACATCCTAGTGCGCCCTTCTCCTGAAGCATCTCTGGAATAAGGTCAAGCGTGACGCCAAGGTTTCGCGACATTTCCGTTGCTCTACATGAGGCTTGAAGGATTCGTACACCCTCGATTACTGCGACTTTGCAGAGCTCGCGTGTCAGCCGCGTCTTTCCTATTCCGGATGGTCCGAAGATCATCACCGCGCTCCCGTCGTGCCACCGCGCGCGCCGCATGGCCATCGTCAGATTCGCCAACTCCGTCGTGCGCCCCACGAAGTGCCGCTCCGTCGGCACGAACGACGGGCGCTTCTTCGAGGGCGGCTCCGTGAACCGTTTCCGCAACAGCGTCGCCGGTAAGCGGATGTCGCCGGCCGATGGTCCGATCTCCGCCAGATATCGATCGATGATCGCCACGGCCTCGGCCTTCGATCCCGCCAGCATCGTGCACTCGGCCATCGTCAGGGTGGCCTCCTCGTTCAGCGGATCGAATTGCAGCAGCCAGCGAGCCAAGGCTTCCGCGCCCGACCAGTCCGCACGCTCGCGACGCGTCCGCAACAACTCGACAAGGACACGTCGCACCGCGGCGTGCACGGCCGCTCGCTGCGCGTCGATCCACTCCTGATACGCCGGACACGGAGCCGTGACGCCCGGCAGGAATACGCCGAAGGGTTCGTTGCCGCGCACCACATCGCGATCGAAGAGCGCCGTCGTCTGCGACAACGAAAAAGTCAGGACGACCTGTCGTGGATCCAGACACACGCTGTCGCCCATCAGCGACACGTTGATGCCCATCGAACGCGCCTTGTACAACGTCTGTCGCAAATTCCCGCGCTGCCGGCCGAGCGACTGCCCGGGCCACAGCATCGGCAGCAGCCCGTCGCGCGCATGGCGAAAGTCCGGGCTGTACGCCACCCGCACCAGCAACGCAAAGAGTGTCCCCGTGCTTGGCACGATCCGCGCGCCGCCAAGGACGAGACGCCCCGCCCCCAACGTCTGAAACACCAACGGCAATGCGCCGATCTCGGGACCAGGCACGCGATCCGGCAACGTGAGCGCCTCACGGGCCGCGGATTGGGGTCGCTTGCGAGCCATCGGCACTCCGGTCGACAGGAAAACAGGCTGGGTGATCGTCGTCGCCACCCGGGACGACCTGACACTGCACTCACCCCGTCAGCGAAGCGTCAGCAGCAGTAAATGTCGCTCCACTCAAGCGGTCTCGACAGCCGGCGGCACTTCTCCCAGCGAAGAATGCACGACGGGCGGCTGCTCCAAGAAGCAACCGCCCGTGCAGCGTCTTTCGTTTCGTCCCACCAACCCCGCTGCTCAGGGGAATTCGATCAGCGACGCCGTCGCAATGCCGTCGGCTTCAGCCTGGAAATTCACCACCAGCCGATGCCGCAACACGGCCTTCGCCACGCTCCGCACGTCGTCGAGATCCGGCATCGCCCGACCGTCCATCGCGGCACGCGCCTTCGCGCCGAGCACGAGGTACTGCGACGCACGCGGACCGGCGCCCCAGCTCACATACTTCTTCACCTTCGCGCTCGCGTTCGGATCGTCAGGACGCGTGCTGCGCGCGAGCTTGACGGCGTACTGCACCAGGCTTGGCGGCGCCGGCAACCGGCGTACGAGACGCTGCAGACGCAACAGCTCTTCGCCGCCCACCACCGCCTTCACATCGCCCTGCGTCGCGCCGGTCGTCGCCATCACGATCTGCTCTTCTTCTTCGCGCGACGGATAGCCGACCGTGAGTTCGAACATGAAGCGGTCGAGCTGCGCTTCCGGCAACGGATACGTGCCCTCCTGTTCGATCGGATTCTGCGTCGCCAGCACGAAGAACGGCTTCGGCAACTCATACGTGCGTCCCGCGACGGTGACCGTACGCTCCTGCATGGCCTGCAGCAACGCGGCCTGCGTCTTCGGGGGCGCTCGATTGATTTCGTCGGCGAGCACCATGTTGGCGAACACCGGCCCTTCGGCAAAACGAAACGCACGCTTCCCCGTACCAGGCTCCTCTTCCATCAACTCGGTGCCGGTGATGTCACTCGGCATGAGATCGGGCGTGAACTGCACGCGTGAGAAGGTGAGATCGAGTGCCTGTGCCACCGTCTGCACCAGCAGCGTTTTCGCGAGTCCCGGCACACCGACCAGCACCACATGTCCGCCGGCGAGCAAGGCGGTCACGAGATCGTCGACCACTTGGGTTTGGCCGACGATGCGTTTTCCAATTTGCGTGGCGAGCTCGCGTCGCGCCTCAGCGAGACGGTCGAGCAGGGCGAGGTCGTTCTCGACAGGCGGTGTAGTCACGAGAATCGGGGTGAGATGCGAAATGGACGAGCCCGAAAACAAATACGGACGCCCGCGGGCGCCCGTTGCAGTATCGGAGAATGTAACGCGCGAGTGAGAGCACGCGAGCGTGGCGAGCGACGACCGGTCTGACTAACGCAGCGCGAAGTCGACGCGCTGCTGCACCGGGTAGTTTGCGCTGCGCAGTGACGCGACCAGGGTGTAGCGCCCGGGTGAGGGCGGGGACCACCGCTCGTCGTACACCACCGAATGGTGCGCATCGAGCAGGCGGTTCTGCATGGACTGCGTGAACAGACGCCCCGAACTCCAGCGCCACACCTCGCGGCCTGCGTCGTTCAGCACGACAAAATCGTGCGTGCGGCCATCAGGGAAGTTCAACTCGACCCGCTTGCGGGAGTCGTTGGCGACCTCGATCGCGAACCGAACCACGCCGCGAGCCGTGTCCACCCTGACGTGAGACGTCACACCCGTCTCGACGCCGACCTTCGGGCGCGCGCTGGACACCGGACTCGGCGTTCGCGGACCACACGCGAACATGAGCACGGCAGCTGCCAGCAGTGGAACGATGATGCGGGAAAGCATCAGGGAGAGGGTCGGATGGTCGGGTCGTCGTGGCCGATGCCCATCGTAAGCACCGACATAGAGTTGGACGACGCACGGTCACATTATGATACTTTGCTACGTTATCAACGACACCTGTGGCTGTCAAGCATCAGTTACACGCTAAGTGACGATGCTGCTTCGCATTTGCGAATTGTGACTTGCCCGCATACGCGTGTCGGTTTCCGTTCGGGTTCGGTCATTTTGATAGCTTGCGAAAAATTTCACAAGCGCCTAGCTTCCGCTCCGAATGGCAGAGGAATCGCGTAACCCAGTACCCAGTTCGACGCCGCCCGGCGAGCAGTCTCCGTGGGCGGTTGCCGGCCTCGGCATGCAGTTTTTCGCGTCGATCCTGTTGTTCGTGTTCGTCGGAAATTGGCTCGACCGCCGGTTCGACACAGCTCCCCTATTTTTGTTTGGTGGGTTGTTCGTGGGCGGGGGCGGCACTTTCTACGCGAGCTATCGGCGTCTCACGAGGTCGGAGCGTTCGCGGTTCACCCACGACACCGATTCGTTGCCGAAGCCATGACGACCGATCGTGTTGCGCCCAAACGAATGCTCCGCGCCGTACTCGGCTTCACCGCCGCGCAGGTGATGTTGGTGTTGGGCGCTGCGCTCATTATGCAGCGTTTCGTCTGGACCGATCCCGCGTCGGCCGGTGCGGTGCGCGCCAGTGCATGGCTCGCCGTCATCGTGCAGACCTTCACCTTTGCGATCGCGATGCTGGTGGCTCGCACGCAGGTGATTGCCGGGTGGGGCCTGGGAGTGCTGTTGCGGTTTGCTACATTGGCGTTCTGGGCCTTCCTGGGAGCCAAAGCGTTGGGGTTGCCGTCCGCTCCCGCGCTGGTGTCGCTGGTCGTTTTCTACTTCGTCTCGACGCTCATCGAGCCGATCTTTCTCAACGCTCACTAAGACCTGAATCGGATGCAGTCGATGCTCCGCTCGTTATCCTGTGCCATGCTCCTTGTGCTCGCGCCCGTCGCGCTGAATGCCCAGGAGTCGACCAAGCACGCTCCGGCCGCGGGTCCGGTGGATTTCATCACGCCACACATCACCGACGGCTCGCACCTCGAGATCCCGTGGCCGAACAGCCACTTTGCAAAGGAAATCGAGCTGCCGAAGTGGGCGCCGGTGCACATCGGCAGCCTGGAAGTCGATCTCTCGCCCACCAAGCACGTGGTGTTCATGATGGCCGCGGCGGTGTTGGTCGCCATCGTCCTGATCAGCGCCGCGTCGGCCTCCCGCAAGCAGCACAAGACGGAAGGTCGCACGAGGGGCTTCACCGGTGCGATGGAAGCGATGGCACTCTATCTGCGCAACGAAGTCGTGCTGCCCAATGTCGGACACCACGGCGAAGCGTTCGTGCCGTTCGCCCTCACGCTTTTCTACTTTATCCTCGTTTGTAATCTGTTCGGGATGATCCCGTACGGCGCGACGGCGACCGGCAATATTGCCGTGACCGCGACGCTGGCGATCATCACGGCCATTGTCGTTGAGATCGCGGGCATTCGCGCCAACGGCCTCGGCTACCTGAGCACGATCTTCTACTGGAACAAGGACCTGCCGATCGTCATGCGCGTCGTGATGTTCTTCGTCATGTCGCCGGTAGAAATGGTCGGCAAGATCTCGAAGCCCTTCGCCCTCACGATTCGTCTGTTTGCGAACATGACCGCGGGGCACATCCTGCTCCTCGCGATTCTCGGTCTTATTTTCGCCTTCCAGTCGTGGGCCATGGCCGGCGTGCCGGTCCTGATGGCGACGGCGATCAGCATGCTCGAACTGTTCGTGAGCTTCCTGCAGGCCTTCATCTTCACGCTGCTCGCTTGCGTGTTCATCGGGCAGATCCGCGAAGCTCACCACTAGGAGTTCTGTGACTCTCACGGCAGTTCCTCCCATTGCCAGCGAGAGACGTAGCCGATCGAGCGATCGGTGATTTCCGTTGGGTTTCGGCCTGTTGACGGGATACGCGGTACGAGGTACCGCCGCCGGGAGTGAATTTTTCAACGACTATTTTCGGAGTTTTACGATGGAAATCATGGGTCTCCTTCAGGACGTTGCGCCGATTGTTCAGGATTCGAGGGGCCTCGCCATGATCGGCGCCGGCATCGCTGCCGGTGGTGCCGCGATCGGCGCCGGCATCGGCATCGGCCAGATCGGTGGCTCGGCGGTTGAGGGTATGGCGCGTCAGCCGGAAGCCGCCGGTCGCATTCAGACCGCCGCGCTCATTCTGGCCGCGCTCGTCGAAGGCGCCGCGCTGTTCGGCGTCGTGATCGGCTACCTGATTCAGGCCAAGATCACGTACTGACGTGTTCGCGCGCGGGGCGCCCATTCAGGCGCTCCGCCGCACTCTCTTCTTCTCGTGGGCCCCACCATGTTCGCTCTTTCCGCTCGCCGTATCGGCGCGCTTGCTGCTCTGCTCGCTGTCACCACGTCTCAGGCTTTTGCACTCGAAGCCGCCGAGGGTGCCCCGACGAGTCTGCTCGATCCGAATGTCGGCGTGATGTTCTGGACGCTGATCATCTTCGGGCTCCTGTTCGCGGTCCTCGCGAAGTTCGCCTTCAAGCCTATCTTCGCGGCTGTCGAGGCGCGTGAAAAGGCCCTCGAAGACGCGATCGAAGGCGCCAAGCGCGACCGAGCCGCCGCCGAGTCGATCCTCGCGCAGCAGAAGGCCCATCTTGAAACCGCTCGTACGGACGCGCAGCAGATCGTCGCTGACAGCCGCGCCACGGCCGAGAAGATGCGCACCGATCTTCTCGCGCTCACGAAGACGCAGCAGGAGGAGATGATCGAGCAGGCCCGCCGTGCCATCGAGGGCGAAAAGGCTGCCGCCATCGCCGCGCTGCGCACGGAAGCGATCGACCTCGCCATCGCTGGCGCTTCGCGCGTGATCGAGCAGAACCTCGACTCCGCCGGCAACCGCAAGATCGTCGAGAGCTTCCTGGCTTCGCTCGACGGCGCGAAGGGTACGCGCTGATGCCGGCCGGGGTGCAGGGCGAATCGGTCGCCCGTAATTACGCCGAGGCCCTGCTCGCCCTCGCGCACAAGGCCGAGGATACGACGGGGTGGGGCACGATGTTGCGGCAGATCGCGAATGCGATCGAAAACGACATCACGCTCTATCGCTTTCTCGAGTCGCCGCGCATCTCTGCCGACCAGAAGTCGGCGGTGCTCACCAAGGCGCTTGGCGATCGTGTGCCGCGCTTATTTCTGCGCTTCCTGCACCAGCTGGTGAAGAACCGTCGACAGATGCTGATTCCGACCATCGCCAATGAGTACGCCACGTTGCTCGACGCGTCGGCGGGCATCGTGCATGCGCGCGTGACCGTGGCACGTGAAACCGGCGACGAGGAGCGTGACGCGATCGGCAAGCGCTTGTCGGCCATCGTGGGCAAGACCGTCGTGCCGCACCTCGCGGTCGACCCGAGCATTCTCGGCGGCGTCGTGGTCCGCATCGGCGACACGGTCATGGACGGATCGCTTCGCCGCAAGCTCGGCCTGCTGCGCCGTCGTATCGGCGCGTCGCGCGCCTGATTTCGCGCGACTCGCATAGTGAAGGCCCGGGGCGTCCTCGCCGCGCTCGTGCTTGCGAGTTCGCTACAGCTCGCGCCCCGGGTTGCGACCACGCAGCCTGGCAGTCTCCCGAATCAGCAGGCGCTGGCGCCGCGATTCCCGCTGCGCCCGGCGACGACGCCGACTGGTGGCGACACGGTCGGGTATTGGCAGCAGCGGGCTGACTATCAGATCATCGCCACGCTCGATGAGCGACTTGGCGTGATCACGGCGACCAGTACGCTGCGCTACGTGAACCACAGCCCGGATGTGCTGCGCGAGCTGTGGGTGCACCAGCATCTCAACGCCTTCCGCCCCGGCTCGAGGTGGTCCGCCGCCGACGAGCGCGAGGGACGACTGCGCTTTCAGGAACTGCGTGATCCTGACTACGCGTACGAGCGCTTCACCACGCTGCCGCGCGTGAATGGCCAGCCGGTCACGCTGGAGTATCCGTTGGCACCCGATAGTACGGTGGTGCGTGTCGCGCTGCCGGCGCCGTTAGCATCAGGGGATTCGATTACGGTGGACTTCGCGTGGACCGCGCGGCCAAGCACGGTACCGCGACGTCAGGCGCGCCGAGGGCGGAGCTTCGACTTCGCGCAGTGGTATCCGAAAGTCGCCGTGTACGATCGCGACGGCTGGAAACCGAACGCACTGGTGCCGGCGGGAGAGTTCTATGGGGAGTTCGGCGCGTTCGACGTGACGCTGGTGTTGCCGTCCGATCAGACGGTGGGCGCCACGGGTGTGCCGGTGAGTGGCGATCCAGGGTACGCGCGCGTGGTGGCCGCCGGCAGCGAGCGACCCCGGCTGGCCGCACAGGCGTATCGCGACGTGCCGCCGGCGCCGTCGGTGCGCGTGCCCACGGGATACAAGGCTGTGCGGTTCATTGCGCGCAACGTGCATCACTTCGCGTGGAGTACGTCGCCGGGATATCGGTACGAAGGCGCGACGTACGTGCGTGCGCCGTCGCAGCTGTACCGCTTTCCGATCTGGGACACCGTGTCGGTGCACGTGCTGTATCGGGCCGACGCCGCCGATGATTGCGCGCGGGCATCGCTCAATGAGGCCGCCGAGAAGGTGTGCATCGACCGCTCGCTCACCCAGTGGCAGGGCGGCAAGGCACTGGCGCAGACGCGAACGGCGCTGCGCTGGTTGGAAGCCTTGTACGGCGACTATCCCTATCCGCAGATCACCGTGGTCAAGCGGATCGACGCGAGTGGTACCGAATTCCCGATGTTGCTGATGAACGGGGAAGCCTCGATGGGCCTCACGGTGCACGAACTCGGGCATGTGTACAGCTACGGCATTCTGGCCAACAACGAGTGGCAGAGTGGCTGGATGGATGAGGGGTTGTCGTCGTACCAGGAGCTCTTGCAGGCCGGTGACTCGCGTGTGCTGTTGGCCGCGCGGCTCGAGATGGCGGGCGAGCGCGATCCCTTCCAACCCAGCGACACCGCACTTCGCCGTCTGCGTGCACGACTCGACTCGATGTCGGCGGAGCAGGCGGCCACGGTACGCGAGGGTACGGCGGAGCCGATCGGTACCCGGGCGGATCTCTTTCGCACGTTCGCCGTGTACAACGCGTCGGTGTACGATCGTGGCCAGTCGATGTATCAGGCGCTCCACGACCTGCTCGGTGAAGAGTCATTCCAGCGTTTCCTGCGCGAGTACTACGCGAGGTGGCAGTTTCGCCACGTGGATCGCTGGGCCATGCAGTCGGTCGCGGAAGGAATCGGCGAGCAGAAGCTGGGCTGGTTTTTCGACCAGTGGGTGCAGCAGGCCGGGATCATCGATTACGCCCTGCGGGCACCAGTCGTCCGTAAGGAGCAGGTGGGTGGGCGGTCCCGATGGCTCGTGACCGCGCAACTGGCGCGGGTCGGTCGGTATCGGCATCCGATGCCGGTGGGTGTCCGGACGGCCGCCGGGTGGACAGTGGTGCGCGCCGACCCCCTCAAGGACACGCAGGTGATGCAGTTCCGGCTTGACCAGGCACCGGATGCCGTGTGGCTCGATCCGTACGGCAGCACCGAGAGTCCTACGGCCCGTTTTTATCGATTGGTTCTGCCGTCCCGCTGACGTCAGCAGGAGGGTGACATGATTCGTCTACGATTCTGGAGCGTTGCATGAGTGGTCGCGTCGAAGTCCGGCATGTGCCGAAGCCTTGGGGACACGAGACGATCTGGGCTCACACCGACCGGTACGTGGGCAAGATCCTGCACATCACCGCCGGGCAGGCGCTGTCGGTGCAATACCACGAGCATAAAGACGAAACCGTCTATCTGCTGCAGGGCGAAATGAAGTACTGGGTGCAACTGCCGGGCGAAACCGAGCTGCAGGACCAGCGCTTGACCACCGGCCAGTCGTTCCGGATCACGCCGGGCACGATCCACTACATGGAAGCCATGACCGACTGTGATGTGCTGGAAGCCAGCACCCCGGAGCTCGGTGATGTGGTCCGAATCAAGGACCGCTACGGCCGCGAGGGCACCAGCGCTCCCTGACGCGCTCGCCTTTCACGGCGGGATCTCTCGCACTTCATACGGCGCCGCCCCTCCCCGAGGACGGCGCCGTTCTGCATCTTGCGTCGATCTGCAGCAGCGCCCGACTCACCCCCGCCACTCGGGACTGAAATCGACATGAAGGTCATTATCCCCCTCGCCGGGAAAGGCACGCGCCTTCGACCGCACACGCACGTCACGCCGAAGCCGATGCTGAAGGTCGCCGGCCGCCCGGTCATGAGCTATGTCATGGATGACGTGCTCAAGCTTGGCAACGTGGAGCAGGTAGTCTACATCACCGGTCACTTGAAGGACAAAGTCGAAGCCTACGCCCGCACGACGTACGACATCCCGAGCGTGTTCATCGAGCAGGCGGTGCAGGACGGCACGGCGGGCGCGGTCGCCCTGGCGAAACCGTTCGTCGATCAGCCGGTACTGATCATCTTTGTCGATACGATCTTCGATGCCGACCTGACGATTCTCAAAGACAGCGAAGACGACGGCATCATCTGGACCAAGGAAGTCGAAGACTATCAGCGCTTCGGCGTGGTCGTGACCGACGAGCACGGCCACATGACGAAGATCGTGGAAAAGCCGAAGGAGCCGATTTCCAAGCGCGCGAACATCGGCCTGTACTACATCAAGAACTGGAAGCTGTTGTACGAAGGCATCGAACACGTGCTCACGACCGCGCCGAACAAGGGCGAGTGGTATCTCACCGACGCGTTCCAGTATATGATCGACCACGGCGCCAGGATCAAAGTCGTCGATGTGGCCGGCTGGTACGACGCCGGTCAGCTGGAGACACTGCTCGACACCAATCGCACGATGCTCGAAAAGGGACGGGCCCGCCGCCCGCAGACGCTGGGGGAAGGCGCCACGATCGTCGAGCCGGTGTACATCGAAGACGGCTGCACGATCGAGCACGCGACGGTGGGTCCCAATGTTTCCCTTGGCCAGGGCAGCACGGTACGGCATTCGTCGGTGGTGAACGCGGTGATCGGCGAGCACACGCTGGTGGAGCACGCGCTGCTGCACGACGCGTTTCTCGGAGACCGCGTGGTCGTGAAGGGTGTGAAAGGCAGTGTGAACCTCGGCGATGACTCCGACGTGCGGATAGACGCGTGAGCGACGAATCGAACGGAGGCACCGGCGGCGTATCGCGCCGGGACCTGTTGACTGGCGCAGCGGCGGCCTTGGCCGCTGCCGCAGTAGCGGCAGCGCCGGTGCGTCTGCTGGCGAGCACCGACGACTGGCGTGTCGATCTTACGCCGCCGCCGCTGGCCGGAAACGGCAGTATGCTCGGTGTCCCGTTCGACAAGCACGCCACGGTCCGCATTGCCATCGTCGGCACCGGATTGCGCGGGAGTTCGGTGCTCGGCGAACTGCTGGCCATCGAGGGCGTGGAGATCACGGCACTGGCCGACATCGTCCCGGACAAGGCGCAGCGCGCGGCCGACCGCGTGGTGAAGGCGGGACGTAAAGCGCCGGCGCTGTACACGAACGGCGAGCGGGATTTCGAACGCCTGGTGCAGCGCGACGACATCGACTTCGTGTACACCGCCACGCCGTGGCCGTGGCACACGCCCGTCGTGCTGGCCGCGATGCGGGCCGGCAAGCATGCGGGCAGCGAAGTGCCCATCGCGCTCTCGGTCGACCAGTGTTGGGAGTTGGTGGACACGTCGGAGAAGATGAAGCGACATTGTCTGCTCATGGAGAACTGTTGTTACGGCAACAGCGAGCTCACGGTGCTGCGTATGGTGCGCGAGGGCGTGTTCGGTACGTTGTTGCATGCCGAAGCGGCCTATCTGCACGATCTTCGCGAGATCCTGTTCGAGAACAAGGACGAGGGACTCTGGCGTCGCTTCCCGCACACCGAGCGCGATACCAATTTCTATCCCACGCACGGTCTCGGTCCCGTCGCGCAGTACCTGGGCATTCATCGCGGCGACAAATTCGAATACGTGGTGTCGATGTCGTCGCCGGAGGCGGGACTCAGCGAGTGGCGCGAGCAGTCGGAGCCCAAGGACAGCCCGAAGTGGAAGGAGCGCTACAAGGCCGGCGATATGAACACGTCGCTCATCAAGACCGCGAAGGGACGCACCATCTTGCTGCAGCACGATGTCGTGAATCCACGCCCGTACTCGCGCTTGAACAACCTGCAGGGTTCGAAGGCGATCTTCAATGATTACCCGGCGCGTCTCTACATCGACGGCGCGCCCGGTGGAGAGCGGTGGACGCCGCTGGCCGAGTTCAAGGGCAAGTACGAACATCCGTTGTGGACCGCCGTGGGTGACATGGCGCGCCAGAATGGCGGTCATGGCGGCATGGACTTCATCATGGCGTATCGGCTGGTGCAGTGTATGCGCGAAGGCCTCGCTCCGGATTTCGACGTGTACGACGCAGCCGCGTGGAGTGTGCCGTACGCGCTGTGCGAGCAGTCGATCAAGAAGGGCAGCGCGCCGGTCAAGTTCCCCGACTTCACCCGTGGTGCGTGGAAGACATCCACGGCGCCGCAGGGACCCGGAACGGCATGATCCGTTCGGCCGTCATCATGGCCGGAGGTCTCGGTACCCGTATGCGTCGAACTGACGAGACGGCGACACTCGAGGCCTCGCAGGTGGCAGCCGCCGAATCCGGCGTGAAGGGGATGATTCCGATCAAGCGCCCCTTTTTGGAATACGTGATCTCGGCGCTCGCTGATGCGGGGATCACGGACGTGCTTCTCGTGATCGGCCCGGGTCATGATGCGGTGCGGCGGTATTTCACCGAGGAGGCGCCGCCGCGTCGTGTGCGCCTGCGCGTGGTGGTGCAGCCGTCACCGATCGGCACGGCCAATGCGGTCACGGTGGCGGCCAATGTCATCGGCGACGAGCCGTTTCTCGTGCTGAACGCCGACAATTTCTACCCGGTCACGGCGTTTCGCGAGCTGGCCGCCGAGGATAGCGCCGGTGTCGTAGCGTTCGATCGCGACGCACTCGTGCGGCAGGGCAACATCGACGTGGAGCGCGTGCGCGCGTTCGCCGTGCTCGATGTCAGCGACGACGGCATGCTGCGTGGCATCATCGAGAAGCCGGGAGCGACACTCGACCTCACGGCATACACGGCCAAATGGGTCGGCATGAACCTGTGGGCGATGACACCGGCGCTCGTCGACGCGTGCCGTCGCGTGCCGATCTCCTCGCGCGGGGAGTACGAGTTGCCGGAAGCTGTCGGTCTCGCGCTGCGTGAAGGCGTGCTTGTGCGCGTGATTCAGATGAGCGCTCCGGTGCTCGATCTCTCCCGTCGCTCGGATATTGCGGGTGTCGTGGAACGGCTGTCGTCGGTCGAACCGCATCCGTGATGACCGAGGCGTTTCCGCCGCTCCGCGAACCGTTCGTTCGTCGCCGCTTCGACCGCGCCGGTTTTTCGCCGCTGGTGGCGAACGCCTATCGCTCACTGTTGCGTGACGCACATCAGGCGCTCGACGACGCCGACGTGCCGTCGGACGATCGGCGGGTCTGGATCCTGCCGGGGCGCCTCGAAGTGCTCGGCAAGCATGTGGATTACGCCGGTGGACGTTCGCTGCTGTGCACGGTGGAGCGCGGCATCGTGCTGGTGGCGAGACGGCGCGATGATCGCGTCGCGGTACTGCGTGACGCACGCCGACGTGAATCCCTGTCGATTGCGTTCGATGCGCCGGTCCGGAGCGCGTTGCCGTGGGCGGTGTATCCGCGCACCGTATTGCGGCGACTCATCGCGAATTTCGGCTCCGCCGTGCGTGGTGCCGACATGGCACTGGCCAGCAATCTCCCGCCGGCGGCGGGCGTGTCGAGTTCGAGTGCACTCACGGTGGGACTCACGCTCGCCTTCGTGTCACTCTCGGAGGTGCCTATGCTGCCGGCGTGGCGCACCACGATCACCGATCGAGCGGCCCTGGCGGGGTACATCGGTGCGCTCGAGAACGGCGCCGATTTCCGCGAACTCGCCGGAGAACGTGGCGTGGGTACCATGGGCGGTGCCCAGGATCAGACAGCTATTCTGTGCAGCGAACCTGAGCGGCTCGAGATGTTTCGATGGGCGCCGGTCACGCACGAGCGTTCGGTGCCGTGGTTGGCTGACTCTGCCTTCGTGGTCGCTGTGAGCGGCGTCGTGGCGGCGAAAACCGGTGCGGCCAAGGAGCGATACAATCGAGCCGCGCGCACGGTGCACCGGCTGGTGGACTCCTGGAATCTTCACGGGGGCGGTCTCGCCACCACGCCGGCACGCACGCTGCGCGAAGCCTTCGAGGCCGCGTCCGGCGGACCGGTGTCGCAGGTGCCGTCGGTGCTCGCCGACGCCGCGCGGGCCGGCGCCGACCAGGAGTTCACCGCGCATCATCTGACGACGCGACTCGAGCAGTTCTTCGACGAGACGTTCGTGATCGTCCCGCAGGCGGCTGATGCGTTGTCGAACGGCGACGTGAAGCAGTTCGGATCGTTGGTGGATCGGTCGCAAGGCGGCGCCGAGCGGGCGCTCGAGAATCAGATCGCGGAGACGGTGCATCTGGCGCGATACGCACGCGATCTCGGTGCGCACGCCGCCAGTGCCTTTGGTGCCGGCTTCGGCGGCAGCGTGTGGGCGATGGTGCCGGCCGCCGACGCCGAGCGATTCGCCTCCCGATGGCGCGACCGATATCTGCGCATGCATGCCTCGGCGTCACATCGCGCGCTGTTCTTTTCCACGCAACCCAGTGCGCCGGCGTTCGAAGTGGTGGACGACGACATGTGACGCATGCTGTAGCACGTGTGCGTTAACGGGCGAGCCGCTCTGCCGTGCCGAGCGCGACGACGAGCCGGATCGCGCGCTCGAGTCCGATCTCACTGTCACCGTCATCGTACCACTCGTGGGCGGTGTGTTCGGCTCCGCCGCTACCGCCGGCGCCGATCGCAATGGCCGGAATGCCGCGTGACAGCGGGACGTTGGCGTCGGTCGACGCTGATGCGGACTGGGGGGTGCGTCCCACCACACGTGTCGCGGCGGCGGCGGCCAGCACGAGGGGATGTCGGTCGTCGATCCTGCCGGCCGGTCGGTCGCCGAGGGTCGTGATGGCGAAGTGCAGCGCCTGCGAGGGCTCGCGTGTGGATTCGTCGTGCACCACGCGGTGGACAAGGCGCTTCAGTTCGTGGCTCATTGTGCGCAGCCGCATCGGATCCAACGAGCGGATGTCGACATCGATCCAGGCCTGC
>Ga0105044_10005754_pt1 | contig 17045 bp, 15 predicted proteins | sample MAT01_FD_78092 | JGI IMG/M metagenome (GOLD analysis project Ga0105044, IMG submission 78092) | Freshwater microbial communities from Lake Fryxell liftoff mats and glacier meltwater in Antarctica - MAT-01 | ecosystem: Environmental > Aquatic > Freshwater > Ice > Liftoff microbial mat | place...
GCGGCAGATCGAGCGCGCGCCCGGCCGTCACCACCGCGACGTCTAGGTTGTATTTTTCGTCGAGCATGCGCAGACGGGCCGTGGAAATCTGATCGTACTCGCTGGTGAAAAATGTCCGGTCGGCCACGCGCATGGCGATGTCTCGATCGTAGATCGCGATCGCGCTGTCCTTGACCGATTCGATCAGCGTGTCCCGGCCTGCGCCCACCCGGACACTGATGCCGTACTTCCACGCATGACCGGGGTCGGCAAGCACATGCCAATCCGACGGTTGCGTGGCGAGCCAGCGCATCGCGTCCATCCAGGGTGTGTCCGGCAGATCGACGCGTACGAGCTGCCGCTCGGGCTGATCGACTTCGAGCAGGTAGTACCCGCGCGCGGCCGAGCCGGCCAGACACACGGCCAACGCCACCATCGCCACCTGACGCGACTGCGTCAGCCACCACGCGATCGATGCGACGGCCACGAAGTCGAGAATCCAGAACACACGAGTGATCTGTAATTGCACAGCGAGCGCGACCTCGGCCATGGTGAAGGGCACAGAGATGAGGAAGAACATGACCGACGCGACCAACCCGATGACGAGGCCGCGCTCATGGGGCACCGCCACGCCACGGCGAACCCGCGTGCGCCAGATCGCGACGATGACCAGCGGGTAGGCGAGGTTGATCAGCCACGCGTCGAGAGGCCACTGGGCGGGGAAGAGGTAGTCCTTCGCTTCGAACACCTGCAGCCACTCGGCATCCATGGTCCCGAGGCGTCCTGACAGGGGGCCAGCGACCACCGCCAAGAGGGCAACTGCGACAACGAGCACCGTTGCGGCCGCGATGCCAGGAGCGCGGCCTCGGCGGCCCAACGCGGCAACGCCCACCACCAACCCGAAGAACAGGGCCGTGGTCGGGTGCAGCACGGCAGACGCGACGACAAGGGCCAGGGCGAGGGCGTGGCGCCCTCGAACAACACAGGCGAGTGACGCGACGCCGATCGCAAACGCCAGCTCGCGCGGATGCATGTAGCCTTCGAGCGAATTGGCGCCGGTCTTGGCGATCCGGTGACGGAATGTCAGCAGGATCCCAAACAGTGCGACCGCCCACCAGGAATACCCAAGGCCCCTGGCGAACGCCGCCGCAGCCACGATCAACAGCACCAGAGTCAGCAGGTACAAGATGGCCGCAACGAGTGGGAGGGACGTGCCAGTCGTCTTCACGACTGCCGCCATCAATTCATCGGACGCAATCAACCGCGCCTGTGCGTCGAGCAGTGGGGCGTCGCGAGGAAACAGGTCTGGCGTCAGGTGGTGGTTCACCGCCGGCAGATAAAACGCCTGGTCGGAGACACCATAGCGGTAGCCGCCACTATTGGCGGTGGCCAGCACAACGAAGACGAGCACGCCCGCGATCTTCGTGGCCGTGTTCACATGGGCTCGTCGGCTGAGGGACCGTAGATGGCCGGCAAAGGAATGTCCAGCATGCGGAGGTAGACCGTGAATTGCCCACGGTGGTGGATGGTGTGATTCACCACATAGGTCTTGAAGGCCGACATCCGAGGCAGCGTCATCAGTGTGGTGCCGTTGCGCCGCAGCGACCACGGCGCCGCCAGTTCCGCGTCGCTCGTGCCGACGATGGCGGTGCGGACGGCGCGCACGCTGCGGTCAAAAGCGTCGAGCACGGCAGGCAGTGCAGCCAGCGCAGGCTGCGTGGGGGCGTGATCGATCACGAGATCATACGAGTCGCGGGCCAGAATCCACTCGCCCCAGCGCGGGAGCCGCGCAAGGTGGGTGGCGAGCGCGCCGAGGGTGAACGACTTCGGATGAGGCGTCCAGTCAAAGCTGGCCGGGCATCGATCGAGGAGGCGGCGGGTCACCGCCATTTCGTGATCGAATTCGGCCAGGAGGACGTCGCGAATCATTTCCCGAAGTTGACCTTGGGCACCGCCTTCGCGTCGGCGGCCACTTCGAAGTAGGGGTACTCGGCGAAGCTGAACATCTTGGCGGTCACGTTGCCGGGGAACTTGCGCCGCTCCGTGTTGTACTCTCTCACGCGATCGTTGTAGCGTACGCGTTCGGTCGAGAGGCGATTCTCGGTGCCCGCCAGCTCATCCATGAGGCGCGCGAATGTGGCATCGGACTTGAGCTGCGGATAGTTCTCCACCACCACCAGCAGTCGCGTGAGTGCACTGGACTCCTCGGTTGCGGCGGCGATCTTCTGCGCGGGTGTGGACGCACCGGCCATCTTCGCGCGGGCATCGGCCACGGCGATGAAGATGTCCTTCTCCTGTTGTGCGAAACCCTTGGTGGTTTCGACGAGGTTGGGAATCAGGTCACTGCGGCGCTGCAACTGGTTTTCGACCTGCGCCCACTGACCCTTGATCGCTTCTTCCTGCGTCGTGAAGCGGTTGTAGGAACAGCCGGACGTCGAGGCGCTGATTGCGCCGACGACCAACACCACCACGATCACCCGCGTGAACTCAGTCATTGTCCGCATGTCGAAACTCCTGCTCATACGCTACCATCCGCCGGACGCGCCGCCGCCTCCGGATCGTCCGCCGCCGAACCCGCCAAATCCGCCACCCCCGCCGCCCCCGAACCCGCCGCCGAAGCCGCCAGACCCGCCGTGCCATCCGCTCCAGGTGCTGCGACGGCCGCGGCGATTCTGCAGCAGAATGCCAGCGATGCCGCCCAGACCACCGAATCTGCCGAAGCGGCCCATCAGCGCAAACAGCACCACAAGAACAATCAACACGCCTGCCGGGATGCCGCCGTTCGGTTGCGACCGGGGGCGCGCGGCGACAGCCACATCGGGCAGGGCGACGCCCCGCCTTTCGGCGATGCGCGTGATCACGCGCGTGGTTCCGGCCACCAGGCCCGGGCCGTAGCCGCCCCCGCGGAAGGCCGGCAGCATCAGGGTGCGGATGGTGTCGCCCGCAAAGCCGTCGGTGATGAACTCTTCGATGCCGTAGCCCACTTCAATGCGAACCCGCCGGTCACGGACGGCCACAAGCATCAGCACGCCGCTATCGGCCTTGCGTGTGCCAATGCCCGCCTGTTCGAAGAGCCGTGTGGCGTACTCCTCAATCGTCGCGTAGGGCGCGAACGTGTCGACCGTCGCAACGACCACCACGTCGCCTGTGGCGGCCTGGAGCGATCGAATGAGGCGATCGAGTTCGGCGGCGGATGCGGGGTCGATGACTTTGGCGAAGTCGTTGACGGGAGCGGTCAGTGCCGGCAACTGGCCCTGAGCGTTCGTGACAACAATGTGGCCAATGTAGGGCGTGGCTTCAGCCGCGCCAATCGGCGAACTGATGACGCACAGGCCCGCGGCGAAAAACGCCAGCCGCCGCACGGCGGTACAAACCGGGGTCACGCGCGCCAGCCGTCTACATGAGCCCAGAGCCGTTCAGCCACTCCCAGATATTCGCCCAGGCGCGGCGTGAGGCGGCGGGCCGCGTCTGGATGTTGTTCGAGCGCAAGGATGCCTGCGACGAGCTCGGCCGACACTCCCGTGGCCTGTGCGGCGAACGCTCCGATGTCGGCGTCAGTCGAGTGCCTGGCTTGCTGGAGCTGGGCCACGCTGGCGAGCAGTGCCCGGAGCGGCGCTGCGGACTCTGCCAGCAGCTGTTCCTGCTCGTGGGCGTGGCCGGCGGCCTGGATCCAGCCCTGGCGCAGATGAATGAGGAACGCCTTGGCCTGCACTTCGCAGGCGCGCCGAAGATCGGCGTCCGACGGACGGGCGCGTGTGAAGGGCGACTCGCCGACGATGACCTCGTGACGGTCGAGCATGGCCTGGTATTCGAGGGGAAACGCGTCGAGCGACCGTTCGAACTCCAGAGGCGTCATGAGCAGCGGGGTGTCCAAGCCATCGCGTTGCCAGCGATCCACCAGCGGAGTGAGCGAATCGAGGTCGTCGGCGTGGATCGATCGGGCAAATGCCGCGGTGCGCGTGGGCCCGTAGGCCACAAGGCCCACGAAGCGGTCGCCGAACACGCGGGTGAGGTCTGCGGCCAGGCGGGACATGGCCTGCCTGGCCGCAGCAGAAAGCTCCATGCGGCCTACTTCTTGATGTCGCGTTTTGCCAGCCAGGTGGCCTGTCCCATGCCGCCCAGTTCCGCGCCGCCACGAAGGACATCGCCGGTGGGAGTGGTGGTCAACTCACCGGTGAAGGCCATCCGGGTTTCGGTACCTTCGGCGTTGATCGTCACGACGAATTCCACCTTCTTGCCGTCGATCGTTCCCACGAGCGGATATTCGCCGTAGCGGCCGGTGTAAGTGCCCGTCAGCTTCCCGGCGTCCTGCTTGAACACGAGCACCGGGCTCGACGTGCCCACTTCCATCTCCAGCGTCATCTGCCACTTGCCAGTCAGCGTGGTGGCCGCCGGAGTCTGTTGGGCGATGGCGGTGGTCGCTCCGGCAATCACGAGGAGGGCAGCCAGCAGACGCGACACGGCTACAGTCCCTTCACGCGTTCGGCCGTGAATGGGAAGCTGCCCATGTCGCCAGCCGCCACCGTGCCGGTCATCTTGCCGGCCGCGTTGACCTTGCCTTCAAAGTAGATCTCCATCGCCGTGCCGCCGGCATCGAAGCTGATGGTGAACCCGAGCACGCCGTCCTTGACTTCGCCGGCGATCGCCGACGGGCCCTGTGGGCCTTCGATAGTACCCGTCACTTTGTTCGCGGCGTCCACCTTGACTTCGAGCGCCATGGCCATGGCCCCCTGCGGACTTTCAAGATTCAGATTCCACTTGCCGGCAGGCGAGGCCGGCGCGGCAGGCGCTGTGGCAGAGGCCGGCGCGGGTTTGGCCGTGGCTGGCGGTGCCTGCTGGGCGGCAAGCGCAGTGCCTCCCACGAGTACGACGACGGCGATGGCGGCGGTGATTGAGTGCTTCATGACGAACCCTCTCCTCAAGGTCAGACTTTGGTTTTGCGGGCACGGCGCCCGGGTGGCGTTGTTTGCTTCTGCAGTTCGGCGAGTTTCAGTTCGGCCGCCTGTTCGATAATCCCCTGAAGCATAACACCAGTGGCGCCTCCGGCGGCTCGTCGGTTGGTGAGCCACAGGTCAGGATCCTGCGCGGCCATGATGGCGGGAAAATCGTCGCCCGACTTGACGCTCAGCGGCGCAAATTCGGTGATGTCCAGGTCTCCGGACCATTCGTCTTTGTGTTTGATCAGCAGCCAGCTGGGGCCCGTCGGCTTTTCGCCCGGTCGCGTGTAGCCGCGCGTGCGCACCAGCACCCACGACCCCTTGAGTTTGTAGCCGTCGAGGGTGAACTTCAGGTCGCCCTTCGCCAAGGCGGCGTCCACGTCCGGCGATTCAGGCGTCCAGGTCCCCGAATCCCACAACATGACGACGCCCGCGCCGTAGCCTTCGGGAATGACGCCTTCAAACGACCCGTATTCGAGCGGGTGGTCCTCGACCTGTGCGGCGAATCGCTTCACCTTCGGGTCGAGCGACGGCCCTTTCGGCACCGCCCATGACATCAGGACCCCGCCGTGCTCCAGCCGCAGGTCGTAGTGCAGATGGCTCGCCAGGTGTTTCTGTACGCAGAAGAAGAGCGTCCTGGTCTTCTTCCTGCGCAGCGCCTTCGATTCATCGCCCTTCGGCTCGGGCGACTTCGCAAAATTCCGCTTCGCGTGATACTGCTTCAGCGGCAAGGTGACCTGTTGCCCCCTATTTCACGCCGTGCATCATCTTTGTGAGCTTGCCTGAGAACACGAGCATGATCACGCCCGCGATGATACCGAACAGGCCGACCACCCCGAAGAGGTTCTGCAGGGGCATCGACGCGTAGAGGCCGGCCATTTCACCGCCCATGTAGTTGCCCACCGAGGCGCCCAGGAACCACACGCCCATCATCAGGCTGACAATGCGCGACGGCGCGAGCTTGGTCATCGAACTCAGGCCGATCGGGCTCAGGCACAGTTCCGCCCACGTGTGCACGAGATAGGTGGCACACAGCCAAAGGGGACTCACCAGCCCGCCGCCGGCCGCCAGATTTGCCGCCGGCACCAGCACAAGGAACCCGAGCCCGACACCGATCAAGCCGAATGAAAACTTCACGGGGCTGGCCGGCTGCCGGTCGCCCATCTTCACCCACAGCCACGCAAACACTGGCGCAAACGCCACGATGAAGAGGGCATTGAGCGACTGGAACCAGACACTCGGGAAGGCCAGGCCGAACAGCGTGTTGTTGGTCTTGTCGACGGCGAACAGATTCAGGGTTGACCCCGCCTGCTCAAACACCGACCAGAAGAGGGCTGCCGCCACAAACATGACCGTGATCACCCACAGGCGCCCCCGTTCTTCGCGGGTCCAGTCATTGCCAGGGCCTTTGAACAGCCACCAGAAGAAACCGACCACCACGGCGATGAGGACGTACAGGTAACCATTGGTCACCTGCTCCGGTGTGACCGTAATCGAACCGGCGGACAACGCGAGCCCCAGGCCCACGAGTGCCACCACAAACACACCAAACCACATCGTGGCCATGCGCTTGAGCTGCGCAAACGCCTGTGGCGACTTGGCGGGTGACGGGTCCATGCCCGCCTGGCCCAGGAGTCGGCCCGAAGCGACGTATTGAATGAGGCCGAGGGTCATGCCGATGCCGGCTGCGCCGAAGCCCCAGTGCCACGCGGAGTTCGGGTCCATGCCCATTCCGGTGAGCCAGCCGCGGAAGCCTGCGTTCTGCACCAGATAGCCGGTGATCAGGGGGCCAATAAAGGCACCAAGGTTGATGCCCATGTAGAAGATGGAGAACCCGGCGTCGCGGCGCAGGTCCTTTTGGGCATAGAGATGGCCGACGATCACGCTGATGTTCGGCTTGAGGAGGCCGGTGCCGAGGACCACGAGCAGCAGTCCCAGGTAGAAGGTTGCGGTGGACGGGAACGCGAGCGAGAAGTGCCCGGATGCGATGAGGATGCCGCCATAGAGGACGGCGCGCCGCGGGCCAATGAGCCTGTCAGCCAACCATCCGCCTGGCAGGCTCAGCAGGTAGACCGCCGATGTGTACGTGCCGTAGATGGCCGTGCCGACGGCAACGCTGAGGCCCAACCCGCCGTCTTCAACCGACGCCACCATGTACAGGAGCAGGAATCCCCGCATCCCGTAGTAGCTGAACCGTTCCCACATTTCAGAGAAGAAGAGCGTGGAGAGGCCACGCGGGTGACCGAAGAATGACGTGTCGGAGCTTGCGGGCGCCATGCCCACGGTTGCGGTCGGTGTGGCCACTGTGTCAGTCCTCCTGAGGCTTGCGCTGGCGGATATTACTTCGGTTCGGGCACGAATCCGGGCGGGGCAGCGGCGCCGGTGCCGAAAAAATACTCCTCCATGTGTTTCGCCACCAATTGCTGCGCTTCCTTCTGAAACGGCAACAGGCGATACTCATTGAGGATCATCTTCATCTGTTCCTCCCACATGGCCCAGGCTTCGGCAGAGACCTGGTCGTAAATGCGTCGGCCGAGTTCGCCGGGCCAGGGTGGTGAGGGCAGACCGGGAAGTTCACGAAGGAGTTTCACGCAATGCACCGTGCGTGGCGGAATTTCATCAGGCGTCATAAGCCGTCCGCATCTTACACCCTGGCGGCGGCCTTGCTGATGCTGCTGGCCCTGCCGAGCCTGGCCGGGGCGCAGTATTTCGGTCGCAACAAGGTGCAATACCGGTCGTTCACGTTTCAGGTCCTCGCCACCGAACACTTCGACATTTATTTCTATCCCGAAGAAGCCGAAAGCGCGGCCATCGTCGGTCGCATGGCCGAGCGGTGGCGGTGGCGGTTGACGCGGTTCTTCAGTCACAACCTGCGCGGCCGTCAGGCGCTGATTCTCTATGCGGCCCCGGCGCATTTCGGCCAGACCAACGCCATCGAAGGTTTGGTTGGCGAAGGTACGGGTGGCGCCACTGAAGCGCTCAAGCGGCGCATCGTGTTGCCCATGGCGGGCTCGCTCGCCGACACCGATCACGTGCTGGGCCACGAACTGGTGCACGCCTTCCAGTTCGACATGACCGGCGCGGACCCGCGCGAGTCGGAGTTCACGCTGCCGGGCATCCTCCAATACCCGTTGTGGTTTGCCGAAGGGATGGCCGAATATCTTTCCATCGGCCCGGTGGACGGCCAGACCGCCATGTGGCTGCGCGACGCGGCGATCACCGAGCGCCTGCCGCACGTGAAAGACCTGAATAGCCCCAGGCTGTTTCCGTACAGGTGGGGCCACGCGTTCTGGGCGTTCATCGGCGCCACCTACGGGGACCGCGCGGTGGCGTCGCTGCTGCGGTCGGCTGCCAATCCGCGATTCGACATGACGGGATTCGCGTTGCAACTGGGCACCGACCCAGACGCGCTGACGGAAAGCTGGCACCAGTCGATTCGCAAAACCATTCAGGCGATGCAGGCCGATCTGCCGTCGCTCACGAGCGAACCCCGTCTGCTCATCAGTGAGGAGAATGGCGCGGGTCGCATCAACATCGGGCCGCGCGTCAGTCCCGACGGCACGCAGGTGGCCTTTTTCTCGGAGAAAGATCGCTTTTCCATCGACCTCTATCTGGCCAACACCGAGACAGGCCGTATCGAGCGCAAGCTGGTGGAGTCGGCCACCGACCCGCACTTTGACAGCCTGCAGTTTCTCAACTCCGCCGGAGCGTGGCGACCCGACGGCCGCCAGTTCGTGATCACCGCCGTCAGAGGCGGGCGGCCCGTCCTCGCATTTGTGGATCCGTCCAACGGACGCATCGCCCGCGAGCTCGTGCTGCCTGATCTTGACGATGCGATGAATCCGGCGTGGGCGCCCGATGGCCGATCGCTTGTGGTCAGCGGCAATCGCGGTGGACTGACCGACCTCTATGTGGTGCACCTGACGACCGGCCACGCCACCGCCCTGACGTCGGATCCGTTCGCCGACCTCGAGCCGGTATTCACACCCGACGGCAAGACGATCGTCTTCGTGACGGAGCGGTTCAGCACGGACCTGGCACTGCTCCAGCCCGGCGCGCTGCGACTGGCGCGTGTGAACATCGAGACCCGCGAGGTGCAGCCTATTCAGGCATTTCTCCAGGGCAAACATCTGAGTCCGCAGGTCAGTGGCGATGGGCGCACCATCACGTTCATCGGAGATCCCGATGGCGTGAGCAACCTCTACCAGATCGCCATTGACGGCGGCCCGGTGTCTCGCCTCACGGCGTTTGCGACGGGCATCGCCGGCATCACGTCCACGAGCCCGGCACTGTCATCGGCTCCCGGCGTGGGACGATGGGTGTTCAGTGTGTTTGAGCGCGACGGCCACGCCGTATATGTGCTCGATGAAAAAAACGCGGTCGCGATGGTACCGCCCGAGGCGTCCAGGCAGGCCGCGCGGATCACGCCAGACGTGCCGTCATTGACCCTGCTGAGTCGCGCCACCGGCGACGTCGCGCGGCTGCTGGCTGATCCGGCGCCTGGCCTTCCGCCTGCGGGCCCGATGGGCGAGAGCACGGTCTACAACCGCAAACTCTCACTCGACGTCGTTTCTCAGCCAACCGTGTACGCCGGTGTGAATTCGTTCGGAGGATTCGGCGGCGGATCGATCGCCGCGTTGTTCAGTGACATGCTGGGCGATCGTGTGCTGGCGGTCGATGCGGCTGTGGACAGCAACGTGGACGACCTTGGCGCGGGGCTCACCTACATCAATCGCCGCCATCGCTGGAACTGGGCCGCGTCGCTGCGCGCCGAACCGTACCGCGCCGGGTATCTGGAGTTCGTGGACAGCAACGCCGGCACGACGACGGTGAGGGAAGTGATCAACCGCCAAATCTACCGGGGCGGGTCGCTCATCGCGGCGTTTCCCTTCAGTCGAGCGACGCGGTTCGAACTGGCCGGCAGTGCCAATGCGGTGGCGTTCAAGCGTCAGGTGCGCGAATGGGTGTACGACACGGAAAGCCAGACGGAAATCAGCCGATCAGACACGAACGAGCGGCTGGCCGATTCGCTGCATCTTGGCGAGGTGCGCGCGGCCATTGTGCATGACACGTCGTTCTTCGGCGCGACCAGCCCCATTCTCGGGACGCGGTCGCGCGTTGAATTTCGCCAGACGCGCGGCTCCCTCCATTTCGCCACTGCGGTGGCGGATTGGCGGCGCTACGTGATGCCGGTGCGGCCGGTGACGCTGGCCGTGCGTGGCCTCCACATCGGGCGCTATGGCCGGGATGGCGAGAATGTCCAACTCGCCAAGTACTACGCCGGACACCAGTCGCTGGTGCATGGGTATGGCTTCGGTGGGTTCGAGCCCGAGGAGTGCGGCGCCTTTCAGCGCACCGCGTGCGCGGTCTTCGACCGGCTCGCCGGCAGCCGGGTGCTGGTCTTCAACGCCGAGGTGCGCGCGCCTCTACTGGGCCTGTTTACTGGAGAAATTCACTACGGGTCGTACGTGCCGCTCGAAATCGCGGCGTTTTTTGATGCCGGCGTCGCGTGGTCGTCGGGCTCGACGCCGACCCTGTTCGGCGGCGATCGGGATCTCGTGCGCAGCTACGGCGCCGCGCTTCGCGCCAACATCTTCGGCTTCCTCACGCTCGAACTTGCCGCCTCACGCGCCATCGACCGCGCGGGTCGGTCCCTCAAGTGGCAGCTGGGGATTGTGCAGGGATTTTAGAAAATTGGGAAATTAGGAACTGGGGAACTGGGGACGTCAGTTCAGTACTTTTCGAATCGCCACATCCACGCGCGCGTCGTTGAAACACGCGCCGCCGGCAAGGTCAGTCAGTGTGTCGGGCACAAGCGCATTCGACGTCGCCCCGTTTTCGGTGCTGCGGGCCCACAGCCCCTTGGGCAGGGACACCACGCCGGCTCGGACTTCGGGCGTGATCGTGACCTCACACCAGACTTCGCCCAGCGTGTTGAACACGCGGACGGGGTCGGCATCTTCGATGCCGCGCGGCCTGGCGTCGTCAGGGTGCATCTTCAGTCGAGCGATGCCGGGGCGGAATTCTCCGAGGGTGGAAGACACCGTGTGCGCACTGGCCGGCGAGATGAGCGCCAACGGGTGGGCGTCGGTGGCGGGGTCCGGTTGGTAAGCGTAGAGCCCCGCCGTGGAAGGCAGGTCCTCGGGGAACAGATGCACCCGCTGGTCCGGAGTGTTCGGCAGAACGTCCGTAAACTGAATCGGCGCGCCATTGGCCGGGCCCCGGGCCACGCCACCGTCGCCGATGATGGCGGCGACATCGGCCGGCAGTTTCGTCGTCACCTCAAGCAAAGCCTCGGTCTGGCCGAGCGGGTCTTCTTCGGCCGCGCGCTGGCCCAGGCGTATGGCGAGTTCCCGAAACACCTCGTGATTCGGCCGTGCTTCGCCGACCGGCTCGATCACGGGCTGGACAATGTGAAAGTGATACGCGCCGTAGCCTCGGGCGAGGTCGTAGTGTTCCAGGAACGTGGTGGCGGGCAACACCACATCGGCATACTTCGCTGAATCGGTCATCGTCTGTTCAAAGACCACCGTGAAAAGGTCTTCGCGCTCAAGGCCGCGCTTCACCCGGTTCTGATCGGGCATCGTCGCCAACGGGTTGCAGTTGTAGACGAACAGCACCTTCACGGGCGGGTCATCGTACTCATTCAGCGCACGGCCCAGTTGGTTCATGTTGACCACGCGGGTATCGGGCACTGGCGAGTTGATCCAGCGTTCGGCCGTCTGGCCATACGCGGCCGAGTTGCTCATGGTGTAGCCGCCGCCGCGCACGCCGAACTTGCCGGCGACGGCCGGCAACGCGAGGATCGCCATGGTGGCCGCGCCACCATTGCGATTGCGTTCCTGGCCCCAGCCGCAGCGAATGACCGCGGGGGATGTGTTGGCATACCAGTCGGCGAGAAGACGCAGCTGGGTTTCGTCGATCCCTGCCACCGCAGCCGCACGCGAGAAGGTCCATGACGCAGCGGCGGCCTGCAAGCTGTCGGCGCCCGTCGTGTGGGCATTGAGAAACGCGCGATCTGCGCGTCCCGACTCGAACAAGTCACGGATGAGGGCGAGGGCGACGCCGATGTCGGTGCCCGGCCTGACGGGCAGGTGCAGGTCAGCCGTGCGTGCCAGCGGCGTTCGTCGCGGATCAATGACCACCAGACGCGCGCCTTTCTTCTGCGCCTGTTTGATATGGCTCATCAGGTGGATGCCCGAGGCGGGCGGGTTCGCGCCCCAGACAACGATGAGCCTGGCGTGCGCGTAATCTTCATACGCGACGCCGGCCATCTTGCCGTACATCGCGGTCGCGGCCGCGCTTGTGGGCGCGGCGCACACGGTGCGGGCCAGGCGCGAGGCGCCAAACTGGCGGAACAGCCGCGCGTCTTCCATTTCATTCGTGAGAAGGCCGTTGGACCCGCCGTAGTAGAAGGGGAGCACCGACTCTGCACCGAACTCCGTGCGCGCTTGTTGCATGCGCTCGGCCACAAGGTCGAGCGCCTCGGCCCAGGGCACCACGGTGAAGTCGCCACGGCCTTTGGGGCCGCGTCGCACGGCCGGATAGAGCACCCGTTCGGATGAGTAGACGCGCTGGTCGAACTTGCGCACTTTGCCGCAGATGAATCCTTCGGTGGATGGCGCCGTGTGGCTGCCGTCGATCTTCTGGATGCGGCCTCCTTCCACGGTCACCGCCAGGCTGCAGCAATCGGGGCAATCAAGGGGGCAGGCGGTGTGCACTATAGAGCGCCCCCATGAGGCAGGCGGTCGGACATCGGGTTCGGCCATGGGAGATGAGTGTACGATGAGGCATGGCCAGTTTCCAACGGCGCTTCATCGGCGCCGTGCGTCTTTCAGCCGATACCTACGAAGACGTGGAGCACGACACTTCGGCCATGCCCCAGGCGGCCCTGATCGTCGTCCTGGCCAGCATGACGACCAGTGTCGCGTGGTATTTCGGCATCGGCACCGGGTGGTGGATTGTGCGGGGCGCTCTTCAGGCGCTTGCGGGCTGGCTGGCTGGCTCGGCGGTGTTGTGGTTGATCGGCACCCGGATTCTGCCGGGCAGACAGACGGAGGCCACCCTGGGGCAGTTGTTGCGAACGCTCGGGTTCGCACAGGCTCCGGGCATCTTTGGCCTCCTCGTCATTGTGCCGGTCGTGGGCCTCTTTGTCCCGTTTCTCGTCGGCTGCTGGGTGATTGCGGCGACGTTTGTGGCGGTCCGCCAGGCGCTGGACTACGAAGATACGTTCAGAGCGATTCTGGTCTGCCTGTTGGGTTGGCTCGTCGCGATGGCAGTGGTGTACGTCACCGGCATCGGCGCCACCAGGGTGCACTAACCCGTCATGTCGGGTATGCCGGGGAAGTCGCGGCCGCGGGTTGTCATCATTGGCGGCGGGTTCGGCGGGCTGAACGCAGCCCGAGCGCTCGCGGGCGCCGACGTGGACGTCGTGGTCCTCGACCGGAAGAATCATCACGTGTTTCAGCCGCTGCTGTATCAGGTGGCCGCGGCCGCATTGTCGCCCGGCGACATCGCGTCGCCTATCCGGTGGATTCTGCGACGCCAGCGTAACGCGCAGGTGTGGCTGGCTGACGTCAGTGGCATCGATCTTGACCGTCGCGTCGTGCACCTGTCCGACGGCCCTCAGGAGGTGGCGTATGACGCCCTCATCGTGGCTGCCGGCGTCACGCATTCATACTTCGGGCACGACGACTGGCAGCAACACGCGCCCGGGCTCAAGACGCTCGAAGATGCCCTGGCCATTCGTGCGCGCGTGCTGACCGCATTCGAGTTGGCAGAGCGCGAACCAGACGCTGCAGCGCAGCGGCGGCTGCTCACGTTCGTGGTGGTGGGTGGCGGGCCAACGGGGGTCGAACTGGCTGGTGCGCTCGCCGAGATCTCGCGGCACGCCCTGGTGAACGACTTTCGTTCCATCGATCCCGAGGCCGCGCGCATCATCCTGGTGGAAGGCGACGCCGAGGTGTTGCAGACCTATCCCGCGCCCCTGCCGGCGTTCGCCCGGCGCGCGCTTGAGAAGCTGGGCGTTGCCGTGTGGACAGGCAGCCGTGTGACGCGCATCGAAGCCGGGCATGTGCATGTGGGCACCGAGGTGATCGAGGCCGGTACGATTCTGTGGGCGGCCGGTGTCGTGGCGTCATCGCTGGGCGCGTCGCTTGGCGTGCCTCTTGACGCCGCCGGGCGTGTGATTGTGCACAACGACCTCACGATCCCCGGCCATCCCGACGTGTCGGTCGTGGGCGACCTGGCCACCTTCCGCACTGAGGACGGTCTGACGCTGCCAGGCGTGGCGCAGGTGGCGATGCAGCAGGGGGTGCACGCGGCCAACGGCGTGGTCGCGATGTTCGCCGGGCAACCGCGCACACCCTTCCGATATCGGTTCTACGGCAACATGGCGACGATCGGCCGGCACTCGGCCATCGGTGATCTCGGGTGGGTGCGCCTCAAAGGGTATCCCGCCTGGCTCGCGTGGCTGTTTATTCACCTCATGCAGCTCATCGGCTTTCGCAACCGGTTCTCTGTGTTGCTGCAGTGGGCGGTGTCTTACCTGACCTACCAGCGTGCCGTGCGGCTGATTACGGACCCGCCGAAAGGGTCGTCGTGAGCCGCGTGCGCGTCCGCGGATGGTGGATGTTCGCGCTGCTCGCACTGGCGATCATGGCGATACGTTGGCCCTCGTGGCTGATTGAAGCCGTGTACTCGCGCCGCATCTATCCGCTGATGCAACGCGGCATGACGAGCGCGAGCAATCAGGTGAGCTGGGCGATCGGTGATGTGCTGCTCGTGGCCGCAGCGTTCTATGTCATGTGGCGTCTGGTGCGAGCCGTCACGCGGGCTCGCGAGAGCGGAATCATGTCTGGTCTGTGGGAACTGACACGTCGGCTGCTGCGCACAAGCGCACTGCTTGGCCTGATATTTCTCACGGTGTGGGGGCTCAACTATCGGCGCGTGCCTCTGGAAACAACATTGCGCGGTGCGACACGGGTGGCAATCTCCGCCACCGACATCCGTCTGCTCGCCGATGCGGCCGTGGTCGGGTCCCGGGTGACGCGTCCGCCAGATGAGGGCGGGAGAGACCGGTCGTACGCATCGGTGGCGGCGCGGTTGGCCGGTCCGTTCCAGCAGGCGTTGCAGCGGCTCGGTATGCCGGCGGTGGCTATCGGGCGGCCGAAGGTGTCCGTCATGCTTACGCCCTTTTTCACGGCGGCCGGCGTGACGGGCATGGTGAACCCGCTGGTGCTCGAATCGATTGTGCATCCCGATCTCCTGCCGTTTGAGCGACCGATGGTGCTGGCCCACGAATGGGCGCATCTGGCGGGGTTTGCCGATGAAGCGGACGCCTCAGCCGTGGGGTGGCTGGCGTGTACGCTTGGCGACCCGGACCTCGCCTACAGCGCGCATATGTTCGTAGTGGTGGAAACAGCCGGCGCGATGCCGCGGTCGGTGTGGGGCGACGTGCGCGCCCAATTAGACCCGGGGGTGATTCGCGATCTCGATGCGCTCACCGCGCGCCTGACAAAGCAGCAGCCGGTGGTCCGCGACACGGCCTTCAAGGTGTACGACGGGTATCTGCGATCGAACCGGGTGGCCGACGGCGTGCAGAGCTACTCGCGGGTGCTTCGCGTGTTGACGGCGATGCTCAGCCGGCCGTAGGTCGTGCTATCTGACCTTCAGGTCGAGCTTGGCGGCAAGCTGGCGTAACCATGTCACCAGGCGCTGCTGATTCTCGGGTCCCGTCAACATCAACTGCTTCTGCACGGGCCGCAGCGACCGCAGCGTGGCATCGGTGTGCTCGAAGTACCCGGGGCGGCGCCACAACAGTGGCGGGTCCGTGGCGACAGGCGTGGCCACGACCACCTCAATCGCGCGCGTGAGGGCCTCGTCGAAGTTGCCGCCGGGGTGGCCCAGGTCGGCATACGCCGCGTCGAACAGGTCCTTGACGTTCACGTAGAGCTGCGCGGCATCGGACGGGTTGACCGAGACGAGCGCATTCGTCGGGCCGCTCCAGCGAGGGTAGCTCGCGCTGTCGAGCCGGCCTTGCGGGTCGCCGACGATGGTAAGGCGCGTGGTGGGCCGCAGGACGGCGAGAGGCACGACGGGGGTCCGACCGTCCCCAATCTGAACGACCGCGAGCACCGCCGCGCGAATCAGGCCATCGGTGGCCATCAACCGCGCCAGCATCGGATGTGTGGAGAGTGTGGCGACTGCCCCGCGGAAGATCGCATCCGACCCGTCCAGCGTTGGCAGCTCCCAGGGCTGCCGTTGCGGACGGTTCGACTTCACAGCGCCTTCGGTCGCTTCAGTGGGAGGGGGGGGCACCTGCTCGGGCCGCGACCGCGTCATCCACCAGAATCCAAGACCGGCACCCGCGGCCAGCGCCAGCAGCGCCACACCGATCCATCGCGTGGGCGACCCTTCGCTGGGCGGCAAGCGCGGTGGCACGGGTTCCCATGATGGCGTGCGCGCCAGCGGCTGGTCTTCAAAAGCCATGTCTCTCTATACTACGCCCGGCGATTCTCCGCTGACACCGGGCGTGGCGCGCCGCGGCGCCCGCTTACTCCACCCGTCCCCAGGCCCAATCCCACCCTTCGAGCCCTTTGTCGTTGACCGCTTTCACGCCGATGCGCGTGCCGGCCGGCAGCGCGGGCAGTGTCGCCTGCGGTCGCGTCGTGATGACGCGGCCACGCATCGGATCGCTCTCGGGTCCGTAGGTCACGAGATACCGGACCACCCCGGTTTCGGGTGACGCCGTCCACGTCACCTGCATCCCGGTGCCCGTGCGAGTCACCGCCACACCCTTCAGGCGCGACGGGCTGGACGCCAGATACATGAGCGTGGCCGCAGTCACTTTCGCGGTCTCGGTGACCTGCACCTGGTTGATCGTGTCGAGATAATCGGTGGCTTGGTGGTAGTTCGGGTTCGCGAGAATGGGGTACGACCCAATGCCCCCGACGATGTCGCCCCAAGCGTCGTAGAAGGCCGCCGCGTCGGTGCCGCGGTAGTACTTGGTGTCAAACAACACAAGGTCCGTGAACTGCATTGCCGCGCCGTGCTGGATGTCGCGAATGCCGGGGTTGGAGTAGCGAATGGTGTTGTTGAGCTGCGGCCCCTCGCCGGCCCAGCCGATCA
>Ga0105044_10005759_pt1 | contig 17038 bp, 6 predicted proteins | sample MAT01_FD_78092 | JGI IMG/M metagenome (GOLD analysis project Ga0105044, IMG submission 78092) | Freshwater microbial communities from Lake Fryxell liftoff mats and glacier meltwater in Antarctica - MAT-01 | ecosystem: Environmental > Aquatic > Freshwater > Ice > Liftoff microbial mat | place...
GCACATGCCCAATACCTTTGTACGGTGCGGATAAGTAGCCCGTAATACACCAGCGCCTGAAAAAAGGGCTACGTTGCTTTCCGATCGAGTAGCCACAAGATTTATCCCGGAACACAGCACCTCTTTTATTCCGATCCCAAAGTCTTGAAAGCGTTTTCCTTCTGCATCAAAAAGCCCTGCACTACCATCAGAAAAAAGTACGGCTACACGGGCCGGGATATTGTTGGTAGAGATGCTTCGTACATAGTCGGTTTCGCGCCCAAACCTTTGACTGACGCATTGATTTTCCAACCAGACTTTTGCCGTCCCATCCGAAGCGCGGGTCACTACCCCTAGGCCGTTAGCAAAATCGTGTACCTCTTGCACCACTGCGGTATGTCCTTGTAAAACAGCGGTCTGATTGCCTTTTAAATCCCAAATTCTAGCAGTATTATCTCGTCCACAGGACAAAATCTGTGTATCACCAGCAGAAAAAACAGCATTCCGGATGGCCTCGTTATGGCCGGATAAGGTAGCGATGACTGTACCATCAGGCCCCAAAGCACGAATGATGTGGGAACCCCCTTCCCATACCAAAAGAGAGTCGTGTGCATGGGCGGGCACCACGCTTGCAAGGTTGGCTGGTAATTGGGTCACGCTAGGTTGGCCACTGGTGCCCAGCACAAAAAAAGCATGGTCAGCCGTTTCGAGCAAAAGCCGTTTGCCACTTGGCAAATACTGCACGTTAGCAATAGGGCTTGGACTATTAAAAATATTCACGGAAAAGGAGTCTCTCACGGCCTCGCTAAATGCCCGCACGCCAAAAGCCGGCAGGGGCTCTCCCGACATCTGCAAGGCCATCCAAGCCAATAACACCGCATCAGAAACCTTGCCTTTGCCCTGCATCATATTGGCCAAAAGTGCCAGTCTAAGCGACTCCGCTTTTACCCCGCGCTTATACGCTTCTTCGGCGTTTTTTACCGCTTCTTCACGGGCGCTTTTCTCTTTAGTCTGCGCTTTTTCAGCAAAATCTCTTGCTGCTACTGCTTCCAGATAAGCTTTCCTTTCCCGATCAGAAGAGGCTTGCAATTCCCGAATCCAGGTTTCTTTGGCTTCTTTCACCAACTGGGCTAAATCGTTGTTGGGCGGAAGTTCTTTGCAAGACACCAATGCCGCAACGAACTGGCTGATGGCCTCGCCAAAGTTCTTTTTTGCCATTTGTTCAAGCCCTTTGCTTCGGTAATCGTTGTAGCAGGCCGAGGTGCTTTGTGCCGCCACTTGAAGCGTGCAAAACAACAATATAAGGCAATGTAATAAGTGTTTCATATAAGTCTATAGCATGGTTATCAATTGATTGTGTGGTTCAGCAAAGGTTTACCAGCTGCAACTAATGCCTAATCCAAGTCCGGCGCCAGGCATCAAAACTGGTCGGAGGTTGAAAGAGGTGGAGGTGCCGCAAAATTTGTCATATACCCTTTGCTTCTTTTTAATTTTTTGGCCTCTCCAGACAAATAACAGCGCGTCTACACCAAGAATCGCCAAACCCGTCCAAGTACAAATACTGGCATTGCGGTTTTTTTCCACTGCTGTCTTTTGCTTATTGTTTTTATCGTCTGGAACCGGGAGGCCATCGGCCCAATTCTTTTGGTAATCTGAATAGTATGTATCCCGCTGATCCCGATAAACTTGCCCGAGACCAACTAGCACCAGTCCAACGCTGCCTGCGGCATAATGAGGCAATTGCTTTTTGAGGGAAAAAGTTGGCCTGCGCCCTTCACAATTGACGGCACCCATGAGCGAACGCCGGACGTGGAGGCTGTATCCCGCACTAAAATCAGGCAAATACTCGACGGCATCCAACCATACCAGTCGACTGGTTCCGCCGGCCTGCTCCACATTGGAAAGCTCATAAGCCAATGGATTTATGGTTTGTCCGTCAGCCAATTGTAAACGTAGCGTGATATCGTAAGAAAGGATGTCAGCTGTTTTTTGTGGCTGGTATTCCAGCACCAAGTCGCTTCCTTCAAGGCGCAAAGCGATCAGGGTGGGGAAATCTTTTTTACTGTTGAAAACTTCGGTTGCAGTAGGCGTGCGGAGTTCGAGTTTGCCGTTTTGCGTGGTTATTTGGAACGCGATGCTGTCGTCAAGTACCCGTAGGGGGTATAGCTTTTGAGCAGAGACTAATTGGCTCAGAAGGAGTACGAGCGCGAATAGTATTGGACGTCTCATGGGCGTTAGGTTCGAGTTTAATTTCATTTTAGCAGGGGCAAGGTTTAGCGTCTAAGGAACGCGGCACCAATAACTTAGTCATTTTAGGTCAACCATTTTTTCATCAGACAACCCTATTTTTCTGCGAATAGTGGGGCTATTTAATGAAAAACAGGGGCCGTATGAGGGAACAAAGGGTGGCATCAAATCACTACGTTATTGTTGTCGCGTTCCTAAGGGTCTGGTGTCTTGTTATTCTTCTGGTACGTATCGCCAAAAATCCGAAAAGGTATATTCGGCATAATCAGTCCCATTATTTATAGGAATTCTGGTCTGCCCGGTACCCAGATAACCTCGATTATCCAGCGCAAAGCCCATGGAATTTGTTCTAGCCCCAGCCTTAAAGAAGGTTTTAGCAGACCATTTATTTTGACTCGGGTCGTATTGCCACCAATCATCGAGGTAACCTACTGTTTGGCTGTATCCTGTACCGAAATAGCCTTTATCCGCTATTGACATGGCTACAGCTTCATATCGCCCGGGCGCTTCTGTTGGCAAAAAGGCAATTTGCTCCCATTTTCCAAGCTCCTGGTTGTTTGCAGGAGGCTGGAAACGCCAAAAATCGCGCAAACTAAGATTTAGATACTGGCCGCTTCCCACATAGGCATATTCATCTTGAATGGTAAAGGCAACGGCTTCAAATCGGCCAGCATTTGTTTCTACTGGATAACCGGGATTCCGTTGCAGGGGCATGCTTGCCACGAGTCGCCATTGGCCAGTTGTTGGATTGTATTCCCAAAAATCATTGAGTTCATTGTAATTCATATCCCGACCAGCCCCGACGTATGCCTTACCTTTTAGGGTGAACGCTACCGCGCCTGTTCGGCCCATGGCAAGCGCATCAAAATCCTGAGCCCATCCCTGAGTGATCGGGTCATAATAGATCAAATTGCTTTGCAGGCTGTTTAAAATCCCTACAATACCGCCAATCGCGTGAAATTTTCCATCCAATACAAAAGAAGCATTGTTGTACTGTTTGGTCATCGTTATTGGGAGCTCATTAGAAGGCGACCATTTCCCCAAGCCATTCAAGGCGATGGGATTGAACTGCCAAAATTCAGGCAGCAGATCGTTTTGTAAACAACCATTCGCTTTGATACAACCAAAGCCTGCATAGGCTTTTCCACCCAGTGTTGCGGCAGTTCCTTCAGCATAGGAATAAGGGAACTTAGTAACCCGTTCCCAACCATCTCGTACCCTGAAAGTCTCTAAGGTTTTGCTGTAAAAGGTGTCGCCACTAGAGATAGCATAAGCGCGAACGTAATACGTAGTGTTGAACGCCAGCCCTGCGAACTCGCTGGAGAAAGGAACATCCGCACTACTGCCCCCTTTTTTAGATGCTTGGCAATCTGGGCAGCCAAGTGTCGGCACAATGGTAGTTTTTGTTAAAACATGGCCGTGTTGCGTTACTGATATGCCTGCATTGAAAATACCGAGCAATTGTCCGAATACGACTACGCTGTCGTTTACGATCAAGGTATTGCCTAAGGTTTCCACAATTTCACCGACCGTGAAACTTGCTGTTTTTGCAGAAAAAATCTTCCGCTCCCCGGCGTCTTCATCTCGCAGCGTTACAAAGCTGCGTACATAAATGCTGCGCCCGAGTTCCAAATCGCCCAGAGACGTTTCGAAGCTTCCATCGCCTCCAATAAGGGGTAATGCTAATAAAATCCGCTGTGCCTCAGGTTTCAAATCCTCAACAGCAGTACGGTCGTATGCCCAAAGAAAACCACATTCCCCTTCAGCACTTCCGCCTTGGCGAAGGACTTGGCCCTTCAAATGCACCACATTGAAGTTTTCAAATGCTAGCGAAAGTATGGTGGTATCTACGAAATCCAGCGGATCAAGTTTTGGGCTTGCACACCCAAAGACACCTAGGAAAACAATTAGGATTAGAACGATATTTCTCATAGGTTTTTGAAAAAAGTTGGCGTGCATCAGTGGCTTTATCCTGATGCACGCCAAAGTTTAGTGCTACTTTTTGACCGAAATTTTTTGGGTCAAGGTTGCCCCGTTTATGCTGATTCTCAACAAATAGAGTGCTGAAGCCATTTCAGAAAGATCAACTTCAAAAATATCACTAGGCGAAACCTTTTGCCGCTCCTGCATCATCAATTGGCCTAGCATATCATAGGTTTCAATCAGGGCTTCCTGGCTTTCCTGAAGGTTGAAACGAAGGAAGACCTTGCCTGTAGTCGGATTTGGGAATACCTCTATTTGCTCCGCAAGGGAAGGTTCGCCCGTGGCTACGGTAAGTAAGGAGATTAGATTGCTGATAAAAATGCAGCCATTAACATCAGTTACCCGCAATCTATAGTCGCCGGGAGGAATAGAGTCGATTAGATTATTCGTTTGTCCGGTAATAATGTTATTATTGGAGGACAGCCACTGGTATTGATACATCGGTGTACCGCCTGTCATACTGACCAATATAGAGCCATTATTCATTCCATTGCCTGCATTTTGCACTATCGTGCCTGAAATTACTAGTGGTAAAGGTTGCGTAATCGAAGCCGTTGCGGTGCCCATACAATCCTGATCATTGGTTACGGTTACGGTGTAGATGCCTGCGGTCAGGTTGTTGATGGTTGCTCCGGTTGAAGCATTCGACCATGCAAACTGGAAAGGTGCACTTCCACCTGCCGCAATTGCGGTCATTGTTCCATCGTTGCCATCAAAACAACTGACGTTGGTTTGTGTAAAATTAATGGAAGTGATGCCGGGTAACACGATAACACTAACGGTGTCTTTAGATACGCAGGTGCCCAGAGATACGGTAAGATAATAAGTCGCATTTTGTACAGGGACTTGAATACTTGTCCCGATTTGGCCAGTACTCCACATATAGGTATTATTCACACCGCCTTGCAAAGCGGTGATTGTCAAATTGTTATTGCTCGGGCAGACTGTTTTGTCTAAACCTGCATTGGCGATTGGGTTTTGTACGCTGGTAAGTTTTACGAGGGTACGTTCGAGCGAGGTACAACCATTGATGATGTTTCTTGCTTCGGCCCAATACTCACCAGCTCCAGGCGGATTTTCAAATGAGGCATCATCCTGACGTTGAAGCATTCCACCAAAAGGAGCATCGTACCAGTCTACGGTCAATCCGGCAGGAACCTCTACTTCTAGGGTTGGGAATTGTGCACTTCCCACACAAACATCCTTGTCCCCTAATGAAATGGGCTTAAAAATGGTAGGACATGGACAGTCTTTGGCCGGTGGAATTAAGGTGAAATCACAGTTTGTATTGACAAATCTAGCTTTGATGGTCACCGTGACCCCTTCCGGGATCTGGCCATAGGTATAAGATCCGTCTGGGTTCAGGTTGAAAAGTCCAACATTTGGGATAAATTCAATATCGTCGGCGCTAGTCTTAAATTGGATAAAATAATGGCTTAGATCAGGTTCGCATGCTTCGTCTAGGAGCGTTATCGTTGGAACAGGATTGACGGTCAGTACCATTTTTCCGGTGACCGATGGACAAACAGAGGGCTGTGCAGGGAATCCAGTAAGCGAAATAATTATGGTGTCACCCTGAAAATTTTGAGGTGGGGTGTAGGTCTGCGCCTGCAAGAAACCAGAATTTGGACTAAATGTACCACCCAACGGAATTGCACTCCAGGTGCCACTATTGGTACTTCCTCCTAGCGTGCCGTTCAATACCAAGGCCTCATCTTTGCAGATAAATGCATTTGCTCCAGCAACTGCAGTTGCAGGAATATCTACACGCAAGGTCACTTTAACCCTTGTACTTAAGCAATTTCCGTTTTGAATCAACTTTGCCTGCGCAAAATAGTCCGTAGTAGCAGATGCCGCAAGCGGTTGGTATTGACTCTTTATAGGACTAGGGTTAAATAATGGCGCCCCACCGTTAGGGGTATCATACCAATCTATAGTTTCAGTTGCAGGGTTTACAATCGTGACAGACAGTATGGGCATAGTTCCGCCCAGGCACATCGAAGGATTGTTGGGGTTTTGTGGCATTGTGGGTATCACCGTGCAATTGCAGACTGGAGGTGGATCTACCGTAATGGCCTGTATGCAACCATTGGTGGCTGCGGTAATGGTTATTGGCGAGGCAATTGGTATTCCGAAAAAAGTATACGTTCCATTTCCGTTATTACTTGGTATAATATTGGGTGAAGCAGACAGGGTGGAAGTGCTGCTAATCACCGTAATTTGATACGTTTGCCAAGAACCATCACAGACTTTTTCGCCCTCTGAAAGCATTGGCGAAGGCTTGTATTGAAGGGTGACTTTGGTCGAATCCAGACTTTCACATTGGCTAATCGGGTTGTAGGTTTTTGCCCAATAATCACCTGCTACTGTAGTTTGCAACTGTGTGTTTGGGCTTCCAAACTGCAATTGTCCATTGAGATACCAGTTGGCCGTTAATCCATTGGGCACTCCAACGCTTAGTGGCGGCACGTTGGATGTTCCGGCACATGGATTAATGAGCGGGGTATTGGTCGTTGGTTTAGGAATATCAGTAGGGCAGCCACAGGCGGCAGGTTGAACCAGTGTATCCCGCTCGCAACTGTTCAAGGCACCTATCAGGTGGATGTTTAGCGGCTGATTTGCCAGAATACCCGCTATTTCAAAATTACCACCGGCAAGGTTAGTTACGGAATAGGGTGGGGCAGATGGAATGGCATCTGTTTGAAATTGAATGCTGTAATTGCTTAAATCGGCAGCACATGTTTTTCCCAGAATTTCAAACGTGGGCAAGGGATTAAGGATCACCTCCACAGCAACCCTTGCACTGACGCATTGACTGGACAGGTTTCGCGCCCGCACCCAAACGAGTCCCGCTCCCAAGGCCAAAAAGGTCGGGCCTGTTCCGATTGTATTTGGGCTGTTCATACTACTGAACCATTCCGCGATTTCTCCATTGCTTACGGTCGCAGTAAGTGTTGAGGGGTTTTCATTGGAGCAATAATCCTGCGGGCTGTTGGTCGCTGGGAGGTTTACAAAACCGCAAAGACATATCGGGGAGACCACCAGTTTGGTATTGCTACAGGTTGTGCTGGTATTGGAAGCATTCAGGGTCACATTTGTCCCTTTGGGGATATTGCTAATGGTATAGGTCCCATTGGCTGGATTGAAAGTCACCGGAAACGCAGGAGTCGTCGTAACCGTATTGCCATCGGCTAATGTGACTACTATCGTGTATGTCAATAAATTAGCATTACAAATGGTATCAAGGGTTGTAAATGTCGGCTTTGGATTTACGGTTAGAGTGACGGGGGTACGCGTCTGACTTTTGCAACCTTTCCGTACGCTTTCGGCATAATAAGGGGTGGTAATCAAAGGCGCGGGTACGGGTGTATAAGTAAGACTAGGGTTGGGCGAAAGCGGGTTTCCACCGGAAGCCTGGCTGTACCAAAAGACTTGAACACCATTCGGTTGTGCGCTTACCGAAACGGCTGGAGCATTGGCCTGGCCTTGGCACATGGAATTTGGTATGGCTGGCAGGGGCACATTAGGCAAAGCGGTGACGGTGATGGCTTGCGCATCGGTGCTTGTGATAAAGCAGCCTTTGTTGGTCACCGTAACCGAATAAGTAGTAGAGGCAGACGGGGTAACCGTAATCGAAGTATTGGTAGAGCCATTGCTCCACAAATAATTGTATAGATCTACATAGTCCACACCGACATCAGCGGTTAGCGTGGTGGGTGTACCTGCACAGATGTTGGTGTTTCCAACGATGTTCACTTGCTGTGGGATTTCACAAACGCCCTTTTGGGTGATTAAGGCAAACTGTTGATAAAGGATGGTACTCGAGGTGGGATAAAAACGCAGCACCACTTTTCTGGGCAATGGCGAGAAGTTTTCCTCAAAGGTAAAAGTCAAGGTTTGTGTTTGGGTGCTTGCAGTAGGGGAAATCGTTAGCCAGGGTGCTGGGTCAGTCAAACGCTCTAAGGCCCAGGGTACACCGCTGCTGAAGATCATGGTTCTCGTACTGGGAGCAGGTGGAGCTGTCGTCGTCGAGGGTACGGGCACAAAATTAATGGTTTTGATTTCAGTGAGTTTGGTAATCCGGCTAGTACCACCCGGACGAAATTTTAGGGAATCTGTTATGCCGCCGCCTGTGGTAGCGGCAAAAGTAGGCTCGTACTGTTTGTACGTACTTTTACCTTCCTCTGTTTGGTGGATAAAGACATAAAACGTGTCTCCTTCAACGTATGAACATTTTGGGAGGTCTGACAGGTCATCGGCCCTAAGATTAAAGTCTTGAGGACTGTTGTCATTGTGCCAATATTGACTGGATTCCAGATTGCCTTTAGGTAGTCCGTTGACGTCTTTGAAGTAAAATTCAATATAATCTGTACTCACTAAAGTAGAACTTGGGTTTAAGAGCACCAAATGCGGAAGCGGAACTGGATCGGTTGGGCAGTTAAAGTCGCCCAGGATAAAACTTTCAGTACTAATCGAATAAGGATAATTGTTGCAGTTGAGGCTCAGGGTAAAGTTTGAGTTGCCAACGTCTTGATCCTTGTCTATAGCCAAGTAGTAAACCCCCTCGCTTAAATTCGCACTTAGAATCGCCGAAGCATCAAAAGCAGTGTTTTCAGCATAGTCCAGGCAATTTGAGCCGCATAGAAAGGAAAACAAAAACACCCCCATTGGACTAGGATTAGGCGCGCTCGCTGTCAGGTTAATAGTCACTTGGGCAGGGCGATCAAGTATAAATTTGTAAAATTCTTCGCCTCCTGTATATTGTCGGAATCCACTATAGCAGGCAGCATAAGCTTCTCCAACGCTTTCAAAAGGGGGCGGAATACCCCCTAAGGGAAATCCAACAGCTCCGGCTACCACATCCCCACAATTGATGATTTGAGGATTGCTCGGACAATTACCATTGGGAACAATGTTCAAATCACTATAAGTTTCGCCGAGTGTTCCCATAATGACAAGGTAGTAGAAGTTGTGGCAAGCATTGAGTGCAATGGAAGAAAAGTTGGTATTACCTGCTGGAATAAACTCTCTGCAAAACTCTCCATCTGCACAAAGAAGGTTATTCATATCTTGCTGCTTACCAACTGTAAAAGTGTCGCCAACACAGGCAAATACAAAGGCCCGAACGTTAGGGTTACCATTGTCCTTATAATTGATGATTATATCATTATCATCTGGTCGGCTAAAGACATAAATATCAGCAAAAAGACTCGAAGGTAGATCGGCGCCATAAGCCAGTTGTACACAAGACTGTGTTTGCACCGACCAGGGCGCACGATCAGATGCATCGAAGGAGCCCGAAAATTTATCCCCCCGATAGATGAATTTGCCGCCGAAATCGCAAACGGTGTTGCAAGGTGTGATTTCGTCTTCCGTATACAGACCGCAGCCCGCATAATATGCATTTAGCGCTTGCGTCCCATTTTCGATACATACGGGATCACCTATGGCTATGCCGCATATCCCTACACCACGGAAACAAATATCGTCCACCAAATAGCTGTAGCTGGCATCATCAGCATCAAAATTTAGTGCGTCTAGTCTGAGCTGGAATCCGGCACTTCCAATACTAAAATCCCAGGAGTCTACAAATTCTCCTCCTACCCAAAGTTCAACAACATCCTGAGACAGGTCGATGATTTGCACAACGTCGACCCATTCTCCAACCAGGTATTTAAATTTGGCCTCGTTGTTCGGACTTGCACCCTGTCGCACATAACCAAACCCATCTGTATCAAAAAATACCGTGTAAGCCGAGTTTGCATTGGCTCCGTTGCTGTTTGGGGCCTGATGGAGCAGGTAATAAATGCCTTTTTTCCCTGCTTCAACCTGCATCTTAAAGGAGAGGCGATATCGACCTGAAGTGTTAGTTCCCAGGTTAAACCAGACATCCGGGGTGGGATTGCCATTTGGCTTCATTTCCAGATATTGGTTTGATCCATCCGTCTGGACTGATGCATCCCCTAATGCGTTCGACCATTTGTTCCATCTTACAGAGTTTGGACTGACGGTTGAATTGGGGGCAAAATCTTCAAAGCCTTCACAGGAGAGCAAATCGCCCACACTAAATCCACAGTTACAGGTACAAGACAGCTGAATATTAAAATTGCCCTGTGCGCCATTAAATCCATCCACCACAATATAATAAGTGCCAGCGGTTAGATAGGTTTGTATGGACTCAAAAGGGGTGTTAGAGCCGCTTAAATCGTAGCAAATGGCAGGTGAACAGGAGGATAATAAAAACATATCCAGATCTGTGTTGGCGCTTAGAATCTCCATCGAGATATTGACCTCCTGGTCGCTGGTTAGGGTAAACTCATATTCTTTGTCAGCAGCGTTGAAAAGACTTGAATTTTGTACATTGCAAGCATTATAGGAGCTAGCTGTAAAGTTATTTGCTTGTCCAATAGTCGTTTGGCCGTTCAATAATTCTCCACAAGCAATAGGCGAAAGATTGTTACATCCACCGCCGCCACCGCCGCACCCACTGCTAAAACTGAGGCTAATATCGAAGCTGCCAGTATCCCCTCCATAACCATCTACAACAATGTAATAAGTGCCAGGATTAAGAAATACTGAATTAATCGCCTCATCCAGTGGCGGATTATTTCTACTTGCTGCCAAGCAGGTTGCCGGGGAGCAAACTGAGAGCAGGAATAGGTCTAAATCCACGGTTGCAGATTGTAGTATGTCAAGGGTAATGGTCACATTGGTTGCCGTATTTACGGTAAATTGGTAAAGGCGATCAGGAGCCTGATAGGTAGCGCCAGCGTTGCCACCACAATTCACATAAGCAGGCCCCCCGAAGTTGCTTGTCCAACCACTGGAGGCTAAATTATTCTGGTTGCTCAGGGTTTGTCCACACGCAATATCGGTAGGGCTTCCACAGGGTTGTTCAGCAAAACTTGATGGTGGGAGGATAGCCATACTATCCAAAACAAAAGGCTCCGTGGCAAGTTTTGCTGTGGAAAATGGAGATTGTTTCTGCGCAAAGGAGTCTTGAAGGGAAAAAATAAAAGAGAGGGCAAGTAAAAAAAACAGTTTCATGGAAAGTAGGTTTGGATGGTGAATAATTAAACTTTAAGCCCACAGAGACTGCAGGTAAAAGATTCTTAATAAGTTGTTCTGAAACGAGCGGGCCCAAGAACTGCGGGGACGTGGGCTGAATTACAGGGGATTATAATAGCCTATCTACACTAATACTAAAGATTAGCAGCACAAATGTAATTTGCAAAAAATTAAAAAAATATATTTTATGATTAAAGTTTGGTAAAAACACAGTAAAGCAGAATCCCTGAAGGATATTGGGCTTGCCAAATTCACCACAATGCTGTTTTTTTACATGCCGACACTATTTACTGACCACGCGCTTCCTTCAGTTTTCGCGTTGCTGCCGAATCATCTGGTCTCAACCGCAGGGCTTTTTCAAAGCTTAAAGTGGCCAAATCATTGCGGTGTGCCAGCATTTGAGTCTCTCCATTCAACATGTTTTGACGATAGGCGGTTTCCAGATCCTTTTGTGCCTGCATCGCCAAGGCTTCCAGATGTGCATCCGGAGATTGGCGTTGGGCCGCTTGATATTGTTCCCCAGCCAGCCGGAATTCTTCCAGCCGGGCAAGACTATCGCCCGTTGCAACCAATTGCTGTACTTGCAGCCAGTCAACACGGAGCTGAAGATTTGCCGATTTTTCAGCAGCATTAAGCACACTGAGGAAGGGCTCTATTTTTTCCAATTGCGTGAGTGCCTCCTTATATTTTCCTTCAATTTTTAAGGCAATAGCTACATTGCGATAGGCGGCCGCAGCGTTTCGAGCAGCACTTCGATATTGCTGCAAAGCCAAGAAAAAGGCCAGGGTGGCGAGGGCCGCCAAGGCAAACCCTATAATAGCAATACGTCTCGCCTGGCGACGTTTTCGGCGTTCCTCCGCCAATTCAACCTGCTCTAACGCTATGGCCCGAACGCGGCTTTTTTCCAAAAATTCATTTATTTCCGAACTAAGGCGAGGGCGCAGCAAGGGGAGCAATTCTTCCAGACTATTCAGTTGGCGGCGGCTCAAGAACTCTCCCGATTCGCGGTGTTCGCGGAAGTTGCTTTGAATACGGTTGAGGGCATCGCGTATTCGGCGTTGTTCTGTGGTTCTTTGATTGTCAATTAGTTGTGCCAGTGCATCGTGGGCCAATTCAATATATTGATCCGCAAATCGAAGCAGTCTGGCCTGCTCCAAAGCGCGGCAGGTATAGGCCACCACTACTAAGGGGATTGGTTCAAATAGTGCTGTGGCAGCGCGATCGAGCACGAGCGTTTCTCCTTTCTGTTCATAACCAATGGGGCGCTTGGTGCCTTCGTCAGATACAAAGGAGTCCAGCACTTTGCGCACAGTATCTTCCGCCACTATGCTGCCAAAATTCGCCTCTAATTCTTTTTGAATCCGTTCTCTCTGCGCGCGCAAAAACCTTTCAAGCACGTTTTCTATTTTCCCCAAAGCCTTCACTTCCTGGCGGGTGAACTCGACAGGTTTCCAGGGTTCGCCCTCCACAGGACTTGAGCCGGGGTAAGTGCGTGCAAAATCCTCTCGATAAAGCGTATCCAGATACACCTGAAGGTAGGGGAGCTGAATACCAGCCTTTTCTCCGCTAATGTTGTCAATAATTTGTCCCAGGGTCTCTTCTGCCGGAGCCTGTACCGCAATATTGAAACGCTCGAACGAACTGTTCAGCACACGCTTCACTTTGGCCGAACTCATCGGCTCCACACGCAGGCGTCGGTCAAACAAGGTTGGTAAGGTGCGCTCGGTAGTATAGAGTTGTGCGAGATATTCTTCCCTGATAATGAATAAGATACGGCATGGGATACTGGTTTCAAGTAATCCACGTATGGTAATGGCAAATAGTTGTTGCTCCTGTGTACTGCCCAATACAAAGAGTTCTTCCAACTGATCAAAAATGAGATAGGGCGTACACAAAAAGGTTTCATACAAGGATTCTAGCGCGGCCGCAGGCGATTCGATTTTAGGGAGACCAAGTGCCTGTTCCAAACGTGTTTCAAGCGAGCGGTTTAGATCTCCCTGTCGGCGCACAAAAAGCGGCAGCCAGTCGGTGGAGTCAAAACGGCTCGCAAGCCCGCACTGTACAAGACTGGTTTTGCCCGTGCCGCTCTGCCCATACACGAGTATGAGTCGATTTTGGGCCACCATACTGTAAAGCGCAGCGATCTCTTCCTCTCTACCCCAGAATTGGTCGCGATCCTCCGCCGTATAAGCGTCCAGAAATTTGAACGGACTTTTCATAACTCGGCAAGAGGTTGTTGGAGAATCAGGTCTGAGAATGCTTCAAATTGCTCTTTTACCAGTGGCAGGTATTGGTTAGATACTTCAAGCAGCGGGTCGTCTGGCTTGTTCACATACTTAAAAAACAGGGTTCCCGCTGCCTTTGACCAATACGAAAAGAAGTACAGTTTGCATATCTCGGCACGGTCATGGAAAGCATTTTCGTCTATCACGAAAGGCGAAAGGTTGAGATATTCCCAAGTTTCTTCGTTGAGGAGCAGGATGGAACGGTTGTCCAGCGATCTATTCAAATGGACTTGCGACACGTCAAACCCACCCAAAAGGTCGTGGAGCATCACCGTAGCATGGTTGAAAGTCGGTTCTCGCCGATGTCGGTATTTTTCCACGTCTATCCCCTGTATCGTGGCGAGTCGATAGCGCGCCATGAAGCCCATGTGGGCGTAGAGTTTGGCGAGTGCGTATTCAGCTCGGTTGCTCAGATAACTGAGTGCAGCTCGATCAAAGGTGTTTTGACGGAGTTGAAGGCGGAGGCCGTTGAGCAATTCAAGGGATTGCGCGAAGACGGGGTCTGTTCGCAGCAATTCGTTGATTTCCAGAAGTTCCTGTACAAAATAGGAGATTTTGTTTTGATCAAAAATCCCTTTGATTACAGCGATTAACTCCGTTAGGTCAATGGCTTCACGGTCCGATTTTGAAAGGCGGAAGAAACTGCGTAGCGCGTCTTGTTGCGCAGTTGAAATGGCAAGCTGATCAACGGAATCATGTGCTTCCCAGAGTTGTGCCAACATGGTGAAGGCCAGCAGTTCCATCGTCGTGCTATACGCTTGTGCAATTTGCCGGAGTCTTGCTTCGCTTACCTTGTCGAAGCCTTCGTTTTCTTGTTCAACGGGGACCAACAATTTGCGGAGTGGCTCAGCGAGGGGGGCTGGCAATGCGTTCAACACAGCCATTCGCTTCTTGGGCAGGGGTACTTGCACGCCTCTTTCGGCTTGTTTGGCAAGTTTTTGTATGTCTTCGTTGTATGCACCCAAGGCGTTGAAAAGTACGTCTATCAAATGCAAATTGGGGGTAAAACCATCGGCACTTTCAATCCTTGCAGGAGCTTTGGCCGGGAATTTCCAAGCTGTAACATGTTCGTTTTTGTCCAAAAAGAACATGCCCCAAACCGGTACGACCGCTGTGTCCGGATTGCGTTTGATATTCCGATGAACGGCCATTGTTATGCTTGAAAATGCCGCTTCTGTTGCGCCCTTAGCCATGTCAAAGGCTTCCCGGATGCTGAATTGTTTTTCCAGGGCCTCAAAAAAATGCATTGAGAAAAATGTGGCACTTCGGTCACTTACAGGCGCGCTGGTGGCTATGACAATGGGTATTCCATAGTCTAAAAGTTGTGACACTTGCCCTTCCGTCGAGCATCCATTGAGCATTACCAACTTCAGCTGAGGGCATTGTCCAAGCATTTGGGCCACTCCATCACTATTGGCAATCCCGCCACCGCCAAGCAACAAACGATCGCGCCCTGCATGACCAGAAAACAAGAAAATACTCAGGGTGTCTCGGTAAAGCGTCAGGTAGGACGGTAACTTATCGAGGGTTACATAGGAATCCCGATGCAATAAAAAGTGCTGTGCTTGAGCTCGGGGTGCTAACAAGCGGTACAGCGCGTCATCTTCCTCCTGAAGGGTAGGCAAGATTTCGTGTTGTTGGTTGGCAAAAGATAGAAACAGGGTATCCAAAGGTTTTCCTAAAATTTTACAGTGCAAAAGAAGGTAAAACTAAGGGAATTGTGCTAAATACTTAATTGCTCGTCCTGATTGCCTGATTGTTTAGTTTGAAGGATATTTGAGTTCCGCAGCATAAATCTGTTGCATTTGAACCTTGAATCTGCCGCTTCGTTGTTATAGCTTATATTGTAAAGTCAAATACAGGTTGCGTCGGTCAGCAGGCAAAATTCCGGGTCCCGGATAACCATCGGCACGGCGAGTAAAATACTTTTGATTACTCAGGTTATTTATTCCAGTATATACCGTAAACCAGCGCCAAGTATAACTTAAACTCAAATCCATCACATTAAAAGCCGGAATTAAACCATCCACCGCATTCGAGGTAAATTCTGTGTTGGTAGCATCCGAGTATTGTCTGGTTTGAAAGGAATATTGATAAGTAATATTGAATCTGGAATTGCTAAACGTTATGCCGGTGCGGAACAGGATCGGAGGTACATTTTCTACCAGTTTATCTGCTATTGCAGTATTTTTGGTATTGATATAGCGTGCGTCAATGAGTGATAAATTGGTATATAAATTGAGTTTGTATTTCGATTGGCTATTAGTAAGCGCTTTCAGTAAATCTCCCTCCAACAATAATTCCATACCAATATTTCTGCTATCTGAAACATTGGTGCGCAATCGGTAAGTCATAAAATTCGTATCCCTGGTAAATACGGATCCAATCCGGTCATTATACCGCAAATAAAATGCAGTAATATCCATATAAAGCCATCCGCGATAGGTCCCACGGAAACCAAGGTCCAAGTTATAGCCCGTTTCATCCCGGAGCTCCGGATCTACCCTTGCATTGCTGTTTATCACCCGGATATCATTAAAATTGATAGAGCGGTAGTTTTGGGAAATATTACCATACAGTTCTGTTCCGTGTTTGAACTTCCAGGAAGTACCGATTCCAAGCAACAGAAATGACCGTGGATTTACTTTTTGCTCCGGAATTTTCTCACTGGGGATAAAAATATTCTGCTTGTAATAATAACCTCGCGCTTTGGTATCGATGTATTCAAAACGAATTCCGGGTGTAAAACTCCAATGGTTATTTAGCTGGAAAATGTTTTCCGTAAATGCTGCAAGGTTATTTCCGGGAAAACTGAAATTTGATTTATCCGGCTCCGGGCCATTGAAGGTGAAATCAGCACCACTGCCAGCGCTGGCACTGCCTTGTCTTCTGTCTGTCAACCCTTTATATAATCTGGTTCCAATCAGAAAAGTGCTAACCCTATCCTTAAACAAATCATATTGATGAATAAACCGGAGCTCTGAACCATAATTTCGGTATTCATCCGACAGTAAATCCCGGTTCCCACCGTTATCCGCCCGGTTGATATAAGCCAAAATACCCAATGCTTCCCGGCTACCCTGCAGGGAGTAACTTCTCCAATTAAACCGCGAATGGTCGTTAATTTTATAATCAAGACTTAGACTGGCCAGATTCCAATCCACCAGAAACCAGTTGCGCGCCCGGACAGATACTCCAGGATCTGCATTAAATTGTGCATCCGTTAATCCGCCCGGCTGCTGTGCCAGGTATTTCATCCAAGTATATTCTGCGGTAGCGGTAATTTTCGGACTGATATTATAGGCCAAGTGCACATACGCATTGTGTTGATCATAATGACTGTTCGGTCGCCAGTCGTCGCCCTTTTTGAATTGATAGAAGGCATAATAATTCAATTTCTTTTGAACGGTCGTGCCGCCAATGCTGTTGAATTAATTAAAAAAGCCGTAAGAACCGAACGTCTGACGGGTGGTAAA
>Ga0105044_10005760_pt1 | contig 17037 bp, 18 predicted proteins | sample MAT01_FD_78092 | JGI IMG/M metagenome (GOLD analysis project Ga0105044, IMG submission 78092) | Freshwater microbial communities from Lake Fryxell liftoff mats and glacier meltwater in Antarctica - MAT-01 | ecosystem: Environmental > Aquatic > Freshwater > Ice > Liftoff microbial mat | place...
ATTAGGCGCTTGTCAAATGTTATCAACTCACATTGTCCCCGCGCCGAATATCCGCCCTTTGAAACCCCACATTTCCCCCAGTACCATGACGAGCATATTTTGCACTAAAGTGAAATGCACCCGATACTGTATCAGTTTATCGTGGGAGTTGGGTTTATAATGAGGATAATTGCCGATGAAGCCATCATCCCACGCGAGAAGCTGACGAAGTACCTGCTGGTCTATCAACCGGAGAACGACAAGTCAAAGTTTCTGGCGCAGGCAGGGTATACACAGGATAATCCTGATGCGCTCGAAGCCGCCCTGCGTGAGATGCTCACAACCCATGATGCACAGTTCGACCAGCATAATCGTTTCGGCGATGTGTATCGGGTGAAAGGCGCACTCAAAGGCGTCAATGAGTGTGATCTGCTGGTGATAAGCATCTGGATGATGCGAACGGAAGAAGATGGTCTTTATCGCTTTGTGACGTTAAAGCCTTGGAGGAAAACGAATGACTCTGCCTGAACTCTATACCCGTGTGGCACTCACTCACGATATTCCCGAAGCCAATCTCAAACGCGGCGACACCGCCATGTATATAGACTACCTGCCTGTTAAAGCAGGTGAAGCAGGCGCGATTCTGGAAGTCTTCAATGTGCTGGGCGAATCGATTGATGTCGTCACGGTGCCGATCTCGGCTATCGAGCCTTTACGGGCAGAGTATATGCCATCGGTGCGTTTGCTGGAAAAAACCCTGTCAACGGGACTGTGACCACCATGACTACCGCCAGCGGGCAAACACTGACCACCGAAACCGTCTTGCCCGTCGGCGCGCAGATCAGCGTCAGCCCGTTGGTGGATGAGGTCAGCAGCCCGCCCGCCAACTTGGAACCGATGCGCTATCGGTTGCAGGTCAGCGCCCCGGAGGGCATGGGCACGGCTCGGTTTTTGCACGTCTTGCAAGGTGGCGACGCAGGCACGACACCGCAAGCCGTCGGCGGCATCGACAGTGCCGGCGTGCAAGGCGTGATGGTCGGCACGATGGCGGTTGTGTTTCCAGTGGAACTGGGCGCGGGGGTGGGGGGCTATTCGTACTTCGCCAGCGTGCCCGAACACATCCTCACGGGGTTAACGCCGGGGGCGGGCTACACGGTCAGTTTTGTGCCTAGTGCCGACGGCTTGCAGGTGGTCGTGACGCCCAACGGCAGTTTCATAGCGGATAGCGGCGGGGTGATTTATACGGTCTTTGAGTGAGGCAACACGGGCGGGGCATGAATGTTCATCCCCCGCCCCATGACGATTAGGGTGCTGCCGTCGCCTCAGCCGTTGCCTCGGCGGTGGTTTCCGCTGTCACTTCGACCGTCGCTTCAGTCGTTGCTTCGGCGGTGGCTTCCGCTGTCACTTCGGGGATGGGTGTCAAGGTCGGGGGGAGCGTCGCGGTCGGCGGGGGCAAATAGGGTGGTGCGGTCAGCCAGCCCGTCAGCGTGGTGATCACCGTTTGCGGGATCACGTAGATCGTCTTGGTGCCGCTGAGCGCAGGCAGTGCCGGGCGACCGGCGACCGTCGGGGGCTGCAAGCCCGCAAACGGATCAAATTCGAGCGTCACTTCGGGAGTGGCTTCGCCATCATCCAACGGCAGCGCGCCGGTTTCCAACACGGCGTAATAACGCGGGTTGGTGGGTGTCCTTGCGCCGATGTAGAGCGTATAGGCTGCGCCCGCGCCCGTTTCGACCACAACTGCATATTGGGGCGCGGTCAAGCCAAAATCTGCCAGCGCCTCCGATTCAAAACTGCTGGTGTATTCTACGGTACTCAACTGGGTGGCGGTGGTTTCGATTTGCGTCGAGTTGGCATCGCGATCTGCCAGCGCGCCCGTGCCGCTGATCGCCCACGTTTGCACGTCGCGGCGCGTCAGTTCGACAAAGCTGCTCGTCACGGCTTCGCGTACTTCGATGCGGGCGATCACGCCGCTGTTGGCGACCTCGGCGAATAAGATGCCGCTCGCCGGATTCGGCGTCGCTGTCGTCGCGGGCACACTCGCCTGTTGATTGGTGACGAACAAGGCACCTGCCACAACCGCAAGTAAGACGACGATTAAAATCAGGGTGTTTCGATCTAAGCGCATAGCTTGGCTCCTGTGAAGATAGGGGGTAGGGGGCAGAGATTAGGCATTGGGGTTTAGGAGTTAGGAAGGGGTGATGAGTCGCGCGTCCTCGTCTTTCCTAACCCCTAACTCCTAATGGTTTAGCGCGCGCGGGGGCGGTTAGACCACCACACATAAATGCCCACGAACAACACCGCAAAGGGCAACAATGTCACCACGCCCGTCGCCGTCGCGAGGGTGGCTTCGCTGGCGAACATCGGCTGATCTTGCGGGCGCTGTTGTTGCAGCACCGTGATATCTTGGAAATAGTTGACGAAATCCGTCACCCACACCAAGCTGTTAAAGGTCAAGCTGAGGTTATCGACATTCAAGACCGAGAACGTGTCCAGCGCGGGCGCGGTGCTGCCCATGACCACCAAGCGCGCCCCGGTTTGGCTGTTTTCTGCTTGTGCCATGACCACCAGCGGACCTGTTGGATCAGTGTCGGCGCGGGTGACGGTGCCGCTGAGGATGCCTTCAATGTCGCTCTTGCTGAACGACGACGCCGACGTGCGCGCCAATGCTGTGACCGTCACATTGGCGGGTGTCGGTTGGCTCAGCGCGAGGCTATTGGTCAGTTCAAAGACGGCGGCGGCTTGTCCACCCGGCGGGATGCCATTGGTGGTGATGAAGCTGGTGGTGTCAAAATCGTTCACGACGGGCGCAATCGGCGATTGGAAAGCCTGTTCGGTGTCAAAGACCACATCCGGCAGCACGCTGATGCCGAAATTAGCGGCGAGATAGGTCGTCAATGCCGGATCAGTGGCGAGCGAGGTGCGATCATCATTGAGGTTGGTGCCCGCAAACAAGATGACATTGCCGCCCGCGTTCAGATAATTGGTCAAGACCGCCAATTCTTGTTCGCTCAACGCTTGGCTGCCGCCCGGAATGATCATGACTTCGCCGTCAATATTGGGGTCATTGAGCGTGATCGTGCTTTCGGGGTTGGTCAGTTCGATCAGCGTGACTTCTTCGACCGTCCAGTCGAAGCGTGAAGTGAGGGTGTCTTTCAGCGACGCCATGCCTTCGGATTCGCCGTCCGCGACGGTGATGAAGTAAGCGCGGAAATTGCCCTGTGCCGCCACGCTCAAAATGGCGTTGGTCAGCTCTTCTTGGCTGGCACTACTGACGCGCTCAGCATTTTCGAGGTCAAGTTCGCCCGTTTCGCTATCGATAGCGGCGACGACGATCTGCCCGTTGGTGGTCACACTATAGCTTTGCACGAGTCCCGGTTGCAGGTCTGGATCGACAAATTCATATTCGATCTTACCGCCGCTAGTGGTGGCGTAATCTTGCAAGAGCGGTTGCCCTTGGTCGCGCAATCCGATCTGCTGGCTGCTGTAAAAGCCCACCAACTTGATGCGCGGCAGCGACGGGTCGGCACCCAACGCGGTGATGGCTTGGCGCGATTCGGTCGTCAGCGAAAAGTCGTTGCGTTCGGTCAAGTCGATACGTGCGCCAAAGCTGCGCACTGCCACATAGACGAACACCAACGCCACGATCAACAGCAACGTGATCAACAGGCTGGTGCCGCCATACCGTGCCGTGCGTCCGGTGAGGGTGCCGCGCGCTTGATCCGGCGCGAGGACCACCCACAGCACCAACGCCAGCACGCCGAGTACGAGGGCACCGATACCCACCACGCTAAACTCCGCTTGGGTCAGGGCGACGAAAGCGGCGACCAAAAACGAGATAAAGGACAATCCCAGTAAATAACTGGGGGGGATGATCGGGTCTTGGGCTTCGGGCTGGCTGTTCTTTGGGTCTTCAGTCATTTGCGTCATCGTTTATGCTCTCCAACGGCGAATTTCAATGAGGCGGGTGGTGATGAACAACGCCGCGATGATCAAAAACAGGAAATAGAGGATATCTTCCGGGCGGATGATGCCCCGCGCCATAGTGTAGTCATAATGGGCTTGCATCCCCAGTTCGCGCACGAAATCGGCTGCGCCCGCCAAAGACCCCTGACCTGCCACCCACGACGCTGCTAGTTCTGCCAGATACAAGACCAGCACGGTCGCCACGCCCAAAAAGGCAGCGACGATCTGTTCTTCGGCGACGGCAGACCAAATCATCGAGACCGCCAGCACTGCCCCACCCAGCAACCACGCGCCCAGATACGCGCCAAACGCCGCCCCTAGATCGGGCACGCCCAGCGTCGTCAGGATGATGTGGTAGACGATGGTCAACAGCAAAATGACGGTGTAATATGCCCACGCCGCCAAAAATTTACCGATCACGAATTGCCCCTCGCCCATCGGCAAGGTCATCAAAACTTCGAGCGTGCCCTCGCGGGCTTCTTCGGCGATCAAGCGCATCGTCAGCAAGGGTGCGAAAAAGACCATCAGGAAGGTGAGCAAACCGGGGACGACGGTCGAATCAGCGGGCGCGCTACCTGCCGCGACACCGCTGGTGATATAACCGTTAAAGACCACGCCCAAGATCAAGAGCAGCGCAAAGGCGATGCCATAGGCGATGGGCGAACGGAAATAGCCCGTGAACTCGCGTTTAAAGACCGTCCAAAAGGGGAACGCTGCCCCCATCTCGACGTGCTGCTCTGGGGTGCTGTGGGCGGGTGCGTTGGTTATTGTGTCTGTCATGACGAAGCCTCCATCAGGGGTGTTTCGGCGCTGGTTTCTTGCTGGCGCGTTAATTCTAAGAAGATGTCTTCGAGATTGACCGCCAGCGGACGCAGTTCGATCAGGTTCCAGCCTTTTTCAAGGATCGCCTGGGCGATATAGGGGCTGGCATCGACCTGGGCATCAGCGGGGGTGGCGATCACGCCATCCATGCCGACTTCGGCAATATTGACACTGCGCAAGCCCGCGATCAGGGCACGCACTTGGTCGGGTGGGGCTTCGGCACGCACCAAGACGCGCCCCCCGCGCGAAAGTTCCGCCCGCAAGGTTTGTGGTGCGCCCTGCGCGATGATCTGTCCGCTGTTGATGATCACCACTTTATCGCAGACCTGTTCGGCTTCCGACAAAATGTGCGTGCTAAACAAGACCGTATGTTCGCGCCCCAAGTCGGAGACCAACTGGCGCAACTCCACCACTTGACGCGGATCTAAGCCGATGGTCGGCTCATCCAAGATCAAGACGGGGGGATTATGGATGAGCGCCTGTGCCAAGCCCACGCGCTGCTTCATCCCTTTGGACAAGGTGCGAATTTGGCTGTCCGCGCGATCCAATAAGCCCACGCGATCCAAGACGGCATCGGCACGCTGACGGGGATTCTTGACCCCGCGAATTTCGCCGATATACGCCAAATACGCCCGCGCCGTCATGTCTCGGTACAGGGGGACGTTTTCGGGCAGATAGCCGACGCGCCGCCGCACTTCTAAACTATGCTCAAAAACGTTAAAGCCCGCGACTGTGGCTTTGCCATCGCTGGGGGGCATAAAGCCTGTGAGCATACGCATGGTCGTGGTTTTGCCCGCCCCGTTGGGTCCCAAAAAGCCGGTGACCTTGCCCGATTGGGCGCTGAAGGTGATGCCTTTTACTGCGGTGAATTCGCCATACCTTTTTACGAGATTTTCGACTTCGATCATACTGAGTCGTGCCCCATTCTGGAATATTGATTATGACACTTTGTTATTTTACGTTTAGCGGGCAGAGGTGTGCAGGGGCAATCATAACAACGGGATGCTGGATTTTGCACCAGCATCCCGTAATTTACAGAGTTTTTACATCTACGATGGCGGAAAAGGGAGCCTTTACCCGGTAATGGGGATAATCCCGACATTGGAGGTACCGCTGATCAGGGCGTATTGAGCGCTAACCCAACCGACCAAGCCGTTGTAATTGATCTGCCACCAAGTGTTGCTGCTGTTGCGCCCGATCACCGGCGCAGAGGCCCCGGTCGGCAACAAGCCAATGCGGGCGTTTTGAGTGCCCACACCGCCGCGAATGACCACGCTATAGGGGCTGGCAGTGACCGCGTTGCCCGTCACTGGGGAGGGCGACTGGGCGGTGGCGTTGCCGCTGACCACCGGGATATTCACGCCCAAGGGCGAGATATTGACCCAGCGCGTTGTGACCCAGCCCGGCACCCCGTTGACCGTGATCTGCACCCAACCCGAGTTGGCAGTACGTCCGGTGATGCTGTATTGCTCAAAACGGCTGATCCGCGTGATCACTGCGCCGTTGATGCCGTCGGGGGCATTGCGCACGTTGAGGCGGTATGCTGTCACGGTCGCGGTTGCGCCAGTAGGCGAGGCATACGTCGGTTGCAACGTTGGAAACTGCCCGCCGCTCGTCACTTGGCTGAAGTTGTAATCCAAGAACGCTTCAGCAGTGGAGTCGTAAAATTCCACGACGAAGGTATTTTGCCCGCCGCCCAGCGTGATATTGCTGGTATAGGTCAAGCCGCTGGCACCGTGAAACTCGTTGATCAACAACTGCCCGTTGATGTACACGCGCACGCCATCATCGGCACGGACGTTGACGACATACGCGCCGCCCGCCAAGTTTTGCACGCTTGACCAGCGCGCCGACCAGTTATCTGCCGGAATACTTCCTAAGGGTGCGCCCGTGCCCCAATTATGCGTCGGGGTGGACTCGGTGAAGATCGCCGAGGGGTCGCCGAGCAAATTGTTGTTGGCGTAATACTGTGCCGTCCAAGTTGCGCCCGTCACCGGCGTGGTGCCACTGCCCGGCGGCAGCGTCGGCACGGCTTGCCCCGGAAAACCGGGGAAATTGGGGGTGGTGGCAAGGTTGGCATAGGTCAAGAAGGCGAAAGCCTGATTGCTCAGCTCGCGATAATCGATCTGAATGTGATAGGTGCCATTAGCGGGCACGACCACATCACCGGTGACCAATTGGCTGATTTGCGCGGTATTGGTGAAGGTGTCGATCACCGGACGGAAGCCAAAGTTGAAAATAACGCGGATGTTGTCATCCGCCTGTGCGTAAAAACGATAGGTGCCTGCCGTCAACGCGACATCGGCAGACCAACGCACCGAAAAGTCATCCGACGGCACCGACACATCGGGCGAACCCGTGCCCCAGTTGTAACTGATCTGATTATCGGTGCGTACCAAGACAGGTGCCCCGTTCAGTGTGCCATTGTTGAAATACTCACCACGCCATGCGGGTGTTTGGGCGACAGCGGGTTGGAAAGCGATTGCTGTGAGTGCCAGCAACAGCATCAATACAAAAAGTCGACGTCCCATGTTCTTGAAACCTCCTGATCGTGTCAAATGATAATGCTGAAATGAGCGATCCTAGTGCGCGGTAAACGTGTGTTCGCTTCAACGTTTATCATAATGCACTTTTTGCGCGCGCGTGTAATACAGAGGGTAATCGTTAGAAAGCGGTGGGTAAACGCCAGATCATCGCCCCCCACAAGACCGCCCCAATCGGCAGATCGTCCGCGCCGCTGCCCGTACCGGGAATGGCGATGAAGTCCGTGCCATTGAATACGCCCGCCGTCCCAAACGAGGGCACCCCCGCGACCGCAAGGCGGGTGCCGTCAGCGGACAAGGCGACTCGGTTCGGTTCACCCATGGCGGCGATGTTGGTATCGGCGATCTCCCAATAAAAGCCTAACGAGGGATCGACACCAAAACGCAGTGCCCAGCCGGTCGCGCCGTCTTCTAGCGGCGCATTATGGGTCAATACTGGCACCGCGCTGTAAGGCACGGCGGAGCCATTCACAGGGTCGAACAATACCCACCCGCCCGATTCGTACAACAGCCCCAAGACTTCGCGGTCGCCCACCTGTACCCAGGTGACGAGGCGCACGGCGTCATCGGGCACGGCGGCGATGCCGACCATCGTCATCAGCGCCCCTTGCGCATCAAAAATGGGGTGAATTTGATCACTGGCGGCGTCGGCGGACAAATTGACGCTGATGCCGCTACGCCCCCATGTGACGGCGGGCGGGAGCTGGCGATTGGGCTGCGGCGGCAGGTCGGCAAGCACACGCGCTTGGGCAGCGGCGACTTCATAACGGACGAGGTGCGCCGTGCCCACCGGATAGGCGATTTCTGACCATGCCACCGCCGCGCCATCGGGCGACCACGCCGGGGCAGAACGCAAGATCGCGTTGTCGGTTTGACCGTCTGCGAACAGCGACGCCCCCTCCGGTTGGGTCGTCACAGGCAGCGCGAAGCCAGCGTCAAGGTTGAACAGCACGATATCCGACGGCAGATCAAATTCCGCGATCTCGCCTTCGGCTTCGATCTGCGCCAGTGCCGCCAGCCCGATGGGGGACGCCGTTTTATAGGCGATCCACGCGGCATCGGGCGATAATGCCGGTCCCGAAATGTTGCCGTCGTCGGTCAATTTCACGGGGAGGGCGGTCAGGTCTACGGTCGCGTACAAGTCGCCTCGGCTCCATAAGATCAACGGCTCGGCGCTGTCTTGGGCGTGTGCGGGCAACAGGGATATCACCCAAAAGCTGAGGAAAAGCACAAGTTTTTTCGCCATAAGCTGCATCACCCTTGGGTTTTTTCGGTACGAAGCCAGTCGTGGAGCGCTTTCAACCATTGGTTGAGGAACAACGGGCGCATGTCGATGGACGCCCGTTCACGACTGCCTGACTTGTACACGGGCGGCACGGCATCGCGCCGGACATACTGGGTCAGTTCGGGCACGGGTTCCCAGGCGTCCAGCCATTCGCCACCGGGCTGGCTGGTGAAGGCGACACCTGTGCCGGATAACCCCGTCTTGGGGCGGCGCAGGACTTCGGTCGGCAATTTACCCGTCATCGCTTCCCGCAGCATCAGCTTACGGCGGTTCCACGGTGTGGGCGGCACCGACAAGATAAAGCGGATCAGCCGGAGGTCGATGAACGGCAATGTCGTCTCCACTGGGGTATGGTCATGGGGGGTGATGAACTCGGAACGCATATTCCACGCCCCCAAGCCGACATAAATCGGGAGTTCCGGCTGGGTGGGGTGGGACTTCTTGAGGCTCACATTCCACGGCACCTGCAAGCGTTCCTTTAAGTGGAGGCGGTCGGCAAATTCGGGTTGCAGCCACACCGGGTACGGAAAGCTCGACGGCACGACGGATTCGCGCCCAAACATCAAGAGTTGCTGAAGATAGGCGCGGGTGCCGTCCAAGCCGGGACGCCGTCCGGTCATCTTCCAAAGCCAGCGGTAGAGCGCGAAGGCTTCGGGCAGCGGGTGAAGCAGCAAGACTTGATAGAGGGGGGTGTTGGTGAAGACCTCATCACCGCCGTTGCCAGAGACCGAACGTTTGCCCAAACTCGCCAAGCGTCCATCCAAGGTTCTGGTGAAACCGGTCGAAAAATCAGGCATCGGTTCCATGCGGGTGGGCAACGGATCGCACGGGTAGAAACCATCACACGCCAAAAACTCGGTGGGGATCTCCAAAAATTGCGCGGTTAGGTTGGCAAAATAGGCTTCGTTGTCGGGCACGATACGGTCATAGACGGCGCTGATGAGCGACAACTTGGTTTGAATCGCGCCCGAACGGATCAGCCCCGCGATGGTGGCGGCAATCGAGGTCGAATCCATCCCGCCGCTCATTTGCACGACGACGCTATCGATATTTTCTACCCGTTCTTTGACGACTTGGGTGAACAACGCCGAAAAATGTTCGACGTATGCCTGTGGATGATCATAACGCAGCATCGGCTCATCATAGGGGAAATTCCAATACTGATGCAGCCGCAGGGCGCGTTCGTGGACGATGAGCGCGTGACCAATCGGCACCCGCTCGATATCGGCGAAGATGGTTTTGTTTTTGATGTGGCGGTCGGTGGTCGAAAACAGCAAGAAATCACCGATCATCGCTTCATTGAGCGCCGCCGACACCGCCGGATGTAACAGCACCGCCGCGATCTCATTGGCGATGATCACCGTGTCGCCGACCTGGGCATAATACAATTCGCGCACCCGCAGCGGGTCGGGCGCTGCCAACAATTTGCGCTGGTGGGCATCCCAAAGGATGAAGGCGAATTCGCCCATGATGTGCTGGAGGCAATCCTCCCCCCAGACCTGATATGCCGCCAAAATCAGTTCCGAGTCGGGCGTCGCCAGCGTCACGGCGTGGCGTTGGGCATTCAACGCTGCCACCAACTCGGCACGGGCGACCAAGCCGGAATCCGCCACGATGGTCACGCCGTTGCGCGTGACGGGTTGGCGGTCATGGGCATCAAAAGAGGTCACTTGCGCTTGGGTGTGCCCCAGCGCCAGCGCGCCCTCATGCCAGAGGGTCTGGGCATCCATCCCCCGATAGCGGAGGCGGTTGAGCATTTTTTGCGCCACTGCGTCATCGACCGGGCGGTCATTTAGGTTTAATACTGCAAAGAGTCCGCTCATTAGATTTTGGCTGCCATTTCGGGGGAAAGTTGATCACCATAGAGGATGGGATAATGCGCTGCGATATCCGGCAGATCATTGATCACTTGCGCGTGATGTTCTACCCACGCATGACCGTCGGCTTTGCCGTTCGCCAGCCGAAACGCCAGCCGCACCTCAGACGGAATCCGCAACCAACGCAAAAGCCACCACAACGCCAGCGAGCGCCGTAAGCAAGTGACATCGACGAGGCGTTGGGTGGCGGCGCTATCCACCGCCAACGCCAAAATGCGGGCGCGCTTGCTGTCGGAGCGCGCGGCATCGGGCGTGGGCGAGAACCGCACCAGCCAGCGACTCGTCCGCCGATAGCCCCAGGTGCGCAGCATCCAATCGATGATCTTGAGAAGTGCCAGCGATCCTAGATAGGCGAGGCGACGCTTTAACCGGAACCACTGGTTGCGTAACCCGAAGTTCCGGCGGTGCGGATCGCTCTCGTTAGCTGGGCGCGGATTGGGAATGTTCGACAATGCCCGCCTCTTGCAGCGATTTGATGAATACCGTCACGTCGGCTTGGATCACATCGAGCGGTGCTTCGTATTCGTCCGCGATGAGGGCACACGCGCTCTCGAACGACTCGGTGGTGCTTAAGACATCCCACATGCGAATGGCGATTTCGTTGAGGCTGAAATAGCGTTCGGTATTGAGATTGAGAATGACGGCTTCTTCGCCATAATGATGAAACAGAATATTGGTGATCGGTTGAATGACCATGTGCGTTATGATCTCCTCATAAAAAGGATGGTAGCGATGAGTGCTTGGGGGGGGGTTGCACCATTTGACGGCGCACACGCCCACCCCCATTTTCGTGTTAAACCAATGATAGCCCCATTAACTGCTATATTGTTGTGACAAACTGGCAACAAATGACAGTGCCTCGGCGGGATCGCGGAACAACGCTGGGAATTCGGCGGCGATGTTCCCCGCCACGCTGCTCAGTGCCGTGCCGTCTTGCATCAAGACCAATGCCCGCGCCACCGCTTTGCCTTCGATTTTCACGGTGGGCACAAAATTTGCCGACCGTTTGCGCACCCCGGTCAAGGGGGTGGCGAACAAGGTCGATTGCTTAAAGTCGATGCGCGGCTTGGGCGCTTCGGCATTGGCAAAGACTTGGGTTTGCCAAACATAGGTGTGATCATTGCTGAGCGCGGGGCTGACGGTCAAGGTCAAAGAGACGATCTCACCCGCTGCCAGTGCTAGCGGCGCTTGGAAAGGTAACAACAAGCGTTGATACACTTGGGGCGATTTGGCACCGGGGGCATTGCTAAAGCCGATATCCTCGAACAAGACGGCATCGAACCATAACGCCACGAAGTGCAAGGTTTCGGGCTGCGTGACCTCCCAGCGCATCGGTTGGGCGGCAAACGCCAGCGTGCCCGCGTCATAATCCAGTGTTGCAAAGACTTGCGGCGTCAACAGTGCCTGCGGGTGGTCGATGGGATCGGGCAAGACCGAATTGCGGATGATCGACATCACGGTATCCATTTTGACGCCGGCAAGGTTTTGCACCCACGGCTTCAGGATTTCATTGGTATAGGTATCGGGCGCGCCCACCAATGCCGCATAGACGGTATCGCGCTGGGGGATGACGAGCGCCCCCGGTTTTAGATAGCGCGCGCGGGCATCCACAAAGGCATCGACCATCAGTTGAAAAGGCGGCAAGCGTCCGCGTAAATCCCCGATCATGACATCGGCGCGTTCTGGCAGTTCGACTTGCGAAGACATGCCGCGTATGAACGTCATGCGGTCACCAAAGCCATTGGCTGCCGCCATTGCCGGACCGAGATCGATCAGCGGGTTGGGTTCAATGGCGTAGACATGCCGCGCCCCATATTGGCACGCCATCAAGGCAAAAATGCCCGTCCCCGCGCCGACATCCACCACCACATCGCCGGGTTTGATGGCGCGGCGAAGCGCTTGCTCATAGGCGGTGATACGTACCGTGTCGCGGATCATGTGTCCATATTGTTGAAGTGAATACATCGGGACTCTACTTTTCTGGTGAGGCGACGACGATATCGTGAACCGCTTGGTAGCACTCTTCGATGCGCTCCATGTCTTCGGGGCGAATCATGGAATAGACCGGCACGCTGTGCGTAAGCCGCGACAACCAGCGGAAGTCGTCGCTGCGCATTTTGTGGTCGATCATGTAATTGAGGTAGGTGTTGTTCATCAACGTCATCAGTGCGAGACGGTTGGGGATGGGCACGATACTCACCCGGTCACTAAACCCATCCAGCATGAAGACCGCCCCCAAAGGCACAGGGGAAGCGGCAAAAGTATACTCGGATCGGTTGAGATCGACATAGCGTTTTTCCCAGTCGGGGGCGATCAGGGGCAAAGCATTTTCGTCCCCTAGCAATTCTTCGACCGTCCACGACCACAGGCGCAGATGAGGATAGCCCGGCAAGATCGAGAGACCTTCGGGGGTGTCGACTAGGGTGCAAATATCATCGGACAGGTTGGTGTGCCCGTGTTTGGCAAATTGGAAGGCAAAGGTCGATTTGCCCGACCCAGACGGTGCCACAAAGATAAGTGCCCGTCCATTGACCACGACGCCGCTGGCATGAAGGCACGTCAACCCGCGCGACCGCAAACAAAACGCTAAGACCGGATTGACGAAATAGGCGCAGATCATTTCCAGCGCCGTATCGGGCGGGGCTTGCACAAAAATTTGGGTCGCCTGACGGTTGACGGTGAAGATCACATCGGTCGAATAATGAAGGCGGGTGTACTCCCCATCGGGGCTGACGAAAATGCGCATCCCTTGTTGTTGTTCATCCTGAGGGCGGCGATCTTGATACAAAGGATGGTCTGCCCATGCTTGTTCGCGGCTATAAACAGCCGCATACTCGGCGGGTTCACGAAACCAAACGTGGATATCAACCGCATTGAGGTTGGGTTCCGCAACACGGAAACCGGGCAGGAGGGTGTCGGCTTGGATGGTGAGCCCGTAAAAAAAATATGTCGCGGTCATAGCTTGTTGTCTTATCCAATCAGGGCGAAATAACGTGGTCACTGCCCGCCACTGGGCGCTCAAAATCGGTCTATCGGTTTAGGTGTTGGGATAGATACAGTGCGCGTATTGTACGCGATCATATTTGAAATGAGCAATGGCAAATCAAGAGGGAGGCGTTGGGGGGTGTTAAGAAAACAAAATGCCGAGGGACACTCGGCATTTTGTTTTGTCAAACTGGAGCCAAATTACTGCGAGAGAGTCAACAGAATGATGACCATGTTGCCACGGATCGGCGGTGCGCCATCCGTGTCAAAGCTGTCACGTTGGGTATTGATGACTTCATTCAGACGGCCGATTTCGTTGATTTCCGGCTTGTTATAGGACTTTTTCTGCATGGTGTTCCTCCCCAGAAGGAAAAATGATTGACAACTTGAATTATATACATTTTGGAACATGAGTCAAGATAGGTTAAGGCAAAAGCAACTGAAAAACGTAAAATTTCTACGAAATACCTATTGACATTGCATTTTTACAACCCTCTTGACTGTTATTATAGGGGAAAGATCGTGTCGGCGCAAGTCAAACTCAGTGAATCGGGTGCATTTCACTTTGGTGCATCGCTATGATTTCATAACAAAACACCGGACTTAAGACTCTGATTCAGTTCAAAATACATCACCCTGTTTGATTACGAGCGCGTTTTGCACCAACGTGAAATGCACCCTCAGTGAATCACGAAAGTATGTCCCCACCCCGTCCGACCGAAGGTCGGCATCCCCTCCCCACTTCGTAGCTGCTGAGGGGATTTTTAAGAACTTTTGTGGGCCGGTTTCTCCCTCTCTCTATGCAATGGCAATCTGGTCTCTCACTCATCCCCTGTCCCCCTCAAAAAAGATCTAGGTAATGTATAGCCATACGCGCAAAAAAAGGCGGCGCACCGTGTCGTGCGCCGCCTTTTCAAAACCAAGGTTGAAGAATCGAGTTAGTTGGTGCCGGTTTCGACAGCGCCGTCACCTTCGGGGGTGATAATTTCAGTTTCGGCACCGCGATCCAAGCTGATCATGTTGCCGGTGATGCTCAGCGCGTCAATCGTCCAAGAAGCACCCGCCACCGAACCTTCGGCAGCCGCAGTGGAGACGAAGCGCAGGTGAACTACACGCCCGACATAGCTATCCAGCGCCACCACCACGCTGGCGAGTTCCGCCGACGGGTTGACAAACGCGATGGGCAGCCACACGCCATTGCCTTCGACCATCAATTCGATCTGTCCTTGTACGCCCGATGTATAGCTGAGCGCGACATTTGCCGACGCCAAGCCGTTCAGGTCAATCGGTTGTGCCAAACGCAACGCCGACGCGCTCGACGCGCTATTTAACGACCAAGCCGTGCTGCCATCGGCTGCGACTGCTTGTGCCCACGCGCCTTCTGCCACCCAGAACGACGGATCACTCAGATTGGCAGCATAAGGAGGAGCCACTGGGGCGAGGGTGGAAATGCCCGGAACAACATCCGCGCCGGGAAGTTGAATAATCGCAGCATTGCCGATTTGACCCGTGCCTTCGGTGATCACCGGTGCGGTGACATTTTCAATTGCGGGGGCGGCATCTTTGGTGATCATCACCATCGCGCCGACCGCTTCCGCCATCACCGATTGACCCGCGAAAACGACATCGGTCTGACGACGGCTGTCGAAGCTCAACGAGATCAACGCGGCGTCGGATTCAGCAATCGCGCGCAGGGTAACGGTCGCCAGTGTGAACGAACCCGTGGGGTAAGCACTGGGGAATTGACCAGCGGCAAAGTTGACCGTACCAGCGACGTTATCCATCTCGCTCTGAAGGAAGATGGGCAGGGAGGTGCCGGGTTGGACGCGCACCACTTGGAACACAGCCGGATCAAAGTTGAGATAAGCAGCGGCAGCATCCACAGGTAAACCACCCGCTTCAACTTGGATCAGCACATTAAATTCAGAATCCAAACCAACAGGGGCATTAGGCGTAATCAAATTGAGTGCTGCCCGGCTTTCTTGCGCGGCGACCGGCAGAACGGCAAATGCCATCACTACCACGATGAAAGTAATGAAACGTATCAAAGTTCGCATGTTTAGTTCCCTCATCCTCGATATTCAACATCCACAAGTCTACAATAGAATGGTGTTGATTCAAACAAGTATTAGTGCAATTATCAACTCTTTCGCTTGCTTAATTGATTATATGCTAGTTTTTTGTTTTGTGATCCACACTTTTAGCGACAACTATCTTCCACTCCATAATTAACGGGAAAATAGCGATAAAGACACCTTCATTAGGATCGCCCGTAGACCTCGATACTGGCACCGTGAATAGCATTGGCGGCAGACGAGGTCAGAAATAGGATCGTTTCCGCAATCTGCTCCGGCGTCACCCATTTGCTGAAATCAGCGTTGGGCATGTCTTCGCGATTGCGCCCCGTGTCGATGATACTTGGCAAAACCCCGTTGACATTAATCTGAAAATCGCGCAGTTCTAGCGACATACTTTCGATCAAACGCAATGCTGCGGCTTTGCTGGCGGTGTACGCCCCTCCATTTTTCTGTCCCTTTAACGCCGCTTTGGCAAGAATGACGACGATCTTGCCGCCCTGCCCTCGTTCGACTAGATGTGCCGCCATGCGCCCAGTCGTGATAAACACGGGACGGACATTGAGGTTATACATCTGATCTAAAACATCGATACTTGATTCGTGAATGGGTGTACCCGCCGCGTACCCACCGACTGTATGAACGAGCGCGTCAATGCCGCCGAAACGCGCTACCGCCCGCGTGATAATGCCATCGATGGCAGCCGGATCGCCGAGGTCACCCCCGTCGCAATGCGACTCCACAGCGAGCGTAGCGGCAAGCGCCTCGCAATCACTGGCTTGGCGATCCACCAAGACGAGACGGGCACCTGTGGCGGCGTAAGCGCGGGCGACGGCAGCCCCCAAATTGCCACGCGCACCGGTGATCATGACGACTGTTGCGTTAGACATGAAAAAATCCTCTGGTAGGGATGATAGGGTTGTTGCCAGCAATCTTAGCACGCAATTCTTAAGAAACACTCACTCTGTCGGGCGCAGTTCCACGATCAAGCCATCGCTCCACCCGTATTTCGCATTCATCAGCGCGCTAACAGCGGCGGCGCGCTCTGGTTCTTCGTCAGGATCGACCGTCCGCCCGTGTGCGACGACGCCTGTGCCATCGCGCCCCCCAAGGCGCACGATCACCGACGGTTGCGCTTCAATATTCTTGACCCATTGCGCTTCGCCGCGTGCCTCGGACACCAAATAGTAGGCATCCTCGAACGCCACATACCAGATTTCGATCTGGCGCGGTTCGCCGCTCACGCGCCCAATAGTCGTCAGATAGAGGTAGTCATTGGGATGCGCCATCGTTGCCCCTTCCTAAGCTTATATCTTACTGCCGTTGATCGACACGCCCCCATAGGACAATGGTCTGCACGGACGATTGTAACTGCGACGCCAATGTCATATTACACAAAAGTTGTAACTGCTCAGGCTGAAAAACGGTCGGTAATAAAGGGAGAAATGACCGTTGGCGGCAAATGGGCGGATATTCGGCGCGCGGACTTTCATGTTAACGAACGA